>Ga0335070_10006733_pt1 | contig 13505 bp, 13 predicted proteins | sample Lox_Sample_13_FD_206722 | JGI IMG/M metagenome (GOLD analysis project Ga0335070, IMG submission 206722) | Soil microbial communities from Loxahatchee National Wildlife Refuge, Florida, United States - Lox_Sample_1.3 | ecosystem: Environmental > Terrestrial > Soil > Wetlands | place: USA...
AAAGATCCAGTGGGCGAGAATTGAACTTCCCCCCTACGGGGATCCAATAGTCCGTGTAATAGATGAGGGTAGCTTGATCCACTGTCAAGTTCTTTATGTCAACATTAGGATAAGCCCGTTTGCTTATCCCCATGTTTGTTTCCCCACCCGGATCCTGGGGATCATTGACATAGCCACCTTCCTCTTTTAGTATAATAGGGCAGCAATAGTCAAATCGATTGTCTCCTGTCTTAATCATTTCAATGCCCCTTCATTGCTCGCCAAACCTCAACACCCGTGGCTGCCACCCCGATAATCCAGCCCATGAGTTTAGCAAAAGTGATAATATGCTTTCCCAGGGTTACTTGTTCCATGATGTAAGCCAATTGAGTGTTTTGAGCTGCCATACACTCTTTTTGCTCTTGCATCATTTTCTCTAGATTCGCAACACGGCTTTCCATGTCCATCATAGCCCCCATTAAGGTCCCGCCAGTTGTTTGCACTTCGCTTCCACAATGTCCATACTATGGTCACCAACGGAAAACCCTGGCAACCATTGTATGGGGTAAATCTGCATGACAACAGGACCTTTCAGCCATTGTACGGGGAGCATTGGGGGTTGTTCCCATTCGTTAAATAAACCAAATGGCCAATCTATGAAGATATCCCGGTCATTAACGATACTAACCAGTTTATTTTGAAGGACTTGTTGATAGGTAATCCAGTATTGTCGGTTAGCACCTTTCGGTGATTCGAAACTGTGAATTTTTCCAATGCGAGCATCAGACAAAAAGACAGGGGTGTAACGAGCACGCCAGCCCCCAAGACTATGACCTTCGACGTTCCAGACTGTGCTAGCGTCAACCAGTTTTTCTGCCCATCGCCACATTGCAGGCATGTCATCAAAAGCCCCCTGGGTTACACGGACGCCGCCACCCAAATCCTGGGGAATAATGAGTGCGTCATCTATCAAGTCCCCAATTCGTTTACCAAATCGAGTCCCGCTTATGGACAAGTAAGCCTGACCGGTATCATCCAGGCAAGCAACTGCTTGGTGACTAGGGCCTTGATAAATGCCAAGCCAGTGAAGCCCTAAGGCTTCAAAGCCAGCTTGGGATACGGCGGGGCCTATCTGGTAAGCCAGGTTGGCACGTCTGGCAGCTTGATAGACCCCTTTCCAGTCGATGCTCATGATGCCGTAACAGCTGACGCGCCAGAAGCTGGAACCGCTGGGGCCGTTGAGGGTTGTTGACCATATACGATCAAGAAATTGGACAGGGCCAATGATGCAGCTCCCAAAGCCAATTTCACCGCGGTTGCGGTACCCGGGTCCATCGGGATCAAGTTAACCACCGCGATGGCACTCGGGATGATGGTATTGATAAGGTTTTGGACATTACTCGGGTCCAGGTTATTAACAGCCGCACAGATGGCTGCATTATCCTTTACCAGCAAGGCCAGGTTGGCATCATTCGGCAAAGATGCCGCCAGGTCAACCAGTGGCGGTTGAACTACCAAACATGCATTGCTAAGCTGGGTTTTAGCCTTAGCTGCGGCCTGCTCAACCGTTTGCTGTTGGGCCGAAGTACAAGCGCCCAATACCAGGATACAGAGAATTGCAATAAGCTGTTTCACGATGTAGCTCCTTGTTTCGGTGCAGTAAACTTATTCAGGGCATAGTGACCCAAAAACAGAACTGCAGCCGTGATTGCACCTGGCAACATCGCCGGTACGGGGGTATGAAAACCAGTGAGCGCCCACTCAACCAGGGGTTGAATGGTCGTTGCCGACAAAGTGACGCCTCCTGTTACTGCGGATGATACCTGAGTCATTTAGTCCTCCTTGGACTTTGATTTACCCTTCTCAAACTCGAAATGGGTAGCATACCCCATCTCATGTAGTTCGGGAAGGAATTTTTCCGATCCCTTGCCAATGTCATTGCGAGAGATTTTGTCGGAAACCTTGATTTCGTCTTCGACCTTATAGGCTCGTTCTATGGCCGTCTTGACGTCTTTACCAGTACCCGTTACAACTGCCAACCAGTTACCTTTTGATACCCAGGTGGGGCGTTTCACTACGTTTTCACCGTCCATCTGGTACACTTTATCAATCCCGACCAGGCAGGGGTGAACGTACTTTTCAAGCTTGGGGGTAATCCCGTAAATCGGGACTCCGTCGTTTTCTTTCCAGGGAGCTTTATTGTAGGGCATATCGGGAATGCCTATAACAACCCCAATAGCGATATCAGTGCTAAAATTAGTAGAATCTTCACCGCTAGTGCAAGCGTCATACATCCACCTTACGGGATCACCCTTATGGCAAGAGGTCATGATGTGAAAGGCCGGGATGCCCCAACGGGTTGTCCATTCGAGCACCAGGGGTTTTCCTTTATACTCCCCTTCTTGGCCAATGATGAAGTTCAGATCCACATCGCCCATATGGCCCATTTCAACGAGTTCTTTTTCCAGCTTACCCAGGGTTTCGTCAAACAACTTGGACTCATCCACATAAGCCATCAACGTCCCCATTTCCCCAGTATTGGGGCCTTTGTTGCCAGGCATGAGTTTTTTGTGTTCAAAATTCTCATTAGCTTTGCCAACAAATCCTTTCTTTCCCATCCACTTGGAAACCCCAATCTCGATTCCCGGGATGAATTTCTGGAGCATGACAGGACCCTTCGGGTTCATCTTAAGATCTTGCCAATTCTGAATCTTTTGAGCCATGTCAGCCGCCGAATGGGAACAATAGCTCAGCGATTTGTCTTCTGCGTCCCCCATGGTTTTAAAAACGAACCGCTCTTTAGTTTTGAGGACGTGTTGCTTCGCTTCTTCCAGGGAATTAAAGGCCTGGTATTCAGGGACTTCCAACCCCGCCTTTTTAACTACGTCCAGGCCGAACTTACGTTTGATTTCAAGATCCGCGGATTTTCTGGAGGGGCCAAATACGTTAGCGCCCTTCTTCTTGAAAAAATCCAGCCGATCGATGAACTCGGCATTTCCGGTCGGGATAATGATATCGGCCCATTCAACCGAACTGACCCAGTTTTTGATCCGCTCAATGATCTTGAATCCCTTGCCGAGTTCAGGGTTATAGTCCGAACGTTCTTTGAAAAACCACCGAACTTCATGCCCTGCTCGAGCGCATCGAAGAGCAAAATCCAACCCAAAACCATCCAGATCGATAAGCAGAACTTTCATTGTGACACCCCCGATTGCGGCGTAACTTTACCTTCTTGGGCTTGATTAGGAGGAGTCAATTCATCCTTTATCTTGTTAATATAGTCATCTACTTCCTGTCGATCATCGTCAGACATATCCTTTTCCCGAGCTTGCAAATTGCTTAACAGGAAGGGGATGCTTGACGGTTTGGTTTTGTTCGCCGTTTTGGTAAACCAGTCTACGAATTTAGGGTTACGTACAAGATTGCCGGTAATAAATCCAGCAGCAGGTCCGGCCAGAAATGCGCCGATAGCCGAATGAGGAAATACCCCAGCCACCACACCCGTGCCTGCAACGGTTCCAAGAGTCCCTCCCGTAAGAAGAAAACTCTTCAGCTTATGCCAGGTATTTTCATCTACACTTAATCTTTCAGACACCTTGGCCAAGTTGTCGAGGTCATTACGATACTTCGATTTCCCCGCGGCCCCAAACATTGTATCTTTGGCAGTTGGATGCATTTTGTTGTAGTTGTCAGTAAACTGCTTCATATCCCAAGCATCGCCTTTCCGTCCCAGCTCTCTAAAGAATACCGACTTAACGGCATCTTTCTGAATCGGATCCAGAGTCTTCCAGGTGGCACCTAAACGCTCATTGCCCTCTCGAGTCCCTGATGTGGCATTATCATATGTGTCCTTCAACAACTTGCTGTTCATCACCGGTTGAAGGTGATTAGAAATTTCCTGATGAAGGTTACGAGTGAATTGATTGGCTTTCAACGTTGCGGCTTCAGCTCGAGGGCCCTTCTTAGCCACCCCCGCCATCATGTCTTCAGACATTGCCGCGTATAACGCATCAGCCTGAGCCGGCGTGATTTGAACGCGCGACGTATCACCCGGCACGATTTGCCGAGGGTCCGTAAGTTCGCCGATTTTGCTCCTAAGCCAGCGTGCATCTTCGTATCCCAGCTGTTTTGGCGCTTTGCTCGTATCATCAACCAGCCGTTCACGAAGATCTAGGATACCCCTGTTTATCATGCCCCCGCTGGTGGCCATGAGGTTAGGGTTTTGACTGGTCATATCATCCAGGGCTTTAAACAACTTCGGGTAAGCAAATTTTGTGTCTCGACCTACCTTCTTGTACATATCATTGTACAAGGCATCTTCCATTTGACGGGCATTGTCCATATACCCGCCAATTTTCTTCCCCGTTTCGTAAATTTGGGGAGTCGCACCCTTACGGGAAGCAATGGCTTTCGTTTCAGGGGTTCCAGAGATAGCTTCCCGAATGATCTTACCAGCCTCTTCAGGGGTTTTAACTTGACTCGTTTTATCAGCCAGTTTTTCAGCTGTAGCCTCAAGCTGTTGCTTTTGCTTTTCGATGACTCCCTTGGGAGCCCCCGCGTTTTTAGTATAACCCCCCTCAGACACTTGACCCAAGGTGGGGGCTTCAACCCCTGCCCTACGAAAAGCTTTAACGTTAGCATCAGCTGCAGTTCGAGCAGCCTCATTGCCCATCAAGGGCCTACGAACAGCTTCCCCTAACGCTCTTTGGGCATGGGGGAGAGCCATGTTGTACGCAATGTCCGCCGTAGACTTGTATTCCTCTGGTACTGCATCAACAAGAGCCTGTCGGGGTTTATCGACAAATTCACCAACTGCAGAGACAGGTGCTGTAAGCGCCTTAGCGCCAGCAGTCTTCGGTTCATACGTAAGCGCATTTTGAACCTTTTCTTTAACCTTATAAGGATCAAGTCCTAAACCATAAGGTTTTGGTTCACTCAACCCAGGAATAACCTGAGTACCGACCTCAGTTGCAAGGCCAGCTGCTCCACCAGCAAGACCACTACCAAGACTGAGAGCAGCTTGGCCAACGTCTCGAAGGGACTCACCGAATGTGGCTTTTTCAGGGGAACCTTTCGCGTAGTTTTTATCCGGTGTCTGAGGCTTAGGCGTTTCAGGTTGAGCTTTGGGGGTCTCTGGAGCTGGTTCGTATGTCTGTTGCCAGGGGGCAGTAGGGGCTTTGGCAACGGTTTCAGATGCCGCTTTGACCTTCGAGGGATAGGCTTTGTCTTCGGCGTAACCCTTGAGTCCCGCGGTGAATTTCGACGGATCCTTACCGGCCCCCACGGCGCTCGGATAATTCGCCTTAATGAGTTTAACATAGTCATCAGCAAAATCATCCGTTGATTTGTATTTTCTATACTTGTCTTTTGACTTTGTGACATTATCAGTTGCCTCAACCCCTTCACCCCCCTTACTACCGAGCTTAATGTTGCCAAGGTTATTCGTGCCAGGTACGATGGATTTTCCCCAGCCCGTCTCATTTCCCCATTGACCTAACAAAATGTCCGGGTCAACGCCAAGTTCCTTACCAGCCCGTTGGGCGGCAGGGAAATATTCCTTTTTGAAGGACTCAGGATCACCGGTCGTAGCCGGCGCGTAAGTCTCTTCCCAGGGATTAGCCATTATTTTTTCTTCCAGTTAGCCTGAACATTGGGATCCCCACCTTGGAATATATAACCATTCCTCTCTTCCCCAGCCTGTGGCCTAGCCAGGGGTTTATTGGCGGGGGCCGCGCTCGTGTCAGGGGGAGCAGAACCTCCCTTGAAGAAATCAGGATCCGAAGCAGGATCAACCACTTTGCCTTCGCTATCTTTACTCCAATAATCGGGGTTGCCACTATAAGCCTTCATGAAAGTGTTGTTGGCCCCTTGAATATTCTCCCTGAAGTTCTTCCATTTTTCTTTAGCCACTTCCGGGGGATCACCGTACTGAGGCAGCTGATGCAGCAGGAATTCTCGGAACGTACTGTTCACACGAAGACCGCCAGTGAATGCCGGGCCCGCTTCATCGATGAACGCATTAGCTCTAGCATCTAATTTCAACTTCTTGTCATCAACAAACTTTTTCTCAACCGCAGACAATGCACGACCAGCTACGCTCTTGGGTTGATCCCCAAACAAGATAGAAGTAGTAGCTGTATCACCATACTCTTTCTCAATTGAATCCAAGAGGCGCAAGGAATTGTTGGTAGCCGTTGCCACTGACGCCGCACGAATGTTCGCCTTTTGTTTAGCTGCCCCCGATGTGCCCGGCTTATGCATTCCTTTGGCTCCTGGAATGTCTTTGACTTCCCCGGTCTCAGGGTTGACAGACTTAACATTCCCTTCAGCATCTTCCAGGAGTTGGGGAGTAGCTCTACGAGGTTTTTCGTATTTCTCGGGGTGTTCCATTTTATCTTTCTTCTCAGCAGCTGTGGCCTCTGCACTACCAGCCTGTGCTTCATGCAAACGATCTTCAATCATTTTGCTGGTGAGGCCAGTGCTCATAAGGAACGCGCCAACCTTAGTTGGATCAAATACTCGAGGTATGGATGCCACCTCATCGGGACTAAGAGCCCCTGAGCTAGTCAAAGACGCGATAGCATCTGGCATCAATTTATCTGCCTCAGCTCTAGCCACTTGATCAGGTTTTCCTTGCTTTAGGGCTTCTTGGTAAGCATTCCAGGCTGGGAGGGCTGCTGATGCCACAGCCTTTTGTTTTAAAGCAGTGGATTCTAAATCTTCCTTTTTAGCTTGAGATACCCAATGTTTAGCTTGGGCTTGATTTTTATCCATTTCACTAAACTGCTTCATCAAGGCCATACCCGCCTGAGGGGCTTTCTGCATCACTGAAATTAATGCTGCATTTCTCCCCTCGGGGGTAGAAAAATCCGCCCCTTTAAAGGCTTCAGCTTCAGCTTGTTGTTCCTGCATTTTCATCTTGTTAATCTCAAGCGCTTGCTGATTTTGTTGCATCGCTTGCTGATTCAACCCAATTTGCTGAGCTCCTTGATATTGACCGATTAAATCAGGAGCTTGAACTGGGTTTCCTGAGAGAGGAATGGATGCGTCTACCTGAGCCATGTTATCCTCATTGATTCAAGTTGAAGTTAAGCCCACTACCTAAACCATATTGGGGATTACTATAGCTATAACCCCCTGACGATGAACCCCCGGGCATTGTAAAGCCATATCCCGTACCACTAGAAGGGGTTAAAAACTGATTCATCAAGGCACTTTGATTATAAATATTACCTAAATTACTAATACCGCCAGAGATGGCATTACCCACACCCACTTGTCCCGCAGCACCAGCATTACCAGCCCCGATAATATTACCCCCTAGGGATGTACCCAAGCTACTCAAAAGGCTAGCATTGTTGCTTCCCGCAGTCCCCGCAGCGCCACTAATATTGGTGGCTGCAGTATTACCATACCCAGCCATACCCGACAAAGCATTAAGGGTATTAGATTGATTTTGAGTATAAGCCTGATAAGCATTTTGATAGGCTTGTTGAAAGTCTTGATCCGCTAACCCTGTAGCATAGGAAGCTAAAGATTTAGATGTATTGGGACTCAGAATCATTCCCTTTGCAGCCGCACTATTATTGATGGCCTCTAGCCCCTGACCTAACGCAAATTGATACCCAGGGCTTTGATGATACTGATCCGCGGTGTAATTGAACGGTTGAAACAAGTTTGAGTAAGCGTTGGGGACAGCTGCTCCTGTGCCCCCCATACCCATTTGGGCCCCACTACCAACTAGCTGACCCCCAGCGGTAGCCGAAGGTTGTGCTCCCCCTTGTTGTTGCAAATTAGCCTGATAGGCTCTTTGAACTTCCTGATTAAGGCTCGTTTGACCTTGTTGATTGGCTGCAGCAAATGCTGGGTTTGAGTATTGGACGTTCCACTTATCCCCGGCTGATGCTTTGTTGGCATTAGCCACCTGATCCCATGCTGCAGTATAAGCTGGATCTGTGCCATACAGGGTGGCATTAGGACTTAATACCCCCCCTTGATTGGTACTATAATCATTCAAACCCAATTGAGGCCTTGCCCCGGCCCCAGTTGTTGTTCCCGTACCCGTCAAACTACCCGTACCGGGAAGGACACCCCCCGCTGGTAGATTCAAAGAAGTCAACGGTGTTGTTGGGAGTCCCAACCCCATTTGCAAGGCTTGAGTGGCGTAATTGCCGGCCTGTCTTTGTGGGTTTAATAGTTGAGCTTCTAGGCCAAACGTTTGATTTTGTTCGTTAATGGCCTGTTGCTGCATGTAAATTTGGGTGGAATTAGCATCTTGACTGGCCTGTTGTTGAGTTTGGGCTGCACCACTGGCGGCATTTGCTGAGATAGCAGCTCCACCCACGGCCCCAGCTGCAGCAATAGCACCGCCGACAATTACTGGTGAGATTCCCATGTCAGTTCCTAAAGAGTCTTAGCATATCGATGCTCTATCTTTTGATACCCGATATGCTCAAGAATTTTGCCAATATAGGGATGGATATGAAGCTTATGGTCCACCAAAACTTTAGTTACGCCACGACTTTTTAAACGTTTTTCTGTCTCCAAAAACAGCATTTTTCCTATCATCCCTCCGCGCCTATTCGGGGAAACATAAAAAATGTCCGTGTCGCCAAATATAGTGGTTTTATAATGAAGGGAAGGTCCCACAATTACCGATTGATAGCCGATCAGTTTTCCCCCATCCCTAACCGTCAAAATGAATAATCTCCCTATCGATTGTAACGCCAGATACCCATCAAAGTCAATGTCCAGGGGTATCAAGTTCTGATCCAAAGCCACCTCTTTATAGTGATTCAACAAAAGGGGGAGGCCTTCATCGATGCAGTCTTGAAATTGTTCTTCCTGAAAAGTTATCATGATACGGTCCCTACCCCATCTACCCATACGTTTGGGGCTGTTGATTTTAGGAAAACGGGCTTACCCAAGGTTGTGTCAAAATACCGACGACCGATCCAGAGACTAGTCGTGGGACGTTGAGTCGTGGGTCCCGATTGTTGCTGTGCAAAAGTGATAAGAAATACTGACTTAAACCATTGAACCCAGGGCCAAGTAAAGTACTGGTTGGTATCGATGGGGTTATCCTTGGGAGGCTCCGTTACTACGCTCATTATCTGTCCCTATACGAAGTACGGCGCCCCCGCCAATAATAACGAACTTGACGGGGTCTGTCATGGTCCAGCGAAATACGAAATCTCGACCGGAACCAAGGCGGCGCCAGATTGCACGATGATCCTTATATTGACCAATCTTACCTACTTGAGCCCAACGTTCACTACCAAAAGTTCTGCCCCCGTCTTTTGACACCTGAAGCATGATTTGAGGATTTGAGCCTTGCCCACTTTGAAGACCAACCCCCGTTTCCATTGCTAAATACAGCTCATCAACTCCCAGAGTGTTGTAGCCGTCAAAAGTATGTCGGCTTTCAATTTGACGAGGAATGGTCATACCGTCGTCAGTGTATGAGGTCGGGTCTTGCAAATAAACCTTACCCACCGTTGCATCACCCATGTAGAAGTTACCGTTAAACCCTACCCCTAGGTTACAATTATGACGACCAGTCAACCCCACACCCGTTTGAACCTCTGACCAAAGGTTAGTCGATTGATCATATAGGAAGGTTCGTTCAGCCGTAGGAAATGTGATCTGATAGAAAGGATGACCATCCAGGACATACCCCATCGCCACTGCATCCGAATAAATAGGGAAGCTATTGATAATGTTGTCTACGTCAGGAGTTGAAATTCGGTAAGGAGTGTAGGTCTGGGCAGACATGATGGACAACCGACCGGTCTCATTTTGAGCCAAGAAGGCAATGGTGTTATCCAGGGGAGCCACCGACCGTTTTGCGGCTAAACCATATGGTTGAGTAGCTGACTTTTGAGGGGCGTAAGGAAACCCTAAAGTCCCCTGATTGACCCAAAATTCGGTCACGTATGAGCCAAAGACGATGACAATACCTGCCAGGGCATACAGGAGGTTCAACTGATTAGAGCTCGAGTACATATTACCCAAGTCGGTGGGGTCCCAGGCCGTGCCATCGTAAGATGCGCTTTTCTGAAACTGACCGTTAACTGCGGGGTTGTCCACCAGGAAATAACTCGAATCGAAGATTACGGTGGTGGCATTTTGAGGAAAATCGGGATCCGCAATTTGAGTCAATGTGGTAGTACTGGTGTTATAAATCCATCCTTTGGTACCGTCCAGGATGAGAAGTTGGGTACCATTATCTTCCATGGGTACAATACCCGTTCCAGGGGTGATAGACCCCCGATTAGTGGCTGTACCCGTAGCATTAATCTCGAACAGGATGTTACCAATGATGCAGAAAAGCAAGTTCTTAGAGACGAAGTTATGCATCCCTCGAACCGCCCCACCGGCATCGCTTTGATCGGAAAAGATTGATTCCCCAGGGGTACCGAACACCACGATGGCTTGTTTATCCCCGTCCGCCTTAATCTCGTAATAGCAGTTTAACCGTCGTTGAGCCGTAACTGGTAGGGATTTACCTGCTACCCCGTAACCAAAGAATTGAACTGATTTCATTCGTCAATCCCCGGTTGGAAGAACATGGAAGTGTTCTCTGGTTGCTTCTTTCGAGCAATGGCCATAGCCTCAGTGTAATTAGCTTGCATTAACTGAGTCCACGGAGCATTGAACATCGGGCATCCCTCTTTGGTCAACTTCCAGCAAAGGGGAGAAAACCATTCAGCGGGATATTCGGGGTTATCCAGGGGGTTATTGAAAACCTGAATCTCCTCCAAGTACGTGAGCACCAGGTATTTGGTAACGTCTTGAGCTGCAGCTACATCGGTGAAAACGTAGGAGTCCCCCAAATGCCATTCAAAGTAAATCTGGCACGGATCCGAAATGTTGTTAAGGTCTGTTTTTGAAGGGAGCCAGTCATAATCTTGGGTAGACGGCAGGATCTTGACCGGGACATCTTCGTTAGTGTCATCTCGAAGAACTGCAGCTTCAATGGTGTTGGGATTTTGGGCTGTTGTGGCGTAGTCGTAAGCCGTTGCCCCTTGAGCCACACTCGCTACCAGAGGGTCCAGGAAGGTGATGACCTTGGTTCCTGCGTTAACATTGGTCACTGTGGACCATTGAATGTCCCCATTGCCGCCCCCGTTGGAATTTTGGATGCCAATATGATCGTTGACACTCACGCCGGCAACGCTAGACACCGTGATGGCATTCGTACCGGCTAAAGAGGGTGCAGTTGTTGTCAATAATGTAAATGCATTCGTCCAGCCGGTCGCGTCAGGACCTACTGTATATTGGCCAGTATTGTTATGAAGGAATAGAAAACCTCGACGGCGAGTCCAGGTTTTAAGGCCGGGAGCCCCGTCGGATTTACCCTGAAACTGTTTGACGACCATGTTGAGTTTCAGGGCCATGTCTTTCGTTTCTTGAGCCGTCGGGGATTCACCTTCCCCCAGCTTGCCCATATTCAACATGGCTTGGCGAATAATGTCATCTCGCGTAACTGTGAGAGTGTAACTTCCCGACGTGCTCATGATTATCTCTCAATAAGACCGTTTTCAAAACCCTTCAAAACTTTGGCAACCGCTTGCCAAACTTCTTCAGGGGGAATATCTGCCTGACATTGAGCCGTACCACTTTCCTCATGCTTTTTGCAATGGTCCCAGGTATAATGTAAAATGTGACAAGCTGGGATTTCATTGTTTCCTCGACCGGGACAGGAAGTATTACTTGACCAAATAGCTAGGGTGTTTTTCCAATCTCGAGTAAGATTTTCCCAAGTAGAATGAGACAATAAACAGATTTTATAGCAATCCATTTGAGCCGCGGCATTCAATACCCCAGTCTCTGGGCCAACCACTAAGTCTACTTGGTCAAGGAAAGATAAAGATTGACGAATAGACCATTTCCCCGAGGTACAATGAACTCGGGGCTCGTTTTCCCACCCGCTTTCTAGCATCTGGGCTTCCAGACCACCAACCATAACTACATCAACCTCGGGAAACTCAATCATTAAAGCTGCAATAACATTGTCCATCCCCGCCCAAGCTTTGTGAATGGAGCTACCCGCCAATGCCCACATTACAATTTTCTTGCCTTTCATTTTAGCTCGTTGTTGTCTGGCCCATTCTTTCTCTTCAGCCGTGGGATAAAACTTTACTTGAGGTTTATGTGGCAATCCCGCAAGTTCATGTTGAAATTCTACATAGTTTCGGTTCATCCGCTCATGCCTAACAAGGGGACTCCAAAACCTGGGAGTACGGTCCATCATAGCCAGGAGGGTGCCTTCCACGGATTCAGACAAATTTACAAATTTGTCATATTTTTTAGCTTGCCAAGACCAGAAATCAACCAGGTTGCCGTTAGGTACTTGATCGCGGTCAAGAATCATCAGATGATCGATATGTGGATCATGTTCTACTACGTCACAACCGGGCTTTTGACACATCAAGGTTACTTCATATCCTTGATCTTTGAGGCCAGCAAAGACAGAGGAAGCTTGCATGAGGTCACCAAATGCTCCAAACCTACATACAAGGGCTCGCTTTCCAGGTGTTTTCTTTTCGAAACTCGTACTGTTTGTTTGACCTGGGTATTTAACTTTTTTCTGGTAGATTTGGAGGAATGAGTACTCATCGTCAGCATACCGTAGTTGATTTTCAACCAAGTCCCAACACCCGGGCACTTGACTCATCCAATCAATGACCATGCCATTATTGAGATTCCACTTATGGTCAGGGTTGGCTCCGGGTTGCCCCATTTTGGGATAATAGTCTTCGTGGGGCAAATACAGGATAAGGTATCCCCCCGGTTTAACGAGTCTCCACCATTCCTTCAACGTGGCTTGGGGATCAACCATGTGCTCCAGAAGATGGCTTGAATAAACAAAATCCATGGATTGGCTGCCAAATACCGAAAGATCAACGGCGTCAGGCACAAAGACATCCGGCCGTATTTGGAGGCCGAATTGAGAATGGTGACAATTGTCTACGCTGATGGCATGGGGCAAAATCTTAAAGTCTCCAGCCCCAATATCAAGCCCACGGCCCCTCAAGAAAGGGGCCACTTCCCAGACAATCTTTTTACTTTCGGCCTTGTACGGATCATCGATTTTCCAGACCATTATTATTACTCCAGACGAAGGCGCCAAACGATGCGGTCACGAACTTTGTTAGCTACAACCTTGATTTCGGCCGCAGCATTTTTAACGTTCTCCCATTTCATTCCTTCTTCTTCAGCTTTCTTGAAGAGATCCTCACGTTGTACAGGGCCCCCTTCCAGCTGTCGTTGAAGCCACTCACGAGCATTCTCGGTATTTTGCTTGGGGTCTACGTATCCATCCTCTTTTTGAATTTCTTCACGGTCAGATTGTTCATCATATGATCGACCCGCACCGTCATAGAGGGTGCCCCCCTGTTCAAATTTAGCCCAAGGGTGACCATAAACTTCAGCATAAGATTTATTTCGATTTAGCATGGTTTATCTCCTGTGAGTAATGCTCATGTATTTTAACACAAACTAGTAAATTTCTGTCCAGTTAA
>Ga0335070_10006734_pt1 | contig 13505 bp, 11 predicted proteins | sample Lox_Sample_13_FD_206722 | JGI IMG/M metagenome (GOLD analysis project Ga0335070, IMG submission 206722) | Soil microbial communities from Loxahatchee National Wildlife Refuge, Florida, United States - Lox_Sample_1.3 | ecosystem: Environmental > Terrestrial > Soil > Wetlands | place: USA...
CCGGTCCTGCCGTACAGGCCCTGCTCGAGCTGCTCGACGAGGCCTACGGCCATCGCTCCTGGCACGGACCCAACCTGCGGGGGAGCCTGCGAGGGCTGGACGCCGCGCAGGCGTGCTGGCGCCCGGGGCCCGGCCGGCACAGCGCGTGGGAGCTGGTGGTGCACGCCGCGTACTGGAAGTATGCCGCCTGGCGCAGGATCACCGGCGAGAAGCGCGGCTCGTTCGCCCGTGCCGGCTCGAACTGGTTCGCGGCCGAGGCGGGGCCGAGCGCCGTGCGCTGGCGCACCGACCTGAAGCTGCTCGCCGACTGCCACGACCGCCTGCGCGCGGCGGTGGCCACGCTGGGTGACGAGGACCTCGTCCGCCGCCTGCCGCGCGGACGCGGCACCGCCGGCTGGGTGGTGCGCGGCGCCGCCGCCCATGACCTGTACCACGCCGGCCAGATCCAGCTGCTGAAGCGGCTGATGAAAGGCCACGAGGCGCGATAGCCGCACAGCCGGAGCAAACGATCTATTCCCTCCGAGCGCGCCGGGAGCTAAACCGTCCGCGGGAGGCCTCCATGCTCAGCCCAATCCAGCTCGTGCTCGGTGTCGTCGTCCTGGTGGGGCTGGGCGCGCTCGTGGTCGTCGGCCGCCGCGCGCTGCGGGCCTGGCTCGTCTTCCGCGGCACCCGGGTGGTGGTCTGTCCCGAGAGCCGCGAGATGGTGACGGTCGAGGTCGACGCAAGGCGCGCGGCGCTCACCGCGCCCCAGGGCCGGCCGCAGCTTCGGCTCGAGTCCTGCACCCGCTGGCCCGAGCGCCAGGGGTGCGGCCAGGAGTGCCTGGGCCAGATCGAGTCGGCGCCACAGGCCTGCCTGCTGCAGAGCATCCTGGGCGACTGGTACCAGGGCAAGGCCTGCGCCTTCTGCGGCCGCCGCTTCGGGGTCGTGCGGTGGCACGACCACAAGCCGGCGCTGCTGGCGGCGAACGGCGCGCTCGTCGAGTGGTCCTCGTTCCGGCCCGAGCAGGTGATCGACGTGCTGGCGACGCACCGGCCCGTCTGCTGGGACTGCCGGGTGGCCGAGGGATTCCGCCGCGAGCACGCCGAGCAGGTCACCGACCGCACCGCGCCGAGCGCACCGCCGCCTTCGATGAGCTAGGCTCGCCGCGTCTCAGTGGCCGACGGCGGCGCCGTCGGGCGCCCGCCGGTCGCTGCCGCCTTCCAGCAGGTCCTCCTTCGCGTCGAGCGCGATCGCCTCGACCACCCCCTGCCTCTCGATCTCCGAGAGCCGGTGCCCGCGCGCGAGGAGCGCCTGGCGGGTGTCAGCGGGGAAGCCGAGCCTCTCCAGGTGGATCTCGTCCGGCAGCCACTGGTGGAAGAAGCGGGGTTGGTCCACCGCCTCCTGCACGTTCATGCCGAAGTCGACCAGGTCGAGGGTCGTCTCCAGCACCGTGCTGGGGATGCTCCGCCCGCCGGGGCTTCCCTCCACCAGCGCCAGCCGTCCGTCTTTCGAGATGATGGTCGGCGTCATGCTCGACAGCATGCGCTTGTGCGGCGCCGCCAGGTTCGGCGCCGTGCCGATGAGGCCCGACTCGTCCGTGAGCCCGGGGCCGGCGTTGAAGTCGCCCATCTCGTTGTTGAGCAGGAACCCGGCGCCGGGGACCACGATCTTGGAGCCGTAGCCGTCCTCCAGGGTGTAGGTGAGCGCAGCCGCGTTGCGCTCGCGGTCCACCACCGACAGGTGGGTGGTCTCGTCGCTCTCGGCGGGCCACTCGAAGACGGCGGGCGCGGAGACCGAGGCGCGGTCCTCGCGGATGGTGCGGCGGAGCTGGTCCGCGTACGGTTTGGAGACGAGCCTGTCGACGGGCATGTCACTGACCTGTTCCGGGTCGCCGAGATAGCGTGCGCGGTCGGCGAAGGCGCGCCGCAGCGCCTCCGTCACGTGGTGGACGTAGCTCGAGGAACCCACGCCCATGCCCGCCAGGTCGTAGCCCTCCAGCAGGTTCAGGCACTCGAGCAGCACCACGCCGCCGCTGCTCGGCGGCGGCACCGTGAGCACCTCGAACCCGCGGTAGCGGCCCCGCAGGGGCGGCCGACGGTAGATCTGGTAGCCGCGCAGGTCGTCGAGGGTGATGAGGCCGCCGTGGGCCTGCATCTCCCGGACCATCAGCTCGGCCGTCTCGCCGGCGTAGAACCCCTTCGCCCCCTTGTCGGCGATGCGCTCGAGCGTGCGCGCCAGGTCCGGCTGCTTCAGGATGTCGCCGGCCTCGTAGGGCGCGCCTTCGCGGGAGAACTGCGCCAGGGAGGCCGGGTATCGCTTCATTCGCGGCAGCACCTCGCGCAGCGAGCGGGCGAGGCCGTCGGAGACCACGAAGCCGTCGCGGGCCAGGCCGATGGCGGGCCGCAGCAGGTCCTTCCAGTGCAGCCGGCCGTAGTCGAGCCAGGCCATCTGCAGGCCCGCCACCGTGCCTGGCACTCCCACCGCCAGGTGGCTGTCGTGGTGTCGCGGCTCGCTGTACGCGCCGTTCACCAGGAACATCCGGGGCGAGGCCGTGGCCGGCGCCATCTCGCGGAAGTCGTACACCGCCGCCTTGGCTGCCGCCGGGCGCACCAGCAGGAAGCCGCCGCCCCCGATGTTGCCGGCGGCGGGGTGGACCACGGCGAGCGCGAACGCCGTGGCCACCGCCGCGTCCACCGCATTGCCGCCGGCCACCAGCACCTCGACGCCGACCTGCGAGGCGATCGCGTTCTGCGAGGCGACCATGCCCAGCCGCGTGCGCACCGGGACGCTGGCGGCCGGGGCGGCGGCGGGCAGGGCCAGCGCCCCGAGCAGGGCAGGGAGCAGCAGCGGGCGCAGCCTCATGGGGCCTCCTGGACGCGTGTCGACACCGCGAGGCTATACCCCCGTCGCACGGGTGTCATCCCGCCTGGTGTCGCGCTGCCATCTGTGCTCAGATCCGCGCGGAGGTTCCGATGTCCTGCACCCTGCTGCTCGCGGCCGCGCTCGGCTCCGCGCCGTCGCTGGCCCTTCCCGCCGTGCCCAGGACCCTCCGCCTGGAGCTGGTCCACGCCGGCGACGCCACCCAGGAGCACTTCGCCTACGCGGGCCTGGTGCGCGAGGGGGAGTGGCCGGGGAACCCGGCACGGCCCATCGACGACACCAACCTCGGCCGCTACCTGCTCGAGGTGCGGGACGCCGCCAGCAGCCGGCTGCTCTACTCGCGCGGGTTCGCCAGCATCTATGGCGAGTGGGAGACGACCGACGAGGCGAAGCAGCGCTGGCGCGCCTTCCCCGAGTCGCTGCGCTTCCCCGAGCCGTCCGGCCCCGTGCAGGTGGCCATCCGCGAGCGCGGGAGGGACGGGCTGTTCCGGGAGGTGTGGACGCTCGCCGTGGACCCCGGGGACCCCGCCATCGACCGCAGCCCGTCGACGGGGAAGGCGTGGGCGGTGATGGAGAACGGCCCGCCCGCGGAGAAGGTGGACCTCGTCCTGCTCGGCGACGGCTACACCGAGGCGGAGATGGAGAAGTGGCACCGCGACGCCCGGCGGCTCACGGAGATCCTCTTCTCCACCTCGCCGTTCAAGGAGAGGCGCGGCGACTTCAACGTGTGGGCGGTCGACACGCCCTCGCCGGAGAGCGGCGTCTCGCGTCCCTCCGAGGGCGTCTATCGCCGCTCCGCGCTGCGCGCCAGCTACGACGCCTTCGGCTCGGAGCGCTACGTCCTCTCCTTCGACGACGAACGGGTGCGGGAGGCGGCCGCGGCGGCGCCCTACGACGTGATGGAGATCGTGGTGAACGGCCGCAAATACGGCGGCGGAGGCATCTTCAACCTGTACGCGACCGTGGCCTCCGACAACGCGTTCACCCCCTATGTGTTCGTCCACGAGTTCGGCCACCACTTCGCCGGCCTGGCCGACGAGTACTACACCTCCGACGTCGCCTACGGTCCGGCCTCCCCGGAGCGGCCGGAGCCCTGGGAGCCCAATGCCACCGCCAGCGCCACCCGGCCGAAGTGGAAGGACCTGGTGACCTCGGGGACGGCGCTGCCGACGCCCTGGAGCAAGGAGGCCTTCGAGGCCGCGCAAGAGGAGATCCAGGCCCGCCGCCGGAAGATCCGCGCGGAGAAGCGCCCGGAGGAGGAGATGGAGGCGCTCTTCCGCGAGGAGCAGCAGCGCATGGACGCGCTGCTGGCGCAGGGGCCGTACGCGAGGTCGGTCGGCGCCTTCGAGGGCGCCCTGTACGAGGCCAAGGGCTACTACCGTGCGCAGGCGAACTGCATCATGTTCACCCGGCACACCGAGTTCTGCGCGGCCTGCCGCCGCGCGATCGAACGCATCATCGAGCTGTACACGGGCCGATGAGGCAGGCACTCGGCGGTTGCGCCGGTCGAGTGCGCAACCGCCGAGGTATGATCGGTCCGTTGGCTCAGTCGCTTTCATCCCGTCGCTCTTCGTTGTTCCTTCTCGTCTTCTTTCTGCTCCCTTCCTCTCCCTCCTTCCCCTCCGAGATCCCGAACGCCGTCATCGTCCTCGAGATGCCCCCCGGCACCCCCGGCAGCGATCCCGCGGGCGCCCTGCCGCGGTTCGTGCTGCTGAAGGACGGGCAGGTGTTCGTCGGTGGAACCGCGCACTACCAGACCGCGCGCCTGGAGAAGGGCGAGGTGCAGGCGCTGCACCGGCGCGCCGACGCCGCGCGCAAGGCGGCCGGCAGGAACCGGATCATCACCTTCGCCGGCGAGGAGCAGCCGCCCATCCGTCTGCGGCTCCCCGAGGACGGGCCCACCGAGGTCACCATCGCCGGCGACCCCGCTCTCGCGCCCGCGAACCTGCAGCCGCTGGCCGGCCTGGTGCGCGAGCTGCTCGCCTACGACCACCCGGCCCTCGCGCCCTACCGTCCGGCCAGCTACGCCCTGCGCGCACGCGCGGGCTCCGACCGCCCGGGCGGCTGCCGGAGATGGGACTTCCCGTGGCCGATCGAGCAGGCGCTGGAGGCGCCGCGCGCGGTCTCCGCGGCCGAGGCGGCCTCCTGGCCCACCGGCGCGCAGCCCGCGTCGGTCTGCGTGGGCGAGAAGCGCTTCGTCGTCATGCTGCGGCCGCTCCTGCCGGGCGAGCAACCCTGAGCGCGCTCGCGGTGACGCTGCCCGCTTGACTTCCCGCCCGCCTGCCCGCATAGTCGGGGCTGGAGGAGACGATGACGAAGTCGCGGTGGGTGGCCCTGCCTTGAGGCACGGGCCGCGGCACTCGCGGCGCCATCGTCACCATCGACACGGCGGACCCGGAGGGCCCCAGCAGCTTGGTGCCCAGAGGGGTCCGCGGGATCCCCGACAGGCCCCGATTCCGACTGAGGGCCCGACCACAGAAGTTGCGGGCGTGGTCGAGCTGGCCGAGGGCGCCGGGGGGTTCGTCAGGCAGGTCGCTCAGAACTACCTTCCGCAGCGCGACGACGTCGTGGTCCCGTACCAGGTCGCACGGGACTTCGGGTTGCGCGACGGGACGGAGATCGAAGGCCTCGCCCGCGACGGTGGTAACGGTCGCCGCGTGCTCGTAGAAGTCCAGAAGGCGGGTGGGATGGAGCCCGAGAAGTACAAGGCGCTCCCCCACTTCCAGGATCTGATCTCGATCAACCCCAGCGAGGCCTTCGAGCTCTCGGGAGAGGGCTCGGAGCTCAGCCTGCGGGTGATCGACATCATCGCGCCGGTCGGCAAGGGCCAGCGCGGGCTCATCGTGTCCCCGCCGAAGGCGGGCAAGACCACGCTGCTCGAGCACCTGGGCAAGGCGATCGCCAGCCGTCACCCCGACGTCCACCTGATGCTGCTGCTGGTCGACGAGCGGCCCGAGGAGGTGACGCACTTCCGGCGGGTGGTTCCCGCGGAGGTGCTGGCCTCGACCTCCGACTCCTCCTCCGATTCGCACATCCGCCTCTCGCGCCTGGCCATCGAGCGGGCGAAGCGCCTGGTCGAGGGCGGGCGCCACGTGGTGATCCTGCTCGACTCGCTCACACGGCTGGGCCGCGCCTCGAACCGGGAGATGGGACCGGGCGGGCGCACCATGTCGGGCGGCGTCGACAACCGCGCGCTGCAGTTCCCGCGGCAGTTCTTCGGGGCCGCCCGCAACTGCGAGGGCTCCGGCAGCCTCACCATCCTGGCGACCGCGCTCATCGAGACCGGCTCGCGCATGGACGAGGTGATCTTCCAGGAGTTCAAGGGCACCGGGAACATGGAGCTGATCCTCGATCGCGCGATCGCGGACCGGCGCATCTTCCCCGCGGTCGACGTGCTGAGGTCCGGCACCCGCCGCGAGGAGCTGCTGGTGCCGCCGGAGGAGCTGGCCAAGCGCCACCTGCTGCGACGCGCGCTCGCCGACCTCTCGCCGGTGGAGGCCGCGCAGTTCCTGATCGAGAAGCTGCAGAAGACCCCGTCCAACGCCGTCTTCCTCGGCAACCTGGTCGCCCCCTCCTCCTCGGCGACGGCCGTCCGCCGCTTCCGTTGAAGGAGCCGCGGGCGCGCACGCGATGAGGGCCGAGCACCAACGCTGGCACAGCCCGCGGCTGGGGCGGGAGATGGGGATCCGCGTCTTCGGCCACTGGGGGACGCCGGTGCTCGTCTTCCCGACCAGCGGCGGCGACGAGTGGGAGTTCGAGCGCCAGGGCATGCTCGACGCGCTCTGCCACCACCTCGACGCCGGCAAGATCAAGGTCTTCTGCGTCGACTCCGCCAACAAGGAGAGCTGGTACAACCGCGAAGCGCATCCCCGCCACCGCTCCTGGGTGCAGGCCATGTACGACGCCTACGTGGCCGAGGAGGTGGCGCCCTTCGTCCGGTCCCACTGCGCGACCCCGGACATCCCGATCACCACCACCGGCGCCTCGCTGGGGGCCTACCACGCCGTCAACAGCCTGCTGAAGCACCCGCAGCTGTTCCGCCGCACGATCGCCCTGTCGGGCGTCTACGACCTGCGCCGGTTCATGGACGGCGACTACGACGACAACTTCTACTTCAACAACCCCGTCGACTACGTGCAGGGGCTGAGCGACCCCTGGTACCTGGAGCAGCTGGCGAAGGACGAGATCCGGCTGGTGACGGGCACCGGCCCCTTCGAGGACCCGCGGCCGACGTACCAGCTCTCTGGCGTCCTGTGGTCGCGCGGCATCGCCCACGCCGTCGACGACTGGGGCCCCGATGGGGGGCATGACTGGCCTTTCTGGAAGCGCCAGCTCGACGAGTACGTCCGGCGAATGCCCTGATCGTAGTACCCTTCCCTTTCGCCGGCTCTGGCCGGCGGTTCACCGAAAACGGCGGCTCGGCGGGGCAGGCGGGCCGTAGATCTCTCCGGAACCAGGGAGCCGGGGAGAGATGCACGACGAGCTCAGGGGCGAACCACTCAGAGGCGAAGCAGGAGACCCGACCGTGGCCGACCTCAAGGGCGAGCTGGCCTCGCTGAAGATCGACCGCAATCGCAAGCGCAGCACCGGGTGGCGGTGGCCGCTGTTCCTGCTGCTGCCCGTGGTGGTGCTGCTGCTCGGCTTCTACGCCATGCGCGCCCAGCAGGCCTTCTCCGCCCCGGAGGTGGAGACCACCACGGCGGCCGTGACCCGCGACGTCGAGCCGAGCGCCGGCACCCCGATCCTCACCGCCTCCGGCTACGTGGTGGCCCGCCGCAAGGCCGTGGTCTCGGCCAAGATCCAGGGCCGGCTCTCCGAGCTGCGGGTCGAGGAGGGCAGCGTCGTCCGCCAGGACGAGGTGATCGCCCGCCTGGAGTCGATCGACTACGAGGCCGCCGTGGTGCGCGCCCGGGCAGCCGTCGAGTTCGCCGCCGCCACCCTGGCCGAGAACCAGCGCCAGCTCAAGCTGGCGAACGAGCTCTTCGCGCAGAAGATCGACTCCGTCGACCAGCGGGACGCCGCTGAGAGCCGCGTCCGCATCTCGGAGGCACAGCTGTCCCAGGCCAAGGGCGACCTGGCCTTCGCCGACGCGCAGCTGCAGAACACGGTGATCCGGGCGCCCTTCGCCGGCGTGGTGGTGAAGAAGATGGCCGAGGTCGGGGAGAGCGTGGCGCCCATCCCGCCGGGCGTGAACATCTCGACCTCCTCGGGCGCCATCGTCGCCCTCGCGGACCTGGCCACGCTCGAGGTGGAGGCGGACGTGGCCGAGGCGAACGTGGCCAAGATCGGCAACGGCCAACCGGCGGAGGTGACGGTCGAGGCCATCCCCGACCGCCACTACAAGGCGGTGCTGCGCCAGGTGATCCCCACGGCCGACCGCACCAAGGCCACGGTGATGGTGAAGGTGACGATTCTCGACAAGGACAAGGACCTCAAGCCCGAGATGAGCGCCAAGGTCACCTTCCTGGAGCCGGAGAAGAAGCCGGCCACCACCGCCGCCGCCCAGCCGCCGGTGGTGGTGGTGCCGCGCGAGGCGGTCACCAGCCGCGGCGGCCGCGACGTGGTGTTCCTGGTGCGCGACGGCAAGGCGGTGGCCAAGCCGGTGGTTGTGGGAGCGGAGCGCAAGGGCCAGCTGGTGGTGAAGGCCGGCCTCTCCGGCGGCGAGGTCCTCGTCTCGCGGCCGAAGGACGACCTCCAGGACGGTTCCACCGTCAAGGTCAAGGGCTGAGCGGCCCCGTCCGGCCGAACGAGACCTTCGCCTCGTAGCCGTTGTGCCGCCGGCAGCGCAGCTGGACGTTGTCGACGCTCGCCTCTCCGCCCATGGCGAACGGCCGGACGTGGTGGAACTCGAGGAACGCCCGCTCGCCGCAGCGGCGGCCGCTCTCGGCCACGAAGGCGCAGCGGCCGAGGTCGCGCAGCCACACCGCCCGCTTGACCTCGGCCGGGACGTGGCGCGACCCCGGCGTGGTCCCGGGCGCGGACCGCGGGCTGTCGGTGGCGGCGAACTTCTTCCGCGCCAGCTCCAGAAGCAGCGCCGTCAGGGCACGGTCGAGGATCTGGGCGTCGTCGCCCGAGGGGACCGCGTGCCGCAGCATGTCGCGGGCGAGCTGCAGCTTCTCGAACACGGCGGCGTCGATCGTGAGCTGCAGCTTGTACCGAAACGGCGCCAGCGGCGTGATCGCGGCGGGCCGGTTGACGCTGACGACGGGGCCGGCGTCCGTGTCCGCGGCCGCCGGCTCCGGCGCAGGCTCCACGGGCCGGGGTGGCGGCAGCCTGCGGACGAACGAGGGCACGTCGGGCACCGGCGCCAGGCGCGCGGCGATCTCCTCCACCTGCAGCTTCCGTTTGCCGCGAGCCGACTCCAGGATCCGCCGGTGGTTCTCCTCCGTCAGGTGCGGGGCGAGCAGCCTCACGCTGGTGAGGTTGACGGCTCCCTCCGCCAGCATCTCCAGGATCACCGGGAAGCGCCGGGCCGCCCGTGCCGCCTCGATGCGGTTGTAGACGTCGCCCTCGGCCAGCCCCAGCGCGTCGCGGCAGTAGACGAACAGCGAGCCGTAGCCCTCGCGCAGCGGGATGTCGCGCGTGCCCAGCTCGGCCAGGTGGGCCACCAGCGCGGCGGTGGCGCCTCGCTCTCCCGCGGCGGCCGCCTCCACGGAGCCGACCAGCTCGGGATCGGAGAGACGTCGCAGCGCTGCCAGCAGCTCGGCCTGCACGGCCCGCTTGTAGCACCCGGCCCGGCCCTCCCGGGACCGGCGCCCGGCCGGCGCTTCGGGTACGATATTTGGCTAGCCGCACCCGAAAGACGAGACCTGTGCAGCGGGAACGCTTCCCGCGAGCGGAGGGGTATCCAAGCATGGCGATGGTGGACTGTCGCAACGTCACCAAGGTTTACCGGCGCGACGCCGAGGAGCTGGTGGTCCTGAACGGCCTGTCCCTCCAGGTCCAGGAGGGCGACTTCGCCGCCCTGATGGGGCCCTCGGGATCAGGCAAGTCGACGCTGCTCAACCTGATCGCCGGCATCGACAAGCCCACCTCCGGCGACGTGGTGGTCGCCGGGACGAACGTCAGCACCCTGGGCGAGACCGAGCTGGCGCAGTTCCGCAGCCACAACGTGGGCTTCATCTTCCAGTTCTACAACCTGATCCCGGTGCTCAACGCGGTCGAGAACGTGGAGCTGCCGCTGCTGCTCACCGACCTGTCCAGGGCGGAGCGGCGGCAGCGGGCGCTGACGGCGCTGAAGGTGGTCGGCCTCGCCGACCGCTCCTCCCACTACCCGCGCCAGCTCTCCGGCGGGCAGGAGCAGAGGGTGGCGATCGCGCGCGCGATCGTCACCGATCCCAAGGTGCTGGTGGCCGACGAGCCCACGGGTGACCTCGACGCGCGCAGCGCCACCGAGATCCTGGAGCTGATGGAGACGCTGAACCGCGAGTTCCACAAGACGATCGTGATGGTGACCCACGACCCGCGCGCGGCGGAGCGGGCCCGCACCCAGCACCACCTGGAGAAGGGCGTCCTTCGGGACTGAGGAGGAAGCCCGGCCATGAAGTTCCTGCCCTACCTGCTGAAGCACCTCCGCCGCAACTGGTTCCGGACGGCCCTCACCGTCCTCGCCATGGCTCTCTGCATCTTCCTCTTCTGCACGCTGCAGTCGGTGCTGGCCCAGATCCAGTCCGTGCTCGACAGCCGGAGCGCCAAGCGGCTGGTGACGCGCAACTCGGTGAGCATCGTCTTCGACCTGCCGATGGCCTACGAGGGTCGGATCCAGTCCGTTCCCGGCGTCGAGCGGGTGGCCATGAGCAACTGGTTCGGGGGCGCGCTCCCCGCGAAGAAGGAGGGCAAGGCCGAGGAAGGCTCGTCCTCCACCACCGACTGGAGCAACTTCTTCCCGAACCTGGCGGTGGAGCTGGAACCGTTCCTGGCCATGTACCCGGAGTACCAGATCCCGCCCGACCAGTACCGGGCGCTGGTCGCCGACCAGCGCGGGTGCGCGATCGGCCGCAAGCTCGCCGACAAGTTCGGCTGGAAGCTCGGCGACACCTTCTACCTGGAGAGCTTCATCCCCGTCCACCGCAAGCCGGACGGGCCCTTCGAGTTCGTGGTCCGCGCCATCTTCGACACCGACCCGGTGCGCTACCCGGGCACCGACACCAACCTGATGCTGTTCGACCGCAAGTACCTCTACGAGGCCACCGGCCGAAAGCTGCAGGCCGGGGTCTACTACGTGGGGATCAAGAACGCCGACCAGGCGGGCGAGGTGAGCGCCGCCATCGACCGCCTGTTCGAGAACTCCGACGCCCAGACCCACACCGAGACCGAGAAGGCCTTCGCCGCCAGCTTCGTGGCCATGGCCGGCAACCTCTCGCTGCTGCTGAACGGCATCGGGGTGGCGGTGACCTTCACCATCCTGCTGGTGGTGGCCAACACCATGTCGATCGCCGTGCGCGAGCGGCGCACCGAGATCGCCGTCCTCAAGACCCTGGGCTTCACCAGCCGGCAGGTGATGGGGCTGGTGGTGGCGGAGTCGGTCCTGATCGCCGCCATCGGGGGGGTGCTGGGGGTCCTGGGCAGCCAGGGCACCATGTGGCTGCTCACCCACGCCCCCGGCGTGCGCAGCCTGCTGGCCGCGTCCGGCCTCAGCGAGCTCAACCTGCGCCCGCTGGTGGTCGGGCTCGGCCTGGCCAACGCCGTCTTCCTCGGCTTCGCCGCGGGCTTCGTCCCGGCCCTCGGCGCCTACCGCGCGCGCATCACCGAGATGCTGCGGACGGTGTGACCATGGCCCTCCCCCTCTACTACAACGTCCGCAACGTGCGCGTGCGCTGGCAGGTCACGCTCCTCGCCGTGGGCGGCATCGCCCTGGTCGTGGCCGTGTTCGCGGTGCTGATGTCGATGTCGGAGGGCTTCCAGGCCGCGCTGCGCAGCACCGGCCGCACCGACAACGCCATCGTCGTGCAGCGCGGCTCCAGCTCCGAGCTGACGTCGGGGGTGCCGCTGGCCGACCGCAACCTGATCGTGGTCGACGACCGCGTGGCGCGCGACGCCGCCGGCCAGCCGCTCGCCTGCTGGGACCTGGTGGTGGTGCTGGGCCTGCCCCGCGCCAGCGACGGCCAGCCGGCGAACGTGACGCTGCGGGCGGTGACGCCGCGGGCGTTCGCGGTGCGCGGCGGGATCCGCGTGGTCGAGGGCCGCAGCTTCACGCCCGGCCTCGACGAGGTCGTCGTCGGCCGCAAGCTCGCCGGCCGCATCCGCGGTCTGCAGGTGGGGCAGGACGTCCGCTACCAGCACAAGCTGTTCCGCATCGTGGGGCTCTTCGAGTCGCAGGGCGGCGCCTTCGAGAGCGAGATCTGGGGCGACTACGACACCTTCGCCGCCATCTTCCAGCGCGGCGAGGGCAGCAACTCGCTGGTGGTGCGCATGAAGGACCCGGCCGCCATCCCCGAGCTCGACCGCTGGATCCGGGCCCAGCCGCAGATGCAGCTGCAGGCGCTCTCGGAGCGCCGCTACTACGAGGAGCAGGCGGGACCGCTGGCCCGCGCCCTGCGCGGGCTGGCCACCTTCGTGGCCATCGTGATGGGCGTAGGCGCCGTCTTCGGCGCCATCAACACCATGTACGCGATCGTCTCGGCGCGGACCCGCGAGATCGGCACCTTGCGCGCGCTCGGCTTCTCCCGCCGCGCCATCCTCGCCTCCTTCCTGATCGAGTCGGTGATCCTGGCCGCGACGGGCGGGGTGATCGGCTGCCTGCTGGCCTTCCCCATGAACGGCTACTCCACCGGCACCGGCCAGACCCAGAGCTTCAGCGAGATCGCTTTCGCCTTCCGCATCACGCCGGCCATCGTCCTCACCGGGATGGCGTTCGCGGTGGCGATGGGAGTGCTGGGCGGCCTGCTGCCCGCGCTGCGCGGGGCACGAATGGCGATCACCTCGGCGCTGCGGGAAGCCTGATCCCTGTTGTAGAGTCCGGGCGGCGTCCGCCGCCTGCGGGCGACCTCACCAGGAGGCCCCATGACCGGCCGCTGCCTGCTCGCCTTCACGACGCTCGTCGGCTCCGCCTGCGTCGCTGCGCTGGCCGCGGAGCGGCCGGTCCCGCGCCTCGAGCGAGCGGACGGCGCCGCGCGCCTCGTCGTCGACGGCGCGCCGTTCCTGATGCTCGGCGCGCAGGCCCACAACTCCAGCGCCTCCGACCCGGCGGCGATCGCCCGCTTCTTCGAGGGCGTGGCGCGGCTGGGGGCGAACACCGCGGAGGCGCCCGTCTACTGGGAGCTCGTCGAACCCGAGCCGGGCCGCTTCGACTTCCGGCTGGTCGACACCCTGCTGTCGCAGGCGCGGGCCGCCGGCGTGCGCCTGGTCCTGCTGTGGTTCGGCAGCTGGAAGAACGGCGAATCGCACTACGCTCCCGCCTGGGTGAAGCGCGACCGCAAGAACTACCTCCGCGTGCGCGGGCCGGCGGGGGACGAGCGCGACATCCTCGCTCCCACCTGCCTCACCGCCCGCGACGCGGACGCGCGGGCGTTCGCCGCCCTGATGGCACATCTGCGCACGGCGGACGCCGCCGAGCGGACCGTCATCCTGGTGCAGGTCGAGAACGAGACGGGGCTGCTGGGGGCCGAGCGTGATCGCTCGCCGGAGGCGGAGAAGCTGTTCCGCA
>Ga0335070_10006736_pt1 | contig 13504 bp, 13 predicted proteins | sample Lox_Sample_13_FD_206722 | JGI IMG/M metagenome (GOLD analysis project Ga0335070, IMG submission 206722) | Soil microbial communities from Loxahatchee National Wildlife Refuge, Florida, United States - Lox_Sample_1.3 | ecosystem: Environmental > Terrestrial > Soil > Wetlands | place: USA...
CGAGAACGCTTTTCACGATGACTTCCTTACGGCATAAGGGCTCGACGGCCAAGCTGGGGCGCTGAGTCGGACTATGCCGGTCCTTTATCTCGCAGGCTCGCTCGCGGGCATTGCAATGCTCGTCGGATTGAACTTCCTGCTTTTCGGACGCGTGCGTCCCGAAGTGGGCACGGTCGACTCCATCACGCAGCGTCTGATGCGGGACATTCCCGGTTTCCGTCCCGGCCGCACGATCATCGGCGCGGACAGGCGCGTCGCTGTCATCGAGAACGCGGCCACACGAACGCTCGTTCTCGTCGAAGCGATCGGCGACAGTCTGGTTACGCGACAGCTTACGCAGGGCTTTCTCGCCAATGTCGGCCGCCTCGGCGCGCGCCTGTCGCTCGAGCTGCGCGACTTCACGTATCCGCGTGCCGTGCTCGTGGCGCCGAGCGAAAGGGTGGCGCGCGACTGGGAAGCGCGGTTGAAGCCGTAAGCGTCATGCAGCTGCCCAATCCCACCGAACTCGCAACGCCGCTGTTCATCGGTCTCGTCGTCGCCGAGATGATCTTCGTGCGCCTCGCCGGACGCGGCCGCTACGAGATGCGCGACACGGCGACGAGCCTTATCATGGGGTTTGCGAGCGTCGTCTCCGGTGGCGCATTCGCGTTTCTGTTCATCGCTTTTGCGCGGGTGCTGGCGCCTTATCGCATCGCCGATCTCGGTTATGCATGGTGGGCGTTCATCGCCGCCTTCCTGCTCGACGATCTCACCTACTATTGGTGGCACAGAGCCAGCCATCGGATCCGCTGGCTTTGGGCGGACCATGTGCAGCACCATTCGAGCCAGCACTACAATCTCTCGACGGCGCTGCGACAGCCGGTGACGGGTGCCTTCACGCCGGGACTGTTCTTCCGCGCGCCGCTGCTGCTGCTGGGCTTCCCGCTGCCGATGATCGTCTTCGTGCACGGGCTCAATCTCGTCTATCAGTTCTGGATCCACACCGAGGCCATCAAGCGTTTCCCGGCCTGGTTCGAATCTGTGATGAACACGCCGTCGCATCACCGCGTCCATCACGCCACCAATGCGCGCTATCTCGATTCCAATTACGCCGGTGTGCTGATCGTCTGGGACAGGATGTTCGGCACCTTCGTCGCCGAACGCGAAGACGATACTCCGCATTACGGCATCGTCAAAAATCTCGGCACCTACAATCCCGTGCGTGTGGCGCTGCATGAATGGGTCGGCCTATTCAACGACGTGACGCGCGCCCGTTCCTTGCGCGACGCAGGACTTTACCTGTTCGCACCGCCCGGCTGGTCGCCCGACGGCAGCCGCGAGACCTCGGACTCCATCAAGCGCCGCTGGAACGAATACCGCGCGGCGGAGATGGCGGGCGAGTGAAAATCCTCACCCGCACGAAGTGTGGGGGAGGTGGCGCGCGCAAAGCGCGCGACGGAGGGGGCATCGTGACTCGAACCTGTCCGGCGTCGGCCCCCTCCACCGCTACGCGGTCCCCCCTCCCCCACGCTGCGCGCGGGGGAGGATTTTTCTGTGCTATCCTCCCGCATCCATTTGGGGAGGAAAACGATGGGGCGGATCATTCTCGCCGGGATCGCCGGCGGTGTTGCCATGTTCGTGATGATTTCGATTTTGCATCTCAGTCCGATTGCAGAGATCGGGTTCAGCCAGATGACGAACGACGCGCCCGCGCTTGACGCCCTGCAAAAGGCGACCGGCAACAAGAGCGGCCTTTACATCTTTCCGACCGTCGACATGACGCAGAAGGACGCGATGACGAAGATGGAGGCGCGCATGAAGGTCGAGCCGTTCGGCATCATGGCCTATCAGCCGCCCGGCATGGAGAGCGGCATATCGCCGAAGCGTCTCCTCACGGAATTCGCGAAGGAGGTCGTCCAGTCGTGTCTTGTCGCGCTGCTTCTGTCGTTTGCGGTGCTGGCGAGCTATTGGAGCCGCGTTGGATTCGTTGTTGCGATCGGCGCCGTCTCGACGCTCACGACCAACATTTCCTATTGGAGCTGGTACGCATTCCCGACGAGCTACACGCTCGCGAACATGTTCATCGAGTTCGCCGGCTTCGTCGCTGCGGGGTTCGTCCTTGCGGCGATGATCAGGCCGCAACGCGCTTAGTTACCGCCACATATTCATGTTGATGACGCGTGCGAGCGCGGCGAACGGCTTGCTGCAGGCGATATGATAATCGCCGGTCAAACCGTCCGTGCCGTCGGGATCGGTCCTGAATTCCACGCGCGCTCGCTCGCCGCGCGCGATCAGTTTGCCGCAGCACAGGCAAAACGGGCCCATCGGGCTGCCGCCCGGCGATTTTTCGTCGAGATACAAGGGATCCACTCCAGCCGCCTCCGTGACAGCATCATGCTGTGCGTCACACCACGGGAGCAACACTCGACAACCCTCTGTCGTGCAGTCGGGAAAGTTCACCCAGACATCGCCTTGCGATAGGACAATGCCTCGGCCACGTGGACACGCGCGACGCGATCCTGGCCGGAAAGATCGGCGATGGTGCGGGCCACGCGCAACACACGATGATAGCCGCGCGCCGTCAGACGCATTCGGTCGGCGGCTTCAACGAGAAGTTTGGCGCCGGCGGTGTCCGGCTCGGCGATGCGGTCAAGCAGTGCGCCCTCGGCCTCGGCATTGGTGCGGATATTCAAGCCTTCAAACCGGGCGCGCTGGATGTCTCGGGCGCGAGCGACACGTTCGGCCACGACCGCGCTTCCTTCCGCAGGCGGCGGCAGCGCCAGGTCCTGGGCGGTCACGGCGGCGACTTCGACATGGACGTCGATACGATCGAGCAGCGGACCCGAAATCCGGGCCTGGTAGTCGACGCCGCATTTGGGCGCTCGCCCGCAGGCGCGTCCGGGCTCGCTCAGATAACCGCAACGGCACGGATTCATCGCCGCGACCAGTTGGAAGCGGGCGGGAAAACGCACATGCGCATTGGCGCGCGCGACGATCGCTTCGCCGGTTTCGATCGGCTGTCGCAGGGAATCGAGCACCGGGCGCTGGAACTCCGGCAGCTCATCGAGGAAAAGCACGCCGAGATGCGCCAGGCTGACTTCGCCCGGCTTCACGCGGAGACCGCCGCCGACGAGCGCCGCCATCGAGGCGGAATGGTGCGGCGAACGAAACGGCCTCCGCCGCGAGATCGCACCGTCGCGCAATTCCCCGGCCAGCGACTGGACCATGGAAAGCTCGAGCGCCTCGGTTGCGTCGAGCGGAGGCAACAAGCCGGGCAGGCGGGCGGCCAGCATCGACTTACCGGAGCCCGGAGGGCCGACCATGAGCATATTGTGGCCGCCGGCCGCGGCGATCTCGAGCGCCCGCTTGGCGGTTTCCTGGCCCTTCACGTCCTTCAGGTCCGGTGCGTGCACCGCATCTTCGGCGAGCTTCGCCGTCGGCGGGCTCAACACCTGCACACCCTTCATGTGGTTGACGAAGGCGATCAGCGACGGCGTGGCGACGATGTCCGTGCCGCCGGCCCATGCGGCTTCCGGACCGCTCGCAGCCGGGCATACGAGGCCGCGCTGGGCCGCGGAGGCGGCGAGCGCGGCCGGCAGGACACCGGCCACGGGCGCGACTTGTGCGTCGAGCGACAGCTCGCCCAGCGCCGTGTAACCCGCGAGCTCGCCGGCCGGCAGAACGCCCATGACTCCCAGAAGCGCGAGCGCGATCGGAAGATCGTAGTGGCTGCCTTCCTTCGGCAGATCCGCCGGCGCGAGGTTCACGGTGATGCGCTGGTAAGGCAGGGCGAGGCCGATGGCGGCAAGCGCTGCGCGTACCCGTTCGCGGCTCTCGGTCACCGCCTTGTCGCCGAGACCCACGATGTTGAACTCCGAACGGGCGCTGGGCGCCAGGCGGACCTGCACATCCACTTCGCGGGCTTCGATGCCCTGGAACGCGACGGTGTAGACGTGTGCGACGCTCATCGTGCCAGGCTTGTAATCCCCGACGCGATGATGCGCAGGAAAGCGTGTCAGCGCTTTCGCGAGATTGTAATCGAGTGCGCGGGCAGCTGCGGTTTGCGACGGAAAATCGCAACAAAAACGCGAACACGCGACATTGGCTTTTCAACGGCTTGGATGCCGAAATGCGAAACGTTGGGCAACAGCTGCAGATTCCGCTTGCGGCTTTTGATCAAACGCACCATCTATTTCGTTATATCGCGCTGCTGCGCCTGAGGCGTTACAGACAGCGCGCGGTTCACACAAATCAGTGCTTCACCAAATTGCATTTTGTCGCCGCCGCCTCGGGATGCGGGCGCGGAGACGCAAAGCTGCCCGGGTACGAGCGTCCGGCTGCCGCGCGTTCAGCCATAGGTCCCCGCCGGCGTGCGAGCGCCACAACGACAGGCGGGGACCGGCGACCAAACATAGAGGTCCGCTATGGCGTCGCTTGCTCTGCGCCATGAAATTAAGCGCCGTACACGGATGAAATTCGCCCTGCGCGCCCCTGATCTTTTTGCACGGCGCAGAGGCCGGAGGCGCGGAAAGCCTTGGGCCATGGGCATCGGATGCATTTCGGCGTCCGGCGGAATTTTTCTGCCCCTGATCCTGCCCCTGATGGCAGGGGAGAAGCCCGGTGGCGGAATTGGGGCCCGCGGCAGCAGCCACATGCTCCGAGCCGGTACTGCCCGTTGCGGAACTGTAACGAAGCGGGCCGCAAACGGGTCGCCGGACATCGCCGCGGAGGCCCGTTTAGGCTATTACGGCTTCAGCTTGCGCGGCCGCGCGGGCCTCGCTATGGCTCAGTCGGGAAGTGGGCGCGGGTCCCCTCGTTGAGGCCTGCCTGGGAGACATCTCATGACGACTACAACGACGGTGTTCGCCGCCATCGGCGCGTTTGTCCTCGGCGCCGCCGTGGCGCTCGGCGCCGAGCATTTCGTGTTCAAGGCCAGGGACCAGCGCGACGCCATGTCGACCATCGGCGGCTTTCAGGGCTGGCGTCTGAGCTGCCCGCCGCGCACCGACAAGTCGGGCATCTGCATGATGTCGGAGGCGCTGGCGCGGCGGCAAGGCGGCCAGGTTTTCGCCGAGCTCAGCATTGCGCCCGACAAGGACAAGACCGACCAGCTGACGGTCGTTGCACCGCTTGGCATCTTCCTTCTTCCCGGCGCCAAGGTCGCCGTCGGCAACACGGTGAAAACCGTGTCCTACAAGACCTGCTTGCCCGGAGGCTGTATCGCCACGCTTCCGATCGACAAGGGACTCGCCGATGCGATGTCGAAAGGCAGCAGCATTCAGGTCACGGTCATTACGGCCGATGGAAAGTCTGTGCCGCTGAATTTCTCGCTCAGCGGATTCGGTGATGCGATGGCGGCGCGCGCCGTCGACATGGCTGCACGCAAGTAAGAGCGCGGAGAAAGAGATGTGGAACATCATGCAGAAATTCGCCCGCGCCGTCGCGTTCGGCGTCGTGCTCGGCTCGGCCGCGATCGCGTCGGCTGAGGCGCAGCAGCAGACTCCGGCGGTCACCGACTCCCAGACCTCCGGCAGCTGGTCGGTACGCTGCTATCGCGGCGCGCCGTTCGCCTGCGACATGACGCAGGTCGATATCGATCGTACCCGCAATGCGCTCATCGCCAGTGTCGCCATTTCCTACGATCCGAAATCGGATTCCTATCTCGGCCGCTTCCTGATGCCGCTGGGTGTTTCCTTCGATCAGGGGCTGGCCCTGCAGATCGGCGCGTTCAGCGCGCAGAACATCAAGTTCCGCATTTGCGGCCGCGAAGGATGCCTCGTTCTCAGCCCCTTGCCGCCGCAACTGATCCAGGCCATGCAGGCGGGCGGTGCGCGCGGCAGCATGAAAGCGACGCTGATCGGCGGGCGGCAGGTCCAGATTCCGATCCTGCTCGACGGCTTTTCCGACGCTCTCGATCTTCTCAAGAAGAAGACCACCGAGAAACTTGCCGCCGCCCCCAAAAAATAAGCCGCGCCTTCGCCCCGGAACATTGAGGGGTTTCCGCTGTTATCAGTCCCGCCTAGCTGCGCGCGGGCAGAAACGGCGGAGGAAGGCGCATGACGGTCCCGGGGCGAGCAAGCGGGCGTTTGTCTGCCCGCAACCGCCGGAAAATCCTTTGTGTTTCCCCTGTCTACGCCCGTTCGTTCGGGACCTTTGAACACGCCTATGGTTTCCGCGGTTCACGCGCTTTCATGCCGCCGCAGGGCCTCCTGGTCATCGCTTCGGCGCTGCCGGAAAACTGGGATGTACGATTCGTCGACGAGAACATCGCCCGCGCACACGCGAGCGATTTCGTGTGGGCCGACGCCGTGCTCGTCAGCGGCATGCACATCCAGCGTCGCGCCATAGACGACATCAATCATCGCGCCCACAGCTTCGGCAAGGCCACGGTCCTTGGCGGACCATCGGTGTCGGCGTGTCCCGGGCAGTATCCCGAGTTCGATTATCTGCATGTGGGCGAGCTCGGCGATGCGACGCAGGCGGTCGTCTCGGCTCTCGATGAAAATCCGCGCAGGCCCGGACGGCAGGTCCGATTCGACACGGCGGAGCGAACGCCGCTTCAGGACTTTCCCGTTCCCGCCTATCACCTGGCCGAACTCGAGCGCTATTTCATCGGCAATGTGCAATTCTCGAGCGGCTGTCCCTATCAATGCGAGTTCTGCGACATTCCCGCGCTTTATGGTCGCAATCCCAGGCTCAAGACCCCCGAGCAGGTCACGAAAGAGCTCGACACCATGCTCGCGGCGGGCGCCATCGGCGCCGTCTATTTCGTCGACGACAATTTCATCGGCAATCGCCGCGCAGCGCGCGAGCTCCTCGAAGTTCTGATCGATTGGCAGAAAGCGCGCGGCTATCCATTCTCGTTCTCCTGCGAGGCGACGCTCAATATCTCCAAGCACACCGAGCTTTTGAGGCTGATGCGGGAAGCCTATTTCACGACGATCTTCTGCGGCATCGAGACGCCCGAGCTCGACGCGCTGCATGCGATGAAGAAGGCGCACAACGCGGCGCTCCCGCTTTACGAGGCCATTGCGACGCTCAACTCCTACGGCTTCGAGATCGTTTCGGGAATTATCCTGGGCCTCGATACCGACACGGAAGAAACGCCGGCGCGAATCCTCGAATTCATCAAGCGTTCGAACATCCCGATGCTCACGATCAATCTGCTGCAGGCACTGCCGCGCACCGCGCTTTATGACCGCCTCGCGCGCGAACATCGTATCGTCGAGGACGAAAGGCTCGAATCGAATGTCGTGTTCACGCGGCCCTATGACGAAGTCGTCGCCGGATGGAAGTGGCTCATCGCGGAAGCTTATGAGCCTTCAGCGCTCTATGCGCGCTACGCCCACAATGTCGAGCACACCTACCCCAACCGGCTGCATCCCGAATTCGGCAGCAATCGCGCGTCGTTCTCGAACATCACCTACGGCCTGAGGATCCTCGCCAACATATTCCTGCGCGTCGGCGGCCTTTCGAACTATCGCAAGGAATTCTGGAACATGGCGCTGCCGCTGTTGCGGGCCGGCCGCATCGAGGACGTGATTCATATCGGCCTTGTCGGCCATCACCTGATCAAGTTTACCCGCGAAGCCGTGTCGGGTGAGCAGAATGCGTCGTTTTATGCACCCGCGGAGCGTCCCCGCGCCGCCGCGGCCTAAGCCAGCGCAATGCCGGCCGCCAGACCGGCCAGAACAAATCGCGCCAGCCATCCCAGCGCGTGCGCTAAGGTCACGCGCGGATCGATCTTGATCCAGAAGCCGTTGGTGATGAGGACGATTGCGGGGCCGGCAACCCACGCAAGCAAGGACAATGTCAACGCGCTCGCAACGCCATGTGTCGGAGCCGCCCAGCACAGCGCGACAATCCCGGCGGACGTCGCATAGGCGAGCAGCGACGAATAGATGATCGCGCGCCTGTCGCCCTTGTCCCGAAAGGACGGCCACCAGATTTCCGGATGGCGGTTGTAGTGCTGGTGAAACAGCACGCCCATGAAAAGCCAATCGGTGAAGGCGGCAAGCGTGCCGGAGACCGCCACTGCGGCCACGAGCATCCAGAGCATGTTCGATTCCCCCGAACTCGGCACGAGACAGCTTACAGCGGCACGACGTCGAAGGCGATGGTGGTGCGGCTCTCCGCCGAGCGGAATGGAATCGTTCCGTGCCACATATAGGATGGGAAAAGCACGAGCGCGCCCGGAACAGGCTTCACCGCGCGTCGCACGGCGGCCTTCGGCCCCGCATCGAAATTGGGCTCGCCGAACTTGATCCAGCCCTGCCGAGACTTTTCGTCCGCCACACTGTCGGGCACGGCCACGTAATAAGCCGAGCTGATCCAGCCTTTCGGATGTGTGTGGTTGGTGTGGAAGCCGCAATCGTGCAGCCGTGCGGACCAGGAAGCCGCATATTCGAACTCTCTGCGGCGCCGCTTCATCAGAGGGTGGTTCGCGTCGTCCTTCATGCGCGCAATATAGTCGGCGACAGCTTCATCGATGCGCGCGCGCAGGCGCTCCACGAGGTCGTGGCCTTTACCGAAAAGATTGTCCAGCGTCTGCGTACCGCCGCGCAGCGTCTGCTCGAGGAACTCGCGCTTTCCCCCATGCAGGGCATCAAGATAGCGATTTAAGTCGCGGTTGAAGCTCTCCATGTCGGAATAGCCTTCCGGCGCCTTGAGCTCGTACGGCACGACGAACCGCTCGTAATCGTTGAGCGCATCGCCGCGCGGATCGTCGAGCAACGCCAGTGCGGTTCCCCAGATGGCAAGCGCCGCCTGATGTTGCGGCTCGATCTTGAGTGCTTCCTGCGCGGCTTCTTCCGCCTTTTTTGCGTCACCGGCCCGCAGCAGCGTTTCGGCGTAATTGCGCCAGCCATGCGCGTTTGCGGGCTCCATGCGGAGCACAATCTCATGTTCACGGATGGCGCCTTCGAGATCGCCGGTGCGTGCGAGAATCAGCGCGATGCCGTCATGCGGTGTCACGTTCGCCGGCAGCATGTACATGGCGCGCTCGAAGTTCTCTCGCGCGGCTTCGTAATCTTCACGCTGGAACTGGAAGCGCGCCTTCTCGAGGGGAAGTTCGCCGATATCGGGATAAAGGCTCGCGACTTCGTCGTAGGATTTCAGGAATTCGTCCTCTCGGCCGAGGCGATACAGAAGATCGTTGAGCTGTTTGTGGGACGCCAGGTCAAGCGGCATGCGCGCAATGGCTCGGCGATAGCTTTCAACCGCCTCGTCGAGACGCCCCAGATGCTGCAAGGCTTCGGCGCGATTGAAATCCGCCAGCGGCATGTCGGGCACTTTCGCCTGCGCCGCGTCGAACAGTTCGATGGCTTCGCCGTAACGGCGCTGCAGCGACAGGGATACGGCGAGATTGTGCTCGAACGCTGCAGCCTGGCGCGGATTGTTCGGCTGTGCCGCAAGCGCCTTGCGCAAGACGATCTCCGCCTCTTTGGGCTTGCCGAGATCGTTCAATGTGCCACCGAGCAATTGCAGCGCCAACGGATTTCCGGGATTGAGCCATAGCGCGCGGCTGAAGGCCTTTTCTGCTGCTTCGTTCTGGCCGAGCGCCGCGTGAGCCTTGCCGGCGTTGAGAAGCGCTTCGACGTAATTCGGCTTCTGGCGCAGGGCTTCCTGCAAAGCCGCCAGCGCTTCCTCGTTGCGGTTCAGCGAGAGCAGCAGATTGCCGAGATTGTGATGCACATGCGGCTGCGCGGGACGCTCGGCAAGCGATCGGCGATAGAAGTCCTCTGCCTCTGCCGGGCGGTTCTGCGCCCGACGGATAAGGCCCATCAGCTGCAGCGCGTCCGGCTCTTTCGGGCGGCCCTCGAGGATTTGCAGCAGCAAGGTTTCGGCCTGAACGAGATCATTGGCGTCGAGCCGCGCCAGCGCCTGGCGAAGCAGCGCATGCGTCTGTTGGTCGGAAAGGACGAGGGTGGTCATCTATGAAGCTTAGCGCGCGGAAGCAGGCCGCGCACAACATCGTTGATAGTCATGGTTGACGGGTGGCGGCAAGAACCTCCGCCTGGAACCAGGCCACGCCCGTTTCATGGCGCGGCGAGAGCCGGCCCGTGCGGTAGATGCCGGCATCGAGATTGCGCTGCACGGCCTCCGTGATCTGGAGATCCTCCGCGGTGATTGCGGTTGAGGAGAGCAGCGGACGCTCGCGATCAGGCTCGCTCATCTCGTCGGGGAAGCAATAGAGATAGTCGAGCACGGTGCTGTCGGGTCCAACAGGCCACATGCGCTCCATCATCAGCCCGTCGCGATAGACATTCACGCCGTGGCAGGGCCAGAGCCACGCCCACAACCCCGACATCGGCGCTCCGCTCCGGGGAGGAGCCCAATGGAAGACCGCGGGCGGCTCGACATCGACTGTGTATTTCGCCGCCTCGACCTGTTCGTTCAGGCCGGGATGCACCAGCGGAATGTGATAGCCCTCGAGATAGTTTTCGACATAGGTCTTCCAGTTGCAGCGGATCTCATGCGTTTGGCGCCGCCAGAACCGGAAGCTTTCAAGCGGCACGTCGTGAGTCTTGGCGGCGAGCGGCGCGACTGCATCGGCCAGCCGCGCCGGTTTCTCGTTCATGTTAACGAACACGAAGCCGCGCCAGCTTTCGCAGGCGATAGGGAAGAGGCTGAATTGGCGGGGATCGAATCCCTCCGCCGGCCCGAAGTCGCGCGCGTTGGCGAGGCGGCCGTCCAGCGCATAGCGCCAGCCATGATAGCGGCACACAAGCTGCCCTTCGCAGCGGCCTTCGCCGTCATGGGCCAAAGGTCCGGCGCGATGTCGGCAGACATTGTGGAAAGCCCGTATCTTCCCGCCCTCGCCTTTCACCACAATGATGGGAAAGCCGGCGATCGAGGTCGCGACATAGCTCCCCGTCTCCGGCAATTGGCTCTCATGGGCAGCCAGGAGCCATGAGCGGGCGAAAATCGTCCGGCGCTCGATCGCATATTGGGCGTCGCCGCGATAAAGCGCGGCATCAAGGGATTCCGGGGCGGGCGTTGGTTGGCGCATACGCGACCTTCTAGCAGGGGACGGCCGCCCTTGCGAAGCGGGGGGCTGCCCCCTACCGTTGTGAGGACGCTATCCCATTAACGAGAGAGACATGGCTTCCAAGCGCTTTGAGGGCACTGAAAAATATGTGGCGACCGACGACCTCCGGATCGCGGTCAACGCCGCCATCACGCTCGAGCGACCGCTCCTGATCAAGGGCGAGCCCGGCACCGGCAAGACGCAGCTGGCCTTCGAAGTGGCCGATGCGCTCAGCGCGCCGCTGATCACCTGGCATGTGAAATCCACGACCAAAGCGCAGCAGGGCCTCTACGAATACGACGCGGTGACGCGCCTGCGCGATTCGCAATTGGGAGACCCGCGCGTAAAAGACGTCAAGAACTACATCAAGAAGGGCAAGCTCTGGGAGGCCTTCGAGAACGATGCGCGGCCCGTGCTCCTCATCGACGAGATCGACAAGGCCGACATCGAATTCCCCAACGATCTGCTCCTCGAGCTCGATCGCATGGAGTTCTTCGTCTACGAGACGGGCGAGACCATCAAGGCCGCCAAGCGGCCCGTGGTGATGATCACCTCGAACAATGAGAAGGAGCTTCCGGACGCGTTCCTGCGCCGCTGCTTCTTCCACTACATCAAGTTTCCCGATCGCGAGACGATGCAGAAAATCGTCGACGTACACTACCCGAACATCAAGCAGAAGCTGGTGGCGGAAGCGCTCAACGTCTTCTATCAGATCCGCGACGTGCCGGGCCTCAAGAAGAAGCCGTCGACGTCCGAATTACTCGACTGGCTGAAGCTGCTTCTGAACGAAGATGTGCCGCCGGAAGCCTTGAAAGAGCGCGATCCGACGAAACTCATTCCGCCGCTCCACGGCGCGCTCTTGAAGAACGAACAGGACGTGCATCTGTTCGAACGTCTGGCATTTCTGGCGCGGAGAGAGACGCGCAGCTGACAGGTCTTCGTGCGCTTCGCGCGCGAAATCGTCGCAAGGCGGGAGCATGGCTGCACGAGAATTGATCGTGAGAGGTCCGACCTACTTTTCGGGCGGGGACGAAACGGTTTTCTTTAGTTGGCTCCTGAACATTGGCTGCGTTTCTGAGGTTGAAGGCCACGCCCGGAGTCTTCACATCTGCCTAAAACGCCAACCGTCCGATGCAGATCTTCGCGAGTTGATCGCGCTTTTTTGGCGGTATCGCATGAGCATGAAACCTCTGGCGGCGCTGAAAACACCGAGAAACGCCGCTTGGTTCGCAAACGACCCGACAGTTTATTGGCACGCCAAAGTCTTCGGAAAAGCCCGGTAAGTTTAGCGGCTGGACCGGCCGAGCATCCTCTGGTGAACTCGCGGGCCAAGCGTTAAGATTTCCGGAACCGCTATCAACGAGTCCGCCCATGTTCTTCCAGTTCTTCGATGAGCTTCGCTCCGCCCGGGTCCCTGTGACCCTCAAGGAATATCTGGCGTTGATGGACGCTTTGTCCAAAGACGTCATCGATATGAAGATCGACGAGTTCTATTACCTATCGCGCACCGCGCTGGTGAAGGACGAGCGCAATCTCGACAAGTTCGACCGCGTCTTCGCGCATGTCTTCAAGGGTCTCGAGACGCTGGAAGGCACGGAGATCGCACAGATCCCGGAAGAGTGGCTGCGTGCGCTGACCGAAAAGTTCCTCACCGAAGACGAAAAGAAGATGATCGAGTCTTTGGGCGGCTGGGAAAAGCTCATGGAGACGCTCAAGGAGCGCCTTGAAGAGCAGAAGAAGCGCCACGAAGGCGGCAACAAGATGATCGGCTCGGGCGGGACCTCGCCGTTCGGCAATTCGGGCTACAATCCCGAAGGCGTGCGCATCGGTCAGGACAAGGGCCGTCATGGCAAGGCCGTCAAGGTCTGGGACAAGCGCGAATACAAGAACCTCGACGACTCTGTCGAGCTCGGCACGCGCAACATCAAGGTGGCGCTGCGGCGCTTGCGCAAATGGGCCCGCGAAGGCGCGGAGACCGAGCTGGATATCCCGGGCACGATCAGAGACACAGCCAACAAGGGCTATCTCGATCTGAAGCTGATCCCGGAGCGGCACAACACCGTGAAGGTGCTGATCTTCTTCGACATCGGCGGCTCGATGGACGCCTATATCAAGCTCTGCGAAGAGCTGTTCAGCGCGGCCAAGACCGAATTCAAGCACATGGAGTTCTTCTATTTCCACAATTGCCTTTACGAGGCGGTGTGGAAGGACAATCGCCGGCGCCACAACGAGAAATTCCCAACCTGGGACGTGCTGCACAAATTCCCGCATGATTACAAAGTGATCTTCGTTGGCGACGCGACCATGAGCCCGTACGAAATCACTTATCCCGGCGGCTCGGTGGAGCACTGGAACGAGGAAGCCGGCGCCATCTGGCTCGATCGCGTGGCGCAGATCTACGAGCACGTCGTGTGGCTCAATCCGGTGCCGGAGAAACATTGGGAATACACGCCGTCCATCGGGCTCATCAATCAGATCATCTCGAACCGGATGTTT
>Ga0335070_10006737_pt1 | contig 13504 bp, 13 predicted proteins | sample Lox_Sample_13_FD_206722 | JGI IMG/M metagenome (GOLD analysis project Ga0335070, IMG submission 206722) | Soil microbial communities from Loxahatchee National Wildlife Refuge, Florida, United States - Lox_Sample_1.3 | ecosystem: Environmental > Terrestrial > Soil > Wetlands | place: USA...
AACTACCGGGGTGCTATCTGCCCTGAGGTGATCAGGGGCCTGCTTCAAAAATTCGAGGCACTGCTGAGCCTAGCTGGCGAGACCGCAGATGCGCTGCGTTTGCGTGGAGAAAACCCGAAGATCTGGGCTCCCAAGAACCGGGTCGCTGCTGCTGGAGCGATTAGGCGCGCCGCTCACACACTTGGAGTAAACCATGGACCTACACAGGAATTCATCTCCCTGCTCGACGAGTCCGAACGCATCGCGCCGGCAGATGATAATCAAAGGCTGAATGTCGCCAACACGAAAGCTGACCTGTACATGGGGGAGAACACGCCAGAGGGCTACAGAAAGGCGATGGACGTGGTGGTTGAACCATACGAGGAGCTGATTGCTCCCAGGCTAGAAGTCCTGCAAGGAGCCGTTATTGCGCGATCCAAGGTGAATGACATCCCTGTGTTGCCTGTCAGGGCTACACCGTCGAACATCGCTGATCTTGCCATGATGAAGGCGATTTCTCTCGCCGTTAACAAACCTCGCCGCTGGCAAGAGCAATTGCTGGATGCTTCACAAGTAGCCAACTACTATTGGATCCTTAGTGGAGGAAAGGTCGACCGAAACGGTCCCGGACGCGGGTCTTGGCAGAACATTGCTGACCATTTCGACAATACGAATCAACAACACCAGAGGCTGCGGAATATAATAGGGGAGTTCGAGGCCCCGCCAATGGCCCTTAAACTCAAGGAGAGCATTCTGAGTGCGGCTCGGCTTCTGATAAGCCGCGTCGGCTAAGGGCCTGTCGCCTTGCACGCTGAGAGTTCAGTTAAGGGCTGAAGGGTCCGGATCGTATCCTGCCTCGCGTAACTCGGTAAAGAGACGATTCTTCACTTCCTCAACGCGCTCTGTAAACGGAATGTACAGCAGTCCGGAAATGTCGCTTGGTAGTTCGATTGAGTGTTTGTGCAAGATGGCTACTCGCCTTCGACCGAGTCTCGCTAATACCATGCCGAGTTCCAGAACGACATTCTGTCTGGCGCGGTATCTTTTTTCCTCTGGCTTCCCGGCTTTATATCCTTCGTCGTCCGGCGTAAGCAGGACGCAGCCGAACCCGACATTCCCGTGTTCCCCTAAGTATTTTTCAAGTTTCTCGATGATAGTATCTCCCGCTGCCGCCAAATTGCCAAGCACGATTGGCTCAAGCCCCATCCGGTGGATAATCAACTCGAGTTGGTCGCGGGCCGCCAAATCGTGACCGTAAACAATAAATATCGGTCGCGTCGCACGCGCCGCGACAGCTGGTTCGGCTAGCAACGGGGCTTTTGCGGGCCTCGCTGGCACGGGTTGTCCGCTCTCGTAAAGAGCCTTTACATCACGCGCAAGCTGCGTGTCCTGTTTGCGCTGGAAGGACATCTTGCCGCTCTCGAACACATTGAATGTCTCCCCAGTAGTACAGTCGAACCGTGTCCCGGCTTGCGCGGGTCTCTCCGTGAACTCCGCGCACCGTTCGTGTAAGAACCTTCTCAGTTCGTCACAGGTCACCGGGATAAAAAACTCCTGCTAATCCGTTGTTCAGCATACCCGTATTATCCGCTATTACTTTTGGGCGGAGCGCTGGTCCTTACGGGTCGAGAAACCCTGTAGATCTACCCACCCAGCCCGATCTGACACTCGTGCCGCTCGAGGACAATCTTCTCTTCGGCCAGGTAGGCGCGGTTGCGGCGGGTGAGTAAATCGAAATCCACCTGGTGGGCGTCGAATTCGGGGCCATCGACGCAGGCGAACACGGGTTTGCCGCCCACCGAGACGCGACAGCCACCGCACATTCCGGTGCCGTCCACCATGATGGGATTCAGGCTGGCCACAGTCTTGACTCCCCACTCGCGTGTGAGCTCGGAGGCGAAACGCATCAGCGGAATCGGACCGATGACGTGCACGAATTGCGGTGTCTGGCCGGAGTGCTCGCGCCAGTAGCGCATCAGATCGACCACCGTGCCCTTCAGTCCGATAGAGCCGTCGTCGGTCGCCCACTCGACTTCATCCGCGACTTGGAGTAGCTCTTCTTGGAGGATTCTGCGATCGGCGGTGCGCGCCCCAACCAGCGCCACCACGTGATTGCCTTTCTCGCGTAGCGCGCGCGCCACTGGCAACAATTCCGCGATGCCCACGCCGCCACCCAGGCACCACACGGTCCCGAAGTGATCGCAGGTGGCGGGTGTGCCGAGCGGGCCAAGCATATCGGCCAGCGCATCGCCACATTTGAGCGAAGCCAGCACGCGCGTGGTCTTGCCGGCCGTCTGGAAGATCAGCCGCACCGTACCGCGCGCCGCGTCGCCATCCACCAGCGTCAACGGAATGCGCTCGCTCTTGTGCGTCGGCCGCAACACGACAAACTGCCCAGCCTGCCAATGCCGCGCAATCTCAGGTGCTTCGACTTCGATCGAATAAATGTCGGGCCCTAATTCACGCCGCGAGACGATCCGGAACCGCGTCGCAGCCGGCTGCCCGTCGAGACTGCCCACCACCGGCTTGTCCCGCAGAGCCTGATCGATGGCGTCCGCTGCTGCGCGGCCGTCGCGCATCGCCAGAATCACGGTCGAGCCGCCCCGCGCCACATCGCCGCCTGCATAAACGCCCGGCATACTGGTGGCGCCGGTTTCATCGATGGTGATCTTGCCGCGTTTCGTGACCAGCACGGGAGTGGCGCGCTGCACCGTAGGATTCGGCTCCTGACCCACCGCCGCGACGACCGTATCTACCGGGACCCAGTATTCCGAGCCTGGAATCGGCACCGGAGCGGCGCGTCCTGATTCATCCGGCGCTCCCAGCTCCATCCGGATGCACTGCATGCGCTGGAGAACGCCTCGTTCGTCGCCGGCTAGAGCTACGGGCGCGGCCAGAAATTCGAATTTGATTCCTTCTTCTTCGGCGTGGGCGATCTCTTCGAGACGGGCGCGCAGCTCTTTGCGGCCGCGGCGGAACAGAATCGTGGTATCGCTGCCCATACGTCGGGCCCATCGCGCTGCGTCCATGGCTGAATTGCCGCCGCCGACAACGACCGTCCGCTTGCCCACACGCACCGGCGTGTCGGATTCCGGGAACCGGTTCGCCTGCATGAGATTCAGGCGCGTGAGAAATTCGTTCGCGGTGTAGACGCCGATCAGATTCTCGCCCGGAATTCCCATCAGGTGCGGAAGACCGGCGCCGGTGCCTAAAAACACTGCCGCATAACCTTGGTTGAAAAGTTCGGCAAGCGAACAGGTCTTGCCGACGAGAAAATCGGTGCGAAACTCGACGCCCATCTTCCGTAGGCGCTCGATTTCCTTGTGCACCACTTCACGCGGCAAGCGGAAACCCGGAATTCCGTAGATCAGCACGCCGCCCAACTCATGCAGCGCTTCAAACACAGTGACCCGGTAACCTTTGACGGCCAGATCGTTCGCTGCGATCAGCGACGCCGGCCCGCTGCCCACCAGCGCCACGCGCGCTCCTTGAGGCGGCGCAGCCGGACCGCCTCGCAGAGTCAGGCCGCCGAAATCCGCGGCCGCTCGCTCAAGCGAGCCGATTGCCACTGGCTGGAGTTTGGTTCCGAGCAGGCAGGATTTTTCGCAGAACAGTTCGTGCTGGCAGACGCGCCCGCAGACGCCAGGGAAAGGACTGCGCTCCAGAATCGTATCGAGCGCGCCGGGGAAATCGCCCACGCCGACGCGGTCAATAAAACTGCGGATGTCGATGTGGAGGGGGCAGGCTTCGATGCACTTGGGGTCCTTGCAGTTGAGGCAGCGCAACGCTTCCGTGACGGCCTGCTCGGGAGAGAAGCCCTGGTTGACCTCATCGGCGCACTGCACCCGCTCCTCGGGCGCGAGCAGCGTTTCAGCCTGCCGCGGCGCTTTGGGTGTTCTCCTTGGTTTACCGGCGCCTGGCGCTGGGCGATTTGCCCCAGTATTCGCAGTGTCTGTGTTCATCAGGCAAGCCTCCCGTGGCGGAATACCAGAACACTGCACGCCTGCTTCCAGTTACGCCGAACGCAGCATCTCGTCCCAGGTAACTTCGTGCTGTGTTTCGATGGCCATGCGCCCCAGCAGCGACGTCAAGGTGCTGTCGGCGGCGTCGAATGCCATGTTGCGCGGTTTGCCGGCGAGGATATCGCTCACAAAAGCTTCGATCGCGTCGATGGTGATTTCGCGCTTGGAGTTCACCACCACGTCGGTGTCTTCCGCGCGGTGCCACTTGTAATATTTCCGCTCGGTTTCCAGGATGCCTTCGGTTCCAAAGAACTGCTCCTTGACGTCCCAGTAATGCTTGACGGCAAGCTGCGTCGCAGCCAGAAAACCGCGCAATCCGGCGGGATACTCGAATGTGACGTTCAGGTGATCCAGATTGTCGCCGAAAGCGCGCTTCTTGCGGCCGCCGGCGCCGGTGGCTTTCAACGGATGCGACTTGGCAAACCAGTTGAGAATATCGAGGCCATGGCAATCCTGCTCCACGATGAAGTCGCCCGAAGTCTCGCGAAACGCTCCCCAGTGGCGGATCCGCTGTTCGTCCACCGGATACGGAGACTGAAAAGCTCGCAGCGCGGCGCCGCCGAGCATCCAGTCGCTGCGCATCAGCAACAGTTCGCCGAGTTGGCCGGAACGCAGGATATCGAGCGCGGCCAGGTATTCCGGGCTGAAGCGCTGCTGGAAACCAAATTGGATCACCTTGGAGGCGTCGGCGCGCTTGGCTGCGCGCACCAGCCGCTTCACGCCGGCTACATCCGCGCCTGCGGGCTTCTCGCAGTAAATGTGCTTTTTCGCGTCAATCGCCGCTTCGAAATGTTCCGGATGCAGAAACACGGGCGTCGCGATCAGCACGGCATCCAGGTCAGTGCGCGACAGCAGGTCCTGATAATTCTTGAATGCGGGCGCTCGCTCCACGCCGGGAATCTCTGTTTTAGCGCGGTCGATCTGGTCGTGGTAGATGTCGCAGAGCGCCGCGATGCGAACCCGCGGATCGTTGGCGAACAGCGTCCCCACATAGCGGCCACGTCCGCCGGTGCCGATAATGCCGAGCGCCACCTGGGAGTTAGCCTGAGCAGCGAACGCCGTCCTCGACTTGGATAGAAACAGAGTCCCGCCCGCGAGCGCTGCGCGCCGCGTCATCTTGCGCATAGAAATCTCCTATGGCCTCAGTGCTGAGCAATTCAATTTCCGAACGAATGTTGCGCGAATTGCCCCAGGTTATGGGGCGTAGTACGAAGGGACTAGTCCAGGAACTCCACGCGGTACTCCTCGATGACGGGGTTGGTCAAGACGTCGCGCGCGATGGCGTCGATGTCCTTGTGGGCCTGGTCGCGAGAGGCCCCGGCGTCGACAGCAATCTCGAAGTACTTGCCCTGGCGCACATCGGAAATACTGTGATAACCGAGGCCGTTGAGCGCCGATCGGATGGTTTGCCCCTGCGGATCGAGCACCGTGGATTTGAGCGAGACGTAGACGCGAGCTTTCATGAATTTCGTATTGTAACGCGCCAGATGGCCCGCCATTCTGCGCGTTAAAACTTGAGCAGAAACAGCCGATAACCAACAACAAGGAGCTTTGATCATGAAAAGAGTCATGTTATGGGCGGTGTGCGCCGCAGTCGTATTCGTTACGGCTCTGCCGGTTAGCGCGCAATCCGCCAAACCTGTGGTTCTGAAAGGGGAGATTCCCTTTGCCTTCGTTTCCGGCAGCCGGACATTGCCGGCGGGCGAGTACACGATCGAGATCGGAAGCAATGGAATTCACTTCCTCGACGCCAAGAAACACCCGATCCAGGCCATTTTCGCGAACCCTGCGGAGCAAAGTTATAGCGAAGAGCAGCCCAGACTCGTATTCCGCCAGTATGGCGGCCAGTACTTCCTGGGGCAGATCTGGACGCGAGACGGCTATGTGGATTTCCCTCAATCGCGCACCGAGCACCATCTGCAAGTCAGCTTGAGAGCAGAAGAAAACACCTTAACGATCGCTATGCGGTAGCGGTGGAACCGAGCGACGGGTAGCGGTGAAGTCGCCCCGCTACCCTCGCATGGTTGGTCTACAGTAGGGGAAGGACTCTAGCGTTTGAAAACCATCATCGAGCCCTTCCGCATCAAGAGTGTCGAGCCGCTCCGGCATACCAGCCGCGAAGAGCGCGAACAGTTTCTCCAGCAGGCCGGCTACAACCTCTTTCTGATCCCTGCCAGGGACATCCTCATCGATCTGTTGACCGATTCCGGAACCAGCGCCATGTCGACCGAACAGTGGGCCGCCATGATGCGCGGCGACGAATCCTATGCGGGCAGCGAGAGTTTCTTCCGCATGGAAAGCGTGGTCCAGGATCTGACCGGGTTCAAGCACGTAATCCCGACGCACCAGGGCCGCGCCGCCGAGCGCATCCTGTTCACGGTGCTGTGCCGCAAGGGCCACGTGGTCCCTAACAACACGCATTTCGATACCACGCGCGCCAACATTGAATTTACGGGTGCGCGCGCCGTCGACCTGCCCACGCCGGAAGCCGCCGACACGCAGGCGCGCCTGGATTTCAAAGGTAACATGGACGTGGCGGCGCTCAAGCGGCTGATCGACGCCGAAGGCTCCGCGAAGATTCCGCTCGTGATGCTGACCGTCACCGACAACTCGGGCGGCGGCCAGCCGGTTTCCATGGAAAACATCGCGGCGGTGAAGCAGGCCGTATCGCGTCACGGGATTCCGCTGTATCTGGACGCCTGCCGTTTTGCCGAGAACGCCTGGTTTATCAAACAGCGCGAGCCCGGTTTTGCGGAATGGACACCTAAACAGATCGCTCAGAAGATGTTTTCGTTTGCCGATGGCTGTACTTTCTCCGCCAAGAAGGACGCCTTCGCCAATATCGGCGGCCTTTTGTGCACGCATGACGACCGGCTCGCCATTCAGGAAACGAATCTGCTGATTCTGACCGAAGGTTTTCCCACGTACGGCGGCTTGGCCGGCCGCGATCTCGAGGCCATCGCCGTGGGGCTGGAAGAAGTGCTCGATGAGGATTACCTTCGCTACCGTATCGTGTCGACCGGCTACCTGGGACGGCACATCGCCGATCACGGGGTGCCGATTGTGGAGCCTCCCGGCGGCCACGCTATTTACATTGATGCCGGCCGCATGCTACCCCACATCCCGAAAGAGCAGTTTCCCGCCCAGGCGCTGGCGGTCGAGCTTTACCGCCACGCTGGCATCCGCTCGGTCGAGATCGGCTCGGTGATGTTCGGCCCGAACGCCCAGCACGAACTGCTGCGGCTGGCCATCCCGCGGCGTGTCTACACACAGAGCCACATCGATTACGTCGTCGAGGCGATCCTCGAAGTGAACGAACGGCGCAGCCAGATCCGTGGCCTGGCCATCGAGTCCGAGCCGCCATTTCTGCGACACTTTAGCGCGCGATTCCGGCAGATATAATTGAATTTCCGCGATGGCCGTCAATTGGTTTCCGCTGTGGCTCAGTCTGCGCGTAGCCTCGCTGGCGACGCTCGTATCGCTCGCGCTGGGGCTGTGGATCGCGTACCTGCTGGCCAATCGCAGATTTCGCGGCAAGGAACTGCTTGACGCGGTGGTGACGCTGCCGCTGGTACTGCCGCCGACGGTGCTCGGCTATTACCTACTAGTTGTCCTGGGACGAACGAGCCCGCTCGGCCGCGTCTACGAATGGGCATTCGGAGGCCCTCTGGTGTTCACGTGGCAGGCCGCGGTGCTGGCTTCGACGCTCCATGCGATCCCGCTGCTGGTGAAGTCCGCGCGCGCGGCATTTGAAACCGTGGACCGCAGTTTTGAGAAAGCCGCGCGCAACCTGGGCGCTTCGGACTGGCGCGTGTTCTGGCGTGTGACGCTGCCGCTCTCGCGCCGCGCGGTGATTGCGGCGACGGTCCTGGCCTTCGCCCGCGCGCTGGGCGATTTCGGCGCGACCCTGATGATCGCGGGCGACATTCCCGGCAGAACCCAGACCGCCGCCATCGCGATTTACGACGCCGTGGAAGGCGGCGACACGCTGCTCGCGCGCGTGCTTGTGCTGGTGCTTTCCGTTGTGGCGATGGCCATCGTGTACGCCGCCAACCGGCTGCAGCAGCGCCAGGTGACGGGATGATCCAGGCGCGCATTACCAAGCGCTTCCCACCACAGCCGGATTCGGCGGCATTTTCGCTCGAGATCGAATTTCAAGCCGGGGCCGGAGTGACCGCGCTGTTCGGTCCGAGTGGCGCGGGCAAAACGCTCACACTCGATTCGATTGCAGGCTTCGTGCATCCTGACTCCGGGCGCATCCTGCTCGATGATGAGATTCTGTTTGACGGTGCTACGAGTGTGAGCTTGCGACCGCAGGAGCGTCATTGCGGTTACGTGTTCCAGAACTACGCGCTGTTCCCTCACATGACCATCCGGCAGAACCTGGAGTTCGCCGCCGACCGGCACCCGCGCCTGGAACGGCACCGCCGCGTCACCGAAATGCTGGAACGATTTCACCTGACGGATGTCTCGGGCCGGCGGCCGCACGAAGTCTCGGGCGGACAGAAGCAGCGCTGCTCCATAGCTCGCGCTTTGATCGGATCTCCGCGGCTGCTCTTGCTCGATGAGCCCGCGCGCGGCCTGGATGCGCCGCTTCGCGCCGAACTGTATGCGCTTCTCCGCAAGATCCGGGCCGAATTCGCCATTCCGATCCTGCTGGTGACACATGACCTTGACGAGTGTTTTGAGCTGGCAGAAGAAATGTTGATTCTGCGCGATGGCCGCATCGTGCAGAGCGGCGCGCCGCGCGAGATCCTGGAACAGCCCTCGAGCGTGGAGGTGGCCCGTCTGCTCGGCATTTCGAATCTGTTCGAAGCGGAAATCACGGCGCTCGACCCGGGACGGAACACCAGCCGTCTCAAGTTTCACGATCAAGAAATCATCGGGACATATTTTCCGGGGCATCTGCGTGGCGACCGCGTCTGGCTTTGCGTTCGCGCCGAGGACCTGCGGGCAGTGCGCCAGAATGGCTCGCGGCCCGAGCCCAACCAGGTTCCCGCCAAGCTCCTGCGCGTCTCCGAGCGGCCCCAGTCGGTGCGCCTCGAGTTTTCCGGCGACATCGCCGTCGACATGCCGCGCCAGGAATTCGCACGCCAGAAGGATAATAAGGACTGGGTAGTGGAGTTCCCGCCCAGCGCGCTGCGCGTTCTATAGAAAAGATGCGCTGCGCGTGTTCTAGGGAAATGATGCCGCGATGAAGTCTCTCGACGAATACGCTGCTGTTGCCGAGCAGGCTCACGGCCATATGTGCGCGGGCCAGATTCTCGGGCTGCGCCTGGCCATGTACGGGATGAAACTCCTGGGCATTGAAGATCCGGAGGGGCGCGACCGGAAGCGCCTGGTCACTTTCGTCGAGATCGATCGCTGCGCGACCGACGCCATTCCCATCGTCACCGGGTGCCGCATGGGCAAGCGCGCGCTCAAGTTCCGCGATTTCGGCAAAGTCGCCGTGACCTTCTGCGATTTGAAAGAGGACCGCGCGGTGCGCGTGGTAGCGCGCGAGACTGCCAAGCAACGCGCCCGGGAACTGTATCCAGAAATGACCGATAAGAACCGGCAGCAAATGCGTGCGTACCGTGACATGCCGGACGAAGACTTGTTTTCGATCCAGTGGGTGCGGGTCACGCTCGGGCCCGAAGAGTTTCCAGGGTACAAAGGCGAGCGCCGGAACTGCGCCATCTGCGGCGAAGGGATTAATTTCAAGCGCGAAGTGGTGCGCGACGGCCGCGTGTTGTGCAAAGCGTGCGCCGGCGAGCGCTACTACACGCCACTCGCGTGATCCGCTATTACATTACCGATCGCAAACCGCTGGGCGGAGTGGAGCCGTTGCTGGATTCGATTGCGCGCGCGCTTCGGGCGGGCATCGAACGCATCCAGATCCGCGAAAAAGATCTCAGCGCCCGGGAGCTGGTGGACCTCGTGCGACGCGTGCTCGAGTTTCCCAATCCGCGCGGGACGAAGATTCTCGTGAACGATCGCACCGATGTTGCCCTGGTTTGTGGCGTCGATGGCGTGCACTTGCCGGCCGGTTCCATCGCGCCCGCGCGCTTGAGAAAAATCACGCCCGCCGGGTTCCTGATCGGCGTTTCGTGTCACTCCGTGGAAGAAGTAAAGCGCGCCGAACAAGAGGGCGCCGATTTTGCCGTCTTCGGGCCGGTGTTCTTCACGGCATCGAAGGCAGGCTATGGCGAGCCGCTGGGTTTGGACGCGTTCCGGCAAGCCGCGAAGGCCGTGCGCATGCCGGTGCTCGCGCTGGGTGGCGTCACCGCGCAAAATGCGGATGCGTGTCTGGAAGCCGGCGCAGCGGGAATCGCCGGCATTTCGATGTTCCAGTCCTAGAGTGCGAACGCGAGTCGACGGCTTGCCGTCCACCGCTAGATCGTGCAGACTTGCCACAGGAGGAATACATGGCGACAAAGAAAGCAACCAAAGCAGCTATAAAAAGACCATCGCGCCCGCCAGCGATGGGACCCGTGACGGAACTGTTCGGGCATGTAACGCTAGTCGAGAGCTACACAGTGCCTGGATTTACCGGCTGTCATGCGCTGGTGGCTTTGCGCGACTCACCGGGCATTACGGTGGCGGTGCTGACGGCCGAGATTCGCCACCAGGAGTTGATGACAGCGGCGTTAGCCACGGGCGACCTGATAGCGTTTTGGGGACAGAAGTATGCGGTCCCGCCCACTCCGCGCGGCGGGACGTGGTCAGTGGACGTTTATAGCACGAGCGGAATAATTCTCTATAACGCGGCTTGACGGCGGAAACCGACGGGTTCAGGTGTGGGACAACGCTCGGGCCTCTGCAGGCTGGAGGGGCACTCTGCTTCTGCCTATGGTTTGCCAGTGAAGCGGACGGGAAGGAGCGGAGGCATGTCTGGAAGCAGGAGCAGCGGGGAACGCGGGGATTTCATATTTCAATCCTAACGTGCGATACGGCGGTAATTCGCTCGGCACGCCCTCGCAGCCAGGCTGGCTTTGAGTCCAGGACTCTTCTTTACGTTGCCCCAGTGGTTACCCAAGTCGCTGCGCTGTTGAGCCAGGTATCCAGCCCGCCCGCGTACCAGTCCACATCGCCGAACAAAGCCCGGAAGCGTCTTCCCACCGGGTGATCGCCCAACAGGATGTTCGGGTTCTCAGCGCAGTATTCGACAACCGTGATCTGCTTCGGGTCGGTTATGTGCGCGAGCCCTCGTTTCAAAAGATAAACAACTTCGACATCATCATCAGGGAGGCTGTACCCGATGAAAATCGCGCGGTCAGCCTGCCGCAAAACGCGCTGCGCCTCATGCCAGACCTGAGAGAGGTGCGGATTCCGGTAATCCTTCAGATGCGACGGCGCAACCAGCAGAGGCCGCAGCATTGTGCGGCATACACCGCAGGGAGCGCCGTCCGCCGTGAACGAGGACCGCAGATCGGGTCTCGCGATTCTGTCGAATATCGAGAGAAATTTCGTCGAATCGGTCGCTCCCAGTTCGAGCCGCTGGCACGTCCTGCAAACCAACCAGTTGAGCGAACCGTGGAGCTTCAGCAGTGTTCCGAACTTCTCATTGGAGCCCACGGAAGAAATATTGGCGATTCCGCAGTAGTAATTCGGCAAGCCTCCGGGTGGCTGCCGTTGCAGGCTCATGTACATCAGGGAGGTGTCCACAACCAGATCGTAATTGGTGGTGATGACTTGAGGTATCACCGGCGCGGTGAACAGCTTGTCCAGCAAAGTGAAGTGATTTTTCGTCGCGAAATTTCCCAGAGCTTCCTCGAGCACCTCGAAAATGCCAAGTTCGATCGCCTCACGCAGATCCGCCAGCATATTGACATCCCACGGGGTATCGAACAGCTCTCTGCGGTCCAAAGCCATATCGAGCAGGCTCATCAGGAGAGGCAGACCCGGATACTGCTCCTTGGGCAGTGCCGGGTCCACGTGGAATTCGGTCTGTAGAAACTGCACCAGCTTAGAAACTCGTCCCTGCGGATCGGAAGCCGCGATGCGCGCGCTTTCCGTAAACATCTTGGGCAAGATCTCGTCCGTCATCAGTCCCTGAACCGATTTCGTCGCTCCCGCTCCCAGAAAAAGCACGGTGCCACTCATATCAGATTAGTCTTGTTATCATGCTCCCGGCGGCGGCCAAACACAACTCCGGAGGAGCCGTCCCGTGTACCCGCTCCATCCGGTCGCGGCTCGGCATCACCGCTCACGCAGGTCTGAGAATTGCGAGCCGAGCGCGGGCAAAGCGGTTGCGCGGATCTTTCGTCCTCAGGATTAGAATGTTGTCTTCGGCGGCGTGGAGGTACATCAGATGGATGCAGGACTGTTGAAGGATCTGGCACGGCATCAGACGTGGTCGGACGCGCAGCACTGGAAGACGCTTCATGCCAATCCGGCGCTGCTCGAGGACTCGGAGATCCACCAGCGGTTGAACCACATGCTGCAGGCCTGCCGTATGCTGACGAAGCTGGCGCGGGGCGAGGCGGTGGATCCCGCTGGCATGAAGAATCTGGAGGCCATCGAGGAAATCGAAACGGCGATGGGACAGGCGAATGAAAGCCTGTCCGCGGCGCTCGGGTCCGTGGATGCAGAGAAGAGCATCCGGTTGCCACGAGGACCGAAGGGCCCGTTCGAAGCACCGGCTGGTGTGATCTTGTTGCAGGCTTTAATGCACGGCCAGCATCACCGCGGCCAGAACGCGGCGCGCATGCGGGCTTTGGGTGTCACGCCGCCGATGACCGACTTCATTTTCTGGTACGCGCTGGGGCGGCCGTAGCCAGGCCTATTCGTGCCGCAGCGCGATGGACGGGTCGACCCCAATTGCGCGGCGTGCCGGCAGATAGCTCGCCACAAGGGCGACCACCAACAACAGCAGCGTGACCCCCGCAAAGGTGAGCGGATCGCTCGCCCGCACCTGATAGAGAGCGTCAGAAAGAAAACTCGCGAGCAGCCTCTCGATCACCACCGAAGCGGCGAGGCCGAGCGCCACGCCGGCAGCGGCAAGTTTCAGTGCCTGCCCCAGCACCAGTTTGAGCACCGCAGCGCGTCGGGCGCCCAGCGCTACGCGGATGCCGACCTCGTGCATCCTCTGCGCGACCGAGTACGCCATGACGCCGAAAATGCCAACCGCAGCGAGAGCCAGCGCCAGCGCGGCAAAAATTCCGAGCAGCAGCGTCGAAAAACGCCGCACCGAAATCACGCTGGAAACGATGCTGTCGAGCGTCTGGATTTCGGCCACCGGCTGGTCCTTGTCGAGAGCGGCCACCTGCGCACGCACTGCCCGCGTAATCGCGGCCGCGTCACCCGATGTCCGGATGAGCAGTTCGCGAGGTTTGCGGGACCAGGGAAGCTGCGTGTAAGGAACGTATGTTTCCGGGCGCGCCGCGTCGGTGGTATCGTTCCGGCGCACATTGCCGACGACGCCGACCACCGTGCGCCAAGGTGCATCCTTGCCCTCGCTCAGCATCTTGACGCGCGTGCCTACTGGACTCTTGCCGTTCCAGAATTCGCGCGCCGAGGCT
>Ga0335070_10006739_pt1 | contig 13502 bp, 10 predicted proteins | sample Lox_Sample_13_FD_206722 | JGI IMG/M metagenome (GOLD analysis project Ga0335070, IMG submission 206722) | Soil microbial communities from Loxahatchee National Wildlife Refuge, Florida, United States - Lox_Sample_1.3 | ecosystem: Environmental > Terrestrial > Soil > Wetlands | place: USA...
TCGCGCCCCAGCAGATGACCGCGCCCGTCCCAGCCTGCACCGCACAGCCGTATTGATAGCCAGCAGCGATTGCGCTGGCCGTGCCGGTCGTCCCGTCGACCGAGCCGGGCGGCGTCGACCCGCCGGAGCCGTTGTCGCCCCAACAGATGACCGCGCCGCTCTCTGCCCGGATCGCACAGCTGTGGGCGGCTCCCGCCGCGATGGCGCTGGCGCTGCCGAACGTGCCGTCCAGCACGAAGGGAGGTGTCGACTGGCCAGCGCTGTCTGAGCCCCAGCAGACGACCGCGCCCGTGCCCGACTGGATCGCACAGCTATGGAAGTCACCGGTCGCGACTGCCGTGGCGCTTCCGCTCGTGCCGTCGACCGAGCCGGGCGGCGTCGACTGGCCCACGGAGTTGTCTCCCCAGCAGACGACGGCGCTCGTGCCCGCCTGGATCGCACAGCTGTGGGTCTCGCCGGCCGCCACCGCCGTAGCGCTTCCGCCCGTGCCGTCCACCGAGGCGGGCGGCGTCGACTGACCGTACGTGTTGTCGCCCCAGCAGACCACGGCGCGCGTGCCGGAGCGGATCGCACAGCTGTGGGCGTAGCCGGCTGCGATCGCCGTCGCGCTGCCGCTCGTGCCGTTCACCGAGGCGGGCGGTGTCGCCTCGCCGAGGCTTTCGTCGCCCCAGCACACGACGGCGCCCGTTCTCGCCTGGATCGCACAGGTATGGTTGCCGTCGGAGCCAGCCGAGATCGCCGTGGCTGTCCCGTGCGTGCCATCGACCGAGGCAGGCACCGTCGCTTGACCGAGGCTGTCGGCGCCCCAGCAGACCACGGCCCCGGTGTCCGACCGGATCGCGCAGCCGTGAAGCACGCCGGTGGCAACGGCCATGGCGGCGCCGCCCGTGCCCTTCACCGAGGGCGCCGGCGTCGACTGGTTCGAGGAGTTGTCGCCCCAGCAGACCACGGCGCCCGTTCCCGACTGGATCGCGCAGGCGTGGTTGCCGTCGGAGCCAGCCGCGATCGCCGTGGCCGTGCCGCTCGTGCCGTTCACCGCATCGGGGACCGTCGTCTCGCCGTCTCCGTTGTAACCCCAGCACACCACATGGCCGGTGCCGGCCTGAAGCGCGCAGGCGAAGTCGCTGCCGGCCGCGATCGCCGCGGCCGTGCCGCTCGTGCCGTTCACCGCGTCGGGAATCGTCGTTGCGCCGTTGACGTTGTAACCCCAGCACAGCACGTGGCCGGTGCCGGCCTGGATCGCGCAGCTCAGATTTTCGCCCGCAGCGATGGCCGTGGCGGTTCCGCTCACGCCGCTCACTGCATCGGGGACGACGTTCTCGCCCGCCGGTCCGTAGCCCCAGCAGACGACCGCGCCGCTGCCCGACCGGATCGCGCAGGTGTGGTTGGGGCCCGCCGCGATCGCGCTTGCGCCCCCGTTCGTGCCGTCGACCGAGGCGGGTGGCGGACTGAAGCCGTCTTCCGGATCGTGCAGCCCCCAGCAGACCACCCCGCCGCCCGCGCGTTGGATCGCGCAGCTGTAGAACTCGCCGGCTGCGATGGCCGTGGCCGTGCCGTTCGTGCCGTTCACCGAGGCCGGGGTCGTCGTCTGGCCGGCGCCGTTGTCTCCCCAGCAGACGACGGCACCGCTGCGCTGGATCGCGCAGCTGTGGACGCCGCCCGCAGCGATCGCCGTCGCGAGGCCGCTGTTGTCCTCCACCGAGGGCGCCGGCGTCGACTGACCCGAGTCGTTGCTGCCCCAGCAGACGACGCCGCCTCCCCGTCGGATCGCGCAGCTGTGATTGTCGCCGGCTGCGACCGCCGACGCGGCGCCGATCTGACCGTTCACCGCGATGGGCACCACCGACTGACCGGCGGAGTCGTCGCCCCAGCCGACGACCGGGCCATCGGCGCGACCGAGGCTCGCCAGGAAGATGAGAACGAGAAGCGCAACGCCGGCCACGCCCTTCCGCATGCTCGGGCCTCCGCGCCCTGCCCCCGACGCGCAACGGCGTCGATCTTATGCCCAGCGTGCGAAGCGATGCAACAGCAAAGTGCAGCGCGCGGGGCGTCGCCAACGGGATGGGAGCAACAGGCAACGAGTCGCGGCGGCCTTCGGCGAAGAGCGTACAGGGGCGGCCGTACACGCGAAAGTGCCTCCGGTGCTACTTTCCTGTTAGACCCGCCGGGGGCCGAAGGGCCGAGGCACGCCCATCTCGGCGTCGACGACCGGCTCACCTTCCTGCCGGTATCCGACGCAGCCGGGCAGCCAGACCCGCGAGCGCCACGCCGAGCAGAGCCAGAGAGGATGGCTCGGGGGTAGGGAACGCCTCGTTGGGGCCTGCGTACCCCTGGGCGCTCGCAGCGGTGAACGTCAGGTCGGCGGACGGCGAGATCAGGACGAAGCCCGTTCCACTGATCTCGGATTGCTTGGAGAGCGGGCTGGAGAAGCCACTGGTCCACCCGTCCTGCATCGTGACCTGCTCGACGAGATAGGCCTCGATAGTGCCCGAGACCGCGACCCGGACATCGCCCGCGAGCGACGATCCGCACAGCATCGGCTGGCCCGTGGGTCCGATCACGTTGCCGCCGCAGGCCAGCAGCGGAGTCGACAAGATGCTCAGACTTCCCGAGCCGGCGAACGGGATGAGCGAGAAGTTGATCGAGATGTTCGGGTTCCCAGAGATGTGATCCACGGTGGGGAAGACGTCGAACTGTGTACCCCCTGCCGGCCCCGTGAGCGTGACGGTGTCGGAGAACCCCGCTTCGACTCCGGAGAGCGCCTGGAAGTTGAAGCGGGGCTGGCTCCCCAACGACGAGTCCAGGTTGAACGAAGTCATCAAGTGCAGACCGTTCGGGATCGCCGTGGCGCTCGAGGCGATGGTCGAGCCCGCGGTCACCGGGTACGCGCCCGTCGTGTCCGTTCCCAGACCCGTCGCCGTCGAGATCGATCCGCCGTACTGGACCGAGCCGATGGCGTTGTACACGGGATAGGGGTAGAAGGTGGAGGAGCAGCTCACGCACGCCGAGAACGTGTAAGAGGTCAGGGTCGGCTCGTAGACGCTCGGGTTCCCCGGGCCGAGGTTGCCGCTCGCGACCGCCTCGGTGTCGAACCCTCCTGGAATCAGCTGGAGTGCTCGGGACTCGGAGGTCCTGAGGAGAGAGAGCAGAGCGAACAAGACGGCCCACCGTCGGCGCCGAGATTCAGAGCGGCTCGACCCTACACCAAATGGCACCGCTCCCGGGCCGCGACGCCGGCGAACACGCCAACCGGATTGGTGAGCGTGTTCTCGGAATCCGCTTCGAGCGGGCCGGCTGTGCCGGCTGCCCGCGGACGCGAAGACCACGGCTACGGTCAGCGCGGCAAGGGATGCGATCCGACAGGCCGGGGCGACACACAACATCGACCGCCCTCCGTGACCCCCCGAAAGGTAGGTAGACACTGGAAGGTGGTGGTGGCAGAGGGACTGCTCGGAGTCCGCTGGGCGCGGCGATGCCGCGGAGACGTTCCCCCCGACGCGCCGGTGCCCGAGCCGGGGATCCTCGCGCTCCTCGCTCTCGGGACGCTCGGGCTGCGAGCCGTGGGCCGAAGCGGGCGTGACCGTCCTCCTGCAAGCGGCAAGAACGAGTACGAATCGGACAACCTCGACTTCATCAAGCGCAGTCTCGTGAGGCGAGTCGACGAGGCGATGGAGGATCTGGGGATTCACCCAGACGGGGCGACACTGGACTCACCCCCGGACGAGGTACTGGGTCGAGTTTCCGCGCGGACCCGTCCGGCGCTGGTCCATCGGCGAGCGACGTCTGCAAGGCTTCGACGAGCTCGCGAGCGAGCTCAGATCCCACCGAAGAGGCGAGTCGGGCGGAAGGGAGTAAATCCCCTTCACGGGGTGGCGTCCCCAACGGGAATCGAACCCGTGTTACCGCCTTGAAAGGGCGGAGTCCTAGGCCTCTAGACGATGGGGACGAGCGGCACCGTTCGCGCGCGACAACGCTAACAGGCGACCGCCGAGGACGCGAGAGGATCAGGCGCGCCGGGCGGGCTGCCCGAGACCGAGCTTCGCGCCGTAGCGAGCGGTGTAGTCCTCGAGCTGCTTCTTCATCGCGGGCTCGTAGCGGTCCTTTAGCCGGGCGATGCGGTCGCCCTCGAAGTGCGCCGTCTCCTCGAGGTCGAGGGCGAAGGCCGGCACGCCGGGCGCGCGGTAGGTCGCCCGCCCGCGCAGCCAGACCGCGTCACCCTGCTCGCGCGGGCCTTCGAGCAGCCCGACCTCGCGGCTCTCGAAGCGGCGGTCGAAGCGCGCGGTCACGTCCTCGAAGGCAGCGAGGATCGCGTTGCGTCCCTCGAAGCGGCCGCCCATCGGCGGCTCGAGAGGGACCTCGTAGACGGCATCGTCGGTGAAGAACGGCTCGACCAGCGACCAGTCGCCCGAGGCATAGGCCTTCTCGAAGGCGGCGGCGTAGGCGAGGAAGCGCTCGAGATGGGACACGGGGTCCTCCTTCGGGCGCTCGCTCAGCGTACCGCGCCGCAGGCAGCCGTCCATCGGCGGCCCGCGAGCTCTCCGCGGCTAGCTCGCGGTCCTCGAGGTCACCGCGAAGAGCCATGCCTCTCCGCCCGGCCGCTTGGGGTACTTCTTCTCGGCCTCGCTTCGCACCGCCTCGAGCACGGCGGGGTCGTCGACCTTGGTGAGCAACACCGGATAGCGCTTGCCGTCGACGCGGATCACGGCGCGCCCGTCGCCGAGCGCCACGCGATGCCACGTCTTGCCCGGCGGGTACTCGGTCGACGCCGGGATGTAGGCCTTGCCGTCGTGCACCAGGATCCAGGTGGTACGCGACTTCGACTGGACGTCGAGCTGGAGCTCGATCTCCGGGACCTTGGCGGCGAACGCCCAGTCGGAGACCGGCGTCGTCACGAGCGGCCCCGCCACGAGCGGTCCGCCGGGCAGCGGGCCGAGCGGGCCGTCGTGATAGCGCGCGCCGACGGCGGCCAGCGCACCCAGGATCGCGAGCACCACGACGAATCGGATGAGCAGTCGGATCACGAGCATGGCGACACCTCCCCGGGGCCCGGAGGCCCGCGCGCGGCCCGGCCCCAACCATGCTCCGATTCGGCTGCGAGCGCTACACCGGCGCGTGAGGCGTCGGGGAGGCCGGCTAGATCGAGCGCACCATCCGGAAGACGACGAGGTCGCGCGAGGCGCGCTCCCAGCGCCAGAGGTCGGGATCGCCGTGGTGCGTCGCCATCTCGTTGACGAAGCCGTCCGAGCGCCATGCCAGGACCTCCGGGAAGTCGCGCGCGTCGGTCACGTCGATGCGATAGCGATCCGCGTGGTCGGGGTCGCGCTTGGACTCCCAGCGCGAGAAGCTGAGGATGCTGCCGCTCAAGGTCGTGAGGAGGCGCAGGTCGCGGCCGAACGCCTCGAAGCGCGCCCCGGGATCGCGCTCGCGCTCCACCTCGGTGCGGTGCAGGTACCTGAGCTGCGCGTAGAGGCCGCCCTCGAGCAGGCGCCTCGCGGTCCGCTTGCCGGACTCGCGGAGGTACTCGTTGCTCCCCTCTCCTTCGACGTCGCGCAGGAGCTCGTTCAGGCGCGTGTAGGTGCGGATGTCGTACCAGTCGGAGGGGAGGATCTGCTTGTCGAGCAGCTCGAGGTCGCTCGAGTGCAGCCAGCGCACCAGCTCGCGGGGCGCGACGGCGGCGCTCGCGACCAGCTTGTTCACGTCCTCGACGACGCCCGACAGGATGGATCCCTTGATCGACGGGATCGAAGGCATGGCGCGTCCCCCGCCCGGCTCCATCGACCGCCCGCGCGGCGCAATTGAGCCGTGCGCGGCACGGAGTCGCTCGGGGGATGGAGCCGTCAGCCCGGCGTGACGGCGTCGAGGCTGCGCCAGAGGTACCACGAGGCGACCGAGCGGTACGGCCGCCAGCGCTCCGCGATCGCCTCCAGCTCGGCGCGGCGCGGCAGCTCGGCGAGGCGATAGAGCGCCTGCGCTCCCTTGCGGATGCCGTAGTCGCCAACCGGCAGCACGTCGGGGCGCCCGAGCGCGTGCATCAGCAGCATGTGCGCGGTCCACTCGCCGACGCCGCGGATCTGCGTGACCGCCTCGATCACCGCCTCGTCATCGAGCGCACGCAGCCGGCGCGCGCCCAGGTCGCCGTCGTCGAAGGCCCGGGCGATGGCGCGCACGCTCGCGGTCTTCTGTCGCGAGAGCCCGACGCCCCGCAGCCGCGCTGCGGAGGCGCGCCGGAGCCGCGCCGCGCTCGGCAGCCGGCCGCCGAAGCTCGCGTGGAGGCGCCGCTCGATCGAGCGCGCGGCCGCGCCCGCGAGCTGCTGGTACACGATGGCGCGCACCAGGAACCGGTAGGGATCCCCCCGGTGTACGAGCTCGCAGGCGCCGACGCGCCGGATCACCGGCGCGAGGACCGGATCGCGACGCGCGAGCAGCCGGCGCGCGCGCTCGAGGACGGCGGGATCGAGGGGAGTCGGCATCCGCGTCACTCTACCCGACGGTCCCAGGCGCGGGACGTCCCGAGTGCGGGACGCCGCGCCCGCTACACCTGCCGGTGCTCTGCGTCCGCGCGGCGCCCGTCCGCCACGACCCTGCCCGCGTCCCTCGTTGGCGCACGCGCTGCGGGTCCGCGGGGCGGCGCGCCGCCGGCAGGGGCGGCGCAGGCTGCCGGTGTGCTGCGGGCCATTCGCCGCTCGTGATCCCGCCGCCGGGATCCGGCCCCGGGCCGCGGTGGATTCGCGGAATCCTCTCCAACACTTTGGATTGATTTGCGAATCACGCCTCGTTTCGGGCTGGCACGAGACTTGGAAAGGAGATTCTCCGCGGGCGCATCGGAGCACCCGGGGAGCGCGGATGTCCGACCACACCATCCTCTTCGTCGACGACGAGGTGAACATCCTGAAGGCGCTGCGGCGCCTCACCCGCCACGAGCCGTGGACGGTGCTCTGCGCCTCGCGCGGCGTCGAGGCGCTCGAGACGCTCGACAAGAGCCCCGCGCAGGTCGTGGTCTCGGACCAGCGCATGCCCGAGATGAGCGGTGTCGACCTGCTGCAGGCCGTGCGCGATCGCCATCCCGACGTCGTGCGAATGATGCTCACGGGCTACACCGAGATGAACGTCGCCGTGGACGCCATCAACCGCGGCGAGATCTACCGCCTGATCACCAAGCCCTGGAACGACGAGGAGCTGAAGGCGACGATCCGCCAGGCCTTCGACCACTACGACCTGAAGCGCGAGATCAAGCGGCTGAACCAGGTCACGCGCGAGCAGAACTTCAAGCTCCAGGACATGAACCGGAACCTCGAGGGCAAGGTGCGCGAGCGCACCAAGCAGCTCGCCCAGAAGCACCAGGAGCTGCGCACCGCCTACGTGCAGACGATCCGCGCGCTGGCCGAGGCGGTCGATGCCAAGGACGCCTACACCCGCGGCCACTCGGAGCGGGTCGGCGTCTACGCCTCGAAGCTCGCCCGCGAGATGAGCTTCCCGAAGGAATTCATCGAGCGCGTCTACATCGCCGGCGTCCTGCACGACGTCGGCAAGATCGGCGTGCCCGACCACATCATCACCAAGCCGGACCGCCTGACGGACGAGGAGTACGCCGAGATCAAGAAGCACCCCGAGATCGGCGCCAAGATCCTCGAGCCGGTGACCTTCCTGGCCGACATCGTCCCCTGCGTGCGCCACCACCACGAGTGGTACGACGGCTCCGGGCAGGGCTACCCGTTGCAGCTCGCCGGCGACCGCATCCCGCTGCCGTCGCGCGTGATCCTGGTGGCCGATACGGTCGAGGCGATGACCAGCGACCGCCCCTATCGCAAGGCCCTCCCGCTGGAGGCGGTGGTGCGCGAGCTGCACCGCTACGCGGGCACGCAGTTCGATCCCGTCTGCGCCAAGGCGATGCTGGTGCTGCTCGAGCGCGAGGGCGAGAGCTTCATCCGCAAGGGGCAGCGTTTCGACATCTACGAGTTCATCGAGGGCTGAGACCGCGATGCGAAGTCACCGCGAGCCGCCGCCGAAGCCGCCCGATGCGCCCGCGGTGGAGTTCACCTTCGACGCCCGCTTCCTCGCCGACGCGCGGCTCCTCGCCGCGCTGCACGTCGACCTCGGCGAGCGGCTCGGCGCCGCCAGCGCCGCCGCCGCGATGCTGCGCGCCGGATTCTCCCAGGGCCTGCGCGACGCCATCCGCGCACGCGGTGCGCTGCGCCCTGCGGCTCCGCTGCTCGCGATGCGCTTCGAGCCGGACTCGACGACCGGCGCGCTGCACGGGAGCTGGCCGGAGCGCGTCGAGGCCGACGCGCTGCGGATCGCCGGCGTGGGGCGCGACGGCGCCTGCTGGCTCAGCGCGGGCTACACCTCGGGGTGGCTCTCGGGCCTCTGGGAGGCCGACGTCCTCGCGGTCGAGCGCCGCTGCGCCACCGCGGAGCGCGGGGCCTGCAGCTTCGAGGCCCGCGAGGTCGAGGGGTGGCGGAGCGCTCGCGAGCGCGGAGTCCAGGACCTCCTCGCGGCCCTGCCCTTCCAGGCGCTGCGCGAGGAGGCGGAGCGCGAGCTCGGCCAGGCCGAGCCGGCCGAGGCGGCCGCCTTCGACCCGCAGAGCCCCGCCGTGCACGTCTGGGGGCCGGTGATGGTCGTGCCGTACGCGGGTGCCGAGACGGCAGTTGCCGTCCAGGCGGTGACGCGGGAGCCGGCGGCGGCATCGGTCACCGTGGTGGTGGTCGACCTCGAGGGCGCCTGCGTCGAAGAAGGCTTCGGCGCGGCCGCCCTCGAGCGCGCGATCGATGCGATCGAGTCGCTCGGCGCCGAGGCGGTGATCGCCGGCGTGTCACCGCTCGCCGCGCGCATCGTCGCCCGTCTCGGACGCGGCGAGCTCGTGGTCCGCGAGGACCTGCGCGCCGCGATCGCAACCGCCTTCCAGATCGCCGAGTCCCAGCGACACGCCACGTAACGCGGCCCCGGGCGACCGGGCACCGCGAGAAGGAGCGACACGCCGATGGAGACGCTGCCCGAGCGCGGCTCGCTCGACGCCACGCCGCTCCCGAACCTGCTGCTGGATCTCTACCGCCGCCGCTATAGCGGCGGCCTCGCGCTGTCGCGCGAGGGTGTCGAGAAGCGCGTGTGGCTCCGCGATGGCGTACCCGTGCTGGCCGAGTCGAACCTGCCGAGCGAGAGCCTCGGCATCCAGCTCCTCGACGCGGGTCGCATCACGCGCGCCGATTACGCGCGCGTGGTCGAGGAGGTCCGCGCGCGGCGCTGCAAGGAGGGCGCCGCGCTGCTCGGCCTCGAGCTGGTGGCGCCCCAGGAGCTCTTCGCGGCGCTGAAGGAGCAGGTACGCCGCCGCCTGCTCGACTGCTTCGGCTGGCCACGCGGCAGCTTCGCGCTCGATGCGAGCGCGTCGCCGGGCCCCGACTCCACCGCCTTCCGCTGCGATCCGCTGCCGCTGGCCCAGGAAGGGCTCGCCATCCACTGGGGATCCGCTCGCATCCGCACCTCGCTGGCCCCACGCCTGGACCGATACCCGGCGCCCTCGCCCCGCCTCGCGGCGCTGGCAGGTCGCCTGCACCGCGACGACGAGGTGGACCAGCTCGTCGCCGCGCTCGACGGCGGCCGGACGCTCGGCGACGTGCTCACGGGGCTCCGGCAGCCGAGCTCGCTCGCCGCCGCCTGGGTGCTCGACGCCGCGGGCGCGGTGATCTGGCACGAGAGCCCTGTCGAGAGCATCGAGGTCGGGACCTCGAGCGACGGAGCCGGCGGCGCGCACGCAGAGTTCGAGATCGTGGTCGGGGCCCGGCCGGCCGCTGCGCCCGCGAAGGCTCGGGCATCGAAGGCGAAGGCCGCGGAGCCGGCGCGCTCCGCGCCTTCGCGCGAGAGCGAGGCGCTTCGCGCGCGCATCCTCGCGCTGCACGAGAAGCTCGACACGATCGACCACTACGAGATCCTGGGCGTGGAGCGCGGTGCCAGCCCCGAGGCCGTGAAGCGCGCCTACTTCGCCGCCGCGAAGTGCTTCCATCCCGACGCGCTGGCGCAGATCGGGCTCGCCGACCTGCGCGAGCGTGCGGGGGCCCTCTTCGCACGGCTCGCGCAGGCGCACGAGACGCTCTCCGACCCCGCGCGCCGCCGCGACTACGACGAGGGCCTGCACGGCGAGCAGGATCTCGACGCGACGCGCGTGGTGCAGGCGGAGGCGCTCTATCGCAAGGCGGACGTCCTGCTGCGCGCCGGCAATTTCGCCGCCGCGCTCGAGTTCCTGACGCCCTGCGTCCAGCTCTGGCCCGAGGAGGGCGCCTATCAGTCCGCCCTCGGGTGGGCGCTCTACAAGCGCATGCCCTCCGATCCCAAGACCGCACGCACCCATCTGGAGCGCGCGGTGGCCCTCGATCCGCGGGACGCCGTCGCCCACTTCCGGCTCGGGCTCGTGCTGCGCGCGCTCGGCGACCCGGGAGCGGATCGCGCGCTCGATCTGGCCCGCCGCCTCGACCCGAAGGTTCGCCAGCGGTAGCCTTCGACCCTCCTCCAAGGACGGGACGAAGCCCCCATGCGCACCGAGCTCTGCGACCGCCTCGGCATCGAGTTTCCGATCTTCGCCTTCAGCCACTGCCGCGACGTGGTCGCCGCCGTCAGCCAGGCCGGCGGCTTCGGCGTGCTCGGCGCGGTCGGCTTCAGCCCGCAGCAGCTCGAGATCGAGCTCAAGTGGATCGACGAGCACGTCGGCGACAAGCCCTACGGCGTCGACATCGTGATCCCGGGCAAGTACGAGGGCATGGGCGAGCTCGACCCGCAGAAGCTCGAGCAGCAGCTGCGCGCCATGATCCCGCCTCAGCATCGCGAGTTCACCGCCAAGCTGCTCGCCGACCACGGCGTGCCGGAGCTGCCGCCGGGAGAGGCGCACCAGGACCTGCTCGGCTGGACCGCCGCCACCGCCGCGCCGCAGGTCCGCGTCATCCTCGGCCATCCCAAGGTGCGGCTGGTGGCGAACGCGCTCGGCACGCCGCCCGACGACGTGATCAAGGAGATCCACGAGTCGGGCCGCCTCGTCGCCGCGCTCTGCGGCCGCGTCCACCAGGCCCGCCGACACCGCGACGCGGGCGTCGACATCGTGATCGCGCAGGGAACCGAGGGCGGCGGCCACACCGGCGAGATCGGGAGCCTGGTGCTGTGGCCGCAGGTCATCGACGCCGTCGCGCCGACGCCGGTGCTCGCCGCCGGCGGCATCGGGAGCGGTCGCCAGGTCGCCGCGGCGCTCGCGATGGGAGCGCAGGGCGTGTGGACCGGATCGCTCTGGCTGACCGTCGAGGAGGCGGACGCCCAGCCCGCCCAGCTCGAGTCCTACCTGCGCGCGACGAGCGAGGACACAGTCCGCTCGCGCTCCGTCACCGGCAAGCCGTGCCGCATGCTGCGCAACGACTGGACCGAGGCCTGGGAGAAGCCCGACGCGCCCAAGCCGCTCGGCATGCCGCTCCAGGGAATGGTGACGATGGAGATGGTGCGGCGCACCAACCGCTACGCGAAGTCGCCGCAGGCACAGCGCGTCGCCTTCAACCCGGTCGGCCAGATGGTCGGCCAGATGAACGAGGTGCGCTCGGTGCGCGAGGTGATCTTCGGACTCGTCGAGGAGTACGTCGACGCCGCGGAACGGCTGCGCCGGCTCGACGCCGACGCCTGATCAGGATCCTCCCGCGCGCGCCAGCGCGTCGCGGGTGCGCGACTCCGGCAGGACCGCCAGCGTCTGCGGATCGCGGACCAGCGCGGGCAGCTTCGGCACCAGGAAGCCGTACTCGTTGCCCGCGCCGTCGCGCCACCAGAGCCGGGCGGCCGACTCGCCGACCCGCGCGTAGGGGCCGTCCAGCCCCTCGCGCTCGGCCAGGCGCGCCATCCGGTCGACCTCCTCGGTGCGCGCCGCTCCGACCGGCGCGCGCGAGACCACGGCACCGGACGGCAGCGCGTAGAGCGCGCGCAGCGTCGCGTCCGAGAACGGCTCGCCGGCGAGCAGGTCGCGCCCGGCGTGCTGGACCACCTCGACCTCGCGAACCATCACGGTGTCGCCTTGCCGCGCGTGTCCCTCGAAGCCGAGCGCGTGGCCGAGCTCGTGGAGCGCGCTGCCGGCCAGCTCCGCCGGCGTGAGCGCGCGCGCGTGATCCTGCCAGTCGGGGTTGGTGTGGCGCGCGAGCCGGATCGCGGCGCCGACGAGCTCCGCGCGCACCGCCACTCCGCCCTGCTGCGAGAGCGGCGCCAGCCGGCAGTCCGCCACCGTGTTGCCCGTGTCGAGGCCGGCGCCGGTCCGCACCGGGCCCTCCTCGAGCGCGATCCGAATGGCGGCGCGCTCGGCGCCGACCTCGGTGAAGCGCACGCCGAGGCCTGCGCCCTCCCAGGCGTGCAGCGCGGCCTCGAGCGCGCCGCGCTCCTCGGCGCTCGCGTCGGGCGGCAGCGACACCGGAATCGGCGCCGAGGCGCTCCAGCGGCACAGGAAGAGAACGACCTCGCCCTCGCGCGGCAGCACGTAGGGATGCGCGTCGGCGAGGCGCTGGCCGCCGATCGAGCGCAGCGCGGGAAAGCGCGCGGCGAGATCCCCTCCGCCCGACGCGCACGCCGCACCGAGCGCCGCCGCGACGAGCGCGCCGAGCGGCCTCAGACCGGGACGATGCCGCGCTTGCGCCAAGGCCGCTCCACGCGCTTGTTCGAGAAGCGCTCGAGCGCCCGCGCCAGCAGCGGCCGCGTCTGCCGCGGATCGATGACGTCGTCGATCATCGCGCGGATCGCAGGGACGTACGGGTTGATCCCCTTGCGGATGCGCGACGCGGCCTCCTCGATGAAGGCGCGGCGCTCCTCGTCGCTCCCGAGCTCGCGCAGCCGCTTCTGAGCGAAGATCGAGACCATGCCCTCCGGCCCCATCACCGCGATCTCCGCGGTCGGCCAGGCTGCGATCCAGTCGGGTTCGTAGGCGCGCCCGTTCATCGCGTAGTAGCCCGCGCCGTACGCCTTGCGCACGATCAGGCAGAGCTTCGGCACCGTCGCCGCCGACACGTAGTGGAGCATCTTGGCGCCGTGGCGAATGATGCCGGCCCGCTCGACCTTGGAGCCGATCACGAAGCCCGGCGTGTCCTGCACGAAGAGCAGCGGAACGCCGAAGGCGTCGCAGATCTCGACGAACTTGGCCGCCTTGTCGGCGCTGTCGATGTCGAGCACGCCCCCCAGGAACATCGGGTTGTTGGCGACCACGCCGAGCGGCAGGCCGCCGAGCCGCACGAAGGCCGTGATCAGGTTGCGCGCGAAGCGAGGCTTCAGCTCGAACACCTCGCCGCGATCGGCCAGGATCGCGAGCAGCTTGCGCATGTCGTAGGCGCGGCGCGGGTTGTCGGGCACCAGATCGAGCAGCGCCTCGTCGCTGCGCTCGATCGGGTCGTCGCAGGGCCGGCGCGGCGGGGGCTCCTCGCAGTGGCTCGGCAGGAACGACAGGTAGCTGCGGATCACCTCCATGCAGGCCGCGTCGTCGGCCACCTCGAGGTCGGCGACGCCGGAGA
>Ga0335070_10006740_pt1 | contig 13501 bp, 15 predicted proteins | sample Lox_Sample_13_FD_206722 | JGI IMG/M metagenome (GOLD analysis project Ga0335070, IMG submission 206722) | Soil microbial communities from Loxahatchee National Wildlife Refuge, Florida, United States - Lox_Sample_1.3 | ecosystem: Environmental > Terrestrial > Soil > Wetlands | place: USA...
AGGTCCAGCTTGTCGTTTTCCACCAGCGACTTCCCGATGGGATATCCTTGCGCCTTCAGGAAGGTGTACGCCATTCCGCCGCCGATCAGCATCGCGTCCGCAATCTTCATCAGATTCTCGACCACTTCAATCTTGTCGCTTACCTTTGCGCCGCCGATGATCGCCACAAACGGGCGCGCCGGATTGCTCACCGCCTTGCCAAGGTAGGCCAGCTCTTTCTCCATGAGCAGGCCGGCCGCGGCCTTCTGCACGAATTTCGTAATTCCCACCACCGAAGCATGCGCGCGGTGCGCCGAACCAAACGCGTCGCACACGAACAGGCCGTCGCACAGCGCGGCCAGTTGCTTGGCGAACGCCTCGTCGTTCTTTTCCTCTTCGGGATGGAAGCGCACGTTCTCCAGCACCAGCACTTCCCCGTCCTGCAAAGCCTTGCTCTGGCCCTCCACGCCGGGGCCGACACAATCGAGCCCAAACGCGACAGGCTTGCCCAGCAGTTCTTCCAATTTCTTCGCCGCGGGCTTCAGCGAATACTTCGGGTCCGGCCCGCCCTTCGGCCGACCGAGGTGCGAGGCCAGTACCAGCCGCCCGCCCTTTTCCATCGCCAGCTTCAGCGTCGGCAGCGTCTCGCGGATGCGGGTGTCGTCCGTCACCACACCATCCTTCAACGGAACGTTGAAATCCACGCGCAAAAACACGCGCTTCCCCTTCAAATCCAGGTCTTTGATCGTCAGTTTGTCCATTGTGCTTTGCCCAATTGAATTTCCCGAATCCGCCGGGAATGCAACGTCTGACCGGCGGCTTGCCAACGCGCCACGAGTACAAACAAAAAGCGGGCGGCCTCGCTGCGAAGCCGCCCGCCGCTGCTTAGAACTTCTTGGCCAGGAACTTGATGAGGTCGCGGCACCGGCAGGAGTATCCCCACTCGTTGTCGTACCACGCCAGCACCTTGATGCATTTGTCGCCGACCACTTTGGTGTAGTCCGCGTCCACGATCGAGGAATGGGAGTTGCCCTTAAAGTCCGCCGAAACCAGTTCCTCTTCGGTGTAGCCCAGAATGCCCTTCAGCGGGCCTTCCGCCGCAGCTTTCAGCGCCGCGTTGACCGACTCCTTGGTGGCCGGTTTCTCCACGAACACCGTCAGGTCAACGACGCTGACGTTCGGCGTCGGTACCCGCATCGCGTACCCGTCCAGTTTGCCTTTCAGATCCGGCAGCACCAGGTGCAGTGCCTTGGCCGCGCCGGTCGAGCTTGGAATCATGCTCAATGCCGCCGCGCGCGCGCGCCGCAGATCCTTATGCGGCAGGTCCAGCAGTTTCTGGTCGTTGGTGTAGGAGTGAATCGTGGTCATCGTACCGCTCTGGATGCCGAACGTCTCGTGAATGACCTTGGCCACCGGCGCCAGACAGTTCGTCGTGCAGGAGGCGTTCGAGATCACGTTGTGCTTGGCCGGGTCGTAAGTCTTGTCGTTGACGCCCAGCACAAACGTCGCGTCCGGCCCGTCCGCCGGCGCCGAAATAATCACCTTCTTCACCGACCCGCGCAGGTGCGCCTTCGCCTGTTCGCCCTTGGTGAAGAGTCCCGTGGACTCCACGACGATATCCGCGCCGACGCTGTTCCAGTCAATCTGCGCCGGGTCCTTTACCTTGAATACCTTGATCGCCCGGCCGTCCACGGAAATCGTGTCGTCGGTGTAGGTAATCTTGTGCGGCAGGTTGCCCAGGATCGAGTCGTACTTCAGCAGGTGCGCCAGGGTCTTCGAGTCCGTAATGTCGTTCACGGCCACGAACTCGATCTCCTTGTCGTCGATCGCCGTGCGCACGATGTTCCGGCCGATGCGGCCGAAACCGTTGATTCCCACCTTGATAGGCATTCATCCTCCAGAGATTTTGGCCTTCCGGCCAAACAAACCGCTTGAAACTTTCCCATTCGCACTCGGTAGATTGGGCAAACGGAGCGGGAAAACCGCGTGGCCCTCAGCAGCAGGCCACTGCGCGATGCGAACAGAAAATGCTATGGGCTGCGCGCAAAATTGTCAACGCCGCGCCCTTGCCGCAGTTCCGGCCATTTTCCGTTTTCTCTTTGCTCATTTCCTCTTACCCTGTTGTCATGGCTGCTCTTCCGCCCGCTCTCCGCCTGGGCTTGCTCTCCGATACCCACGGGCTTTTGCGCCCGCAGGCGCTGGAGGCCTTACGCGGCTGCGAACTGATCCTGCATGCGGGCGATATCGGCGCACCGGAGATCCTGGACCAGCTTAAAGGCATCGCCCCGGTGATTGCCGTGCGCGGAAATGTGGATACGCAGCGCTGGTGCTATGAGTTGCCCTCAACCGAAATCGTGGAGCTCCCGGCCGCTTCCATCTACGTCCTTCACAATCTCAGTGAACTCGGCCTAAACCCGGCGGCCTCCGGCTTTCACATTGTCCTCAGCGGCCACACCCACAAACACGAAGCCCGCTGGAAGGATAACGTCCTCTATATCAACCCCGGCAGCGCCGGCCCTCGCCGCTTCAGCCTCCCCATCACGCTGGCCACGCTCGACCTCTCGCAAAAGCCCTGGTCCCCTCGCTTCATCGAACTTGGCCCGTAAATCGCGGCGCGAAAACCATCTCGGTCACCCTAGCGCCCGACTGCTGGCCAAAGCGCGGCAGCTCGCTTCGAACGCGCTCGGCGTTACGGCTTCACAGAGTCGTCGGCGGTGACACAAGGTTGGCGGAGTGAATTGGAGGAGCTAGCTGCTGCCAGCTGATCGCTGAGTGCTCTTACTGCGGGAACTGCTTGATGCTGGTGACCTTCTCGCCGGTAAAGCGCACGAACATCGTCTTGTCCGGCGGGGTCCCGTAAATCCAATCCTCGATCTCGGTCCCGGTCGCATCCCGCTCGCGCACCTTATGCCCCGGTTTGCCGATGGCCGCCACCACCATTTCGCGGTCCATGCCGACCTTCGCCGTGCGCTCCTGAATCGCCTTTTTCATTTCCGGCTGCAAGGTGTCGATCCATTGCACGGAGGCCGAGCGCTGCTTGGCAAAATCCATGAAGGGCCCCAGCAGCTGCTTCAAATCCTCAGGTGTGAGGTCCGGAATAGTCTTGTTGAACTCCAGATAGATCGTGGTGCCTGCGCCCGGCTGCACTCCCGGAGGGCCGACCTCTTCCTTTTCGGTCGTCGAGCGCATTGTGGGCGCGCCGCCCATGCCGATCTGAACGTGATCCATCCAGCGGCGCTTGCCTTTGCCGCCGCCGTTCACATCCACCACGATGGTATGCTCGTGAAATTCCAGCTTGGTGATTTGCACCTGATCGCCGGCATGGATCGCCGCGCCGTGCGTCGCCACCGCGCGCTGCAGAATTTCCGTATTCACCGGTTTCCCGACATACAACAAAAAGCCCTCTTTGCCCGCCGGAAGGGACAATGCAGCCTTGGCGAATTCGCCGGAAACGTACCGGATCAGCTCCAACTTGGAAGTGTCCTGCAGAGTCGCCTTGCGCGGCCGCGGTGCAGGGGTCTGGCCTTCGTTGTGGTCGAGCGGATTGAAGAGGGGCACCTCGCCGCCGGAAAAGCGCGGCTGAGCGGCCGGCTCGGGGGAGCGCAGGTTCATGGCCCGCGGAATATCCGCGTCGGCCAGCAGGAATACGCTCAGGAGGATGGCGAGGGTATTGGTCATCTCTGGCAGCGCAACTCGGTTTGGGCCTTCGAACCCACCCGCTATTCTACGACGCGGCAGGCCCCTTGGGTAGATGCCTGCGTGCCGGGCGGAGCCCTAAAAATGATTGGCTTTTAGGCCGCAGGCGGGCAGCCCCTGCAGCGGTCGCTAGGAAACCGTCACCTGCACCCCGGACCGGTCGATGCCCATCGGCAGCAGCTGGCCTCCGGCTTCCACCACCGCGCGTTCGACGCTGCCGCGTGCGTCCGGCTCAATCAGCATTACCACGCAGCCGCCGCCGCCCGCCCCGCACACTTTGCCGGAAAGGGCGCCCTTTTTGCGCGCATTCTCGATGATCCGGTCAATCGTCCTCGTCGAGATCGTCGGCAGGTTCTTCTTGCGGAAGCCCCACTCCTCGCGCATGAGCCGCCCTGTCTCTTTCCAGTCCGCCTTCTCAAGCGCCAGGCGCATGGCCTGCGCCACTTCGGCAATCCGCTCCAGATTCCCCTGCACCTTTTTTTTGCCGTCGATGTGCGCCTTGAAGACTTCCCAATTGTTGATGCCGGATTGTCGCGGCTTGCCGGTGTAGCACAGGACCAGCCGCTGTTCGAGTTCGCGCACGTCGAGACGTAGCTCTACGCGCCGCTCGCCGCCCGGCGGCAACTCCACCGCCGCCGCCCCGCCAAACGCTGGCGGGTAGTGATCCTGGGTTCCGGTAGGTACCTTGATCACGATGCCTTCCGCATCGCGGCTGATGTGGATCCAGTCCACCTTGCTCTTGCCCGCGGCGGTAAAGCGGTCGAGCGCCGCGCAGATCGCCACGGCCATCGCGCTCGAACCGCCGATTCCCGCGCCAGCCGGCGCTTCGGAATCGGTCGTCAACGTAAAGCCGCCCTCGGGCGCAAAAAACTTGGCAATCTCCGCCAGCAGCGGCAATTTGTAGCGCCTGGCCTTGACCATCGCGGCGAACGAGGCAAACGCCTCTTCCTTCTTGGTGTCCCGCGAAATCAGCCGGATCCGGGCATCGCCCGTCGCGTGGGTTTCGATCACGCAGGAGGCATACCGCGTAATGGCCGCATTGATGGTCACCGCTCCGGGATGAAACAGATACAAAGGCCAGATGTCCAGTGTGCCGCCGGCCAGATCCACCCGGGTGGGTGCCTTGGATTCAATCCGCATGGTCTCACTCAATCTATTTCGGGAATGGGTAGAACAGTGGCCAGAATAGCGCGCGCGGGAGCGCGCCAATCCGCAAAATAGCTGCCTGGTGTTCCGCTGCTAACTGACTGCGCGTCCTCGCGCTGCCAGCGGTCCGGCTTACTCCTGCTCGGCGTTCACGGCCTTTTGCCGGAACATCAGATGCGGCCTGACCTCGTGTTTTGCATGCGCCGGATTGGGCTCGAAGCAGCGGCGGCAGCGTGCTTCGTACGCGCCGCCGGCGCCGACCACGATCAGCTCGTCGCTTTCCACCAGCCGCTGTGTGTGCACCGCCGGGTTTCCGCAACGCACGCAGATGGCCAGGAGTTTCGTGATCTCTTCCGCGATCGCCAGCAGCCGCGGCATCGGCTCAAACGGCCGCCCGCGATAGTCCGTGTCGAGTCCCGCCACGATCACGCGTTTTCCCAGGTTCGCCAGCTTGGTGCACACATCCACCACTTCGTCGCCCAGGAACTGGGCCTCGTCAATGCCCACCACTTCCGTGCGCGGCTGGAGTTTGTCCAGAACGTCCGCCGCCTTGCTCACGTTGTCCGAAGAAATTCCCAGGCCGGAGTGCGAGACGATCTCGTTCGCCGCGTAGCGCGCGTCGATTGCCGGCTTGAAAATCTGCACCCGTTGCCGCGCGATCTCCGCGCGCCGCAGCCGCCGGATCAGTTCTTCGCTCTTGCCGGAAAACATCGGCCCGACCACCACTTCGATCCAGCCCATATTCCCTTTGACGATGTCCACGCGTTCTCCTCGCTTCCGAGTCCTGCCGGCAAACTCAACCCGCCGCAGCCGCCCGGCGGTACATGGCTCCATTATAAAACGGCGCGAACGCCGCGATCAGCGCCACGCGAAACGCTTCCTGGCGCGAAATCAGGCTGCCGGACAGCACGCCCCACGCGCCCTGGCCATCGCGAATGCCCGCCTCTCCAGCATAGCGGTCAATCGCCACGCTCAACTCCACACCGCGCGCGAACACCTCACGCGCCAGCTCCTGCGGCAATTCAATGCCGCCCGAACGCCCAAAGTGTCCGATCGTCCCGTCGCTCACATAGGCCCAGCTTTCCAGCAGAACCCGCGTCTCGTCCCCATCGGCCAGCGAATCCAGCCCGCCCTCGAGCCCGACAAAGTAGTCCCAACGTTCGTTTTCTTGCCGCGCGAGGTCCCGAAGCGCCTCCGCGCGTTGCCGCGCCCCCCGCATGCACTCTTCCCGGCTCAGTGGCGTGTGATTCACCCCGCTCTGTACTTCGCGCGCCACAATTTCGTAATCCAAGCTCCAGCCGGCTTGCCCGCGCAGCGCGGAGAGCGCTTCTTCGACGGCCTTGAGTTTTGGTTTGCGGGTGCTTCCGACGGCGATGCGCGTCTTGGTCATAAGTCGCGGGGCTTTCTGCGATTTTACCCATCGCCGGAAAAAAGAACAGACGCTCTTTTTCATCCTGAGGAAAACTTTTTCGCGTGTACCCTCGCCAACTCCCCGCCGTTTGGTGCTAGGCTGGGGGCCGCTGGCAGCCCATCTCACTCTGGTGAATTCGCCGATGCCTCACGCTCCGTTGTTCGTTATGCCCGAGCCTCCCGCGCCCGAAGTCGATCTCTCCCGGACCTACGATGCCGTGGTGATCGGTTCCGGCGCCGCCGGGGGCATGGCCTCGCACGTCCTCACCGCGCACGGGCTCAAGGTGCTGCTGCTCGAGGCCGGCAAGAAACTGCCCATTGAGAAAGAGCTGCGCTCGATGGAGTGGCCTTACGACAACGCCTATCGCGGCGGCCTGCCTCCGCACTCGCACTCCATCAACTTCAACGAGTACACGATTCGCAAGCCGCCGTTTGGTCCGGGCTTCGAGAAGTCCAAACACCTCTACAGCTACATCGGCAACTCCGACTACGTGAAAAATATCGTGGTGGACGAGCGCGAGAATCCTTATACCGGCACCAACTACGCCTGGGTTCGCGCGCGCTGCCTGGGCGGAAAAACCAACATCTGGGGCCGCCTGGCGCTGCGCCTCTCCGACTACGACTTCAAGGCCAAAGATCGCGACGGCTTCGGCGAAAACTGGCCGATCAGCTACGCCGACCTTGCGCCGTACTACGACAAGGTGGACCTGTATCTCGGCATCACCGGCGTCAAAGAAAATCTCCCCTATCTTCCCGACAGCCTTTTCCAGCGCCCCACCAAACTGAACTGCGCCGAGCTCACGCTGAAATCCGGCATCCAGAAAATGGGCCGGGTGCTCACGCAGTATCGCGCCGGAGTGACCAGCGATGGGCTGAAGCACAACAAATACCGCAGCCGGTGCTACGGCCGCGGAGCCTGCAGCCGCAAAGGCGGCTGCGACATTCACGCCGCATTCGATTCGCCCACCGGATTGATCTACCCGGCGTTGGATACCGGAAACCTCACGCTACGCACCAACTCCGTGGCCCGCGAAATCACCGTTGATCCCAAAACCGGCAAAGCTTCTGGCGTGCATTTCATTGACACGGAAACACGCGCGGACTATCACGTCAAAGCCCGCGTGGTGATCGTCGCCGCGTCCACCCTGGAATCCGCGCGGCTCCTGCTTCTCTCGAAATCGCGGCAGCACCCCAACGGCATCGGCAACTCCAGCAACCACGTGGGCCACAACTTCTGCGAGCACATGATGGGCCCGGGCATCTACGGCCGCGCCAAGGATCTGGCAGGCAAGCCGCCGACGCTCGACGATGGACGCCCCGGCGGCTTCTATCTGACGCGCTTCCGCAACCTGCAGGAGAAGCACGGCAAATTCATTCGTGGCTACGGCTTCGAGGGCGGCAGCGGCTGTTCGATGTTTCCGGCGGGAACCGACGCCAAGGGTTTCGGCGCCGACTTCAAGGAAGAGGTGCGCAAGAACCAGGGTGCCTATATCGGCATGGGCGCCTTCGGCGAAGTTCTCGCGCGCTATGAAAATTACGTGGACCTCGATCCCACGGTGAAAGACAAATGGGGCATACCCGCGCTGCGTTTTCATTACAAGTTCGGCGAGAACGAATACAAGATGGCCGAGGACATGAAGGAGACCGCGCAGGAGATGTTCGACGCCGCGGGCTTCGAGACGGTACATGTCAGCAGCCGGGTGCTCACGGAAGGCTGGTCCATACACGAACTAGGCACGGCGCGCATGGGCGACGACCCCAAGAAATCGGTGCTCAACCAGTTCGAACAGTCGCACGACGTGAAAAATCTCTTCGTGGTGGACGGTAGCGCATTCGTCAATGCCAGTTGCCAGAATCCGACCTGGTCCATCATGGCGCTGTGCTGGCGCTCGTGCGATTACCTGGCGGACGAACTGCGCAAGGGGAATCTCTGAGGAGTGCACATGCCCGAGGAAAAATCAGTCAATGACGTGGGCGGTGATTTCCTGCAGGACCGCCGGCAGTGGTTGAAGACATCGGCCACCCTTGTGGGCGGCGCGCTACTTCCGGTGAACGTCGGGGCTTCGCCGGCGGACCAAGCGGACCAGGCGGCTCCTGCCGCCGCGAAACCTGCTGCGACCCACGCTGCCGCAGGAACGTTTTTCACCCCGGCGCAGCACGCGTTCGTGGAAGAGCTGGCGGAGACGATCATTCCCGCCGACAGCCACTCCGGGGGAGCGAAGGCCGCGAAAGTCGCGGACTACATTGATCAGACCCTGCGCGAGTCCGACGATGAAACGCGGAAGGCTACCTGGCGCGAGGGCCTGCCGTTGATTGACGCCATGAGCCAGCACTACCACGGCAAGACGTTCGTCGCGTCGAGCCCGGAGGAACGCATTGCCGTGCTCAAAGTTCTTTCAGACAACGAGGGCATGACCGGATTGCCCGAAGTGCGGTTCTTCCGGGAGCTGAAAGCCGCAACGGTTCACGGCTATTACACATCGAAGATCGGCATCCACGACGATCTGCAATACAAGGGCAATCGCGTGATCCAGGAATATGCCGGTTGCGACGACCAGCCGAAAGACATCTGAGACGGCGCGGCCGTCCGAGAGGATCGGAGCCGGGCGGAAGCCCGGCGCTACGCGATCAAACGCGGGGCTGGCTGGGTCAAGGGCGGGTGAGGATGAGGTGTGTGGTTTTCGCGCTGGGGACGCGATTGGTGACGCGGTAGCCGAGCGCGTCGAGATTGAGGCCGGCGAATAGCGGTTCGCCCGAGCCCAGCAGGACCGGCGATTGGGCGAGGTGCAGTTCGTCCACCGCGCCGGAGCGGAGATAGTGGCGCACGGTGGCCACACCGCCGCCGATGCGGACATCCTTCTCCTTGGCCGCGGCACGAGCGCGCTGCAGGGCCGCTTCGGGTCCATCCGTCACAAAATGGAATGTCGTGCCGCCGTTCATGGCCAGCGGCCGGCGCGCGTGATGCGTGAGAACGAAGACATCGCAGTGATAGGGCGGCGTGTCGCCCCACCAGCCTTTCCACTCTTCGTTGGGCCAGGGTCCACGGATGGGTCCAAACATATTGCGGCCGAGAATCCAGGCACCGATATTTTCAAAGCTGCGTGCGGCAAATCCATCGTCAATCTCGGTCTCCGGGTCTTGTGGCGGAGGCGGCACACTCGGCGCGCCGGCGGAGCCGGGGTCGTGCATCTTCTGAAAAGTCCGTGTGGGGAAAAACCATTGCATCAGTTCGGTGCCGCGCACGCCCAGGGGATGTTCGAGACTCTGGTTGGGACCGGCGCCGTACCCATCGAGAGAGATGCCGAAACAGGCGACGCGAACTTTGGCCATTGAGATGTTCCTTGCAGCAGCTAGGCAGCGACGAGAAAATTATCGCAGAAGTCGAGGCAGGATAAAGCGGAAGAGAGAATGAATGGAGCGGCCTATGAGAATCGAACTCACGCCTGAACCTTGGCAAGGTTCCGTACTACCATTATACTAAGGCCGCTCGGTTGCTGATTATTTATAGCATGGCTGAGCGAAGTGCGACAAGCCTGCCGGAAGTTCTTTCCAAAAAAGTTTCCACTAAGAAACCTGCGAGATGCGCACGGATTTGACGACCGGCGAGCGGCGCTGGCGCTCCGCGAAGCGCTCGGCTTTCTCCCTGTCGGTGTACACGCGGCCGAATTTTTCGCCGTCCGAGTACGCGATGGTGACCAAAAAATGATGGTGACGCCGGCGCTTATCCTTGCTGAATACCGTTTTGGCCCTTTTCGATGGTTTCTTGCTGGTCGTTTTCGGCACGATAGAAAACTCCACTTAAAAGATTGGCCCTGCACTGTGGCAAGGGACTATCATTATTCCGGCCAGTCTCACTTGCCTGATTGGAAGCCGCTCGCTGCAGCTCAGATTTCGCGGCGGTATCGATGACAAACCATTGCCCACAAAATACCAGTTTTTCGGCAAAAAACCATGAAACATTTTGCCCATCGAAACGTCTCTAATAGGTGAGGAGCAACGCTGGCAGGCGGGATACGAGAATGATCATGAACATGCCAAAGCAACCGCCCATCCTGGAAGACCTGCGGAGCCATTCCGCAGAAGAGATGGCCGAATTGCGCATATTGCTGAACATCGGCGCGCCTTCGCGTCCGGATCCACGTCGTCCCGGCTTCTTTGAAGTCAGCGGTGTAGACCGCGTGTTTTACATTTTCAAGTACCCGAACGGCACCAAAATCCTGCTGCTTGGCGTGTGGGACCGGGACCCGGCCGCGGAACTGGCGGACTGCTCCCGCCCCGCGGCGTAACGCGACCCCGGCCTGCAGCGCAACTACCTTCGGCAACAACCCCAGACCTTCACGAGTTAACAAACTTAACCGTTTCCAGCGGCTCGTTTTGTTCTGCCGCCCGACTGCCGCCTTCCTGCGTTGAGCCGTCGCCGCGAATTACTTCTTGTCCGCGTCGAGATTCAGCGCCACCGAATTGATGCAGTAGCGCAGCCCGGTCGCGGTCGGGCCGTCCTCAAAAACGTGCCCCAGATGCGCGTCACACTTGCTGCATTTCACTTCGACGCGGCGCATGCCGTGGCTGCGGTCGTCGGCCGTCTCCAACGCCACGTCGTTGGCCGGGGCGTCGAAACTGGGCCAGCCGCAGCCGGAGTCGAATTTGGCTTCGGAGCGGAAAAGGGTCTGGCCGCAACCGATGCACTTGTAGGTGCCTGGCGTTGTGGTGCCTTCATACTCGCCGGTGAAGGGTGGCTCCGTTCCCTTCTGGCGGGTCACATAATATTGATTCTGCGTGAGTTGCTGGCGCCACTCGGCGTCTGACTTCTGCACCTTCACGTTGCCTTTTTCGTTGGACATGGTCTGGTTCTGAGCCTTTCCGGGCCGCCCGGGCTGGGCGGCCTGTTATCCGATTCGGTGTGTACCATTGACGTTACAAGAGCCGGGGCAAAAAATGGAAGCAATGGAAGACTCTGGCTCGAAAGCGAGTGGTTCCACGACGACCGGCAACCCCGCGTACGCAGAGTTGCGGCGAGCGCGCCGTGCGAAGATTGCGCGGCCGGTGCGAGTGCGTCCGTCCGAACCGCGCGATGAACATTTCGAAGACCTGCCGGTCAGTGTAAACGCCTCGAAATGCGGGATTTACTTTGTCACGCGGCGGACGAACTACTACAAGGGGATGCGCGTGTTCGTGACTTTCCCCTACACCTCGGCGCACGACCCGACGAATACCGAGTACGTGGCCGAAGTAGTGCGCATTGACGCGCAGGCCAACGGAAAATTCGGCATCGCGGTGGATCTGAAGCTCAGCGTGAATCTATCGAAGGATACCAAGGCCGGCCCACGAGCCTGACGCATCGCCAGGATTCGAGGTCGTGATTCGAGGCCGTCGGCGTTCACGAAGATCCAGATTCCGGCAGGCTTGCGCCCCACCTTACTTTTCGTTGACACGCTGTTCCCTTCTCCCCTATTCTGCTCGTTCATGAATCGCAACCACACTCAGCACCATCGGCATCATGGCCATAGCGGCCATACGACGCGGGCGCTGAGGTGTGGATAAGCCGAAGACTCATCCCACTCTGATTCGCCCGCTGGCTACATGCTCAGCGGGTTTTTTGTTTTTGGCGGCGGAAATTTGCGGCGGCACCAGGAGGAGCGTTGGAACTGGCATTCGAAAAGGCAGGCGGGCTGCTGCCGGCGATTATTCAGGACGAGGCCACGGGCGAAGTGCTGATGTTGGGGTTTATGAACGCAGAGGCGTACGCAAGGACGCGGGAGAGCGGCGAGGTGGTGTTCTTTTCGCGCTCGCGGCAGAAATTGTGGAAGAAGGGCGAATCGAGCGGGCATGTGCTGCAAGTGAAGGAGATTCGCGTGGATTGCGATTGCGATGCGCTGCTGGTGCGAGTGAAGGCCCTGGGGCCGGGCGTTTGTCACGAGGGATACCGCAGCTGTTTTTTCCGCACGATGGAACCGAGCGGTGAGCCGCACGTGAATGCGGAGCGGACGTTCGAACCGGGGTCGGTCTACAAGAATGCGGATGCGAACGCGGCGAAGGAGAAACGCGAGCGATGAACGGCACGCGGCTGAAGCTGGGCATACCGAAAGGCAGTCTGCAGGACGCGACGCTGGACCTGTTCGCGCGCGCAGGGTGGAAGATCACGCTGGGGTCGCGAAGTTACGTGCCGGCCATCGACGATCCGGAGATCGAATGCCTGCTGGTGCGCGCGCAGGAGATGGCGCGGTACGTGCAATCCGGCGCCCTGGATGCGGGCATCACCGGGCACGATTGGGTGGTGGAAACGTCGGCGGATGTTCTGGAGTTGGCGGAACTGGTGTACGCAAAGCAGCGGCTGGCTCGGGTGCGCTGGGTGCTGGCGGTACCGGAGGACTCGGCCGTGCGCGACGCGCGGGACCTGGCGGGCAAGACCATCGCGACGGAAGTGGTGAGCATCACGGAAAAATACCTGGAACGGTTCGGCGTGAAGGCGCGTGTGGAGTTTTCCTGGGGCGCGACGGAAGTGAAGGTGCCGCAGCTGGCGGACGCCATCGTGGAAGTGACGGAAACCGGTTCCTCGCTGCGCGCGAACCGGCTGCGCATTGTGGACACCGTGCTGGAATCGGCGACGGTGTTCATCATGAATAAAAGCGCGGCGCAGGATGCGGCGAAGCGGGAGAAGGCCGATAACCTGATCCTGATGCTGAAAGGCGCGATTGACGCGGCGAGCAAGGTGGGCTTGCTGCTGAACGTGCGGCGAGAGGATTTGCCGGCGGTGCTGGCGGTGCTTCCGGCGCTGAAAAACCCGACGATTTCGACGCTGAGCGATCCGGAGTGGGTGGCGGTGAATACCATCATCGAAGAAGCGGTGGTGCGGCAACTGCTGCCGAAGCTGAAGGCGGCGAAAGCGCAAGGGATCGTGGAGTATCCCTTGAACAAGATTGTGCTGTGATGCGAATCCTGGAGCTGACAACGGCAACGGAAAAGCAGCTGCTCGCGGCGCGGCTGGAGCACGACGCGGAAGCCGAGCGCGTGGCTGCGGAAATTGTGCGCGACGTGCGACGGCGCGGCGATACGGCGCTGTTCACGTGGAGCAAGAAGCTGGACGGACTCTCGCTGACTGCACGCAACGTGTGGATCACGGCAAGAGAGATGCGCGCGGCGGAGCGGCGGGTGGGAGCAGACTTTTTGCGGGCAGTGCGGCAGGCGGTGAAGAATGTCCGGCGGGTGGCGGAAAAGCAGCTGCCGCGTGCGTGGTCGGTGGAAACGGAGCCGGGCGTGCGGATCCGGCAAC
>Ga0335070_10006741_pt1 | contig 13501 bp, 14 predicted proteins | sample Lox_Sample_13_FD_206722 | JGI IMG/M metagenome (GOLD analysis project Ga0335070, IMG submission 206722) | Soil microbial communities from Loxahatchee National Wildlife Refuge, Florida, United States - Lox_Sample_1.3 | ecosystem: Environmental > Terrestrial > Soil > Wetlands | place: USA...
CCTAGCATGCTTAGGGCGGTTCGCTTCGCGTTTGCGATTTCGGTGTCATCGAGTCCTAGCGTGTGCCCCATGTGGTGGAGCGTCGTGTCGAGATGTTTTTTTCTCGTGTTCATGCCTAACCTCCTCTCGCTATATGTTACGAGTTAGCGTGGCACATGTATACATTTATCATTTAAATATTTTTCCTTTAGTACAGGACAGAAAAAATGGTGGCTATCCCTTCTTCAGATATGGGCCTTAAAAAATCCTGCTATCGTTGTGTTCGTAAGAATTCCAACATGCCTCTTGGCAACGATGATTTCGGCCCCCGGAGAAAGATAATCGAATTTCAGGGGAAAGAACGGAACCACGAACGTGCGATACGCATTCATAATACTATATTTCTCCAACACGGTAAGCCCTGAGATCTTCCCAATGACGAACGTCAACCTCAGGGGTGATTCCGGCGCGATTTTAATCAACCAGATGCTAGAGTCATGACTAGTACCGACGACGATGTACCCACCATCGCTCGTCTGCTGGACCGAGGTTCCTTCATCGAATGGGTCAGAAAAACCCTCTCGATCAAACGTTCGCTCCCACAGGGTTCTTCCCTGGAGATCGGTGCGAACAAGCCACAGGTTGTACCAACCAGGAGTGGAGTTGGAGAACCGGTATCCAGTCATGATGAACCCTTGATCGGACGTCTGCCTGATTGAGGCACCATGGGTGTCCATACCGGCGCTGTTACCGTACGATACATTCCACAGCTCGTTACCCTGGTTATCCGTTTTGAGGAGGAACGCGAAAGACTTTGCTCCTGGCAGCTCGCCTTCGTAGGAGCTTCCAAACACGACATAACCACCATCAGTTGTCTGTTGAACAGCATATCCATAATCATCATACGGGGTGCCATAGGCTTTCTTCCACTCTAGGTTTCCATAGAAATCTGTTTTCACCAAAATAATATCCGAGGTAGTCATGAATCCAAAAGAATAACCGGTAATGATATACCCATGATCAGTTGTCTGCTGGACAGAACTACCTAAACCTTGGCCGTAGGTCCGATTCCATTGCTCTATCCCTGTACTATTTGTTTTGACCAGCCAGATGGAATCATCCGTCCCATTCAGCTCAGTAAGACCGGTCATGACAAAACCACTGTCGTTCGTCTGTTGTCCTGAGAGTGCACGATCGGAATAGACTCCACCGATAACACGATGCCACTCTTCGTTTCCTTTTCTATCGGTTTTGATGAGCAGACTGTTATTGTAATTCCCATGAACGGTGACAGTACTGCCTATAATGATGTACCCCCCATCAGCTGTCTGATGAACGGTGTACCCGACCCATGGTTCAGATCCATGGTATGTCGCATTCCAGTCGACCCAACCGATGCTGTCGGTTTTTATCAACAGCGCACCATCTGGTTTCCCGCCAGTGACAATGAATCCACCATCAGATGTCTGCTCGACCCAGTTTCCTTCGCAGTACGGAGTGAAGGTGTAATACTTATCCCATTGTTTGTTTGGTGGAATTCCTGAAGCATCAGAACGCTTTCCAATATTCTGAGTGGTGCCTACTGATTTTGGGACGGCCACCGAACCAACGAACAACGTAAGGATAAGAACAATAATTACTGTTCGTAAAACCATGTTTTTTACCATAGAAATACCCTGTTGTTGATATACATAAGATGAACTGTTATTTAAATATATTTTATAGTGGATAATAGGAAAAACTGCAATCAACAAGGTGACAATCCGTAAAAAAAATTTTTCTTCAGATGAAAGGCATATAAAAATATATATTTTTTGGCTGTTGACAAAAACCTCTTTTCCTATTCAAAATAATCAGGACATCGCGAGTATTTCATTATTTAGGGCTGGCTCAGTAGATCGTCCTTCCTGTTTACCGTGATATTGAAAACCCGGTATCCCAAGGTCTGCTCGCAACGTTCCAAATTTCCCTTCGAACAGTGTTCTCTCATCGGTTTGCCACGGGTGAAACGACGGTCGCGTATATTCCAGGAGCCTTGGGAGCAGCACCCGCATCATCCCATTGTTCCCAAGGTAAAACTTCCAGAACTCATGGCGATGCTGCCGATCCCACTTCCCGTCATGGCGGAGGAGGTACCGGTGCCTCCGAAGGACGTTCCACCAGATATAATAGGTAATGAATGCCATCCCCATCATACGACGGATATACCCACCATGAAGCTTCTGATACAAATCAAAGCAGACGCTCTTATGCTCTAACTCCTCCATGGTGTGGTATAGGAATATCTTCTGGAACAACGGCGCAGAAGCAAACACCAGATCCGGGCGATCATGGGCAAACAATCTAGTCATCGAGGCGGTGTACTGTTCCGCACCAATCGTGATTGACAGGCGAGTCATCTTGTCGAGATGCGTACGAGCCCAAGTCCGGAATCGATGAAGCAGCATGGTATAGGAGTTCATTTGCTGGTAGCCCACGACAGCGAGAGCCTTTGTCCATTTGTCATGCACGACGCTATGGCGGCCCTCCTGTTCAACAAAATGGTTCAAGTCATCTTGAAACACAGCGTCCTCGGTGACAACGGAAGGATTCTGTGCCGTACAATCACGCGCCGCTTCAATGAACAGGCGTTCTCCTTCAGGGAACAGCGATTGAAAGGCGTTAATGAAATGCATGACGACGATCCCTTGCGTGTTCCACATCGGATTTTTCTGTAAGTACGCTAATGGATCGACATCGAGCTGCCTGCTCACGAGCACAAGGTCACTTGGACGTTTCTTCATAATATCCTCAGAGCAACTCTTTTCTTTTTAACACCCATGAATCATTTAAACATTTTTCACAAACAATTAAAAAATAGCTTCATTATAATCAATGTTACTGCATCCTGCATCGAATGCAATGGTTCAAAATTATGTTTCGGCAGGGATACAGAAGCGCTGAGTGTGGATGGAGAGACGAACTGAATATCCACTCGTGGAAAACCATTGAAAAAACAGGTGGAATCATCACGAAACGGTTCCGAGTATTCGAAAAAGAGTTGCCAACAATAAATCGCTGAACTGAATTCCCAAAAAAAAAATACTCGCGGAAGCGACCAATACGGTTACAACAATCTTTGAATTCCCAGGGGACCTTAGTGCGTACAATCTGACAAGCGCCAGAAAAAAAATTTACGGGCGGGTAGAAAGTGGTTATTATTTCATATGGAGTCGTAATCTTCTATCGTTCTTCTTCACAGCGGAAGTATTAAATATATGTTTAAACATATGTTTAATTATGAGCTTTAAGACCTTGACCATTAAAACAAACGTTTACGAAAAATTACTTGCAATGAAACGAGAAAATGAAAGTTTCAGTGATCTTTTTGAACGACTCAGTAAAAACAATATCGCGACATTACGTAAGCTACACGGAAGCACTGAGTTTGAAAAGAAAGAACAGATGCTTAAAGATATAGAAACGAAGCGAAAAGAACGAAGGTACGTGTGACGATGATAATTATCGATACTGACGTCCTCATTGAAATTTTCGATAAAGGATCCCAAAAAGGAACCAACGCTTTCCAAAAAATAGAACAATCTGGTGAAGACGTCGCAATTACGTCACTTTCGCTACATGAAATCCTCTATGGCTTTTACAAATATGGGAAAAAGAAAATACCTGCAGTAGAAAAATTAGAGACGATTGGATTCACGAAAGAAGATGCGATGCTCTCAGCAAACATTGAATGGGATACAGAACAGAAAGGATGCTTCGTATCCAGAATCGATGCAATGATCGCAGCCATGGCAATAAATAGAAAAGCAAAGTTATTTACTTTTAATCAGAAACACTTCCGAACAGTATCTGAATTGACATTGTTTTGAATCAGGAAAAACAACGAAATTACATAACCAAAAAAATTAAGAGAGGACATCAATTATTCGGATTAGCCTGGGCGGGTAACAAAGTGGATAGCGAAAAAATGGCTATCGCGTGTTATTTTTTCCTAGGTTTAATCCAGTCGACTGTATCCGACTTCGCGTTTCATAAGGTAGATGACCTTCACATCGTTTTTTTCTATGCAATAGATGACGCGGTACTCACCAATTCTCAGACGATATTTCCTCGGTTTCGTGTCTTTTAAAATGGTAATATCGCAACGAGGCCGACAGGAGTGCGGATCATTTTGTAACTCTAGTAGCCCACTTCTAATCTGTTTTTGAATATCTATTGGTAAACGTTGGAAATCTTTTTGGAACGTTTTTGAAACAAGAACACGGAAGACCATCCCGCTCACAGCTCGTTGAGCGGAATGAACTCATCCTCGTCAAGGATTTTGTTCCATTTTTCATCCAGTTTCTTCCAGGCACTTCGATTGAGTAATTTTTTGATGATGGAATCGTACGTTTCCCCTTTTGTCCCTAGTTGTTGCAAAGCTTTTTTTGTTTCTTGAGTCACGGCAATAGTTGTGTTCCCCATAACATCATCTCTATATTTATTATAATACTTATATCAATTATAATATTTATATGTTGCTATTGAGAGAACCCGAGACGATCAACAAAAAGAATTATTATATAGCACAGAATATTCGTGATACACCTTGGACATAAAACAACGTCCACGGCCGATAACACAATTCACTTCAACAGGAGATTAGGCGGCTCACAAAGTGGCTATTTATCAAAATTCTGCCATACTCTCGCTGGAAATTCCGTCGAAAAATCTTCAAAAACTTTTTCTCTCTTTTTTTCTTTTTTTGTAATTTTTAATGCTCCCTTCGGAAAGGGAACTTGAATTTACTGATAAAATAATTGTGTTTTTCTCGCCTTTCTCACCAAGGAGCAGGCTGATGAGATAGGTGTTGAAATGTGTCCATTACGGCTTTGAATAACAAGGTCTATAGAACTTCAAGAGCCTTACGGAAAGTATATTCTTCTTTTGTTAAGAACATCATGTATCCCATCTCTGCGGATGGGGAATGATGATCTTCTATCTGAAATTTATGGAGAAATCAAAAAAGTGCAAAAGTTCTGTTATAATAGAAAAATAGTGTTTACAACACAATACGTTTTCAAAACAATAACCTCCCTAGATATTTTCCATCTGATTCTGTGGACTTCTATCCCAAAAAACATTTTTCAAAAGAAAGGATTTTTCTTGTATGACTTCCTCCATTTGGATAGGGGGAAGTTCATCATTTGGCACTTTCGCAGCCCATGCAACAAATCTTCGAACCAGCCACCAGGTATAAGTTAGTTCAGTAGAAGCATCCTTACTTAAGGGATCGATTTCCACCCATTGATGCAGGCCAACACCAAGACACGCGCCTCCCTTCTGTTTCACCGGGGTGATATGACCGTTCCACCACACCATATATTCTGGGTGTGCGCTACACAGAAGAATTCTCCCTTTCTTTTCGTTTGGATAAATTTCTGCTGTTATACATGGTTTATTCGCATAATCCAACTTGATTATTTTATCAGTTAATTCCCAATCCCCAATCATAAAATAGGCGTACCACAATATTTTTTTCAGTGAATCATTCTCTTTTTTAATATATCTTGCAGCTTTCAAGAAACCTAAAAGAATACCATGAACGCCTCCGACATATCTCCATGCATGAATTCTTATTGCGGGATTGTCTGAGATATCCTGCGCTGGATATCTTGCAAGTACATGCACTTCTCGATCTGGGTTCTGTGGCACAATAAGTGCAGGTCCACCCCACCAACGGATTCGTTCGGTATCTTGGGTTCTATCATTAAATATTGGATGATTCCTGTAAATGTGAAAATCTATAGGAGCTCCTCCAGTATGGATCCGTTCACCATCGACGGTTTCTCCAGGAGCAAAAGAGAAGGAATATGCCATCGCTCCGATTTTCTCAGGATGGTTTTTTTGAAAAGGATAAAAAAGTGCAATTGCAATTGATGTATAATATGATGAGATACAGGAAACACCCAAAGAGCTTTTGTTGTATTGTCTCTCTAAAAATGAATGCAGTTTTTGGTCTTCTGTTTTTAAATCGGTCATCAGCGTAGCACCGCCACAAATCCCGACATATCCACCACCATCCTGAATAAATATGGAGATATTTTTTTTCCATTGTCTCACCTTTCTCGAAAAAGTGAATCCTTTCACCACTGCTTCACCGTCTCCGACTCCCCCTCCAGGGACTAGGAGCACGTCGAACTTTGCTGTATTCAGCTGTCCATTGATAATATCTTTATCATAAAGGTATTTGACCATAATTCTATAGGTTTTATTATGAGTCTTCCACGCGTAGTTCTGTAGGATGGCTTGGAACAGATGCTTTGCTGACCCCCACCTCAATGGTTCTTCAGCAAGGATTGCCACCCGGAATACGTGGTCTTCCCCAGAGTTTTGTTTTGTATGTGTATCTTCGCAAGTATCCTGCTCAGCGAATATAACCTTCACCCTCGGTGCGGGTATAACTTTATCGTCAAGAATAAACGTCTAATTCAATTCACACGAAATCCTTTGTATTTTTATTTCTTTCGGTCATGGATCTTTCATTGCATTATACCAAACTTTGTTAATATAATTTAAAACAAAATAATTTTGTACTAAATGTATCCAAAAACAACCTCTTTCAGTTAAAGTAAAAAAAAATTCGTCTTCCTCATACATTTTTAATAATTTTGTCAGAGCTAAACTTCTTTTTAATTTTTTATCGTTTTTATCAAAGATTTCCCAAAGTTGTTTCTTTGGAACATAGGTATCATATAACCTCCAAGGTTAGGTTCACCTCATTTCTCGATATTTCTGCTCCATATTTTCCGTTAATTTTTTCATTCAGTATGCTTCGTATTAACTCTTCAGTATCTATTTTATCAGCTCCTTCGTACTGGATTTCCACTCGTAGTCTAACCCTACTTCGATATCCTTTATTGTTATGGCATTAAAATCGAATTGAGGAGGTAGGCGGAGGAAGAGCATCATTATCAGATCTTAGGCGTATAACCATAACTATTAAAACTGGTAACTATTTTATATTTCCAGGAGGAAGACCCACCTTGCCTTATACCACGCCTTTCCCATCCAAAGGAATGGCTATGACCTCAACCGAGCAGTCGCCCAGCCTCGCCTTCATCAAAATGACCCCTGATGCGGACACCCAGCGGGTAGCAGACCTCATCTACCATACAGATGACGCCTACTTCCGGCTCCTCTATGGCCCTCAGTCTCAAGGGATTAATCGGATAGTGCGGCTCCTTGTCACCCCCGGTCATGCCCTCAACTGCGAGCACATCTATCTTGCGACACAAGGTGAGACCATCCTCGGTGTCCTTTGGGGTTATTCAGCCACACAACAAGCCAGTTTTTCTGTCACAGAACAAGTAGCTGTTGTCCAGGCGGTTGGCCGACTCACCTCTCTACGCCGCTGGCTACTGGGCCCTGTACTCGCTCGTCTTTTGACCACCGATGTCCCCCTGAACACCTTCTACATCACAGCCCTCTCCATCGACAGCCACCACCGAGGCAGAGGAGTTGGCTCCTTCCTCATACAAAAGATCGTATGCCATGCACAAAGCCTGGGATGCAGCAGCCTTCTCCTCGAAGTCGCCGAGGATAATAACAGTGCCAGGGCCTTCTACGCCCTTCACGGATTCCAACAAGTGAGACGTAACACCCTCAAGCTTCCCTGGAGAACTATCAATACCTATACCCTTGAACGTCCACTGAAGATAGACATCGCCCTCCAAGCAGTCCAGAGGAACACCCCAGAAGCCAAACAACAAGGAGCTGATGAAACGTTATGAAGTTTGCCGATCGATTAGCACTAATGAGGGTAGTACGCCCCTACCTCGCTGGTGTTTCTCTTCGATACCAGTGGCGTCTTTTCCATGCCTTCAGGACGGAGGGTCTCACACGGCATCAAGGACGGTTATGGATTCACTCCTATCTCCCTCCAATTCCATCGCCAGCTTTCGACCGCCTTTACCGCATAGCCCTCAGTAGTAAGCGTGTCCCCTATCAGGTCTACATGGCTATCAGTGCCAACTGCCCCTATCACTGCTCGTTCTGTAGTTACGGCCGTCGCCACAACGAGCAGCTCTCGACCACGCAAACCTTGGATATCATCGCCCAGCTGAGGGCTATGGGAACTGCGATCTTCGGCATCACCGGAGGCGAACCACTCCTTCGTCCCGACCTCCCTCAAATTATAGCTGCGGCAGCACCGGATATGAGCACGATCCTCTTCACCAGTGGCTACGGCCTTGAAAAGGCCAAAGCGCAGACATTGCAGGACCATGGACTGGAGTGCGTTGCGGTCGGCATTGAAGCAGCATCCCCACAAGCACATGATGCGATTCGCGGCGTACAGGGATCCTTTGAACAGGCTATCACCGCTCTCCGTGCCTGCAGCGAGGTCGGAATCTACACTGCCGTGAGCACCATCGCGACAAGGCAGAAGATAGCAAGTGGTGAACTTGATAGGCTCTATGACCTTGCCAGCCGACATCATGTCCATGAGCTTCGTGTCCTTTCCCCTATAGCAACTGGTTGCTCCGCTGGGAACCAAGACTTTATGCTTGGCAGTGTTGACCTTGCATGGGTCAGACAATTCCACATCCATAAGAATCTGAGGATGAATGGTCCAGTGGTCTCCTCAACCGCTCTCATCGAGTCCCCCCAGATGTTTGGGTGCACGGCAGGCTATCATCATTGTTACATTGATGCTGCTGGCAATGTCTGCCCATGTGATCTTACGCCGTTGAGTTTCGGCAACCTGACCAAGACATCGCTACAGGACATATGGGAGGAGATGGGTCGTTTGTTCCCCCAACCACGGTCGCGCTGTCTGATGAGCCAAATCGCAGCTTCGATCGATAAAGACAACCTCCCGCTTTCTTCAGAGGAGAGTCACCATCTGATCCCAGATTCTAAAGGGGAGCCCTTGCCGTATCTCTATCGACTTCTTAGATAAAGTAGACTATGGCCATGTACCACGGACTTCCAGGGTACATCCATAATCATTATCTATTATAAAGTAGAAAATTTATTCTGCAAATCTATCACTTGTCTAGAGTTTGTTTTTTTTTGTAGATAAACCCAATATCACAATCTTAATTATTATTCAGTAGATATCTTTTGAGAAATAGGTAGAGAACGATGATTCGTAAACATTGGATACATTTAGGATTTCAAATCTGTAAGCTCTATCTACAACAGAAAAACAATCAACGAAACATTACCACCCAGAGTTATAACGAAATAGCAGCAGCTTACGACAATAATAGCCCAGAGAATACGAATGAATTTATTAATGAAATGATATGCAGGATTCACTTTCCTAAGATAGGGAAAGTAGTCGATCTCACTTGCGGAACTGGTTGTTTCACGAATTTGATCTCCAAGCACTTCGATGGCGAAGTAATTGGCGTTGATATTTCTCATGAAATGCTCAAGATAGCGAAGGAAAAATATGGAGATTCCTGTCAATTTGTATGTCGGGATGCTATGGAATTTTTACAGGATCAACCCTCTGAAAGCATCGATGTTGTTACTTGCGCTTGGGGGCTTGGTTATTTACAATTAAATGCGACTATCAGAGAGATTTCCCGAGTCTTGAAACCTGCAGGACATCTCGCGGTAATTGATAATAGTTTATCCTCAGTATATGAAATCGTTATCTCGGGAATTTCCACGATTGCCGAATATCCTACTTCAGTTATCAATATCATGCACGGACAATGGGTTTTTACAAAAGGATCATTAGCACGAAGAATGAGAAGGTTCGGTTTACAGGTCATCTTTTTAAGGAACGGCGAAACGACGTATTATGCGAACAATGAAAAAAATGCCATAGATTTTTTACTGAACACAGGGACTGTTGCAGGATTTCAATATTGCATTGATCCCAACTATTCAAAAATCATAAAACAACGGTTTGGAGAAATTTTTAAAAAATCATATGGAACAGAGAAGGGATTGCCAATCACCCATCGTTTTATTATAGCAGTCGGTAAAAAACCCGCTAAAAAATCAACACGTTTGGAAAAAAAATGTCCCTACATGTAACAGTCAAACAATATGCGAGCAAAGCAGTACAATTTTTTGAGCAGTCAATCATTGTCAGATTGGATTGCCATAAGCTAAAATTTTTTATTGACATCACATTTATCACCATTGAAAAAATAATTTCGAAATTATCCAAACTCATTCCATTGTATATTGCCCATTACCAGGATACAATCCGGCAAGAAATCAAGCTTGCACATCTGACAGGAAATCATCATATTTTGGATATAGGATGTGGGTCTATTCCCGCGAGTTGCGTTCTTTTCGTACGAGAAACCAATGCGAAAGTAACTGGGTTAGACAAAAACCCTGCCTCGGTCAAACGAGCAAAAAAAATTATTTCACAATTGAAACTTGAAAACCGAATTGACTTTCTGCAGGAGGATGCAAGGAATGTCCAGCTGAATGCTTTTGATATCATCCTCATAGTGAATGGGATACATCCCTATGAGGCTGTGTTGGAACATATTGCGAAACAGATGCAAGACGATACTGTGGTTATTTTTAGGGTATTTTTAACTCAGAATGAAGAATTAGGAAAAAAAGATTATTTTTTAAAAAATTTCTTCGAGATAGGACAAAAGACATTTCATAAAAAAACAGGAGGCTTAGGGGCAGTGCTTCTTTATAAAAAAACACCAAAACAGTTAAAACCCACCACTGAATTCCCAGGATATTCTTAGGATGCATAACCACCAAACCAACGCATAACCAACCGAACGGGCGGGTAACAAAGTGGCTACTTCTGAAAAATCTGCCATAATATCGCTGGAAATTCCGTCGAAAATCTTCGAAAACTTTTCCTCTTCCTTTATTTCTTTTTTTGTAATTTTCAATGCTCCTACTGGGATTACGTGCCAATTATTCAGTTCCCCCACTCTAAAAAGCAATCAAGCATTAACACAGTTTTTTATGCGAATATAAAAAAAAGAAAAATATGGTTAGTAAGAAGATGATTATTGTTTTGGATGAGCTGCGAAGAAATCCCACATGAGTTCAGTTGCTGAGATTTCACACGGAAAATTTGGAGCACCAAACCAAGCATGAACACCGTCTACAATAGTATAAAGCACAACTTCAGTACCATTGGTTCCGTTTGCATACGTAGTTCTAATTATGTTTCCGTCTTGGCTTATATGTATCTGAGGAGTTGGGTTACAGTGGTCACATTGTACCCAGAATTGAACTGATTGGTTGACTGAATTAAGATAATAGGTGCCATTGTAAGGAACATGAGTATCATTCATGCCATGAAAGATGATGACAGGTACAGGATGTTGAGGTGCGGGAATAGTATACCAGGCGGAACTCCAATCCCAAAATGCAATTCCGCCAATAGTCCCACAAACTGGTGCAATCGCAGCAACTGTATCAGAGAGTTCAGCACCAAGACGATACGTCATAAATGCCCCAGAAGACAACCCTGTAATGTAGATCCGTGATGAATTAATATCGAGCGTTATTTGGAGGTTATCAATAAGTGTTCGGATATACCCAACATCGTCAACTTTATCGGAATCCCAACAGTTCCATAAGAATCCCAATGTACCCCAATTCATTTCTTCCACCAGGGCCTCTTGTAAAGTCAGATGTCCATTTGGATAAACGACAATAAATCCATCCGCATCCGCCGTTGGATTCATATCAACAATAGATTCCATTTGCTTAGCGTTCATTGGGGATCCATGAAGTACAACGACAAACGGCATAGGGTTTGAACCATCATAACCTGGTGGCACATGCAACCTATAAGAACGAAGACGCATATCAAAGAACATAAAACGAAGATAATCACCTGGAGATACTGATGATTTCTTTCCATTACTCGCACTTACTGTAATAGACACTGGTATAACGCACGTTGTTATCATCAGCATACAAACAAGTATTCCTACGATTTTCTCATTCATGTTTTACTTTACTCCACTAATTTCATTTGATAGTTTCATTTGATTTGTTTTGAGAGAAGAAGCGACCTTCTCTCAAATACATGTTTGTTCAAGGTGCGAAGACTTGAACTGTGAGATCATGGTGTGTAGGTGGTGGAGACTAACTCTTCCGTGACAATCGTCCCAGGATTCCCATAATTATCCCAATCGGTAGATGAGTAAAGTTTTACCTGCTGACCCACTTCAGGAGCATAGTACCGCCAAATGTGTTGATGCCCCTTCCCATAAGTTATATCTAACGAGACGTTGTAAGCATTATAGGTACCTGCTGGTACTGTGACATTTGCCATTTCAGTCTTGTAAGGGCAAGCCCCCGCTGTATTGTTTGAGGCTGGCCAGTCAAAGAGTTTGATAAGTGCCCAGTCAAGCGTACATTTTTCTTTATATGTGTAGGGGCCCCAAGTTAATGTACCCTGTGTTGACGCATTCAGTGGAAACGGTAGAAATACCATTGGTTCTTTGAAAACCGTTTTTGTTACATGGAGGTATTGAACGGGTATGGGGAACCCAATGCCTCCCATCAGCCAGATCGCAAGCCCTTTCTCTTGGCCAGTTTCGCTCCAACACGCGAGGTCAGTTTTTCGATAAACATCCTCGCCAGAATATTTCGTGAATGGAGTAAATTTCAACCGAATTTTACTAATGATAGCCCGCCCCTCATTCTTTGTCGAAGTCCACTTCATTGTATAATTCGTATCAGAAACTGCAGTGACGGTATAAGTCATTGTGCAATTATGATACAAAGTGTACCATCTTGTGTTATTCTTCAAATACTTATATGAAATTTCATGGTATATATATGTCCATGAATCCCCTACCTTCCACACCGGGACATCAACGCTACATGCTTTCGGTTGATTGTTCTCTTTCACGTTGAGACCATTCGTCGCAGACACCACCGTAGTGGCCATCAGCATTAACACAACGATTGCTACGATTTTCTCTTTCACGTTCTTACTTTCCTCCGTTCATTCATATCCTATTTTCTTTTAGTTGTCTTGAGAGTGGGAGTATGACATCTTGACGATAAGGGAAATGAAAAAATGAAGACAAAAGAAATCTTGCCACGCTCCCTTCCTTTTTCAGGTTATTATTCCTCCTCTCAAAGACACTCCTTGTTCAAATAAGCTATCAAGCCTTGAACCCTATTGATACCTCCATTATTTCTTCACTATGGTGAAGATGAGGAGCTGTGTTCCTTTCGCTGTCTGTTCCTCGTCAGCAACTTTTGCAGTGATTGAAAGAGCACCGAAGCCGAGAAACATCCCTGTTCCCACGGTTTTAGATCCTCCCGCTGGGATGTCGATTGTACCATTCATTGTTTTATTAATATGTCCCAGAATTCCACCTTTTACGGTGATCTCCCATGGTACATTAGTAGCATTACTTACTCCATTGTTTTTGTAAATGGCTGTAACACCAAGACCCAAACCAGATTTGATTGTTACATTAAGCTTGGGAGGAACTGTTGCTAAACCCTTTATACAGAAATTTGCACTAGTATCAAGATTATAAAGATCATTCCAGGTTCCATTATT
>Ga0335070_10006742_pt1 | contig 13500 bp, 12 predicted proteins | sample Lox_Sample_13_FD_206722 | JGI IMG/M metagenome (GOLD analysis project Ga0335070, IMG submission 206722) | Soil microbial communities from Loxahatchee National Wildlife Refuge, Florida, United States - Lox_Sample_1.3 | ecosystem: Environmental > Terrestrial > Soil > Wetlands | place: USA...
GCCACGGCTACCAGGCAAACAAGGCCGCACAGGAATTTTTGACCGACACCGTTCATGGCAAGTCTAAAAGTGCTATCGAAAACATGTATGGGGTTGAGTCGCTTCCTTGGCTGGCTCGTAAGGGGGGGTCGAATTTGCCGGGAAGAATACCCGATTAGACCTCATCAGGGCGAGTATACGAAACGAATCGTCAACCTGAATAACCTACTTGACCGCTAAGTCAATCGCATAAAAGCAAACACTAATATATCTAGGCGTCTGATTTGGAAAGGCAAAAATGGCTTGCCCCGTGAGAGCGAATTTTTTCTGCCCAAAGCAGTAGACAGAGTTTTTTTTTACGTTAGACTTTGCGCCAGTTCCAGGCACGGAGCTGTAGGTCGTCAAAGAGGAGGAGCGCCCGCAAGGGCGAACGCAAAATAACAACAACAACAATAACAACAGTTCCGCTAAGCGTCGCCAGTTTCCAGGCGACCCGGTAACATAAAAAAATAACAAGAACGAACGCCCGCATGAAGCGGGCTTTTTTATGTCCGCGCCCGGGCAAAGAAGGTACCACCCATGCGGTCCAATCGGGCGATCAGTCGAATCGAACACGGATCCCCGCTCAGCCGGCAATCGGCGCGCCGGGGCCGGGGAAGCGTTGAGGCTGGCCATCATTGAAGCAGTTACGGTTCATCACCCCGAAAGTTTCGTACTTGTCGTCGAACACGTTGCGCGCCACGGCGAACAGCTCGAGTTGTTTGGTGACTGCGTAGCGGGTGTTCAGGTTGACGATCGCGTATTCCTTGATCGGTGCGTGTTGGTTATGATCGTCGCCGCGCGCGAATTGGTCGGAGGCGTATTGCAAATCGCCGCCGCAGAACCAGCCGTCCAGAATCTCGTATTCTGCGCCCAGCCTTGACAGTCTGTTGGGGAATACCGCGAATGCGGTCGCCCGGCTCGACGCTAACCCGCCCCGAGGGCGCTGTTGAGCGTGGCGGACGTGCGGTAGGTGGCATCGACGAAGCTTTAGTTGAGGAACCAGTTGAGCCTGTTCCAGCGACCGCTCAGGCCCAACTCGCCCCCCTGTCGTTGGGTGATACCGACGTTCTGGAAGAAGCCGGTTTGGCTCGAGCCGGCGCTATGGACGGACAGGATGTCGTTGTTCTTCCATGGTGGTTAACTTATTCTCGACATGCTGTTTTACCGTGCGGATCGCCTGCTCCTTCCCCCCGTTTGCTCATTAAAACCGCAACCGCAATCCCAGTCTAGCGCGACCACACCGAGCAAGACGGCGGCAACGCTGATCGGGTACTTGCGCGTTGTGACTTCGGTCTCGGCGATCAGGCGCTCGACGGTGGCGCGGCCGACCGTGGTGGCGGGTTTGGAGGATCGCATCTGGGGGTAACATTACGGGTTCCATTCTCTACTCGCGGGTCCGCGGTGGGGCGGCGCTTTCGAGATCGGCAATGATCCGGGTCGAACGGAGAAGATTTTCTGGACGCGGTTCCCGATCGAACACCAGTTCCGGCCCGCTCAAACCCTGCTGAATCCCCCCGGCTCGATGCGGGTGGCGCCGACAGTCCGGGCGCGGTTGACGTAAATGCCGCTGTGGCTGTTCAGGTCGGTAAGGGTGAATCGGGTTTTGTCGCTCGGGTTTTGGCTGATGCGAGCATATTGGCGGCGGACCCCATCGTTCCGTTCGGTATCGAATCGGAAGTTAGCCGCCTCATCTCTTCCAAACAGAATTTCCTTGTGTCATCCAGGAGGAGGATTTCGACTTGGTTCCTTTCAAGCGACCAAAATCACGGTTGACGATGTGTTCCATAGCGACTCCTCTCGCGCTTGACGGTCATGGCGTCGTGTAATGAGCGACCGATCGGTTGGCCACGGCGGCTCCGTTGCCTTCGCCCAGACGCAGCCCCAAACTCAGGGCTACGGCCTGTGCGAAGACTCGGACGTGCGAGAGGCTCTCAGGGCGTATCGCAAGCTTGTCCGGCTGCGCTTCGGCCGGCGAGGGCCAGCATGACGTGGACAATGGCGGCTGCGCCGACGTACAGCGCCATGCCTTCCAGCGCCTGCGGGAAGTACAGCGCCAGCCGGGTGCCGAACTCGGCGAGACCGGTCTCGGCGAAACGCCCGGAGAAGAAATAGAATCCGCCGCTTGACAGCAGCTCGGCGACTGCCGCCCCTGCTAGCGCGAAACCCACCAGATAGGGCAGGGTGGCCGGTTGGAATCGGTACCGCCGGGCATAGCAGCGGCCGGCCAGCCACAGCGCGCCGTAGGCCGGCAGCAGGAAGCCGTAGGCGACGCTGATGCAGAAATCGCTGACGCCGAACTGGCTGATCGCGATGTAATCGCTAAACCCCGCAAGTGCCAGCAGCGCCGGAAAGATCCACAGCGGGCGCAGGTAGAAACCGGCCAGCAAAAACACCGCCCAGGAGGCGTCGGGCAAATGGTGGATGGAGGTGAAATGATGGCTGCGGGTAGCGGCCATCAAGATGACCAGGCATAGGACGATGGGCCAAAACGGTTTGGAAGCGGTGTCGTTCATGTCGGTTCTCCTGTGGTATGGTCAGAACAACAATGGGTATGCGCAGATTTTCGACCCATCGTCTGCCGCGGTCAAACAATTGGCACTTCGCGGGTTTGCGCGGTGCGCTCAAGGGGCATTTTACAACGCTTGCGACCGCCTATCCTCTAAGCATGGCTGATTGCAGCCATTTGACTTTCGATCCATTCTTCGACCTGCCGATTGATTTCGCTGGCGTTGAATCGGCTCGCATCGATGGGAGCCCCGATGCGTACCTGGATCACCCCTGGGTATTTCAAAAAGGCCTTACGCCCCCAGAACTCGCCGGCGTTGTGGGCGACTGGCACTACTGGACAACCCACACGGTGAGCGAGCATGCCTCCACTGGCGTTGTAACGACCTTTCTGTCCCGGCGCAATGCGGGTACCTTCCGGGAAGATGACCACCCAACGGCCGGCCTTCAGGCGCTCTTCGCCGTCCTTGAGTACCTGCTTCAACGCAGCAGACTTGGCCTTGCGGTCAATGGCGATGGGTTCAAGTGCTGCCATCGCCCAACCCCAGACGGGAATACGCAGCAGTTCGCGTTTCAGAATGAAAACCAGGGGCGGAAAAATGGACTGCAGCGCGATGGTTTCCCAGGCCGACTGATGTTTCGAGAGGATCACTCCGTTTTCCTGCGGGATGTTTTCCTTTCCCTGCACTTCATGGCTCAGACCGCAGACTGTTTTCAGCGTCCACAGGTTGAATTTGACCCAATACTGGGCCATCCGATAGCGACTTTCGAAAGGGAAGGGACTCGCCAACAGGATGAGCGGGCTGATGATCAGCGAGGAAAGCACCATGCCGGCAAAATAAACCGTCGAGCGTACATAGATGCGGAAATCAGCTTTGGGTAAAGAGGATGTATTGGGCTGCTTCATAGAGGTTCGCAAAGCTCGGTAGATCGAGTTCGGGATTCCTTTTGAGGGTTTTCGCGCCCTTGCCGGTTTCAACCAGGATGGGGCTGGCGCCGACGGCCTGCGCGGCCTGGACGTCGCGCAGCGAATCGCCCACCGCCGGCAGACGGGCCAGCTCGGCGCCATATTTCCGGGCGAATTGCTCGAACAATCCGGTCTTCGGTTTGCGGCAGTTGCAGCCGTCCTCGGGGCCGTGCGGGCAGAAGAAGACCGCATCGATATGGCCGCCGGCGTCCTGCACCATCTGCCGCATTTTGGCATGGATCAAATCCAGCATCGCCAGATCGAGCACCCCGCGCGCGACGCCGGACTGGTTGGTGAGCACCGCCACCCGATAGCCATTGCGATTCAGCAGAGCGATGGCGTCCAGGCTGCCGGGAATCGGAATCCATTCTTCCGGGGTTTTGATGTAGGCGTCGGAGTCTTCGTTGATGACCCCGTCGCGGTCGAGTAATGCCCAGTGCATGTGTGTTTGAGATTACCTATAGCGAGGAATGTAGTCTCGTGCAGCGAAGCGGAATCGAGGCTACGCTGGCTATGCGGGCTCTACATACTTTGCAAGAGTCTCAATGTATCCATCTTTGCAGGTTTGACGATTTTTTGGGAATGCGCAATGGTTTGGGTGATGAAGATAGCTGCTTGTGTCCACTTCACCGCCTTCAAACAAGGCTCGAACACTAGTGCAAACTTTCCGACTGAGCGAGATAATTGCACTTGGTTTAATTATGCTCATCTCATATTTGAACATGTTGTTAACAAAGACTTGTGCTTCTTTCGGAAGTGAATAGTAATTCTTGTTATTGTTATCTTTGATGTAGCCAACCCACGAAAAATTCGTTACGTAAAATGAACGATAAAATCTCTCTGGGCCGAAATGCCTTACAATTTCAAAGAAAAACTGTGCTGACCTTTCCGTGTCTTGGCGATTAACATTTTCGAGTAGTTCCGATACCGATGAAAAATCCAAGAAAGGAATACCTGTCTTGCCCGCACCATTTCTTCCAGGGTTTACGCCGCAAAGTACGACTTTTGGGTAGTTGCCTTTATAAAATTGCGCGTAAAACTTTTTTATATTGCTCCAGTTCTGTAGAAATTCTGTAAGAATCGATATTTTGCTTTCAGCTAATAGTAGCTGCAACCTTCCTGAACCGATGTATTCTCGGCGCAAATTATCAAGCAGCACTCAAATTTCCCTTAAAGTTATAATCTAAATTAATTGACAGTGACCAATTTTGAAATATCCGCAATATCGAAAAACAATCCCTCGACGATGGCCAAAAGCCCCAATCGATTCCGACGCAATTCCGCATCTTCGGTCATCACCATGACATGGTCGAAGAAGGCGTCCACGGTGTCGCGCAGCGCGGCCAGGCGGCAGAGCGCGGCGGTGTAATTGCGTTCGCGCAGTTGCGGGAGGATATCTTCCTTGGCGTTGCGGGCGGCTTCCAGCAAGGCCTTTTCCTGCGATTCCACCAGGATGTGGTCATCGACGTTGGCGGTTATGGTTTCCTCAGCCTTGCGCAGGATGTTGCGGATGCGCTTGTTGGCGGCGGCGAGGCTTTCGGCTTCGGGCAGGCGGCGGAATTCTCTGACCGCATTAAGGCGCGATTCGAAATCCAGCAGCCTCGGCGGCTGTACCGACAGCACGGCATCGAACTCGTCGTGCTGAATCCCGCGGTCCAGGCAATAGCCTTTCAAACGGTCGAGGATGAACTCGTGGACGGCCTTGTGGGTGGCTTGCCGGTCGAAATGGTGGTCGAAGGGTTCCAGCGCGAAGGCCAGCAATTCTGGTAGATCCAGGTCTAGCCGACACTCGATGAGGATGCGGATGGTGCCTAGCGCTGCGCGGCGCAGGGCGTAAGGGTCCTTGTCGCCGCTGGGGATGAGGCCGGCCGAGAAAATCCCGGTGAGGGTGTCGATCTTTTCCGCCAGCGCGAGAATTTGTCCGGTTCGGGTTTCCGGCAACGGGCCGCCGGAAACCTTGGGCAGATATTGCTCCTCGATGGCGGCGGCGATGTCTTCCGGTTCGCCCTCGGCCAGGGCGTAGTAACGGCCCATCGTCCCTTGCAGGTTAGTGAATTCGCCGACCATCTCGGTCAGCAGGTCGGCCTTGGCCAGCAACGCCGCCCGCTCTACCAGAGCGCTCTCGGTTTCCAGGCATTCGGCGACATGGGCCGCCAGACGCTGGACGCGATGGGTCTTGTCCAGCAGCGAACCCAGGGATTTCTGAAAGGTGATGTTGGCCAGGTCGGAGACACGGCTCTCCAGCGTCCTCTTGCGGTCCTGGTTCCAGAAGAATTCGGCGTCGGCGAGGCGGGGTCGGATGACGCGCTCATTGCCCTGCCGTACCGTTTCCAGCCTCGTGCTGTCGACATTGCTGAAGGTGATGAAATAGGGCAGCAGGCCGCCGTCCGAATCCTTCACCGGAAAGTATTTCTGATTCTCCTGCATGGTGGTGATCAAAACCTCCGGTGGCAAGGACAAATAACGGGCCTCGAAGCTGCCCAGCACCGGGACGGGCCATTCGACCAGGGCAGTGACTTCTTCCAGTAAGTCTTCCTCAATGTAAGCTATGCCACCCACGGATGCGGCGGTTCTACTTGCTTCTTGGCGGATCAGCTCGCGCCGTTCGTCGAAGTTGGCTATGACCTTGGCTTCGCGTAGTCGGTCTGCGTATTCACTCGGGACGGTTACGCTGATGCCTTGGGGTTCTGGACGATGAAAGCGGTGGCCGTAGGTAAAATAGCCGCCCTGTACGCCGAGAATAATGTTGTCAGCGATAGCGTAAGGGCCGAACACTAGCACTACCCAGTGGGCAGGTCGCACGAATTCGTCTACACCTGCACCCCAGCGCATGCGCTTGGCGATGGGTAGGGCCGCTAAGGCTTGTCGCAGGATTTCGGACAACAGTGCCGATGTCTCTTTTCCTTTCACTTGTTGCTTGTAGCCCAGCCATTCGCCCTTGTCGTTTTTCAGGGTGATGAGCTGGTCCACGGTGGTGCCGCAGCTGCGGGCAAACCCTTCCGTGGCTTTGGTGGGCTGGCCGTCCGGACTGTAGGCGGCACTGATGGCGGGGCCGCGTTTTTCCACGATCTGGTCGGGTTGGGAAGTGGCCAAGTCTTTCACCCAAATGCCCAGGCGGCGCGGGGTCGCATAGGAAACAATTTCGCCATGAGTCAGTCCAGCCTTTTGCAGACCCGCCTCGACACCCGCTTGCAATGCGCGGGACAAGGTCAGTAGGGATTTTGGCGGTAGTTCCTCAGTGCCCAGTTCAAACAGCAGGTCATCGGTCTCAGCCATGGCTCATCTCCCGGCCGCTTGCCAGCAGGGGAAAGCCGAGTTTCTGGCGGCGTTGGTAATAGGCCTCGGCGACGGCCTTGGCCAAGTCGCGCACCCTCAGGATGTAACGCTGACGCTCGGTCACCGAAATGGCGCGGCGTGCATCCAGGAGATTGAAGGAATGGGAGGCTTTCAGCACCATTTCATAGGCGGGCAGGGGCAAATCCATATCGATCAGTTTGCGGCATTCCTGTTCGTAGGTATCGAAGCATTGGAACAGAAATCCGGTGTTCGCATGCTCGAAGTTGAACGCGGACATCTCCACCTCGTTCTGGTGGTAGACGTCGCCGTAGGTCACATCACCCTGCGGGCCACGCATCCAGACCAGGTCGTATACGCTCTCTTTAGCCTGCAGATACATAGCGATCCGCTCCAGCCCGTAGGTGATTTCGCCGCTGACCGGGCGGCAGTCGAGTCCGCCCACCTGCTGAAAATAGGTAAACTGGGTCACTTCCATGCCGTTGAGCCAGACTTCCCAACCCAAACCCCACGCGCCCAGGGTGGGGGATTCCCAGTTGTCTTCCACGAAACGAACGTCGTGTTCCAGCAGATCAAATCCCAAGAACCGCAGCGAATCCAGGTAAAGCGTCTGGATGTCAGGCGGCGAGGGCTTCATGATGACCTGGAACTGATAATAGTGCTGCAAGCGGTTGGGATTCTCCCCATAGCGGCCGTCGGTGGGACGGCGCGAGGGCTGCACGTAGGCAGTGTTCCAGGGTTCCGGTCCGATCGAGCGCAGAAAGGTGGACGGATGGAAGGTGCCTGCACCCACTTCCAGATCGAGCGGTTGCAGCATGACGCATCCCTTGGAGCCCCAATATTCCTGCAATGCCAGAATCAATCCCTGGAAGGTGGAAACGTCGCGGGCGTCGATGTTTGGATTGGCCACGATACTGGTCGGTCGTAGTTGATGAAAGGCGGTGATTATATCCGATTTGTCGTCGGGGGCATCGACCAATCCGGCTATCGGCCTGGCTTTCCGGCGGCGAGGATGTAGTTGATGCCCAGGTACGAGCTCAACAGAAAACGCATGCCGAACGGATTCACGGTGACTCCGGTGCGGGCGATAACCTTCATGCCGCCCAGAGTCAGCAGGTTTTCCAATTCAACGGGCTTGGGAAAGCGCTTCCACCGATGCGTGCCCTTGGGTAGCCAGCGCAGCACGTATTCTGCCATGACGATGGCCCCCACCCAGGACGCAACTGTGCGGTTGAGGGTGGCGATCACCATGATCCCGCCGGGTTTGACCAGCCGCACGCAGGCGTCCATGAAAAGCGGCAGTTCGGCCACGTGTTCCACCACTTCCATATTCAGTACGGCGTCGTACTGCTCTCCGCGTCCGGCCAGAATTTCCGCGCTGGCGGTCTCGTAATTAATCTTGAGTCCGCTCTGCTGCGCGTGCAAACGAGCGACACCAATGTTTTTCTCCACCACGTCGACGCCATGCACATTAGTGCCCAGCCTGGCCACCGCCTCGCTGAGTATGCCGCCGCCGCAACCGATGTCGAGCACGCGCAGCCCCTTCAATGGGGTCGGTGCGCCCGGATCGAGCCCGAATTCCGCGGTCAATAGGTCGCGGATATAACCGACGCGCAGATGGTTCATACGGTGCAGCGGCCAGAACGGGCCTCCCTCGTCCCACCACTGGGCGGACAGGCGCTCGTAGAAGGCGACTTCGTTCGGGTCGATGCTGCTGGGACGGGTCATTGCTGCGCCTCGCCTCAAATCAGTCAGGCTTGGAAGAGGACTTGGGCATGCGGGCGTCGTGTGCGGAAGGCGGTTTTTCAGAGCCGGGGCAGGATAGGGTAAAATGCCTCATTTGTCATCGGTTGAGAGTGCAAGCATGGTTCAAATCGGCATCGTCATGGGCAGCGACAGCGACTGGGAGGTCATGCAACACGCCGCCCGCCAACTCAAGGAGCTCGGTGTCGGCTATGAGACGCGGGTGGTTTCCGCCCATCGTACCCCGGACCTGCTTTTCGAATACGCGGAAACCGCCGCAGGGCGGGGGCTCCAGTGCATCATCGCCGGTGCGGGCGGAGCGGCGCATCTGCCGGGCATGCTGGCGGCGAAAACCACGTTGCCGGTGTTGGGCGTGCCGGTGCCGTCCAAATACCTGAAAGGTCAAGATTCCCTTTACTCCATCGTGCAGATGCCGAAGGGGGTGCCGGTCGCGACCTTTGCGATCGGTGAGGCGGGCGCGGTGAACGCGGGCCTGTTCGCGGCGGCGTTTTTGGCGAATCATGACCCGGCCTTGGCCGAGCGTTTGCAAGCGTTCCGTCGCCGTCAGACGGAAGCCGTGCTCGCCATGCAGTTGCCGGAGCTGGAATGATGGGCCTGCATATCCTGCCGAACGCGATGCTCGGGATTCTTGGCGGCGGCCAGCTGGGCCGGATGTTCACCATGTCGGCCAGGGCGATGGGATACCGCGTCACGGTGCTCGATCCCGATCGGGAAAGCCCGGCGGGTTCGCTGGCCGATGTGCATTTGCGCGCCGGTTACGACGATCCGGAAGCCCTGCGCACGCTGGCTGAGACCTGCGCCGCGATCACCACGGAATTCGAAAACGTGCCGGCCGAGAGCATGCGCTACCTGGAACAGCAGGTGCGCGTCAGGCCGTCGGCCGAATCCGTTGCCATCGCCCAGGACCGTATCCGGGAAAAACGTTATATCGCGGCTGCCGGCCTGAAAACCGCCCCTTTCCTGGCGATCGAAGCCCAAGCCGACCTGGATCAGGATTTGCGGGGGCACTTGCCCGGCATCCTCAAAATCGCCCGTCTGGGCTACGACGGCAAGGGGCAGGCCCGAGTCAAGACGCCCGAGGACGCTAAAGCCGCCTTTGCGTCTATGGGCGGCAAACCTTCGGTCGTCGAGCGGATGCTGAATCTCAAGACCGAGATTTCGGTGATCGTCACCCGCACCGGTCCCGGCGAGGCGGTTTGTTTCCCGGTATCGGAGAATCAGCACGAATCGGGCATCCTCGACATCAGCATCGTGCCCGCCCGTATCGATGATGCAATCGCTGAAAACGCCCGGCAAATGGCTTTGAAACTTGCCGAGGTGATGGGCTATGTGGGGGTGCTGGCGGTTGAATTCTTTCTGCTCAAAGACGGCGAACTACTCATCAACGAGATCGCACCGCGCCCTCACAACAGTGGCCATTACACCCTCGACGCCACCCTGGTCAGCCAGTTCGATCAGCAGGTTCGCGCGATGTGCGGCCTGCCGCCGGGCGATACGCGGCTGTTGAGTCCTGTGGTAATGGTCAATCTGCTCGGCGACATCTGGCGCGACGACGAGCCGGCCTGGGACAAGCTGCTCAGCCAGCCGAACGTGCATCTACATCTCTACGGCAAGAAATCCGCCCGCATCGGCCGCAAGATGGGGCATTTCAATGTCCTGGCAGAAAACGTGGAAACCGCGTTGGCGCAGGCGCTGGAGTTGAAGCGGATGTTACAAGAACCGTAGGCCGGGAAAGGCTAGCACCTATCCCGGTCGATTCGGGCTTTCCCTCTGTGTGAGAGAAAGGCGGGGGGACTCCGTTTCCTAAATCGATGTCGATCATTTTATAAAGTTGACGAGTCCCACATCGCCATCTGATTGCTTATAAACAGCCGAAACAAAGTTTCTGCTGCCGTTCATTTGTCCGTCGACCAATGTCATCGTCTTGCCGTTGGTCATTACGAGGCTTCCTGTCGTCTTGCAAGTGCTGCCGACTTGCCCGTGGCCATTGGAAAATCTAAGTGTTTGGCCAGTAGAAAGAACGAGAGAAGACGAACTGGTATTCAACGCCCCAGTGGCCGAGAAGACCAGCGTTCCTCGTGCAGTTCCCTCATAAGCCGGTACATGACCTGTCACGGCAAAAACTCTCCAGGTGCCGCCGATTTGAGCGGCAGTACAGGCCGCTTGGGCACCCGGGGAAACCGATACCAAAAAGATTGATGCGAAGAAAATCATCATTGTTTTAAGTACTTTCATGGCTAAGTCTCCTTTATCACGAAGGCTTTTGGGAGGGAACTCATCGCGCTTTTGCGTAATTTTCGAAGGGAAGATGCGCGCGGGCCGAGGCGCTGTCAATGGATGAAGTCGGGTGGGAACGGGCCGCTGGCTCGGGCGAAGAGGGGTTTGCGCCCATGCTACCGCTTGTCCCGGCCATCGTTCTATCGTTATAAGTCATGAGCCATGTCTGACATGATTTCCGATCCCCTGCAACTCCTCCACACCCTCTTCGGCTACGAACGCTTCCGCGGCTTGCAGGCCGAAATCATCGATCAGGTACTGGCCGGCGGGGATGCGCTGGTGTTGATGCCGACCGGGGGCGGCAAGTCGTTGTGTTACCAGATTCCGGCCATACTACGGCCGGGCACGGGTGTGGTCATCTCTCCGCTCATCGCACTGATGCAGGATCAGGTCAGCGCCTTGCTGCAACTGGGCGTCAACGCGGCGTTTCTCAATTCCAGTCTGGATGGGGAAACCCAGCGCGAGGTGGAACGTCGATTCCTGTCCGGCGAGCTCGACTTGCTTTACGTCGCCCCGGAACGTCTGCTCACCGATCGTTTCCTGGCGCGACTGGATCAAGCCAGGATCAGCCTTTTCGCGATCGACGAGGCCCATTGCGTTTCCCAGTGGGGGCACGATTTCCGCGCCGATTACTGGCAGCTCTCTCTGCTACATGAACGTTTCCCTCGAATTCCGCGCATCGCCCTCACCGCCACCGCCGATGTTCGCACCCGCCTGGAAATCGTCGAGCGTTTGGGTTTGCAAGAGGCTAAGCTCTTTTGCGGCGGCTTCGACCGGCCCAATATCCGCTATTCGGTCGGTCTCAAGCAGAATCCCCGTCAGCAATTGCTGGATTTCATCCGGCGGGAGCACGTGGGCGACGCCGGCATCGTCTACTGCTTATCGCGCAAGAAGGTGGAGGAAACAGCCGACTGGCTTTGTGCCAAGGGCCTGCGGGCGCTGCCCTATCATGCCGGTCTTCCCGCCCATGTGAGACAGGAAAACCAGCGGCGCTTCCTGCTGGAGGACGGCATGATCGTAGTGGCGACCATCGCCTTCGGCATGGGCATCGACAAGCCCAACGTGCGCTTCGTGGCCCATCTCGATCTGCCGAAAAGCCTCGAGGCCTATTATCAGGAAACCGGCCGCGCCGGCCGCGACGGCTTGGCGGCAAACGCCTGGATGGTTTATGGCTTGCAGGATGTCATCACATTGCGCAGCATGGTGGAGGCATCGGAGGCGGACGAGACCCACAAGCGCGTTGAGCGCCACAAGCTGGATGCCATGTTGGGCTATTGCGAGTTGACGTCCTGTCGCCGCCAGACCCTGCTGAACTATTTCGGCGATCAGCTCGAAAATCCCTGCGGCAACTGTGATAACTGTCTGGAGCCGGTGCAGACCTGGGACGCCACTGAAGCCGCCCGCAAGGCTTTGTCCTGCGTGTACCGTACCGGTCAGCGCTTTGGCGCCCATCACGTCATCGACGTGTTGCTGGGCAAAACGACCGAGAAAACCCGGAATTTCCGCCACGACCGGCTCAGCACATTTGGCATCGGCAAGGATTTGAGCGACAAGCAATGGCTGTCGGTGTTCCGCCAACTGGTTACCCAGGGTTTCCTAACGGTGGATTGGGAAGCCCATGGGGCGGTGCGACTGAATGAATCGTGCCGCGCCATCCTGCGCGGCGGTCAGTCCTTGTTCCTGCGGCAGGACGCAAAGCCAAAAGCAAAGATTACCAAAGAGTCGCGGGGGTCGGCGGTTGGCTTAGCTGCTCCTCCCGACGAAAAGCTTTTCCAGGCCTTGCGGGCTTTGCGCCGCCGGTTGGCCGATGAGCAGAATGTGCCGCCTTACATCATCCTGCACGATGCCGCACTGATGGAAATGGTCCAGCACCGGCCGCGCAACCGGAACGAACTGAGCCAAATTGCGGGGATCGGCGAGCGCAAGCTCGAACTCTATGGCGATCAGTTTCTCTCAGTCATCCATGAGCATGCAGAGGACGATACCGGCAATGTTGTCGACTTAGCGGCTGACGCTTCGGGTTCAGTTCCTCCCCCAATGGGCGAAGCGCCGCGAAGGCGGCTGGCGGAGGCCAGGTGGGGGCGAGCTAAAGAGCGCGGCGACGCCTCACTTGATCACCCCCATCCCAACCTTCCCCCGTGGGGGGAAGGAGCAAAAAGCATCAGCTGGTCGCGTAACTCAACAGCATTGGGGGGTACTGGGGCGACACTGGGCAACTCCACGGTGGATCAGAGTCTGGCCCTGTTCAAACTCGGCATGAGCGTGGAACAGATCGCCCAACAGCGCGGCTTGACGCCGTCCACCGTTTTCAATCACCTGGCCCGGGCGATTGAGGGCGGATTGGCGGATGCCGTCGAAGTCGTCGGCCTGAGTCGGGATGAGGTGGCCAGAATTGAAGCCGTCTGGCGTGGGCTCCCGGAAGAGAACCGCGCCGGGCTCAAAACTTTATATGAAGCCTTAGGCGGCCAATACAGCTACGACATGCTGCGTTGTCTTCGGGCTTTCTGGGCCGCGTTAACCGGGGCATCGGGTGCCTGATCGCACTAGTTCCCGCGGCGCCAATTGACATTCCAGTTCGCCGAATCATTCCCTGATCCGGTGGAACTCGTCCACCGGCGTCATCCAGATAACGCCGTCTCCGGCCCGGCCAGTGTGCGCTAGTTTCCGGATGA
>Ga0335070_10006744_pt1 | contig 13498 bp, 12 predicted proteins | sample Lox_Sample_13_FD_206722 | JGI IMG/M metagenome (GOLD analysis project Ga0335070, IMG submission 206722) | Soil microbial communities from Loxahatchee National Wildlife Refuge, Florida, United States - Lox_Sample_1.3 | ecosystem: Environmental > Terrestrial > Soil > Wetlands | place: USA...
CCACTCGAATCCGGCGGGAGAGGTATGCACCGCGAATCGCGCGACGCGCCTACGACGCTACCTCGATCATCACCTTCGCGGATCCGCGGTGCAGCGCCATCACAGAAGACCGGCCTTTGGCCCGGCGGGAAGTCGCCTCTGACTCGGCGGCCGGCAATCCCCCGAAGCGAAGCGTCCGAGCCACGCACCGCGGACGACCGGTCTTCAGAGGGCGACCGTGGCGAAGGTGTGCGGTCTCTTGCGATGGCCGCGCCCGCGAATCCGTCGATGTCGCTAGGGCGCTCGCCGCTCCGGAGTCGGTGGAAGCCTCTTTGGCCGCCTTTGCCGGCGCTGGCCTTTGGCCAGCTGAGCACGGAGACGAGGTAATATCAACATAATTGCTTGACACATCCTCGCATGTTGGGCAGCTTGATTTCGTGAACTCCGGCGACGTCGAGATGCCGTGTGAGCGCGGCGGTCCGTCGTGACGCAGCGGTGGGCGTACGGCGAGTCGGCGGGCGTGCGCTGGGGTCGGCGCGCGCTGACGATTCCCGGCTTCCTGCTCGCAGCCGCCGTCGCGATCTCCGCGTTGCCCGTCGCGATCCCGCTGCTCGCGATCCACGACGCGCTGCGCGCGAACCGCGGGAGCGGCGTGCGCGGCGCACTTGCGCTCGCACACTACTTCGCCGGCGAGGCGGCCGGCATCGCGGCGAGCGGGGCGCTTTGGATCGCGTCGCTCACCGCGCCGTCGCGCGCGCAGGACTGGAACTTCCGCCTCCAGTGCTGGTGGGCGGGCTGGCTCTTCGGCGGGGCGCGCCGTCTATTCGATCTGCGCCTTCGAGTCGAGGGCGCCGACCTCTGCCGCGAAGGCCCGTTGCTGCTCCTCGTGCGACACGCAAGCGTGATCGACACGCTGCTTCCCGCTGTCCTGGTCTCTGGCCGCACGGGCCTGCGGCTCCGCTACTCCTAGCACCTAGGCGTCGAGTACCCAGAGAGAGCGAGCCCGTTCCGCATGGTCCTTGGCTTTTGCTGGCGCGCTCTTCCCGGCTCTCCCCCGCGGGGTGACGAGCGCGCCGGACTCCACTTGGACGTTCACGCTCCCACCGCCGCGTGACCGGCGCGAGGACATTTCCGGCACGACCTCGCGCCCGCCCGCGCCGCGGACCTCGGGCTCGCTCACAAGGGCGCGGCTCCGTACGGCTTGGCGCGTTCGCTCGGGCTCGTGTTCGCAGTGGGCTGCGGTCTCGCGGCGCTCTTCGCGCTGTGGCTCGTCTCGCTCGCCCTCCGCGACCCAGGCATCGTCGACGCCTGGTGGGGACCCGGCTTCGCGTGCGCGCGACGCTCGCGCGAGAGAAGCCAAAGCCGAGGCGCACCCGGCGACGCGCTCGCACAGCGCCCACAGCGCGCGGCGATCCTCGCGCGACTCGCGCGTGAAGGGCACGAGGTGGGTGCGCCTGGCCTCGCGGTCGAAGTAGAAGCGGCCCGTCTCGCGAGCGCGAGCGCTGGCGGCCAGCCACACCACGGTGTCGGCGCCCTCGGCTGGGGTGCGCAGGATCGCGCGGGTGATGCGGTAGAACCGCGGCAGCGAGCTCCGCACGGCCGGGGTATCGGCCCATCCCGGGTGCATCGCGTTCACTACGACCCGCGTGCCGGCGAACTCCTCCGCCCACAGCTCCGCGAGCACGACCTGCGCGCGTTTCGTCTCCGCGTAGGCCGCCACGCCGTCGAACTCGCGCCGCTCCCAGTTTGGATCGTCCAGCGAGAGCCGCCGCGCGTACATGCCTCCCGAGGAGACCCAGATGACGCGGCCATCCTGCGAGGCCTCGAGGCGTGCGCGCAGGAGCTGCGTGAGCAGAAAGGGGCCCGCCACGTGGGTCGCGAAGGTGAGCTCGAGCCCATCGCGCGTCTGCTCGCGCGCGTCGGGCAGCACGCCCGCGTTGTGGACGAGCACGTCCACCGGCTTCTCGGCCAGTCGCGCGACCGCCGCGCGCACCGATCGGAGGTCGGAGACGTCGAGGATCTCGACCGAGACCCGCTCGTTGCCGGTCTGCTCGCGGATCCGCGCCGCCGCCTCTTCTCCGCGCTCCGCACTGCGGCACAGCAGCACCACCTCGGCGCCGAGATCGGCGAGCGCGAGCGAGGTCTCGTAGCCGATGCCGGAGTTGGCGCCGGTGACGAGGCAGCGCCGGCTGGAGAGATCGACGTCGAGATCGTCCGGCCGGAAGCGCAGCGAGTGGATGCGGAAGCCGGTGCGGTCGAAGGAGGAGACGATGAAGGGGTCGACCAGGCGTCCGAGCGCGTGGCCGAGCCAGACCTGCGCGCGAGGCGCCGCCAGCTTTTCGTCGACGAGCGGCGCTTCCGGCGCGAGCGCCGCGAGCACATCGGCGACGGCCGGGTGGTCGCCGGCCACGCGACTCACGTGGCGGAACGCGAGCGCACCGTTCGGCCGGATCACGAACACGCCGCCGAGCTGCCAGGCGTCCCCCTGTACGGCGCCCTGGCGCGCGCCGGAGCGCAGCGCGCGCAGCGCGTTCAGCGGGACCTGTGGCGAGAGGATCTCGACCCGGCCGCGCCGCAACCCCGCGGCGCGATAAGCGCGCAGCTCCGGGTCGACGAGCAGCGGGCCCGTCAGCGCGAAGTCTTCACGGAAGGCCTTGGCGAAGTTCGCGGCCCCGTTGCCCACGATCACGAGCTCGGCGCCCATGGCGTGGATCTCGTCCTGCGCGTCGCGCAACTGCGCGACCTGCTCCCGGCAGAACATTCAGCCGAAGTGGCGGATGAAGATCAGGACGACCGGCTGCTTCTGCCAGTACGAGCCGAGTCGCCGGCGTTCTCCGTTCGAGTCCTCGAGCTCGATGCCTGCGAGCTTCGTCGCGAAGCGCACGGGGGGTTCCTCCGTCGGGCCTCGCAGCCCAGACACTACGCGGGGAAATACACGGGCCACACCAGCGCGTCGAGCACGGCTGTCTGGAAGGAGAAGGCAAGGGCTCCCGCAACCGCCACGGCCCTCGCTAGGCGCGCCTCCGACGGTTGCGCGCTCGCGACCGCCGCCACGAGCCCGAGCGATCCAATCCCGACGAGAACCAGCGTCACCCGGATGGCCAACCACAGCGCCCCGCTCGGCGCCTCGAGCATGGCGAAGGTGAGCGGCATCCAGAGGGCCGATGGCACCAGGATCGGCGCGTAGAGCGCGTGGAAGGCGCCGAAGCCGAAGCCCCCGGCCACGCGCGTCCGGGCCGGGTCGAGCCGGAAGAAGACGAAGAAGCTGAAGGCGAAGTAGCCGGCGGCCGCCAGCAGCATGCTCGCGGTGTAGAGCGGGCGCAGCGGCTCGGGCACGCCGCCCCAGACCTCGCCCCGGGTCAGCGGGTTCGAGGCCAGCCCGTGTGCGTAGCTCCCGATCACGGCGCTGCCGCCGAGCAGGTTGAGCCACAGGAGCGAGCGGCGGCCGAGCTTCATCGAGGGTCCTCGCGGCTTCGAATCGCTCCGCGATCCGGTCCTCGCGATCGCGCTCACGACGCGGCTCCGAGGCGGGTCGGCTTCGGAGGCGCCATCCGCTCGGCGCCGGGGGCTTCCGAGCGCGCCGGTTCTCGCGGCCCCCGCTCGAACCTCACGCGAAGGTAGACGTAGGCGCCCGCGAGGGCGATGAAGCTCACGGCGCAACCGAAGACGAGAAGGGTCGAGTCAGTCATGGTGGTTCTCCTTGGCGAGGAGCAGCGAACCCGCCGAGAGGATCGAAGGCACCCAGATGCCGACGAAGATCCCGCGCTCGTGATCTCCGCCGAAGAAGAGGTAGACGGACATCAGGAACGAGAGCGTGGCGGCGAGCAGGAAGAGCGCCTTCGGCGCGCTGACGCCCGGCATCACCTCGCGCGACGCGAGCGGGATCACTTCGTTCCGACTCGGTGTGGGGTGGGAGTCGTGTCGATGCATGACCTTCTTCCTTTCCGTCGAGGGGTGGGGGAGTGCGGGTCGCTCGGGGTCTGCGGGCCATCCGCAGGGGTCCGAGTCGACGGGCATAGATTGCTCTCCGGTCCGATAGATGTCAAGATTTTTTCTGTACAAAATTTTTATCAAGACCACTTTAGAGCGCTTATAGAGAGATAAATATTTGATTTTGATGATTTTAATATCCAAGATCCGAATCGATACATATATCGAAAAAAACTTGTACGAAAGCACTCGAATCGATAGATTCCCTGCATGCCGAAGACCAGCACCGCCCTGACCGAGCTCACCTACCCGCTGCGCTCGGCCGCCCGGCTGACCGGACTCTCGCCGGAGGTGCTGCGCGCCTGGGAGCGCCGACACGGCGTGGTGGAGCCGCTGCGGACGCCGGGCGGCACGCGGCGCTACCGGGCGTCGGACCTGGAGCGGCTGCGGCTGCTGAAGGCGGCCGTCGAAGCCGGCCATCGCATCGGCCAGCTCGCGGGGCTCAGCAACGCCGAGCTCGAGCGACTCGGCAGCGAGCCGGAGGCCGCGCCTCGAGACCGACTGAACGACATCTTCGCGGCGATCGAGTCGCTCGACGCCGCCGAGGCCCAGCGGCTGCTCTCGATCCAGCTCTCGACGCTCGGGCCTCTTCGCTTCGCTCGCGAGCTCGCGCTGCCGCTGGTATACGAGATCGGCGAGCGCTGGGTGAGCCGCCGCCTCGGCATCGCCTCCGAGCACCTCGCCACGTCGGCCCTGCGCTCGATGCTCGGCTCCGCCCTGCTGCCGGGCGCCGCCGCGCTGCGCGGCGCGCGCATCGTGTTCGCGACGCTCGCGGGAGAGCGGCACGAGCTCGGCTTGCTGATCGCGGCGCTCGTGGCGATGGGCGCGGGCGCGAACCCGATCTATCTCGGTCCCGAGGTCCCGGTTGAGGATCTCCTCGGCGCGGCCGAGCGCTGCGGCGCGGCAGCGCTCGCCCTCAGCGTGGTGACCTCCTCGTCGTCCGAAGCGGCTCGCTCTCTCGCCGCGCTGCGCGCTGGCCTGCTCGCGGACGTGCACCTCTGGATCGGGGGCTCCGGGGCCGCCCGCGTCGTGCGGCCGCCCGGGGTCGAGTGCATCGAGAGCCTCGACGCGCTCGAGCAGCGCGTGGGCCTGCTCGCCTTCGAGTCGCGGAGGGACTGAGCGTCGTGCGGATCAAGGGCCCGTGGTCGCCGGCCGAGGTGGAGCGCTTCCTGATGCAGACGCGCGTGCCCGTGAGGCTCGCCGCCAACGGCACCCGGGGGCATCCGCTGCTGCTCTCGCTCTGGTTCTTCCGCGCGGAGGATCGCGTCTGGTGCGCCACGCAGCGGCGATCGCGCCTGGCTTCGCTCCTCGCGCGCGATCCGCGCTGCGCCTTCGAGGTCGCGGCGGACGCTCCTCCCTACCGCGGCGTGCGCGGCCAGGCCCTCGCCTCGCTCCACGACGAGCGCGGCGAGGAGGTGCTCGGGATGCTGATCGATCGCTATCTCGGCGACCGCTCGTCGCGCCTCGCGCGTTGGCTGCTCGGCCGCGCCGCCGGCGAGACGGCCATCGCGCTCGAGCCGCGCAGCCTGGTCAGCTGGGACTACCGCGAACGCATGAGCGCGGGCTGAGCCGGGCCACTCGAAGCGAGCCTCCCACGTGCTGACACCGACCAACGCCCGGATCCTACTCACCGGAGCCTCAGGCTACGTGGGAGGCCGGCTGCTCCCGCGCCTCGAGCGGCGCGGCTTCGCGGTCCGCTGCCTCGCGCGGAGGCCCAAGTTCCTGGCGCACCGCGTCGGCCCGAGCACGGAGATCGTCGGGGGCGATGCGCTGAACCCGGAATCGCTCGCCGCGGCGCTCTCGGGCGTGCACACGGCGTACTACCTGATCCACTCGATGGGCAGCGCCGACGCCGCGGGCTTCGAGGCACAGGATCGGCTCGCGGCGGTGAACTTCGGGCGCGCCGCGCGCCACGCAGGTGTGAGGCGCATCGTCTACCTCGGCGGGCTCGCGGACGAGAGCGCCCCGCTTTCCGCGCACCTCCGCAGTCGCCTCGAGGTCGGTCACGCGCTGCGCGCGTCGGGAGTCCCGGTCGTCGAGTTCCGCGCCTCCATCGTGATCGGGTCGGGGAGCCTGTCCTTCGAGATGATCCGCTCGCTCGTCGACCGCCTCCCGGTGATGGTCACGCCGCGCTGGGTGTCGGTCGTCTCACAGCCCATCGCCATCGAAGATCTGCTCGCCTACCTCGAAGCGGCCCTCGAGCTCGAAGGCGAGGACAGCCGGGTCTACGAGATCGGCGGCGCCGAACGCGTCGCCTACGGCGAGCTGATGCGGGAGTACGCGCGGCAGCGGGGGCTCCGCCGCTGGACGATCCCGGTGCCGGTGCTGACGCCGCGTCTCAGCAGCCTGTGGCTCGGTCTGGTGACGCCCCTGTACGCGCGGGTGGGGCGCAAGCTGATCGACAGCATTTGCCATGAGACGATCGTGCGCGACGAGCGCGCGCGCAAGGATTTTCACGTCGAACCGATGGGCGCGCGGGAAGCGATCCGCCGGGCCTTGGCCAACGAGGATCGCGCCGTCGCCGAGACGCGCTGGTCGGATGCCCTTGCCGCGGGGGACGCGGATCCGCACCTCCTGTCTGACGCCGAGCCGCCCGGGCGTGGCCTCACGCTCCGCGACACGCGGAGCTGCGAGCTCGCGGTCTCGACCGGGCGCGCCTTCGCACCGATACGCCGAATCGGAGGTGACACCGGTTGGTACGCGTTCGACTGGCTGTGGCGTCTGCGCGGACACCTCGACCTCCTCGCGGGTGGAGTGGGCGTGCGACGCGGACGGCCCGACCCGGAGACGCTCCACGTCGGCGACACGCTGGACTGGTGGCGCGTCGAAGCCTACGAGCCCGACCGCCTGCTGCGTCTGCGCGCCGAGATGAGGCTGCCGGGGCGCGCGTGGCTCGAGTTCGAGGTCGAGCCGGGCGGTCGCGGCAGCGTCGTTCGCCAGACCGCGACCTTCGATCCGTCGGGCTGGCTCGGCGTGCTCTATTGGTACGGGATCCTTCCCCTGCACACGCTCGTATTTCGCGGGATGCTCGCCGGCATCGCCCGCGCCACGCGCTCGGAGGAATGCTCATGAAACGGATGGCCGCGTCCCGCTTCGCCCGGCCCTTCGCCGCACCGGTCGCTGCGTCGCCTCCCCAGAGATCCGGCGCGCAGATGTCCTGTGGAAGCTGAGCACGCCTTCGGTCGAGGTACTCGAAGAGACGCGTGATCTTGCCCAAACATAGACGACGAGGCAGACCAGTGCTGCGATGAGCTCGCCGGACTCGAGTATTCGGTCGAGAACGTGGTGCTGAACGAACCCGCCTTCGATGACTCTCGTTGCGAGCACCTTGACGTCTCCCCCTTCTTGCCTCCGCTCCCTCTGTCCTCAGGTCTTTTCTCTTTCCTTCAGGCCGCCAGCCGCGCCGCGAACTCTTCCAGGGTGAGGTCCCCGGGCGCGCGGCGTGCGCGAGCGGGGGTTGAGGTGTACCGCGTCTCGACTCACGTCCTGAGGCTCGGGGACCACGAGCCGGAGCCGCGCTCCCGGCGCTTCGTCATCCGAGAGCAGCCGCGAGGCGCCACAGGAAGACCAGGCACAGTCCGAGCACGAGGTAACCCGCCGCGCGCCGCAGGCGCCCGAGCGCGGCCGGTCCGATCTGGGAACGCCCAACCAGACGGACGAGAATCCACGACCAGGTGACGATGCCGAGCGTCGTCCCGACCGCAAAGGCGGCGGCATTGGCCGCGGAGAACTCCACCAAGTTCGCCGCTTGCAGCACGGTGAGCGCGGCGGTCCAGCCGAGGATGAGGGTCGGATTGGCAACGGCGACGCCGAAGCCGAGAGCGAAGCCGCCAGGGGCGCCCGGGCGCTGCGGTCGCTGCGATTCGGGGGCTCGGGCTCGCGCCGCCGAAGCAGGGCGAAGGCGAGGCCCGCCAGGATCCAGGCTCCGAGCCCCTGGACAACGGGCTCGATCCACGCGCTCTCCGCCACCAAGGTGCCCAAGCCCCAGATCGCAAGAGCCGCGTAGCACCCCTCGGCGACGGCGCCCCCGGTCGCGATCGAGAGCGCGCTTCGCGCGCGTCCCTCGAGCCCCCGCGCGATCACGAGCACGGTGATCGGGCCGGCCACCGGGATCGCGCCGAGGAGTCCGAGGACGAATCCGACGAGGCCGGCCAACGCCATTGGTGGACAGGTTGCCCGCGGCGCGGCGATCGGGGGATGGCGACCGCAAAACATCACCGCTGCGACACGGATTCGCCACGGGCCCGGGGACCACCTCACCACGGTTCTGTGTCGGGCCGGCCGTACCGGTTTCGAGCTCGAATCCCCTCCGTTTCTCCACGCTTTCCGCCTCGAAGGGAGACGAAGAGTTGCTTTGATTGGCTGTGAACCGCCCCTGGCGGTCCTCCCCCCGGTCCGCCTCGGGCCCACCGCGAAGTGGGGAGGGAATCCAATGCGAGACGACTCGACTATTCCGGGAGCCGATCTGCCGCGGCGCCAGCAGGGCCGCGTCGACTTCCACATCCACTCGTACGCCTCGAACGTCACCGACTACTACGCGTCCAATTCGCTCGCGATCCCGGAGTCGTACTCCGACCCGCTCGAGAACCACCGCCTGCTGAAGGCGCGCGGCATGGATCTGGTGACGCTCACGGATCACAACTCGATCGACGGCGTCAAGGTGATGCTGGATGCGGGCCTCGAAGACGTCTTCATCAGCGCCGAGATGACGGCGACCTTCCCCGAGGACGGCTGCAACATCCACGTGACAGCGGCGAACGTCTCCGAGCAGGAGTTCGCCGAGATCGACCGGCTGCGGCGCAACGTCTACGAGATGGTCGCCTACCTCGACGAGTGCATCGCGGCCGAGGCGACCGCCCCGGACGGGCGCCGCATCGCGTACTTCATGACCCATCCGCTTATGAGCACGCAGAACCGCCCGTACGGGCGCGAGGGAGCGCTCTCGCTCTGGCACCTCGAGCGGGCGCTCCTGATGTTCAACTGCCTGGAGGTGCGCAACGGGACGCGCTCCAGGTCGAGCAACGCGCTCACCGCGCGCCTGCTCGCGAGCCTCGACGAGAAGAAGATCCTCGAGCTCGCCGAGAAGCACGGCCTCGAGCCGAAGGGGCCGACGCCGTGGCGCAAGGCGGAGGTGGGCGGCTCGGACGACCACTCGGGCATCAACCCGGGCCGCACCTGGACGGAGTTCACGTACCTGGGCGAGCGGCCGCGGCCGAACGACGTGGTCGACTCGATCCGCCGGCGCCTGACCCGGGCCGGCGGCATGCACGGCGGCCCGGTGACGCTTGCCCACGCCCTGGTGAAGCTCCTCTACGACGGCCAGCACAGCCGGCACCGCAGTGCGAGCGCGAAGCCGGTGCGGATGAGCGACTCCATCAACCTCCTGCTCGGCTTCGCGTTCGAGAAGGAGGGGGCGCCGCTCTACGCGCGGGCCGCGCGCCGGCTGCGCGTCGCGCTGCACGGATCGCTCGGCCAGCCGCTCGCGCGGCTCCTGCGCCGCGACGCGTCGTTCGAGCTCATCTTCCTCGACGAGGCCCAGCGCCTGCTCGGCGAGCGGGACTTCCGCGCCCGAATCGCCGCGGCCGAGCGCACCGACGACAAGATCTTCCTGATCATCAGCACGCTCCTCGACCGCCTCTTCGTGCGCTACGTGGAGCGGATCCGCGGCAACCGCTCCGGCGACATCGTGCGCGCGATCAAGGAAGCGATCGCGCTGGTGAGCTCGAACCTCCTGGTCTCGCTTCCCTACTTCGTCACCTACGCGCACCAGAGCTCGGACAAGCTCCTCACGCGCGACGTGCGCCGGGGCTTCGACCTGCACGAGGCGGAGAAGCTCCTCCTCGTGACCGACACCTTCTTCGACGTGAACGGCGTCGCGCTCACCATCCGCAAGATCATCCGCGAGGCGGAGTGGCGCGGGATCGACCTCACCGTCGCGACGTGCCTCTCGGAGGCGGGGCGGGCCGAGAAGCTCCGCGACCCCGAGGTCGCGGGCCTGGTCGCGCGGGGCCGGCTGGCGATCTTCCCGTCGATCTCGAGCTTCGACCTGCCCGAGTACCGCGCGCTGCAGATCCGCATCCTCCCGTTCCTGGAGTTCCTGCGCTTCGCCCAGGAGGGAGGCTTCACAAAGGTGCAGATCTCGACGCCCGGGACGATCGGGGCGATGGGGCTCCTCGCCGCGAAGCTCCTCGGGCTCGAGACTGCCTCGACCTACCACACGGCCTTCCCCGAGTACGTGGAGGAGTACACGAAGGACGTGAGCCTCGAGGCGCTGGCCTGGAAGTACATGATCCTCTTCTACCACTCGGTGGACGAGGTGGTGGTGCCGTCGCGCTTCATCGCGCAGCTCCTGCACAAGCGGGGGCTTCGCAACCGAAAGCTCCTGGTCCTCGACCGCTGGGTCGACGTGGAGCGCTTCCACCCGCGCCACCGGACGCCCGGCTTCTGGTCGCGCTTCGGCCTCGAGGACGGAGACCAGCGCGTGAAGTTCCTGTACGTGGGGCGCCTGGGCGCAGAGAAGAACCTCGAGCTGCTGGCTGGCGCCTTCCGTGCCCTCTGCGGCGAGTTCGCGAACGCACACCTGGTGATCGTGGGCGACGGGCCCTACCGCCAGCGACTGGAGGCCCTGCTCCAGGGCTTGCCGGTGACCTTCACCGGCTTCCTCGCCGGCGAGGAGCTGTCTCGCGCAGTCGCCTCCGCCGACGCGAAGCTCTTCCCGAGCACGACCGACACCTGGGGCAACGCGCCGCTCGAGGCCCAGGCCTCGGGCCTGCCCGTCGTCGTCTCCGACAAGGGCGGGCCGCAGGAGCTCATGGAGGACGGGCTCACCGGATTCCGCGTCGCCGGCGGCGACCCGAAGGCGCTGCTCGCCGCCATGCGCCAGCTGATGGATCCCGAGACCCGTGCGCGGATGGGGCGCCAGGCGCGCGTCTTCGCCGAGGAGAACGACGTCCGCGAGCCGTACTCGGCGATCCTCGACACCGAGGCGTACCGGAGGCGACGCAAGAGCGAGCGGCTGATCGCCGACCTGCTTCGCGGCGACGATGCCGCGGCCGGCGCATGAGCGAGCGCCTGGGCGCCACCGCGCCGCAGCGGCTCGGCCTCCTGCGCCGCCGACTGGCGCTGTCGCAGGCCAAGCACCGCTCGCTCGCCGGACACTCGCGCATCGCACGGCGGTTCGCGCGCTGGCTGCCGTACTACGAGTACGACGCGAGCGAGTTCCTGCGCTCCGACGGCTGCCCGGAGGCGGTGGCGGCGCAGCGCGAGGCGGGGCTCGCGCGCCTCGCCACGCGGCTCGCCGAGAAGGCGCCGCGCACGCTCGAGCTCGGCGACGAGCTCCGCGAGGGGCTCTCCGATCTGGCGTTCACGGACGCCTATCGCGTGCCCTACCAGTACCGCGCCCAGCTGCGGCAACGGCTGCGCGTGGGCGTGCTGCACGAGGCCTCCGCCGACGTGCGCCTGCGGGACCTCGACGGGAACTGGAGCTACGACCTGGCGGGATCCTACGGCGTCAACGTCTTCGGCCTCGACTTCTACAAGGAGTGCATCGATCGCGCGGTGGAGCGCGTGGCGGCGCTCGGTCCCTCGCTCGGCTCCTATCATCCCGTCGTCGTCGACAACGTCCGCCGCCTGCGCGAGATCTCGGGGCTCGACGAGGTCTCGTTCCACATGTCGGGCACCGAGGCGGTGATGCAGGCGGTCGCGCTCGCCCGCTACCACACCCGTCGCAGCCACCTGGTCCGCTTCTGCGGCGCCTATCACGGCTGGTGGGACGGAGTGCAGCCCGGTGTCGGAAACCCGCGCGAGGTGCGCGACGTCTACACGCTCGCCGATCGGAGCGAAGCCGCGCTGCGGGTGCTCGAGTCGCGCCGCGACATCGCGTGCGTTCTGGTGAACCCGCTCCAGGCGCTGCACCCCAACGCCCCGGCTCCGGGCGACGCCACCCTCGTGAACTCGAGCCGGCGGGCACACTACGACAAGGCGGCCTACGCCGCCTGGCTCGCGCGGCTTCGCGACGTGTGCACGCGGCGCGGGATCGCGCTGATCCTCGACGAGGTCTTCCTCGGCTTCCGGGTGGCGCGCGGCGGCGCCCAGGAGTACTTCGGCGTCGCGGCCGACCTGGTGACGTACGGCAAGACCCTCGGCGGTGGCCTGCCCGTCGGCGTGGTCTGCGGCCGGCGCGAGCTGATGAAGCGCTACCGCGAGGATCGGCCCTCGGACATCCTCTTCGCCCGCGGCACCTTCAATGCGCACCCCTACGTGATGGCGGCGATGAACGAGTTCCTGCGGCGCCTCGACGAGTCCGAGCTGCGCGAGAGCTACGCGGGGCTCGACGCCCGCTGGGATGCGCGAACGGCGCAGCTGAACGCCCGCCTCGCGGGACGCGGCCTGCCGGTCCGCTTCGCGAATCTCACCTCGGTGTGGACCACTCTCTTCACGGTGCCTTCGCGGTACAACTGGATGTTCCAGTTCTACCTGCGCGCCGAGGGGCTTGCGCTCTCCTGGGTCGGCAGCGGGCGCTTCATCTTCAGCCACGCCTACCGGGACGAGGACTTTCGCGAGGTCGCCGATCGCATCGAGCGCGCCGCCGAGAAGATGGCCGCCGATGGCTGGTGGTGGTCGGACGGAGCTCTCACTGACGCCGCCATCGGCCGGCGCATCCTCCGGCGCGTCCTCACGAGCCTAGTTCGGGGTCGATGAGCTGGCCGCGCAGGAGGTAGTAGGGCGCCTTCCAGTAGGTGCGCACGTCGTTCCAGGGATCGGTGAGGATCTTGGTGAACCACACCAGGCCGGTCTGCAGATCGCGGATGAAGAAGAGCTGGACGGTGCGGAGGAGCAGCGCTCCCACGCCCACCGCGAGCCAGAGCATGCTCAGATCGTGGAGGAAGCCCCGGGACTGCGTGGTCGGGCGGATCAGGCCCAGGAGAGAGGGCGAGAGGTAGAGCGCGAGCGGCGCCGCGAGGAACGCGATCAGCAGGCCCACCTTGCGAGCCATGTTGTAGCCGACCTTCACGTCCTCCTTCTCCCGGTAGCTCATCGCGTTCACCGCGTCGTAGCCCTTCGGCTCGAAGAAGAAGTGGCCGATCTGCCGCGAGATCCACGCCGCCAGCCAGCCGATGCAAACCGCGAGCACCGGGTCGAAGAAGAGCAGCACGTAGGACGCGAGGAAGCAGCAGGCGCTGAACAGGTGGAGGCTCTGGTTGACGCGGCTGTGGTGATAGAGGCGGTGGTCGTCCCAGCGCTGCTCGCGAAGCGCATCGCGGAAGCCGGTCGTCGTCGCCATGGTCGTCTCCTCTCTAGGCGCCCGCCGTTTGGGTGCCGCCCGCGGCCGCGCCCCTTGCGCGGCCGGAGCCTCCTGGAAGACGGGCGTTCGAAGCCACCAGCAGGGGCTCGCCGAGGCGCAGCGTGCGCCCTTCGCGGATCCCGTCGGCGAGCGCGAGCGGAGCGCTCGCCAGGACGATGATCGTCGAGCCCTGCTCGAACCAGCCGAGCTCCGCGCCCTTCGCGTAGCTCGCCTCGCAGGGGATGC
>Ga0335070_10006745_pt1 | contig 13498 bp, 12 predicted proteins | sample Lox_Sample_13_FD_206722 | JGI IMG/M metagenome (GOLD analysis project Ga0335070, IMG submission 206722) | Soil microbial communities from Loxahatchee National Wildlife Refuge, Florida, United States - Lox_Sample_1.3 | ecosystem: Environmental > Terrestrial > Soil > Wetlands | place: USA...
CGCGCCATCCCCGAGGCCATCGCCCGCTCGCGTGCGGTCAAAGTTTTCGTGTGCAACCTGATGACCCAGGCCAACGAGAGCCTGGGGCTGACTGCATCCGAGCACATCAAGGCGATCCGCGAGCATGCGCCGCAAATGGTCTTTGACTATGCCCTGGTCAACGACGCTTACCTCTCCGATCATCTGAAGGCCAAGTACGCGCTGGAGGGCGCGTCGCAAATCGTGGGCGACGTGGAAGCCATCGAGGCCCTGGGCGTGCGTACCGTGATGGGCGACTTCCTGGAGGAAGGGCCGGTGGCCCGCCACGCCACCGAGCGCGTGGCCCGCACCCTGCTCGACCTGGCCGCGGGCACGCTGGGTCCCCAGGCAAGCGCTTCCGAAGCGGTGCGCAGCGCGTTAACGTAGTGCGCTGAGCTCGTAACTTTCTTCGGTGCGGCAGCTTGAGCCCGTTCCCAGACGAGCAAAACCGGCTCGTCTGGGCCACCCTGAGTTACCTGGGCCACCCGCCTACCTGAAAGCGGTAGGACGCGAGAAAGACATGGATTGGGAATAGCAGGAGAGCGACATTGTGACTCGACTTCGAGAGTGTTGCGTGTTGTTCTTAACTGCGACCTTGCTCCTCGTACAAGCGAGGGCCGCTCAGGATGGACCTTCTGACGATGCTGCATCGCGGTCTCCCGCGGAGAAGCTGAAGTTGATAACCATCGGCGAGGAGTTTACGCGCGCAGGGCATCGCGGGAGCTTCCGAATCTATGCAGCTCCGGATGGTACCAAGGCGGAAATACATTACATACATTTTCGCTCCGCTCAGGACGCCGAGCGCCAAACTAAAGAGTGGCTGAAGCTCGCGCACAGGGTCATAAGCAAGGCGCAGAACAAGGACGAAAGCGGGCATGTGATTGGCACTCGATTCGTGGCCATTGGGCAAAAAGTAGAATCAGCCGAAAGGGACCACTTGATCATCAGAAGAAGTAATCTCGATTGCTACCTCATCCAATCAATCTCATTGCCAGTCGCGGAGCAGGTTGAAGAGCTAATCAAGGGTAGTAAATTCGGCGGTCGCCCAGACAAATGAGATGTCGCACAGCCGTGCGGGTAGGCGGGTGGCCCACGCTTTCCTGTTCGCATCATCACTGCCGTGGGTGCCCCGTCTTTTGGCGCGCCGCCCCTTGCGCGACAAAGGGCGGGCAACGATGCTGCCTCAACCCGCGATCCGGCGCAACTCCATCTTCCAGGTATTCAGCTTCACCGGCCCGGTTTCACCGAATGCGTAATATCGATAACTGCTCCACCGCCATTGCGCCGGCCGGCGCTGCCGAGCAGCCGCTGACGACGGTAACAACTGCAGGTGATGAAGTGCAGATGCCGCGTCCCGTAGTAGCGCCGGAGTCCTTTGGACATGCGCCGGAGCCTAGCTCAAACTGCCCAATTCGCGCAGTGATATTCTCCCGCCCTTTGCGCCCAACCCCACGGCGCAAAGGACGGGGCACCCACAGTGGGGGAATGGTGCGAAGAGAAAGGCCGGGCCACTCGCCTCAAACTGCCCAATTCGCGCAGTGATATTCTCCCGCCCTTTGCGCCCAACCCCACGGCGCAAAGGACGGGGCACCCGCAGTGGGGAATGGTGCGAAGAGAAAGGCCGGGGCACCCGCCCCACTGATCTGACTACCGGACGGGTGCGCAGCGCGCTAACATAGGCCGCGGAACTGATCGTCTATCGCAGTCCAGGAACCCTGTGCCGAAATCAAAACGCACTCGCAAGGTCAGTGTCGGTAAGTTCGCCATCGCCATCATGGCGGCCGGCAAAGGCACCCGCCTGAAGTCCCGATTCCCCAAGGTGCTGCACGAGGTCGGCGGCAAGCCGATGCTGGAGCACGTGATCGCCTCCGCGAAGAAAGTGGTGGCGGCGGAAGACATCTACGTCATCATCGGCCACGAAGCCGACCTGGTGCGCGAGCGGGTGGGCGCGACCGGCGTCAACTTTGTGCTGCAGGCGGAGCAGCGGGGGACGGGACACGCCATCATGGTGGCGCGCGACGCGCTGGCGAAGTACGACCGCTTCCTGGTGCTGTCGGGCGACGTGCCGCTGATCTGGGCGGGGACCATCGAGCGGCTGCGCGACTTCCACCGCGCGCAGAAAGCGGCGATGACCATCCTGACGGCCGAGGTCGAGAACCCGCACGGCTACGGCCGGGTCGTGCGCAAGAACGAGAAGGGCGCGGAGGTTGCGGCCATCGTGGAGCAGAAGGCGCTGACGCCAAAGCAGCGCAAGCTGCGGGAGATCAATTCCGGCATCTATGCCTTCGAGAGCAAGCCGCTGTTCGCGCGCATCCACAAGCTCAAGACCGACAACGCCCACAAGGAGTACTACCTGACGGACATGGCGCGCCTGCTGGTGCGCGACAAGCAGAAGGTAGTGGCGCTGCCGGCGATGAATGCCGAGGAGGTGCTGGGCAGCAACACGCGCCTGGAGCTCTCGATGATCGACCAGCACCTGCGCATGGCCAAGTGCTACCAGCTGATGGCCGAGGGCGTCACCATCTACAAGCCGGAGACCTGCGTCATCGACAGCGACGTCGAGATCGCGCCCGACACCGTGATCGAGCCGTTCGTGCAGGTGCTGGGAGCGTCGAAGATCGGCGGGGAGTGCCGCATCCGGTCGTACACCATCATCGAGAACTGCGAGATCGGCGACCGGGTCGAGATCCGGGCGAACTGCGTGCTGGACCAGGCGCGGGTGGAGCCGGGGGCGCTCATCGGGCCGTTCTCGCGGCTGCGCCCGGGAAGCGACATCGGCGCCGGGGCGCACGTGGGCAATTTCGTGGAGACCAAGAAGACGCGCATGGGGCGGGGCTCGAAGGCCAACCACCTGACGTATCTCGGGGACGCGCTGATCGGCGACGAGGTGAACGTCGGGGCCGGCACCATCACCTGCAACTTCGACGGCAAGGACAAGCACGCAACCGTGATCGACGACGGCGCCTTCATCGGCAGCGACTCGACGCTGGTGGCGCCGGTGCGCATCGGGCGCGGCGCGTACGTGGGCGCCGGCTCCACCATCACTGACGATGTCCCCGCCGAATCCCTCGCTCTGGGCCGCGGCCGCCAGGTGGTGAAGGAAGGCTGGGTCAGGGAGCGGCGGGAGAAGAGCGCGAAGTAGCCTTGTCCGTGAACACGTTGGCCAAGTCCTGTCTGGCTAAATGGTTTGCGGCGGTGCAGACGAAAAGCAGGTCCCTCACCGACTGAAGTCGGTTCGGGATGACACTGGGTAGGTAGAGAGTGTCATCCCGAGTGGGCTTTAGCCCCGAGGGACCTGCTGTTACCCTCATCGCAAGAAAAGCAGGTCCCTCACGGCTGAAGCCGTTCGGGATGACACGGAGGGAAAGCAGGTCCCTCACGGCTGAAAGCCGTTCGGGATGACACGGGGGAAGGATCCAAGTGAAGAACCAGGGCGAATGGCGGTTCTGGGTGTACATCATGGCGAGCCGATCGCGGGTGATCTACGTCGGAATGACCGGCGACCTGGAAGAGCGCCTCTGGGAGCACAAGAACAATTTGATCGAGGGATTCACACAGAAGTACAAGTGCCATCGTTTGGTTCACTTCGAGAGTTTCGACGACGTGAGGAATGCAATCGAGCGGGAGAAAGAGATCAAGGGATGGAGACGGTCGAAGAAGGTGGCGCTGATCGAGGAGACGAATCCTACGTGGGAGGACCTCTCGGCTGAATGGTTTGCGGTGGTGCAGACGAAAAGCAGGTCCCTCACCGACTAAAGTCGGTTCGGGATGACACTGGTTCTGAAAGAACAGCAGGTCCCTCGGGGCTGAAGCCCCTCGGGATGACACTGGGGTTTTTGGCGAACAGCAAGTCCCTCGGGGCTGAAGCCCGCTCGGGATGACAGTGGGAAAGGTTTGGAATTGTGAGTAAGGAACTCGATATCGAGATGCGGTGGAGGCCGGTGATGGCGGCGGCGGGGCAGCCGTACCGGTTTCCGCAGAAGACGACCAAGTTCCTGCGGCGGAGGTACGTGGGGCCGGCGGTGTACTGCTGGCGAGTGGACCGGCCGGGCATGCGGAGCGTGGTGTACGTCGGCGAGACGGATTGCGTGCTGAGGCGGCTGCGCGGGGTGCTCTGGCCGAGCTACAAGGGAGCGGAGACCAACCTACGGCTGGGCCGGTTGTTCCGCGGCCTCATGGGCCCCGGGGTACAGATCACGCTGGAATTGCTGGAGTTCGAGCCGTTCGTGGTGAATGGATATGAAGTGACGATGGAGCGGCTGCGGAACCCGTACCTGCGGAAGCTGGTGGAGAACATCGCCATCGTGACGGAGGCGCAGCTAGGATCAATCGTGCTGAACGCGGGGCGAGAGCTGGTGACGAGGGAGAAGGCCCGGCTGGTGCCGCTGGTGGCGTCATTGGAGCCCGCCGAACGGCAAAGATTCCTGAAGTTCCTGAAGGCGGAGTTCAAGAAGGCGGAGCTGTAGAAGAAGTACCAAGTACCAAGTACCAAGTACCAAGTACCAAGTACCAAGCACCAAGCACCAAGTACCAAGTACCAAGTACTCAGTACCAAGTACTCAGTACCAAGTACTCAGTACCAAGTACTCAGTACCCGGTACTCAGTACCCGGTACTCAGTACCCGGTACTCAGTACCAAGCACTCAGTACTCAGTTCACTTTGCTGGCGCGAGCGTTCGGGCCGAAACGGCTGTGAGCGTCTTCTCGGCGCTCAACAGATTGCCCACCCAAGCCAACAGCAGGCTTGGGTGGGGCACGCGCGGATACTGGCAGACCCCGTCTGCGCTTCGAACTATTTTGCTTTCGATTCCAGGATGATCTCGCGCGACAGTCGCTCACCCACAATCTCCCGCCAACTGGCGCGCTCCTGATAGCCCTCGATCATCTTCTGATCGTTCGACTGCAGGGCCTGAGTTGCGACCGCCTCCATCTTGTCCTGGTTGGCTTCCAGGCTCGCCAGGTCCTTGAATTCCGTCATCAGCATCAGGTCCCAATCGCTGGTGCCATGCGCCTCGGTGGCAATGACCTTGTAGCTGAGGATCAGCCCGGCTTTCTTCAGAGCTTCCTGTTCCTTCTTCCAGTCGCTGGCGAGGTAGTTCATGTACTTCAGGCCGACGCCAGGTTTCACCTTCACGAATGTGATGTTCCACACGGTCCCATCGTGAAAGGGCCGGTTGGGCGCAGCCTGGGCGACGAGCAGCGCAGGCAGCAACAAGGCCGCAATACATAGCACGGCAGCAAGACAAACTGTCTTCTTCATGGTTTGCTCCTTCAAGGAAAGTCGAATCACAGATCTGTAAGGCAGTCGTCCCCACCCCCGGGGACCAGAGGGGCGCAATGATACTGGAAGCAGACGCCTGTTGTTAACAGGGCAGGATCGGAAGTTAAGGGGTCAGCCGACCGGGTGGAGGTGGTTGACTTCGCGGCGCTGCTCGACCTGCGCCTGGGTGAAGACGCCGGCGATAGCCGTGCCGCAGTGGGCGCACTTCCCTTCCTTGAGCTGGTTGGTGAGCACGCTGTGCCAGGAGCGGCGCACGATGACTTTCTTGCAGCCGGGGCAGATGGTGTTGGCGCCGTCGCTGAAGATGTTGCCCTCGTAAACGTACTTCAGGCCCATCTGCATGGCGATGCGGCGGGCGCGATGCAGGGTCTCGGGCGGAGTCGGCGGCTTGTCCTGGAGCTTGAAGTCGGGATGAAAGGCGGTGAAGTGCAGAGGCACGTCGTCGCCGATGTTGTTCAGCATCCAGTCGCAGAGTTGCTTGAACTCCGACTCCTCGTCGTTCAAGGTGGGGATGATGAGGTTGGTGACTTCGAACCAGACGTTGGTCTCGTGACGCAGCCACTTCAGCGTCTCCAGCACCGGCTGCAGGTGGGTGAGGGTGATCTTGGAATAGAAATTCTCGGTGAAGGCCTTCAGGTCCACGTTGGCGGCGTCGATGTGCTCGTAGACGTCGAAAAAGGCCTCGCGGGTGATGTAGCCGTTGGTGACCATCACCGTGTTCAGGCCGCGCTCGTGGGCGACCCTGGAGATGTCGATGACGTACTCGCCCCAGATGGTGGGCTCGTTGTAGGTGAAGGCCAGATGCGGGCATCCGTACTGCTCGGCCAGCGCGACCACCTGTGCGGGCGAGAGGTCGGCGGCGTTGACCTGGTCGGACTTGGCCTTGGAGATGTCCCAGTTCTGGCAGAAGAAGCAGCCCATGTTGCAGCCGGCGGTGCCCATGGAAAAGATCTGGGTGCCGGGGAAGAAGTGGCTGAGCGGCTTCTTCTCGACCGGGTCGATCTGCACGGCGGCGGGGCGGCCGTAGCCGAGTTGCAACAGGCGTCCGGCCTGGTTCTTGCGGATGAAGCAGAAACCGGTCTGGCCGTCGCCGATGTGACAATGCCGTGGGCAGAGATAGCAGTGCAGACGGCCGTCGGGCATCGTCTCCCACCAGCGGGCCTCGTGTGTGTGGTGGACTGCTTTCATATGGGAAAAGCAGGTCCCTCACCGACTGAAGTCGGTTGGGGATGACACTGGTTGGGTTCAATTGTAATCCCAATCAGGAACAGCAGGCGCCTCGCACAAAAAGGCCCCTCGTTGCCGAGGGGCGTAAGTCGGGAGAGAGGGAATGAAGCCGAAACCTTAGTCCTTGAATGTGGACAGAATCTCGCGCAGGCGGAGGCGCGCCTGGTGCAGGCCCTGGCGCGATTCCAGGTCGCTGATGCCCAGGGTGCGGGCGATGCGGGCGTGGTCGTAGCTCTCGACGTCGTGCAGCAGGAAGATCAATCGCTCGGTGGGCGGTAGCTGCACTACCGCCCGCTCCAGGTGCACGCGCTTGGTATTGCGGCGCACGCCTTCCACCTTGGTCGCGGGGGAGCAATCGAGGCTCAGGGTACCGACCGGCATCAGCTCGCGGAGCTCGCTGAGCAGGGCGCGGTCCACCGCTTCTCCGAGCGGATTTGGGCTGGTCGCGAACGCGCGAATGAAGGTATTGGTCATGAGCTCTTCGGCCGTAGTCTCGTTGTCGGTCATCCAGAACGCCAGAGCATAGACCCGGTGGCGGTGCTCGTCGTAGGCCAGCTTATAGGTCTCGACTCGCGCCCGTGCCGCTTCCGGCATATATGCCACCAAGCCGGGGAGTTTTGCTTGCTGGATCTGGGTCGCCATTGGTAGTTCCCTTTCTAGAGGGTCATCGCCGCTAACTCGCGGGTCTGACACCCGCTTGCCGATAAGTTCTATGCAATCGCTGAACCACTTCGACTGCCCTTAAGATAGTGCAATCTTGGGCAGCCTGGGCACGCTTGGGATAGGAGCAATCGGCCTGCCCATGGCCCACGATAGCGCGCGTTCTCTCCCTAACAGCCACGATTTGTTAGGCTTACGAGGGTAAAGGGCAGGGGCCGGGAGGACTGCCGGGTTGCTGGCAAGCGGTATGGGCATGGCCAGGTTGTGCTTCAGGGTAGGTAAAAATTTCAGGGCACTATGTGAGCCTGGGTGGGTCGCGATTACACGGTGGCCTGGGCGCGAGCCCGGTGCAGGAGCCGCTGGGTGACGGCGACGAGGTCGGCGACGTCGAAGGGTTTGGGCAGGAAGGAGACCCCGGTCTCCTCGAGGAAGCGGCGTATCTCCGGATCGTTGGGGTTGGAGATGGCGAGCACCACGCTCTTCTCCAGGCCGGGGCGGTTGGAGCGGATCCAGGTGTAGACTTCCGCGCCTCCCCACTGTCCCGGCATCTTGCCGTCGAGGATGATGGCGTCGAAGTGTTCGTCGCGCAGTCGGCTGATGGCGTCTTCGGCGTCGGCGCAAGCGACCACCTCGGCGCCGGCGCTGCGCAGCACCTCGCGCTCGAACTCGAGCACCGACTCCTCGTCGTCCAGGAGCAGCACCCGTCCGTGGAGCGGGGCCTGGTGCCGCGCGGCGGGAGCTGCCCGGGTGGGCATCGGCCGAGCCAGCGCCGGGAGGCGCACCTGGAACACGGCCCCGCCCTGGGGATGGTTGCTGGCGAAGATGCTGCCGCCATGCTCTTTCAGGATCCCGTAACAGATGCTCAGCCCCAGACCCGTCCCCTTGCCCACGCTCTTGGTGGTGTAGAAGGGATCGAAGATCCGCTTCGGGTCCTTGATGCCGGGGCCGCTGTCGCGGAATTCGGCGCAGACAGATTCGCCGTCGCTGTAGATACGGACGCGGAAGGTGCCGCCGCGCCCGTTCTCCAGCATGGCGTCGGCGGCGTTGTTGATAATGTTCAGGAATACCTGCTCGAGCTGGTGCTCGTCTCCCATCACCTGCGGCACGTTCCCCTCGAACTCGCGCTCGACCACGATGTTGCTCAGCTTCATGTCGTAGTCGCGCAGCGCCAGGGTGTCTTCCAGCACCCGCCGCAGGTCCACCTGTAGCCGCTGCGGCTTCCGCTGCCGCGAGAACGACAGCAGGTTCTGCACGATCTTGTGGGTGCGCTGCGCCTGCTTGTACATCTTCTGCACGAAATCCTGGGCGCGCGCCGGGATCTCCTCGTTCTCCAGCAGCTGCGCGTATCCCAGGATGGCGGTCAGCGGGTTGTTCAACTCGTGGGCCACGCCCGAGATCAGTTGCCCGATGGCCGACATCTTCTCGCTCTGCAGGAGCTGTTCCTGGGTGCGGGTCAGCTCTTCGTAGGCCCGGCGCGTCTCCTCATAGAGGTGGATCTTCTCGATGGTGGTGGCCAGCTGTCGCCCGATGGCCATCAGCAGGTTCTCGTCGGCGGCGCTGAACTCCCGCGGCGCGCGGCTGCCGATGCCCAGCACGCCCACGATCTTGTCTTTGGTGCGCAGCACCACCCACATCCATGCCTGGAGCCCCTCGGCCAGCACATAGGCCTGCAGCGACGGCGGCAGCTGGGCCAGATGTCGCTGCGTCACCAGCTCGACCTGGGTCTCGCGCAGCAACTTCCACGCCTCTTCCGGCACCGGCACCTCGTCGAAGCCGGTGGCACCGGCGCTGCGCTGTCCCTGCGAGACCCGGCGGCGCAGGACTCCCTTCTCGACATCCGCCAGCAGGACCGACCCGGAGTCGGCGGCGAACAGGTCCATGACCTGGGCCAGCGCGACCGTCAGCACCTCATCGAGGTCGAGTGATTGTGCCGCGGTCACCGCGATGGTGTTCAGCGCATTCAACTCGCGGTTACGCCGGCGGATCGCGTCTTCCGCCTTCTTCTGTTCCGTCATGTCCAGCAGGAAGCCCTGGTAGGTGAGCACGGCGCCGGACTCATCCCGGCGCGCGAAGCTGGTCTCCAGCACCGGGATGGCGCTGCCGTCCTTGCGCCGCAGCGTGATCTCGAAGCTGCGCAGGTACCCCTTCTGCTCGATGTCGCGCAGCAGCGCCGGCCGCACGCTGGGGTCGGCGTACAGCTGGGCGGGGATGTCGAGCGTGAGGACCTCATCCCGGTTTTCGTAGCCCAGCATGTGGACAAAGGCATCGTTGCAATCGAGCAAGCGCCCGTCGGGGGTGGAGATGAACACGCCTTCCTGCACCTGCTCGAAGAGCAGCCGATAGCGCTCCGCAATGGCCCGGCTCTCGGTCACGTCCTTGATGATGTGCACCGTTCCGACCCGGCGGGTCTCCTGCTCGTTGTAGGCGGAGGTAGAGACCTGGGAATAGCCCCCGAAGCAGGGGTCCGGGCCGGTCTCGTAGCCCGAAGCCCGCCAGCAGTAGGGACAGCCCTGCCAAGCCTGCCAGGTGCGCCCCACTCCCGGCAGCACGGTCTCGCAGGTGCCGCTGAGCGGGCCTTCCCGGATGCCCAGGCGCTCCCGCAAGGCGTAGTTCGCCTTCACGATGCGGAAGCCCTCGTCGTGCACCAGCACGCGGTCCTGGATGGAATCGAAGGTACTCACCCATTGCTTCTGCGACTGCATGATCTGGCCGAACAGCCGCTGGTTCTCGATGGCGATGCCGAGCTGATTGGCGATGGCAGAGAAGAATTCCATCTCGTCGGCCCGGTAGTTGCGGAAGCGCTGCACCCCCAGATTCAGAGAGCCGATGACCGTCTTCTTGCCCAGCAGCGGGATCATCAGCACGTGCTCGAAGCCCTCGGTCTGCAGCCCTGCACCGAGGTCGGTATCCATCTCCGAGACCCGCACCACGCTCGGCGTTCCTTTGCGTACCGCCCTCCCGGTAAAGCTGTCGGTGAGCGAGATGGTGCGCCGCGCCCGGACATAGCCCTCACTCAGCCCGATGGCATCGACCAGCACCAGCTGGTCGGCATCGAGGGCGCGGTACCACGCTGCGCGTGCCGGGATCAGCCCTTTCAGTTCCTGCAGCGCCGTCCTCACGATGGGCATGAAGTCCTGGGCCTCGGCGATGGCGGTGGTCATGGCGCCCAAGACCCGGAGCCGTTGCAGGCGCTCGTAGGAGTCGTCCACCACGATCACAGCCATGCCGACGGCCAGCAGCAGCTCCAGGGCGATGTCGAATCCGGCCACCACGTTCGAGCCGCCGGGCTGGTGCATGTGCAGGAACAGCAGGCCGATCACCAGCAGGATGGGCCCGACTGCCCGCCGGCCGGGGCTGAACAGCGCCAGGTGGATGGCGCCTGTGGCCCGGATCGCGGCATACATCAGCATCAGCAACACCGGCAGCAGGTGCGAATGGGGAAATGCAAGCACGTGCACCAGCGAGACCGCCAGGGTGAGCAGTGCGAAGCCCCCTAAGGGGGCCAGGGGCGAACGCCGGTCGGTATAGAAGAAGACCGAGGACGCGAACAGGGTGATGGCCAGGACATAGAATCCCACGGAGGTGGCGCGGGCCCAGGCCTCGCCCGACTGCGCGGCCACGAATTTGTGCAGCAGGTATGCCAGCCAGCCCAGGATCCAGGTCAGCAGGTAGCGGGTGCGGAAGGAGCGGTACACCAGCACCCCGATCCCCAGCAGCAGCAGCACGGCCGATGCCTGCGCGAGGAGCTCCTCGGCTTGTAGAGCTTGGGCGAGCTGGGGGGAGCCGGGAAGATACATGGACTTGTGCCGATGTATATCACGGAAGCCGCCGCCTGGCCCCGTTACTTAGGTGATGTGTTCCCCAGTGGTTCCCTGGACAAGTGCGTGTACAATACGCGCACGATGGATGGGGACAAGATCCTGGTAGTGGACGACGAAGACGCGATCCGCGAGATTGTGTCCTCCATGCTGAGTGCCGCCGGTTACAAGTGCACTCAGGCCTCCTCCGGCCTCGACGCCCTGTCGGTGCTGGAGGCGCAGGGCGAATTCGAGCTCATGCTCTCCGACCTGATGATGGCTGAGCTCGACGGCATCGGCCTGCTGGAGCGCTCCAAAGAGAAATTCCCCGATATGCCGGTGGTCATGGTCACCGCCGTGCACGACATCTCCGTGGCTCTCGCCGCCATCCGCAATGGGGCCTACGACTACCTGCTGAAGCCCTTTGAGCGCGAGCAGTTGATGGCCACCGTCCGCCGCGCCCTGGAGAACCGCCGCCTCAAGCTGGAGAACCGCGCCTACCAGTCGAACCTGGAGTCCCTAGTCACCGCCCGCACCGAGCAGCTGCGCCTGGCCATGGGCGACCTGGAACGCTCCTACGACATCACCCTGGAAGCCCTGGGCGACGCCCTCGACCTGAAGGACGCTGAGACCGAGGGCCACTCCAAGCGGGTCACCGCCTTCACCATCGCCATGGCCCGGGCCATGGGGCTGCCCCAGGAGCGGATCAAAGTGATCGCTCGCGGCGCCTTCCTGCACGACATCGGCAAGATGGCCATCCCGGACGCCATCCTGCGCAAGCCCGGCAAGCTCGATGCCGACGAGCTCCTCATCATGCAGGAGCACGCCTACCGCGGCTACGTCATGCTCAAGAAGATCCCCTTCCTGGCCGAGGCCGCCGAGATCGTCTATTCCCACCAGGAGAAGTACGACGGCACCGGCTACCCCCGGCAACTCAAGGGGAACGAGATCCCGCTCGGGGCCCGCATCTTCTCCATCGCGGACACCCTGGACGCCATCACCTCCGACCGCCCCTACCGCGCCGCGCAACCCTTCTCGGCAGCCCGCGAAGAGATCAAGAGGTGGGGCGGACGGCAGTTCGATCCCGAGGTGGTGAAGGTCTTCCTGGCCATGCCGGAGAGCATTTGGGACGACCTGCGCAAGGAGATCAACTCCCAGATCATCCGCTTCGCCTACGCGCAGAAAGCGACGGTGTAATGCCAGCCGACCTTCCCTCCTCCGATTGCTTAGTGGAAGCGTGGCTTCTTCGGTGGAAGCGCGGTGCTTCAGCGCCGCGAAACCAGCTCATCGATTGATGTGCGCTTTAGCGCTGGCGGGGCATCATCAACTTCGTACCGACCGGTCGCCGAACAAGAAGGATAATCGCGTGCCAACCCAGCGCGGTGCGGATTCTGCACAACGTACTCCCGGTGTTTTGCGTAATCCTCGGCGTCCTTGATCCGATGTTCCGTGAAGCTCGGCTGCCAGATTGGGCCATTGAAGCCGAGTTCCCGCTTCGCGCGGTACGAAAATCCGCCCTTTATGAACTGGATGGCGCGCTCCAGGGGAATCTCGTATGCGGGCGTTAGAAGAAGGTGCAGATGGTTCGGCATGACGACAAACTCATGTAATTGAAAATGGCCCTTTCGCCGATTCGTCTCGAGTACGTCGATCATGAGACTGGCCATTCGATCGGTTTGGAAAACAGTTCTTCGCCCCCAGGTAAGCGTAGTGACGAAGAATGTCCTGATCTCTTGTGGCGCAAATTTCATGCCGCGCAACCTAGCACCCTATGCGCGATTTGTCAGTGACCAGCGCTAAAGCGCCAGAAATATGATGGCACTGTTCGCGGGCCTAAAGGCCCGCGCTTCCACCCTCAGGATGACGCCACTCGACCTTTTTGCTAACGTGTGACCGTTTGGAGGGTGAGATGGGAACGACTCTGTCCGATGCCGACATTCGCGCTGCGCTGAATTCCCTGCCCGGCTGGAAGCAGAATGGCAAGCAGATCGAACGTCTCTTCGAATTCCCCGATTTCGTAAGCGCGATGAAGTTCGTGAACAAAATCGCCGACGCCGCCGAAGCGGCCCAGCACCACCCCGACATCACCATCAACTACAACAAGGTGAAGCTGGCTCTGATCTCGCACGATTCCGGGGGAGTGACGCAGCGGGACATCAGGATGGCGCAGAAGATCAACCAGGTCGCAGCCTGAGGTGTCCGGGCCCTCCGGTCAGCGGGCCTCTTCTGTTCCCTCGATGCTGGCGGCGATGCGGTCCAGGGCCTCTTCCAGGCGGTCAAGTTCCCGCTCGGCGGCCTCGTTCCACTCTAAGATCGTGTCCTGGTGACGCTCGATGCTCTCAGCGACCCAGCGCAGGGCTTGCCGTCCGCGCTCGCTCAGCAGCAACGCCCCCAGGCTCCCTATGCCAAGGACCGCCAGGGGCATATACCACTTCTTCATAGTCCTCCGGTTGGGGGAGGGTGAGGTCCTGTCTATTCGACGCGGCCTGCATTCTCAAAGTTGCAGAGTTGCGAG
>Ga0335070_10006747_pt1 | contig 13492 bp, 10 predicted proteins | sample Lox_Sample_13_FD_206722 | JGI IMG/M metagenome (GOLD analysis project Ga0335070, IMG submission 206722) | Soil microbial communities from Loxahatchee National Wildlife Refuge, Florida, United States - Lox_Sample_1.3 | ecosystem: Environmental > Terrestrial > Soil > Wetlands | place: USA...
CGCGAGGCTCTCCGGCGCGGGCGGGAGACCGAGGGCCGCAACCGCGCCGCGCGCCACCGCATCCGCGACGAAGCGCCGCCCGTCCGATTGCAGCCCCGGAAACGCCGCGAACAGACTGCCGGTCCTGACCGCGCGCGAGTCGTGCGTGATCGCGGCGACGTCCGGGTCGCCCGGCGCTCCCGCCGGTTCGTGCTCGAGCCCCGATGCGAGGGCGGAGAGCTTCACGGCATCGCTCCCTCGGAGGCGCGGGCCGGCGACGTCGAGAGGACGAGCGCGCACGACGTCCCGCGGGACGCGGGCGCGCCGGCCGGCGGGTCCTGCGAGACGACGAAGCCCGAGCCCTGGAGGCGGGCGGCGACGCCACGCATCGCGAGGAGGCGCACGGCGTCGCGCGCGGTCCGGCCGGTCAGGTCGGGGAGCGCGTCCTCGTCGGCCTCGGGTCCGCTGCGATTCGAGGCCGGGACGACGCCCGCGGCGGCGAGCTGCGCGCCGACGGACGCCGCGGCGGCGCCCGCCGAGAGGTCCGTGACGAGGATCGGCGAGCGCGCACCGTCGGGCCGCTGCGGCGGAACCCTCAGGAGACGCATGACCTCGGCGCCGATCTGCGAGAAGACCGGCGCCGCGACGTCGCCCCCGTACGTCTTGCCCTTCGGCTCGTCCACGACGACGGCGATCACGACGCGCGGAGCGTCGGCCGGCACGAATCCGATGAACGACGCGACGTACTTCTCCTTCGAGTACCCGGCGCCGGGGATCGCCTTCTGCGCGGTCCCCGTCTTCCCCGCGGCCGCGTATCCCGGAATGGCGGCTTCTTTTCCGGTTCCCATCTCGACGACCCTCGCGAGGAGACGTCGCATCTCGCGTGCCGTGCCCTCGGAGAGGACGCGCCTCGCTTCGGGCAGCGGCATGCTCCGGAACTCGGCAGATCCGCTCCGTTTCACTCCTTCGACGAGGTGGAGCGTCGGGAGCACGCCGCCGTTCGCGATCGCGGAGTACGCCCGCGCCATCTGGAGGACCGTGACGCCGATCTCCTGCCCGAAGGCCATCATCGGGAGGGAGAGCGCGCTCCACTGGCCGGTGTCTTTGAGAAGGCCGGCGGTCTCGCCTTCGAGCTCGATCCCCGTCTTTTCGCCGAAGCCGAAGCTCCGCATCGCCTTGTAGAAGGGGCCGCGCCCGAGACCGAGCGCGACGTGCGCGATCCCGATGTTCGAGGAGTGCGCGAGGATGTCCCCGATCGTGAGCGCGCTCCAGCCCTTGCCGCCATGCTCGTGGATCGTCGTCGTGCCGATCGTGAGGGTCCCGCCGCCGCAGTCGATCGGATCGTCGAGGCCGATCGTCCCGCCGTCGAGCGCGGCGCCCGCCGCCACGATCTTGAACGTGGAGCCGGGCTCGTAGGCGTCCGTGAGCGGGCGGCACTTGCGGGCCTCGGCGTCCGCCTCGCCGAACCGGTTGGGGTCGAATGCGGGCCACGACGCGAGCGCGAGGACGGCGCCGGTCGAGGGCTCGACGACGATCGCCGAGGCGCCGCGCGGGTGGACCTCGGCCGCCATGCGCTGGAGCTCGCGCTCGGCCGCGTGCTGGATCGGCGCGCGCAGGGTGAGCCGGAGCGACGTCCCCTCGATCCCCTCGGAGGGCGCGTCGCCGCCGCCCCGCATGCGCACCGCGTACGGCCGCTGGGCCGCGTCCTTCAGGAGGGTCACGCGGACGGGCCTGCCGCGCACCTCGGAGTCGTACCGGAACTCGAGCCCGCCGAGGCCTTTGTCGTCGGTGCCGACGTAACCGAGAACGGCAGCGGCGAGCGGCCCCTCGGGGTAGCGGCGCGTCGACTCGGGCACGAGCGCGACGCCAGGGAGGCGCCGCTCAGCCGAGAGCGCGCGCACGCGGTCCGCGGCTCCGTTCGAAACGCGCCGCGCGATCCACGCGAATTCCCGGTCCGGCGCCCCGAGCTTGCGCTGGAGGTCCTTCACGGGCAGCTTGAGGATCGGCGCGAGGAGGGCCGCTTCGCCCGCGGGGTCGACGACGTCCGACGGCGTCGCGTAGACCGAATCCGCGCGCGCGTTCACCGCGAGGAGCCTGCCGTCCGCGTCCTCGATCGTCCCGCGGCGCGGGGCGAGCTCGGCGATTCGTTCCTGCTGCTTGGCCGCACGGCGGGTGAACTCGGCGCGGCGGAGGACCTGCAGGTCGACGAGCCGCCCGAAGAGGCACAGGATCCACACGCCCGCGAAGCCCAGGAGGACGTACGCCCGGCGCGAGGGATCGGGGCGGCGGGGGGCGCTCAGGGCGCCTCCCGGCGCGCGGCGGGCGGCCGCGCAGGCGGAGGCGCCGGGGAGAGCGCCGCGTCCTTCACGAGCACGACCTGGTCGAGCGTCGGGGGCACGAGGCCGAGCGTCCGGCGGGAGATGTCTTCGACCCGCGAGAGCGCCGCCGCCTGGGCGCGGTCCATCTCGAGCTTGCGTTTCGTCTCGAGAAGAATCTCCCGCCGCTTGGCCACGGCGGCGAGCTGGTAGCCGAGCTCGACCGTCTTGACGTTCGCCCAGATCGCGACGAACAGGACGACGACGGGCGGCACGGCTGCGAGCGCGAGACCGAAGAGCTCGCGCGACCGGCGGCGATCACGCTCCCGGACCAGGTAGACGTTTTCGACGGGGCGGCGGACCGCGTTCGCGTAGGCCATGGGACGTTCCTACCGCGGCGGCGTCAGCGGGCCGGACTCCTCGGCAACGCGCTCGAGGACGCGGAGGCGCGCCGAACGGGCGCGCGGGTTCTCGCCGAGCTCGGCGAGCGTCGGGCGGACGGGTTTTTTCGTGACGAGCGCCATGACGCGGCGGCGCGAGCAGACGCAGACGGGGAACGAGGGCGGGCACGTGCAGCCCGCCGTGTGGCGCTGGAACGCGTGCTTGACGATGCGGTCCTCGAGTGAGTGGTACGAGAGCACCGAGAGCCGCGCGCCGAGCGCGAGACGCTCGACCGCGTCGTCGAGGAAGCGCTCGAGCTCCACGAGCTCGCGGTTCGTCGCGATGCGCAGCGCCTGAAAAACGCGCGTCGCCGGGTCCTTGTGCTTCTCGCGCCGGGGGCCGAGCGCCCGGAGGACGAGACGCCGCATCTCGCCGGTGGTCCGGATGGGAGCCGTCTCTCTCGCCTCCACGACCCGTCGCGCGATCGGTCCGGCCATGCGCTCTTCCCCCCATTCGCGGAAAATCCGCGTCAGTTCGTCCCGTGAGGCGGTCGCGACGATGTCCGCGGCCGTCGGGCCGTCCGGCCCCATCCGCATGTCGAGCGGACCGTCTTTCATGAACGAGAACCCCCGCTCCGGACGGTCGAGCTGCATCGACGAGACGCCCAGGTCCGCGAGGACGCCGTCCGCCCGGCGGATTCCCAGGGCGTCGAGGTGCGCCGCGAGGTCCTCGTGGCGGCCCTGGATCGTGACGAGCCGGTCCCCGAACCGCGCGAGGCGCTCTTTCGCGAGCGCGAGCGCGTCGGGGTCGCGGTCGATCCCGACGACGCGGACTTCGGGAGACGCCGCGAGCAGGGCCTCCGCGTGGCCGCCGAGCCCGAGGGTCGCGTCGACGAAGACGCCGCCGCGCTCCGGCCGGAGCGCCTCGACGACCTCACGAAGGAGGACGGGGAGATGACCCGCGCGCTCTCCTTCCATGCCGGACCGTCAGACGAGATGGCGTGCGAGTTCGTCGTAGTCCTCATCCGTGATCGTGGCCGTCTTGAGACTCTTGAGATGGCGGGCGCGGTCGACGAGGCGCAGGTGGTCCGTCTGGCCGAGGACGAGGGCGTCGCCCGAGAGGCCCGAGACCTCCCGCAGGAGCGAGGGCACGAGAAGGCGGCCCTGCGCGTCCATGCGGGCGGTCTGCCCGAACGTGTTGAAGCGTTCCTGGAACTTCGCCTTCGCGCGATGGATCGGCGGCATCGCGGCCAGCTTCTCCTCGAGGGCGTTCCAGACCGGCATCGGGAAGATCAGGACGTCGGCGCCCGAGATCGACGTGAGGAAGAACTCCGGGCCGAACGTCTCCTCGACGGGCTCGCGGAACACGCCCGGGACCTTGAAGCGGCCCTTCTCGTCCACGGTCGTCTCGGCGCTGCCACGGAGCCGGTCCATAATCCCCTTCGCAAAAAGCGCCGGCGGAGGCGGTGGCAGGCCCCGACGGCCCACCATTCACCACTACTGACCACTTTTTTCCACCACGAGTATCCGGCGGCCCCCGCGCGGGCGTCAAGAGAAATCCCGTCTCAGGAGCGGGTTGCATCCGGGGAGCTCCCGGTGGCCGGGTGGTACCCTCCCCGCCCGTGGCGCCGTCCTCCGCCTCCCCCGGCCGCGCGCCGGTCCTCGTCGCGTCCGAGACCGCACTCGCCTCGCTTCTCGTCCGTCTCGACGGCGACGGCGGCGCGCCCGTCGCGCTCGACACGGAGGCGGATTCCTTCCATCACTACTTCGAGAAGGTCTGCCTCGTGCAGGTCGGCCTCGGCGCGGAGGCGTTCCTCGCGGACCCGCTCGCGGGCATCGACCTCTCGCCGCTCTTCTCACGCCTCTCCGCGCGGCCGCTCCTCGCTCACGGGGCCGACTACGACCTGAGGCTCCTCTACCGCGGCTACGGCTTCCGCGCTTCGTCGCTCTTCGACACGATGATCGCGGCGCAGCTCGTCGGCGAGAAGGAGATCGGCCTCGCAGCGCTCCTCGCGGCACGCGTGGGCGTGACGCTCGACAAGGCGCACCAGCGCGCCGACTGGAGCGAGCGGCCCCTGTCGCCGTCGATGTCCGCGTACGCGGCCGCCGACGTCGTTCACCTTCCGGCTCTCGTCGCGTCCCTCACGAGCGACCTCGAGGCGAAAGGCCGGCTCTCCTGGCACGCCGAGGAGTGCGCGCGCCTCGCGCGGACGGCGTTCCCGGGCGAGCGCGCCGCCGGCTCCGAGGACGACTGGCGGATCAAAGGCTCGAACGGCGTGACGGACAAGGAACGCGCGTTCGTGCGCGCGCTCTGGGGCGTCCGCGAAGAGCGCGCCCGGGCGCTCGACCGTCCGCCCTTTCGCATCCTCACGAACGAACGGCTCCTCGCGGCCGCGAAGCTCGCGGCCGCGGGCGAGCGCGGCCTCGCGACGCTGTTTCCCGGCCCGCGGCCCCTCCCCGCGCCGTTCGCCGCTGCCCTGAAGACCGCGCTCGATGCGGCCGGCGCGCTCGAGCCCGGCGACTGGCCGAAGCCCCGCCGCGGCGAGCGCGCCGAGACGGACCCCGCACTCGAGCGGGAGGTCGACGCGCTCAAGAAGACGCGCGACGCAAGGGCCGTCGCGCTGGGCCTCGATCCCGGCGTACTCGGATCCCGGGCGGCGCTCACGGCCGCGGCGCGCGTCAAGCGCGCCCACGGCCGCATGACGCCGGATCTCCTCGCGGAAGAAGCCGGCCTCTCGCGCTGGCGGGCCGAGCTCCTCGCGGGCTGAGCGCCCGCGGGCCCCCCCGGGTTCAGAGCCTCGGCTCAGAATCTCAGGATCAGGCCGCCGTACGCGTCGCCCTGGTTGAGATAGTTCGTCCCGTAGTAGTTGTAGCAGCCGTAGTACGGGCTGCAGGACGAATAGCCGCTGTTGGACGAGTTGATGTAGACGGGCATCCAGCGCGCGCCGAGCCGCAGACCGAAGTGATCGGCGAAGTAGTACTTGATGCCGCCGCCGACGCTGCCCGAGAAGCGCCAGAGTGTCGAGAACTCGGGCGACGGCGTCAGGAGCGTGACGCCGAGGAGGACGTCGAAGTAGAGGCGGGCCTTGTTGCTCGAGTCGCCGGACATCCACATGCCGCCGATCTGGAAGGTGTCGATGTTCAGGTGCGAGATCTTGTCGTCGAAGCCGATCGTGGCCGCGTTGAACTTCGCCTGGAGGATCGTGTCCTGGTGGCTCCAAAGCGCTTCCAAAGAGCCCCACGGCGTGATGACGTACTCGACGGAGAGTCCCCAGCTCATCGCGTTCGGAACGTCGACCTTTTCGAGATACGAGGTCACGGAGCTGGCCGTCGTGCCGCCCCACCGCCAGCCGACCGTCGGCGTGATCTCGAGGACCGGGTCGCGCGAGGCTTTCGTGGCGGGACCCGTCCCGACTCCGACGGCGCCGGCGTACTGGTCGATCGCGCTCGGGCCCGCCGTGAGCTCCACGCCGGGCGGCGGCGGCGGCGGCGTGTAGTACGCCTGCGCCTCGGGGTTCACCTTGATGACGGCTTCGCGCTTGAGTTTTTCGAGATACTCCGCGAGCTTTTTCTGGAACTGCGTGTCCTGTTCGCGCTTGAGAAGTTCGGCCTTCACGTCCGCGAACGGCTTGTAGGAAACCGGCATCTTGTCGAGGACCTTCACGAGGTGCCAGCCGAACTTCGTCTGGATCGGATCGGAGACGGCGCCGACCGGAAGCGAGAAGACGGCCTTGTCGATGTCGGCCGCGAGCTCGCCTTTCGCCACCAGACCGAGGTCGCCGCCCTTGCTCTTCGTGGCGCCGTCCGAGAAGTCCTTCACGACCGCCTCGAACTTCGCGCCGCTCTTCAGGAGATCCGAGGCCTGCTTCGCCTTCCGTGCTGCCGCCGCGTCGTCGTCGCCGTTCGAGATGAGGATCTCGGCGAGGTGCGCCTTCTCCGGAATCCTCCACGTCTCCTTCTCGCGCTCGTAGATGAGCCGGAGGGCGTCGTCCGACAGGTCGACCTTCGCCTGCACCTCGCGTCCGACGACGCGCTGAAGAGTCTGCGAGCGGCGGAGCTGGTCGCGGAGGCGCTCGATCGTGAGTCCGGAGGCGGCGAGGCTCTTCTCGAATTCCTCGTCGCTCTTGACGTTGTTCTGCTCCTTGAGCCGCTTGATCTGATCCTCGATCTCGGAGTCGGTCGTGATGAGGTCGAGCTCCTTGGCCCGGTCCTCGAGAAGGGCCTCGTTGACGAGCTCCTCCATGACGCTCTTCTTGAACTCCTCGAGCCGGGCGGGCGGGGGCGCCCCGTTCTCGCGGATGTTCTGCTCGATCCGGGAGTCGAACTGGCTCTGCGTGATGATCTTGGAGTTCACGTGGATCAGGATCCGGTTCACGACCTCGCTTGCCGCGAGCGGATTTGCCGGAGCGAAGGCGGCGAGGGCAGCCATTACGGCGGCCGCCGCGCCGAGCGGTCTGAAAAGTGGCCGAAGTGTCGTCACGGAGCCGGAGTCTAGCGAAATCCGGGCCGGGCCCCTTTCAGCGGGTCGCGGCCCTCGGATTCGTCCCGACGTACGGGAACGGGAGATGGTCCTCGAGGATGGCAACCGGGAACGACGCCCGCGCTTCGGCGATCGTGTCTTCGACGGCCTTTGCGCTGAGCTCCTCGGCGAGCGAGATGCGAAGGCCCGCCCGCGCCTCCTCGAACGTGATGTCCCGGCCATCGAGGCGCTCCTCGACCCGGAAGACGTGAAAGCCGTGCGGCGCCGGAAGGACGCCGCTCGTCCCGCCCGCGGGAAGACCCCAGATCGCCTTCTCGAATTCCCGCGGGAGGTCCGATCGGCCGAGAAGGCCGAGGGAGCCGCCGGACGCCGCGTTCGGCGCCGCGCTCGAGGCACGCGACACGTCGATCCAGGCCGCTCCGTCCTTCAGCTTCTTCAGGGCCGCGTCCGCGGCCTCGCGCGTCGGGAAGAGGAGCTGCGAGAGCCTCACGAGGGCGGGGCGCCGGTAACGGTCCGGGTGAGCGTCGAACTCCTTCCTGAGGTCCGCGTCCGTGATCGCCTCGAGGCCAGCGCGGCGCGCGAGATAGGCCCGGCGGCGCTCGGCGGGCAGCGCGCCCTGCGCGGGCGGCCGCGCGGCGGCCACGGCGCGGTCGAGGAGGATCTCCTCGAGGTACTGGTCGAGCAGGCTCGAGAGGACGCGCGGCGAGACGTTCTTCGGGTCCTCGCCCGCGGCGTTTCGCGCGGACGCGAAAAACTCCTCGAGCGTGACGCGCCGGTCGCCGACCGTCGCGACGACGGACGGGCCGGCGGCGCCGGACCGTCCGTTACGCGCGCAGCCCGCCGCGGCGAGGAGGACGAAGGCGACAGTCGCCGCCCGCCTCACGACGGTCTCCGGGCGAGGGACGCGAGGACGTCGCGCGCGCGCGCCGCAAGGCCGTCGGGCGGCGCTCCGGCGAACGCCTTCGGAAGGCGGAACGCGTCCGGCCCCGCGGCCGCGAGCGTCCCGGCCCTGAGGAGGTCGAGAACCTTCGCGGGGTCGAGGGAGTGGTCCTTCTCGAGCGTCGCCGCGAGCTCGTCGCCGCGCCGCTGGAGGGCCTTCACGCCGAGGGAGCGCGCGAGGAGGCGCAGCCGCGCGAGCTCGAGGAGCGAGCGGAACGCGGACGGCGCCGCGCCGTACCGGTCCTCGGCCGCGGCGGCCTCACGCGCGAGCGTGTCCTCGTCGGGGGCGCCCGCGACCCTCTTGTAGAGCGCCATCCGGAGGCTCTCCTCGGGGATCCACGAGGCGGGAAGAGCGAGCGGCACGCCGAGCTGGAGCGTCACGTCCCGGGTTTCCGGCACCGCCTCGCCCTTCATCTCGGCCATCGCCTCCTCGAGGAGGTTCACGTACGTCTCGAAGCCGACGGACTCGATGTGGCCCGACTGCTCGCCGCCGAGGACGTTTCCCGCGCCGCGGATCTCGAGGTCCTTGGCCGCGATCCGGAAGCCCGCGCCGAGGTCCGAGAACTCCTGGATCGCCCGGAGCCGCCGCCGCGCGTCGTCCGAGAGCGGCATGCCAGGCGGGACGAGCAGCCAGCAGGAAGCGGCCTTGTCGCTCCGGCCCACGCGCCCGCGCAGCTGGTAGAGCTGGGAGAGGCCGTAGAGGTCCGCGCGGTCGATGAGCATCGTGTTTGCCGAGGGGATGTCGAGGCCATTCTCGACGATCGTCGTCGCGAGGAGAAGGTCGGCGGCGCGCGTCACGAACGCGCGCATGGCGCGCTCGAGCTCGCCTTCGGACATCTGGCCGTGAGCGCTCACGACCTTCACGTCCGGGACGAGGGCCTGGAGCCTCTCGCGCCACGCCCCGAGCGACTCGATCCGGTTGTGGACGACGTAGACCTGTCCTCCCCGGTCGACCTCGGCGCGGATCGCCTCGCGGACCACGGCGTCGTCCGTCGCGACGACGTGCGTGTCGATCGCGAGGCGGTCCTTCGGCGGCGTCTCGATGACGGAGAGGTCGCGGATCCCCGCGAGCGAGAGATGGAGGGAGCGCGGGATCGGCGTCGCGGACATCGCGAGAACGTCGACGGAGGCGCGCCACTCCTTGATCCGCTCCTTCTGGGCGACGCCGAAGCGCTGTTCCTCGTCGACGACGAGGAGGCCGAGGTCCTTGAACTTCACGTCCTTCGAAAGAACCCGGTGCGTCCCGATGACGACGTCAAGCGTGCCCTCGGCGAGGCGCCTCAGCACCTCCTGCTGCTCTTCCTTCGAGCGGAAGCGCGAGAGGAGGTCGAGCGAGACCGGAAACGCCGCGAACCGGCGTTTGAGCGTCCGGAAGTGCTGGTCCGCGAGGATCGTCGTCGGCGCGAGGAGCGCCGCCTGCTTGCCGTCGAGGACGCACTTGAAGACGGCGCGCATCGCGACCTCCGTCTTGCCGTATCCCACGTCGCCGCAGAGGAGGCGGTCCATGGGCTTGTCGGACTCCATGTCGCGCTTCACGTCGCGGATCGCGGCGGCCTGGTCTGGCGTCTCCGTGTATTCGAACGCGTCCTCGAACTCCTTCTGCCACGGCGAGTCCTTCGAGAACGCGTGCCCGGGCGCCGCGGCGCGCCGCGCGTAGAGCTTGAGGAGCTGCTCCGCGATGTCCTTGACGGCCTTTCTCACGGAGGACTTCCGCCTCTCCCAGCCGGCGCTCCCGAGCCGGTCGAGCGCGGGCGACGGCCCGTCGCCCGCCGAGGCGTACTTCTGGATGAGGTCGAGCCTCTCGACGGGCACGAGGAGCTTCGCGTCGCCCGCGTAGCGGAGGTCGACCATCTCGCGCACGGCGCCGGCGTCGTCGATCGAAGCGAGGCCCGCGAAACGCCCGAGGCCGTAGTCGCGGTGCACGACGATGTCGCCGACGTTCAGGTCGCGAAGGTCCGAGAGGAACGCCTCGGAGGCCGACTTCCGCCGCGGGGCCGCCGTGCGCGGCTCGCCGAAGAGGTCCGTCGCCGTGAGGACGAGGAGGCCCGCGGCCCGGAACTGGAACCCGGCCCGCGGGCCGCCCGAGACGATGCGGCACGCGCCCGGCGCGAGCGGCGACGACGCGTCCGAATCCCCGCCCTGGTGGTCGACGTCGTACTCGGCGAGCAGGCGCTCGATGTGCTCCCTTTCGCCCTTCGACTGGGCCGCGAGGACGACGGCAAGACCGTCCCGGCGCGCCCGCGCGATCTCTTTCGGCGCATCCGGAAGGCGGTCCTCGAAGGACAGGACGGACTCGGCCCCGATCGCGACCGCTTCGCCCGCAGGCACCGCGGGCGCGAGCGCGACGAGCGTGCGGGCCCCCACCTCCGCCGCGAGGCGGTCCGCGTCGCCCGCGAGGCGCGTCGGGTCCGGAGCGACGCGGCCGGCGGCGCGCGCCTTTTCGTAGTCGAGCGAGAGGACGTCCGCCGCGCGTGCGAGCTCGGAGGCGACGGCGTCGGCGTCGTCGACCGCGACGACGAACGCGGCCGCGTGGTCGAGGACGTGGGCCGCGTCGCCGCCGTCGAGAAGCGGCAGGATCTCCTCGAGGCCGTCGTTCTTCCGGGCGAGGTCGAGGTCGCGCGGGACGGGAGGGTCGTCGTCGGCCGTCCGGCAGGCCGCGAGGACCCGCTGTGCCGCCTCGCGCGTCGCGCGGGTGTCCGGCGTCAGAGCCATCGGCGGCAGCGCGACGGCGGAGAGCGAGCCCGTGGAGCGCTGCGTGTCCGGGTCGAACGAGCGGAGCGAAGCGACGGCGTTCAGGTCGAATTCGATCCGGACGGGCTCGTCGCGGTCCGGCGGGAAGACGTCGACGAGGCCGCCGCGCACCGCGACGTCGCCCGTCTCCGCCACGAGGTCCACGCGCACGTAGCCCTCCGCGAGGAGCCCCTCGACGAGGCGCGCGGGCGGGACCTCGTCGCCCGGCGCCACGCGGCGCGTCCGTTTCGCGAGATCCGCCGGCCGCGGGAGCGCGCGCAGGAGGGCGCGAGCGGGGACCACGAGGATGGAGACTTCCCCGGAGGCGAGCCGCTGGAGCGTCCCGAACTCGTCGCGCCGGACCTTGAGGGACGGCGCGATTCCCTGGTAAGGCGAGAGCGCGGGGGCCGGGAAGAGCGCGACGCGCGGGGCGCCGAGGACGGAGGCGGCGTCGCGCGCGAACGAGGCTGCGTCGCGCTCGTGGGCGAAGACGACGGCCCACTTCAGGCCGAACGGGCCGCCGGCAGCCTCGAGAAGGTACGGCAGGAGGCCGGGAGGCGCGCCCGTGAGGGACACCGCTCCCGTCGACGTCCCGAGGACCCCCGCCTCGATCCGCCCGGCAAGACGCGTCACCGCGGGTGCGGCGGCGACCGTCCGGATGAGCGGATCCCCCCGCCCCGGCACGGCCGGATTATGGGCCCCGGCCCGGAATGCGACTGCGAACCCTTCGCAACCTGTTGCGAATGAGTGTCTCCGACTGGACGGAGGGCTCTCGCTAGTCACTTTGCTTCATTGACCCCCCCACCCCTGCAGGGCACCGTGCACCCGGAGGCTCGCGTGATCACCGGCCGTGACGGGCTCATTTCAGGCGCCTTGTTCATCCTCCTGGTCGGCGCGCCTCTCGCCGCCGATCAGAAGGACGAGGTGGAGACCTGTCTGTCCTGCCACGGCGACAAGGATGCGTCCTTCAAGCTGCCCGACGGCTCGACGCAATCGGTCTACGTCGACGCCGCGCAGTTTGCCGGGTCCGTCCACGGGACGAAAATCTCGTGCACGGGCTGCCACCCCGCGCAGACCGAGATCCCGCACCCCGAAGTGAAGGCGAGGACGAAGGCCGAGTTCTCCGGCTCGTTCCGCGACCTTTGCAAGGCCTGCCACTTCGAAAACTACACGAAGGCGCTCGACGGCGTTCACTTCGCGGTCATCCAGAAGGGCGGCTCCGCGCCGTTCTGCACGGACTGTCACGGCGCGCACGACATCTCGAAGCCCGATTCCCCGCGCACGAAGGTCTCGGACACCTGCGGAGCCTGCCACTCCGACATCGCGGAGGTCTTCGGGAAGAGCGTCCACGGCCTCGCGCTCGCCGCGGGCAACCAGGACGTCCCCGTGTGCGTCGACTGCCACAGGGCCCACGACATCGCGGACCCGAAGACGACGTCCTGGCGCCTCAAGACCGTGGACGCGTGCGCGAAGTGCCACACGAACAAGGCCGTCATGAAGAAGTACGGCCTCTCGACGGACGTCGTGCAGACCTACCTGAACGACTTCCACGGGATGAGCGCCTCGCTCGCGAGCTCGGGCGCCGCGCCGCGCGCCATCACGGCGCTGTGCATCGACTGCCACGGGACGCACGACATCACGAAGGTGAAGGACGGCAACTCGCAGGTCCTCCAGGCGAACCTCCAGAAGACCTGCGCGAAGTGCCACCCCGGCGCGCCGAAGAACTTCACGGGCGCGTGGCTCTCGCACTACCAGCCGAGCCCGAAGCGGGCGCCGCTCGTCTGGGCGGTCGCCGTGTTCTACAAGATCTTCATCCCCTTCCTGATCGGAGGGCTGGTGCTGCAGATCCTCCTGCACCTCTGGCGCGTCATGGTGAACCGATGACCGAATACGCGGTCCGATTCTCGAAGAAGCAGCGCATCGAGCACTTCGTCGTCATGACGACGTTCGTGCTCCTCGCCCTCACCGGGTTCCCGCAGAAGTTCTACGGGGCCGGGCTCTCGCGCTTCCTCGTGAGACTCTTCGGCGGGCTCGACGGAGCGCGCCTCGTCCATCGGGTCTCGGGGTTCCTGTTTGCGGCCCTCACGTTCTTCCACCTCTCGGCCGCCACGCTCTCGACGCTGCAGAACAAGATGAAGATGACGCTGGTCCCCGACCAGCAGGACTTCAAGGACGCCGTCCAGCAGCTGCGCTATTACCTCGGGCTCGCGGACACCGAGGCGAAGTTCGACCGCTTCGACTACCGGCAGAAGTTCGAGTACTGGGGCCTCGTCCTCGGAGGCCTCGTGATGATCTCCACGGGCTTCATCCTCTACTTCCCGATGCTCGTCGCGCGGTTCCTCCCCGGCGAGCTCATCCCGATGGCGAAGGTCGCGCACAGCAACGAGGGGCTCATGGCCTTCCTCGTCGTGATCACCTGGCACATCTACAACGCCCACCTGGCGCCCGGCATCTTCCCGTTCGACCCCGCCATCTTCACCGGAAAGATCCCCCTCGAACGCCTGAAGCACGAACACCGGCGCGAGTACGACCGCCTCTTCGGCCCGGACGTCAAAGCCGCCGAAGCCGCCGAAGCTCCCGCGCCGGAGAAACCCGCTCCGGCGGATGCCTGACGCCGCGGCCTCTCCGCGGAGGCGGCCCTTCAGCCGTCACGGTCTGCAAAGGCGGGC
>Ga0335070_10006748_pt1 | contig 13490 bp, 13 predicted proteins | sample Lox_Sample_13_FD_206722 | JGI IMG/M metagenome (GOLD analysis project Ga0335070, IMG submission 206722) | Soil microbial communities from Loxahatchee National Wildlife Refuge, Florida, United States - Lox_Sample_1.3 | ecosystem: Environmental > Terrestrial > Soil > Wetlands | place: USA...
GTAGTTCTCCTCACGCTTCATCGAGGCCTGCATCTGGATCAGGGCGGCACGCATCGGCTGAACATCTCCTTTCGTGGACGGAGCGGAACTGTCGCCCGGCATGATACCGCAGTAAGGGCAGGGCGAGGGGAGGGCGCTTTTCGTCGGGAAAAGGTGGTGCGATTGGCCTAGCGCTTACACCAGCTGTCCCGGGCGTGGCGGGGCATGACAATGCGTGACATCCTCCGTTTGCATCTTGTCCCAAAGTGGGCCCGGTGCTAACGAAGAACAGGATCTACGAATGCCGCCATGAAGCGAGGTCTTGGGACAGTCATCGTCATCGCAGCCGCCGCCCTGGCGGCCGGATGTGCCAGCGTGCCCCATCGGGTCGCGCCCCAGTTCGAGTCCCGGCTCTCCACGATCAAGACGGTGGCGCTCCTGCCACCAAGCGTGAAGGTCTACGAGTTGTCGGCGGGCGGAACGCGGGAGCAAATGGACGAATGGTCGGAGACCGCGCGCCACAACGTCGTTGCGGCCATCAGCAAGCGGCTGACCGCCAGAGGCCCGCTCACGCTCAAGGCGTTTGAGCCCGAACAGGGGTCCGCGCTCGAAGAAGAGTATCGTGACGTGAGGGCACTCTACGAAGCAGTCTCGGCCAGCGTCATCATTCACACCTACGCGCCGGAGACGACCTTTACCACCAAGCAGGAGCGCTTCGAGTACTCGCTGGGACCGCTCCCCGAGCTGGCCGAGGCAGCCAAGACGGACGCCCTGCTGTTCGTCTACGCTGAGGACCACATCTCCTCGGCCGGTCGTGCGGCGCTGAACGTCTTCACGGTGCTGATCGGGGCGGCGGCGGGGCTCGCGATCATCCCCGCCGGCGGGGCGACCATGGTCACGGCGGCACTCGTGGATGCCAAGACCGGCGACCTTCTGTGGTTCAACGCACAGGTCTCTCACGGGGGCCACGATCTGCGCAATCCGGCCAGCGTCGACTCCCTGATCGCGGATACCTTTGCCGCGCTCGCCAAGGAAACGGCTTCCCGCACTGGTGAACCCCCAGCGCCGCGCTAGGGGCCCCATGGCGCCTGCAATCGCTCTCCTCATCGTGATGCTGGGCGCGGCAGCCTGCCAATCCGTAGCCTTGGCCCCGCTGGGGCAGGGACAAACCAGCCTTGCGCTCGAAGATGACGAGCGCAGGCTCTGGAACCGGGCCCGCGAGGAAGAGGACCGGATCAAGCGAAGCGGTCTCCTCTACAACGACCCCGCGCTCACGGAGTACGTGAACGAGGTGGCCCAGCGGGTTATGCCCAAGGCCGCAAGGGAGGCCGGGCTCACGGTCCAGGTTCAGGTGGCGAAGAACCAGGCACTCAACGCCTTTGCCATGCCGAACGGGGCGCTGTATCTGCACACAGGGATACTGGCCCAGATGGACAACGAGGCCCAGCTGGCCACGCTGCTGGGTCACGAGATCACACATGTGACCCACCGGCACCTGGTGAAGGAGTTCCGGGACATCCAGAACAAGACGGCCGCCTTCTCAGTGTTCCAGGCCATGACGCTGCCATTCGGAGTCTACGGCACGCTGGGGCAGCTGCTCGGCGTGGTCGGCACCATGGCCGCCGTCACCGGCTACTCCCGGGACATGGAGCGCGAGGCGGACCAGGAGGGATTCGTCGCGATGGTCGCGGCGGGCTACGATCCGACGGAGGCCCCCAGGCTCTTTCTCCATCTCAAGCAGTGGGTGGAGGAGGAGAAAGAGCCACAGCCCTTCTTCTTCAACACCCATCCGCGGCTGACCGAGCGGGTGGAGAGCTACGAGGCGCTGGTGGCCCGGGAAGCGCCCAATACAAAAGGGAGAGAGCTCCGCGTGGGGGAAGACGAGTTCAGGGCGCATACCCGGCTCCTCGTCCTGGACAATGCCCTCCTTGACCTGCAGGCCGGCCGCTTTCTTCAGGCCCAGAAGGGGCTGCTCAAGTTCCAGAGCATGAACCCGGAGGACGCCCAATCCTGTTACCTCCTCGCCGAGACCTACCGAAGGCGCAACGAACCGAAGGAGCGTGGAGAGGCTGTCCGCTGGTATCAGTGGGCCGTGGCCATGGACGAGAGCTACGCGGATCCCTACCGCGGATTGGGGCTCTACTACTACCAGACGGGGCAACGGGCTGAGGCCGCCCGAGTATTCGAGCGCTACCTGGAGCTGGCGCCGGCGGCGCCGGACCGAGTCTACGTCGAACGCATGCTCGAGGAGGTGAGGAAATGAAGCGACAGGCCTACCGGGCGGCGCCATGGCTGCCGCTCGCCCTGGTGCTTATCCTGGGCGGCTGTGCCCCCTATACGGCGGTGTCGGGGAAGCAGATGCTCACCGAGTACGACGTGGAGGTGACCACGCCGTCGGGTTGGTACCGGGCCGATCTGGTGGGCGGCGTGTTCGCCATCACCAGAGACGGCCTAACGCTCCAGTTCATCCTCGTCGGGCGCGTGCCGGTGGATGAAGCGCTCAAGTTCACCAAGCGGAAGTTCGACGACAAGCTGCCCCCGGCCGAGGTGGCCGAGGTGGAGCTGGACAATCAGCGCTCCAACCCGGCCATGCTCAATTTCGTCGTGGAGGAGAATGTGCCCGCAACGCTGGGCGGGCGGTCGGGCTTCAGGCTCGTCTATACCTGGAACACCGACGACGGCCTGCGGCGCAAGCGTGTCCATTACGGATTCCGCGATGGGAAATACGTCTACCGGCTCATCTACCAGGCGGCGGCCCGGTATTACTTTGAGCGGGATCTCACGACCTTCGAGACCGTGCGCGAGAGCTTCCGGGTCCTGTCGAAGCCCTCCTGATCGGGCGGAATCCTAGTCTGAGTCCAAATGCTTGGCCAAGTGCTCTATTACTGCAGCGGCATCAAGGGCCTCTGGTGGATAGGCAGGCAGCAAAGGCAGGAGACGAATCAGTAGAATGGCCATGGGCTCGTTGGTCGTGTGCTCACCAACTGGCACCCCAACGGGGAGGATTCCACTGCCAACACCAATCGGTAACACGACTTGATGTAACACCGCCGCTTCCGTGGTCACCGCCTTCTGCTTCATGATAACGAAGTGCGTTCTGCCTTCTCTACTATCCCGTCCGGCTCTTTGGAGGGAGTGCCGCGAGCAGCGGCACCGCCGCCAGCCACCCGAGATAGATAAGCTGGTTGCCGGTGAGTGGCCCGAGCAGCAGCGCGTTGTCGGCGCGCAGGAACTGCAGCGCGAAGGCGATGGCGGCGTATCCCGCAAACGCCGTCAGTGCCTCCGTGCCCGGACGGCGAGATGCCGCGCGCCGCCGAAGCAGCGCGAAGCACAGCAGCAATGCCGCGGCCGATTCGTACAACTGCACGGGGTGCACAGGCAGCGAGGCTGTGGCGTCGGAGTCGATCAGGCCCAGCGCGAGGTGCTGCCGGTACACGAAGCTGTCGGCCGGGAAACGCACGGCCCAGGGCATTCCCGCCGTGAACAGCGCTGGCAGGGTCTGTACCTGCAGCCGTAGGCGCGCGTCGGCGACTGCGTCGAGGCGCGCAACAGTAGCTGCGAGATCGCCGAAGCAACAACCCGCAAGGAAACAGCCGATGCGCAGGATCGCGACCCACAAGAGCGCCGCAGGCGCAAACGCATCCGCAAGCCGCCGGAACGATTGGCCCGCGACCCGGCAATAGAGGAAAAGAACCAACAATCCTGCCATGGCGAGGGCGGGCAATCTCGCGCGTTCTTCGGCAAGCAGCGCCGTGCCTGCGAGCAGCCGCTCCTCGGGAACGATCGCGACCAGTACCCGTGCAGCGCAGACGCCGCCGACGAAGGCCAGCGGCAGCGCGAAGTCGACGTGCGAAGGATCGAGGCCGCGCGGGGACGCCCGGTGCCGCGCGAGCCACCACGCCGCGACGCAGGCAATCGCCAGCATCACGCCGTAAGGCGTGGGCCAGTCGATGCCGGGGAAGTGGTAGAACATTATGCTTCTCGATCGCATGCTGCCGGGCTGCTGCTCGACCTCACTGAGGCCCCTCGAGACCGGCGCGTTGGATGGCTGCGGATGCTCGGTCGTATGCCTCCCTCGGCACGGGATAAAAGGCTCCGAGTTCCATATAGAAGTTCGGATCCAAGGCATGGCCCGCAATGATCTCTTCAGCCCTGGCGCGAGATGTTACTTTGGACAATCCCTCAAGATCGTCGACGAGCGACAGCCGCAAACTCCCGCCCAGAAGTTCCACACGATAAACGATCCAGATCGCGGGTCGTATCCCGCCCTTGGCCGTTGGAGTGGCCTTTGGTTCCAGGACTAGGAACTGCCGACCGCCCAGGGTGGCGAGCCAGGCCTTGCTGATGCTGATGCCTTCAGGATGCGCGCGATCTTGACCGAGCGACCTGAGGATGCGCAACACGTCAGCAGGCTGCAGCGGCGCGGCCGGCGTTTCTTTCCCTGGGCCCAACGGGAGCGCGGGCAACGGCCGCTCCGCGGATGATTCGGCCCCGGGCTCGCTATCCGGTGAGCCCACCGGGCCGGCGTCCTTGAAATCCACCGAGGTCAGCAGCCAGGTTCTCGCATCGTACGGCTCGATTATCCAGATCGCTGCCTCAAAGTCCGATGGGCGATGCCCTCCCACCCAGATCCCGGTGATCTGCGGGTCCAGCCGACCGTGCTCCGGATCGCCGACCGGCGTCGAGAGAATAGAACATGCGTCGCTGCCGAGAAGAAAGGGCAGCAGCAGCGCCGCGACGGCGAGACCCGCGAGGCTGCGGCGCCGTGGGTTCGCCGGAATCATCCGCATCCGCGCGAACGGATTCACGAAGGTATCCTGAGCGAAGGCAACATTTGCTGCCCTCCGTCAGCGGTGGCCCCGTCCCTGGGCTCCTTCACCGTATCAATGGGTCGTCCTGCCCACTTCGTCCCCGAGCGCCGGGCCCGTCAATCGTTGTGAACATGAAGCTGGCGGCGAGCGCGCTCGCCGGGAGGGTGACGATGAACCCAATGGCAAGCACGATCGCCGCGGACAACTTGGAGCAAAGAGTGCATGGGTAGCCTCCCCAGCAATCGATTCCGTCGCCTCCTATCCGGCGCCCCGCCTCGCGGCTTGTCAATGAGGCGTCCGACCTAGGGCACGCGTCTGGTGAGAGTCCGACACGAGAACTGATCACCCCACCCTAAGGCAACGCCACCCCTGGCCAAGCCCATCACGTTCGCCGGTCTCGGGATAAGCAGTTGATTTCGCACGATGGCAGTGCCCTGAGCCGTGGCAGGAGGAAACAATTGATTGCCGGGGAGGCGCCGACACCGCAGGTAGACCAGCTGATACTGGGTCTTGAGCTAGGCGAAGAGCCTTTCCTGCGCTTCGCGGCTCAAGGTGTCGCACACAAGTGGATCACCGTGGCGGTAGTGACCCGGGCGACCTTCTCCATGAATCCCAGGTCCAGCGTCTCGATAGTATCCGTAGAGGCATGGTAGTTCGGGTTGCGGAAGTTTGCGGTGTCGGTCAGCATGACCGCCGGATAGCCGTAGTGCCAGAAGGCCGCGTGGTCACTCCGCCTGGTGTCGGGCACGAGCTCGCCGTTCCCGGGCACCATCAAGGCGACCGTCTTGAGATCCGGCACCCGCTGCCTGGCTGCGCCTTCGACAGCAGCCACGAGAGCGGCTGACGCGGTATTGCCGACGATCGCCAGGAAATCGCCCACCGTCGGCACGACGATTGGCACGCCAGCCGGCTTCTGCTGGGAACCCTCCGCCGCGGAGGCGTAGCCCACGCACTCCAGCACGATGGCCCCCTCAATCTCCTGGCCGTCCTCCTTCAGAGACGAGGCATAGGCGAGGCTTCCCAGCAGATTTTCCTCCTCCAGGGAGAACGCGATGAAGCGGAGCTCCCGGCTCAGCGGGACACCCCGAAGGCGCCCAGCCGCTTCCAGCAACACCGCCAGCGCGCTGGCATTGTCGTCGGCGCCCGGGGAGCCGGGCACCGTATCATAATGCGCCGCGACGATGAGCGGCGCGCCGGTTCCCGACGACGGATGTGAGGCGGGACGCGTGCCGATGACATTGCGATACGTGTTGCCCAATGCCTTGAACGGGCGGGCCGAGACTTCCAGGCCAAGATCCTTGAACTGTCCGGTGAGGTAGCCTTCGGCCTGCTGGAGCGCGGTCGGAGAGGAAGCCGGATGGCGTTCTCCGATCAGCGCGCGGAGATGCCTGTCATCCATGGTCCTCGCCGCATGAAAGTCGGGGACTCGGGCCCAGAGTTTCCGAGCAATATCTGTTCTCACTCATGGTGTGAGAGAACTTCGGCCGCGGGGAACCGTACAAGGCCCCGGCTTACAGGAGCGCCCGCTGCTCCAGGGAATCAGGATCGAAGAGACGACGGGGCAGGCGGTCTTACGGCTGACACCGCCTGCCCCGTCTTGCTGAATCTGAATTTTGGTGGAGCTGAGGGGGCTCGAACCCCTGACCCCAAGACTGCCAGCCTTGTGCTCTCCCAACTGAGCTACAGCCCCACGCGAATTGCAGAATACTGCCCGGGCGAAAAGTTGTCAAGGTTGGCCGATACTTGCGCGTCGCCTGCCTTGCTTGACGCCATACCTCTCCGCCTGCTAGCGTGACGCGTGCGAAGCGAGACAAACTCAATGGAGGGACGAAGCATGACGATGAGACGCGTGGTGGTGGTGGCGATGGCCGTGCTGGCGCTGGCGGCGATCGTGCCGGGAACCGGCGTGGGACAGCAGGGGCCCATCAAGATCGGGCTGGTGCAGGGCATCTCGGGGCCCTTCGAGGTCTACGCGAAGCAGGAAATCACCGGCTTCACCATGGGTCTCGAGTACGCCACGGGCGGCAAGGGTGAGGTGCTGGGCCGGAAGATCGAGGTGCTGATCGAGGACGACCAGCTCAAGCCCGACGTGTCCAAGCAGAAGGTGACCAAGCTCTACGCCGACGACAAGGTCGACCTCGTCGTGGGCACCACCTCGAGCGCCGCGGCACTGGCCATCCTGCCGGTGGCCGCCGAGTTCAAGAAGGTCCTCGTCGTCGAGCCCGCCGTCGCCGACAGCATCACCGGCGAGGCGTGGAACCGCTACATCTTCCGCACCGGCCGGACGTCGAGCCAGGACGCCATCGCCAATGCGCTGGCCGTGGCCAAGCCCGGCGTGAGCATCGCCACCATCGCCCAGGACTATGCCTTCGGCAAGGACGGCGTGGCGGCCTACAAGGCCCAGGTCGAGAAGCTGGGCGCCAAAGTCGTCCACGAGGAGTACACGCCGCGCGACGCCACCGACTTCACCGCGCCCATCCAGAAGATCCTGGGTGCGCTCAAGGACGCGAAGGGGCCGAAGTATGTCGCCGTCATCTGGGCGGGCAAGGGTGGGCCGTACTCCCAGCTCGTGGCGAGCAAGGTAGACAAGAGCGGCATCACCATCACGAGCGGCGGCAATGTGCTCGACATCCTCAAGGCCTTCAAGAGCTACAACCTCGAGGGCATGGTGGGCGGCGCGTACTACTACTACGAGATCCCGAAGAATCCGGTCAACACCTGGCTCGTGACCGAGCACCTGAAGCGCTACAAGGAGCCGCCGGACTTCTTCACCTGCGGCGGCTTCGCCGCGGCCATGGCGGTGGTGGCCGCCATCCAGAAGGCGGGCGGCACCGACACCGAGAAGCTCATCGCCGCCATGGAGGGCATGGACTTCCAGACGCCCAAGGGCAAGATGACCTTCCGCAAGGAAGATCACCAGGCGCTCCAGACCATGTACGACTTCAGGCTCACCTCGAAGCCTGACGTCGCGTGGCTCATCCCCACACTCACGCGGGAGCTCTCGGCGCAGGAGACGGCGCCGCCGATCCAGAACAAGCGGTAGGCGCGCCACGGCCGACGCGCCCGTCCTCTCCACGCGCGACCTGACCATCCGCTTCGGCGGTCATGTCGCCGTGGACCACGTCAGCCTCGACGTACCGCCCCGCGCGCTCAAGAGCATCATCGGGCCCAACGGGGCAGGCAAGACCACGCTCTTCAATCTCCTCTCCGGCCAGTACCGCGCCTCCGAGGGGCAAATCTCCTTCAAGGGCGAGGACATCACGACGTGGAATGCCGCCCGGCGGACGCGCGCGGGGATAGGACGATCGTTTCAGCTCACCAATATCTTTCCCACGCTGTCCGTGCTCGAGAACGTGCGCATCGCGCTGCAGGCGCGCGCGGGCCTGATCTTCACCGCGTGGCGGAGCTACCGGGCCTTTCCCGAGCTGGAGGATCGCGCCTGGGACATTCTCGAGACCGTGCTGCTCGGCGCCAAGTGGCAGTCTCCGGCCAGCGAGCTGGCCCACGGCGAGAAGCGCAAGCTCGAGGTGGGAATCCTGCTCGCTCTCGACGCCGAGGTACTCCTGCTGGACGAGCCCACGGCGGGCATGTCGCTCGAGGAAGTCCCGTCGATCATCGCGCTCATCGAGGCCATACGCCGCCGAGGGGACAAGACCGTCCTCCTTGTCGAGCACAAGATCGACATGATCATGGCGCTGTCCGATTCGATCGCCGTGCTCAAGGACGGCCGGCTCATCGCCGACGACACGCCGGAGGCCATCAGCCGGAACGCCGACGTGCAGGCCGCCTATTTCGGCGGAGGCGTCCGCTAGCATGAGCGAGATCGTGCTGGAGGTCGAGGGCCTCCACACCTATATCGGCCAGCACCACATTCTCCAGGGCGTATCCCTTCGTGCCCGGCGCGATGCGGTGACGGTCCTGATGGGGCGCAACGGCGCGGGCAAGACCACGACGATGCGGAGCATCATCGGACTCCTGCATCCGGCGCAGGGCGCCATCCGCTTCGAGGGCCAAGCCATCGATCGGATGGCGCCCTATGAGGTGGCGCGGCTCGGCGTGGGCTTCGTACCGGAGGGGCAGGGGATCTTCGCCACGCTCACCGTGGACGAGAACCTCCGCGTGGCCATGCACCGGGACGATGCGGAGCGCCGGGAGCGCCTCGCCCGCATGCTCACCCTCTTCCCCGATCTCGATCGCTTCCGATACGCGCGCGCGGGCACGCTCTCGGGAGGCCAGAAGCAGATGCTCGCCATCGCGCGCGCCTTCGTCAACCCGCAGCGCCTGTTGCTGATCGACGAGCCTTCCAAGGGCTTGGCGCCCATCATGGTGGAGCACCTGATCGCCGCGCTCCGCGCCGTCAAGCACGAGACGACGGTGCTCCTGGTCGAGCAGAACTTCGCGATGGCCGAGGTGCTGGCCGACCACTTCTATCTGATCGACGATGGACGCACGGTGCGAGAAGGGCCCATGGCTGCTCTCGTCAGCGACGCCGCGCTCAAGCAGCGGTACCTGGGAATATGAAGCGCGCCGCGCCCGCGCTGGCGGTCCTGATCCTGGCGCTCCTACCCATGCTCGGCATGGAGCCGCATGTCTATCTCACGCTCACCGTGGCCGGGCTCGCCATGGGCATGCTCATCTTCCTCGTGGCCTCGGGCCTGACGCTGATCTTCGGGCTTATGGACGTGCTCAATTTCGCCCACGGCGCGCTCTTTTCCTGGGGCGCCTATGCGGGGTTCAGCGCTCTCATCCTCCTGGACCGTCGCTCCGGCTGGGCCGAATCGCCCTCGGTGCTCTGGAACGCGCTGGCATTGCTCGCCGCCATTCTCGGCGCGGTGCTCGTCGCGCTCGTGCTGGGCGTGATCCTTGAGCGGGTCATCGTCAGGCCCGTCTATGGCCAGCATATGTTCCAGATCCTCATCACGCTCGGCGCCACCATCGTCCTCGAGGAGCTGATCCGCATCGTCTGGGGCCCGAACGACCAGGTGATGCCCGTGCCGGTGTCCTTCCAGGGCTCGTGGGATGTTGCGGATGTGATCGTCCTTCGTGTGCCGGTGATCGCCATCGGCCTGGGGCTCGCCGTCTATGCCGGCATGCTGCTCCTGCTGCATCGAACGCGCGTGGGCCTGATCGTGCGCGCCGGCGTTGAGAGCGGCGAGATGGTGCAGGTGCTGGGGCACAATATTCATCGCTACTTCACCGGCGTCTTCGCCCTGGGCTCGGCGCTGGCCGCGGTGGGCGGGCTCATGTGGGCGGTCTTCCGTCAGTCGGTCAGCCCCGCCATGGGTGGCGAGCAGCTGATCTTCGCCTTCATCGTGGTGATCATCGGCGGGCTCGGCAGCGTTACCGGCTCGCTCGTGGGCGCGCTCATGGTGGGACTCTCGTACAACTATGTCGCCTTCCTGCTTCCCAAGGCTGCGCTCGGCGTGAATATGGCCCTGATGGTGCTGGTGCTCCTGATCCGCCCGACGGGACTCTTCGGAGCGTCGCGGTGAGCGGCGCGCCGACGCCCGTCCAGGCGGCGCGCCAAGCCCAGCTCGCGCATCGCTGGCGGGAGCCCACGGTGTGGCTTCGCCTGGCGGCGCTCGGCGTCTGCGCGCTCGTGCCGCTCGCCGTCCCGTCGTTCCAGGCGACGGACCTCGCCATCAAGATCGTCATCTTCGGCGCCCTGGTCGCGTCCTACGATGTGGTCATCGGCTACACGGGCATCGTGTCCTTTGGCCACGCAATGTACTTCGGCTTCGGCGCCTATGCGGTTGCGCTCGCAGTCGGACGACTCGGCTCGCCCACCTACGGTCACCTCCTTACGGGCTTTCTCGTCGGCATTGCCGTGTCGGCGCTGGTGGCGGCGCTGATCGGGGCCTTCTCGCTCAGGGTCAAGGCGATCTTCTTCGCCATGATCACGCTGGCCTTCGCCGAGTTCGCGGGCATCCTGGCGGTGCAGTGGAGCGCGCTCACCGGCGGCGAGGACGGGCTCTCGCCCAGGCTCCCCGGAGTATTCGCCATCGCCTATGACGGCGGCCGGCTCTTCGGCATCCCGGTGACGGGCAAGCTGGTGACCTACTACACGGTGCTGGCCCTATGCGCGGCCCTCTTCCTCGTCATGGCGCGCTTCGTCGCCTCGCCGCTCGGCCGCACGCTCCAGGCGATCCGGGACAATGAGCTGCGCGCCGAGGCACTGGGTGTGCCGACCTTCGCGCTGCAGATCGTCTCGTCGACGTTCGCGAGCGTCGTCGCGGCCGTGGTCGGCGGTTGCTACGTGATGTGGGTGCGTTACGTGAATCCCGAGTCGGCGCTGGGTGTGCCGGTCATGCTGGACGTGCTACTCATGGTCATCATCGGGGGTATCGGCACGCTGTGGGGCAGCCTGATCGGCGCCGCCGTGCTCCTGACCGCGCGCCTGCTGCTGCCCGACCTGAGAGGGCTGGCTGTCCTCCTGGGCGGGTCCGAGTTCGTCCAGCGGCTGACCGCGCGCTGGCTTCTCGTCTTCGGCATTCTGTTCATCCTGGTCGTCTTCTTCTTTCCCAAGGGTGTTCTCGGAACGGCACGGGAGGCATTGAGGCGCCGCCGCTTGAGCGCAACCCCGGAGGTCTAGCGATGGCGTGGATTCACGTGGCGGGCGAGGAGCGGGCGGAGGGTCTTCTCAAGGAGGGCTACGAGCGGATCAAACGGACGCTCGGCCGCGTCATTCCGTACTACCGCGTCTACAGCGCGAGTCCCCGCCTCCTTCACGCGCATCTCGACTTCTACGGCGCGGTCGGCACGCCCGGCGCGCTGTCCAAGCTGCGCAAGGAGCTGATCGCGACGGCGGTCAGCGCGGACAATGGCTGCGCGCACTGCACCCAGCTCCACGGGGCTTTTCTCAGCAAGCTGACGCCCGACCAGGCGCTGGTCCGAGCACTCATGACCGATCCCGCCGCCGCGCCGCTCGAGGGCGCCGAGCGCGCGCTCGTCGCCTATGCGCTCAAGCTCACGCGCACGCCCCGCGAGATGCGGCAAACCGATGTCGAGGCGCTCCGGGCCGCTGGCTTCTCGGAGGAGGAGATTTTCGAGGCGGCCTTCGTGACCGCCTACTTCAACTACACCAACCGCGTCGCGGAGGGGCTAGGGGTCGAGCCGGAGCCCTGAGCCGGGCTTGCACCGCGCGCCGCCGTCCCGCTACACTGTTGTGCGGTCGTGCGACCCACACCACGCCGGGATGGCGGAACTGGCAGACGCGAAGGTCTCAAAAACCTTTGAGCGCAAGCTCATGGGGGTTCGATCCCCCCTCCCGGCACCAATAGTTGCGGTGAGTTGACAGACAACTGCTACGCTCAGCAGGATCAGCGCGCCCCGCGGGGGAGGCGTTCGTGCCCGCCGCAAACTCGTCACCGGACAGGAGGAAGCATGACCAAGGATACGTTCATACGGAGTGCCGTCGTTGCCGCGCTTGCGCTGCTGTGGGCGAGCCCGGGGACGGCCCAGACGCCGGGCAGCAGCCCTGCGCCTGGTGCTGGGACCGCCCAGCCCAAGTTCCCGGCCACGAGCTTCCTGGCGCCGACCAAGGCCACGTGGGAAAGCACTCGCACTCTGGTGCTCGGAATCGCCGACAGCGTGCCCGAAGACAAGTACGACTTCAAGCCGACTCCAGCCGTGCGAACCTTCCGGGAGATCCTCATCCATCTGATCGGGGAGAACTACACGTTCTTCAGCAGGGTCTCCGGCGACAACCTTGGCAGCAACGCCCGCTTCGACACCCTCAAGAGTCGTGCGGAGATCATGAAGGCGCTCCGGGAGAGCTACGACTACGGCGCCCGGGTGTGGGAGGGGCTCACAGAAGAAAAAGCCCTGGAAATGGTGCCGGGGAGAGGCGGCCAGCACGTACAGCGCTGGGCGGCCATTCTCGGAGTGATCCAGGACAACATGAACCACTACGGCAACCTGGTCGTGTACCTCCGCCTCAATGGGATAGTGCCGCCGCGGAGCGCTTCGCGCAATTGACGGCCGTCGCGTTGAATCAACCCCAAGGTCGCGGGAGCGCTCGGGCTGGCCGGCCGCCCCGGGCGGGTGCGATAGTCCGGTGATGGATCGACGCACGTTCCTCGAAAGCATGGGCGCAGTGCTCCTTGTGGCACCGCTCGCTGCCCAGGCGCAGCAGGCAGGGAAGGTCCCACGGATCGGTTTCCTGTTTTACGGTGCTCCCGGGCCGTCGCCGGAGCTCGAGGCCTTCCGGCAAGGGTTGCGTGATCTCGGCTACATCGAAGGGCAGAACATCAGCCTCGAGTACCGATTCGCAAACGGGCGGGTAGGGCGCCTGCCCGAACTTGCGGCCGAGCTGGTCCGTCTCGAGCTCGACGTTGTCGTCACTCCGGGTACGCCGGCGTCTCTCGCCGCCAAGAAGGCGACCAGCACGATTCCCATCGTCTTCGCTGGCGTTGCCGATGCGGTGGGTACCGGGCTCGTCGCATCTCTCGCGCGACCGGGTGGGAACGTCACCGGGTTGACCAGCATCAGCGCGGCGTTGGGCGGAAAACGGTTGGAGCTTCTGAAGGTCGTTGCCCCCAAGGCTTCGCGCGTGGCCGTCCTCTACAATCCCGCCGACCCATCCAATGTGCTGGTCTTGAAGGAGCTGCAGGAGTCGTCCCGGGCACTGGGCCTCACCCTCCACCCGCTCGCGGTGCGGGGACCCGGCGAGTTCGAGGGCGCCTTTGCCGCGATGACGCG
>Ga0335070_10006749_pt1 | contig 13489 bp, 11 predicted proteins | sample Lox_Sample_13_FD_206722 | JGI IMG/M metagenome (GOLD analysis project Ga0335070, IMG submission 206722) | Soil microbial communities from Loxahatchee National Wildlife Refuge, Florida, United States - Lox_Sample_1.3 | ecosystem: Environmental > Terrestrial > Soil > Wetlands | place: USA...
AAGTACCAGAGCAGGCCGATCCACATCACGCCGGAGAGGATGTGCAGCCAGCGCATGAAGAACGTCCAATAGGCGTGCCCGCCCATCATGCCGAAGGTGTTGGCGACCAGCATCATCGCGACGAGGATGACGATGCCGGCGATGATCGTGCGGCCGAGAGACTGGAAGAAAGCGCCCATCAGTTCCTCCTTCTTGTGTTCTGTGCGGAGGGCGAAAAGTCTATCACTCCCGGCGCAGGCCTGCCGCCGCGGCGCGCGCGGGCGCCGCCTCCAGGCCGCGGCTGTACGCCGACATCGCATAGCAAAACAGGAAATAGACGAGCGAGGCGATCAGGTAGGCCTCGACGCCGAAGCCGGACCAGGCCGGATCCTGCAGAGAGACCTTGATGGTGCTGAGGAAATCAAACAGGCCAATGATCAGCACCAGCGAGGTGTCCTTGAAGAAGCCGATGAAGGTGTTCACGAGCGGCGCGATCGACAGGCGCAGCGCCTGCGGCAGCACCACGTGCAGCATCGCCTGCCGGTAGGACAGGCCGAGCGCCTCGGCCGCCTCGACCTGGGGGCGCGGCACCGCCTGCAGGCCGCCGCGCACCACCTCGGCGAGATAGGCGGCCGCGAACAGCACCAGCGCCAGCTGCGCGCGCAGCAGCTTGTCGATCGTCGCGCCCGCAGGCAGGAACAGCGGCAGCATCACCGAGGCCATGAACAGCACCGAAATCAGCGGCACGCCGCGGACGAGCTCGATGGTGCCGACGCAGGCGTAGCGCAGCACCGGCAGCCGCGAACGGCGCCCGAGCGCGAGCAGGATCGAGAGCGGAAACGCGAACGCGATGCCGAAGCTCGCGAGCAGCAGCGTCAGGATCAGCCCGCCCCAGCGCTCGTTCTCCACATAGGGCAGGCCGAGGACGCCGCCCCACATCAGCGCGCCGATGAGCGCGAGGCCGGCGAGCCAGACCGCCGCGAGCCACCAATGCCAGCATCTTCTGAATGACGAGCAAAACCAGAGAAGGATCAGCAGCACGCTCGCCGCCGCCGGCCGCCAGTGCTGCTCGAACGGGTAGGTGCCGAACAGGATGAAACGGTGCTTCTGGCCGATGAACGCCCAGCAGGCGCCGTGCGCCTCCCGGCAGGCGCGCGGGTCGGACGCCTGCCAGACCGCCTGCGCGAACGCCCAGTCGAGAAACGGCGGCAGCCAGCGCGCGGCGAGCCAAAGGATCGCCAGTGTCGCGAGCGCGCTCGGCCAGCTGGAGAACAGGCTGCGCCGGATCCAGTGCAGGGGACCGCTCACGGCGCCATCCCGCGCAGCGCGGCGCGGCGGTTGTACCAGTTCATGAACGCGGAGATCGACAAGCTGATGGTGAGGAACACCGCCATGATGACGGCGACGCCCTCGATCGCCTGGCCCGTCTGGTTCATCGTCGTGTTGGCGATCGAGACGAGATCCGGATAGCCGATCGCCACCGCAAGCGAGCTGTTCTTGGCGAGATTGAGGTACTGGCTGGTCAGCGGCGGCACCATCAGGCGCAGCGCCTGCGGCAGGACGACGTGGCGCAGCTCGGCGCGGCGTTCCAGCCCGAGCGAGCGCGCCGCGTCGCGCTGGCCGCGCGACACCGAAAGGATGCCGGCGCGCACGATCTCGGCGATGAAGGCCGCGGTGTAGGTGGCGAGGCCTGCGAGCAGCGCCGCGAACTCCGGGCTGAGGCCGGCGCCGCCGGCGAAATTGAAGCCGGAGAGCTGCGGCACGCTGCCGGGCAGCGGAAAGAAGATGCCGCGGTTGGACAGGAACAGCCCGGGCAGCGGCTGCAGCGCGTCGGCGGGCGCAGGCAGGCTTTCCGTGATCAGCGCGTACCAGAAGAACAGCTGCACGAGCAGCGGGATGTTGCGCAGCGTCTCGACGTAGGCGCTGGCGAGCCGGGCGAGCAGCCAGTTCGGGGCGAGGCGCGCGAGGCCGATCGCCGCGCCGAGCGCGGTGGCGAGCACGATGCCGAGCGCGGCGACGCGGAAGGTATTGGCGAGCCCGACCGCGAGCGCGCGCAGGTAGCTGTCCGCCGCGCTGTACGCGAGCAGGCCGGTCTCGCCGATCTCGAAGCCCGCCTCGCGCCGCAGGAACGCGAAGCCGCTCGCGATGCCGCGCGCGGTGAGGTTGGCCGCCGCGTTCGAATAGAGCCACCAGGCGAGCAGCGCAAGGGCGGCGGCGAGCGCCGCCTGCAGGGCGAGCCCGCGCGCTTTCAAGCTACCGGACCGGCGGCGCGTACATCAACCCGCCCTGGGTCCAGAGCTTGTTCAGGCCGCGCTCGAAGCCGAGCGGCTTCAGGTTCGCGTCGAAGGACTCGCCGTAGTTGCCGACCTGCTTGACGATGTTGGCCGCCCAGCGGTTGTCCAGTCCCAGCATCTTGCCGATGTCGCCGGTGGCGCCGACGAAGCGCTGGACCGACGGATTCGGGCTGCCGGCCTGCTGCTCGATGTTCTTCGAGCTCAAGCCCAGCTCCTCGGCCTCGATCATCGCGTAGAGCGACCACTTGACGATGTCGAACCAGCGGTCGTCGCCGTGGCGCACCGCGGGCCCGAGCGGCTCCTTGGAGATCACCTCGGGCAGGATGACGTGCTCGGCGGGCCTGGGCGCGCGCGAGGCGCGCACCGCCACCAGGCCCGAGACGTCCGTGGTGTAGACGTCGCAACGCCCGCTGAAGTACGCGTTGAGCACCTCCTCGAGCTTCTCGATCACCACCGGCTTGAACTTCATGTTGTGGGTGCGGAAATAGTCCGCGAGGTTGAGCTCGGTGGTGGTGCCGGGCTGCACGCAGACCGTGGCGCCGTTCAGCTGCCTCGCGCTCTTCACCTTCTTCTTCGCCGGCACCATGAAGCCCTGGCCGTCGTAGTAGATGATGCCGACGAAGTTGAGGCCGAGGCTCGTGTCGCGCGTGATCGTCCAGGTGGTGTTGCGCGAGAGGATGTCGACCTCGCCCGACTGCAGCGCGGTGAAGCGCTGCTGCGCGGTGAGCGGCGTGTAGCGCACCTTCGCGGCGTCGCCGAACACCGCAGCGGCGACCGCGCGGCACAGGTCGACGTCGATGCCCTTCCAGACGCCCTGCGAGTCCGGCTGCGAGAAGCCGGCGAGGCCGACGTTCACGCCGCACTGCACGTAGCCCTTCTTCTGCACCGCCTCCAGCGTCGATTGCGCGCGCGCCGCACCGGCACAGAGCACGGCGCCGAGAGCGAATGCGAGGGCGCGAGAGGGATTCATGGTCATCCTCCTCCGATCGAGTTCAGCAGTCCGGACACGGCCAGCAGCATCACCGCGATCTGCGCGGCCGCGAGCGCGGCATACAGCCGCTCGCCGCGGCGCAGAAAGCCGCGCAGCGCTTGCGCATAGCAGACGACGGTGATCGACGCGAGCAGCGCGATGCCGATGAAGTTCACGTAGTCGCCGCGGCCGGCAAGCGCCACCCAGCCCCAGCCCGAAGGCACGCGCGCCGCCGCGAGGTATTCCGCCATCGACATGTGCCACAGCCGCGGCAGCTCCTTGAGCGGCACGTAGGGCGAGAGCGCGCCCGAGAGGTAGGCGATCAGCTCGACGACGATCACCGCCAGCGCGACGCGCGCGCCGATGGCCGCGCAGCGCGCGTAATCGGCGCTCGCTGCCTGCTCGCGCTGATTCAGGTCCACAGGCCGAGTCCCTTCAGCAACACGCGCACGCCGGCAAACAGCAGCAGCGCGATCACCGCGAAGCGGATCTGCCGGGCCGGCATGACGCGGAACAGCCGGGCGCCGGCCTGCGCTCCCAGCATCACGCCGAGCAGCGACGGCGCGACGATCACCGGCAGCATCGACCCCTTCAGGAAGTAGACCCAGGCGGCCGGCGCGTTCACGACCGAGATCACGAGGCCGCTCGTGCCCGCGGCGAGCTTGAGCGGCACGCCCATCAGCAGGTTGAACGCGGGAACGTTCGCCCAGCCCGCACCCAGCCCGAACAGGCCGCCGACGAAGCCGATGGCGCTGAACGCGAGCAGGCCGGGCACGACGCGGCCCGCGTGCCAGGACGTGCGCTCGCCGGAGGCCGGATCGGTGTAGCTGCCGTGCAGGCCGAGCGCGGCCGCGAGCGGGTCGCTGCCGGGCGCGTGCGCGCGGGCGGACGGCGAGAGCAGCATGAGTCCGGTGATCAGCAGGATCAGCACGCCCAGCGAGGTCTCGAGCGCGTGCGTCGGCACGGCGAAGCTCGCGAGCGCGCCGGCGATCGAGAACAGCGAGCCGGCGAGCGACACCGGGATCGCCAGGCGCAGGTTCGCCAGCCCGTCGCGCAGCAGGCGCGGGGCCGCCGCGAGCGCGCCGGCGAGCGCGAGCAGCACGCCGGCGCCGCGCACGAAGTCGAGGTGAAACGGAAAAAAGCTGCCGACGATGGGCACGAACAGCACGCCGCCGCCGACGCCGGCGATGACCGCGACGATGCCGAGAAGGAACGTCACGAAGAAGAGCGCGAGCGGCCAGATCCACCAGGCGATGGCGGCGGTGTTTGCAGCGTGCATTTCGCGCTATGCTAACCCGATGCCGAAGCTCGCCGCCAATCTATCGCTGCTTTTTCCGCAGCTGCCGTTCCTCGAGCGCTTCGCGGCGGCGCGCAAGGCGGGCTTTCGCTACGTCGAGTACCAGTTTCCGTACGCGCTCGGCAGCGCGCGCGAGGTGGCCGACGCCGCGCGCGCGGCGGGCGTCGAGGTCGTGCTGCACAATCTGCCGGCGGGCGACGCGGCCAAGGGCGACCGCGGCATCGCCTGCCAGCCCGAGCGCGCGAGCGAGTTTCGCGAGGGCGTCGAGCGCGCCATCGAATACGCCAAGGCCGCCGGCTGTCCGCGCCTGAACGCGCTGGCCGGCATTCCCGCCCAGGGACTGGACCGGGAACGGGCGAGGCAGACGCTGATCGAGAATCTTCGCCATGCCGCGGGAAAGCTCGAGGCCGCGGGCCTCACGCTGCTCACCGAGCCCTGCAACCCGCGCACGATCCCGGGCTTCTTCCTGACGAGCTCGCGCCAGGGCATCGAAGTGATCGACGCCGTCGGCGCCGGCAACCTCATGCTGCAATACGACCTGTTCCACATGCAGATCGTCGAGGGCGATCTCGCCAGGACGATGGAGCGCCTGCTCGCGCGCATCGGCCACATGCAGATCGCCGACGTGCCGGATCGCCACGAGCCCGGCACGGGCGAGCTCAACTTCGGCTTCCTGCTCGCGCACATGGACCGCATCGGCTACCGCGGCTGGGTCGGCGCCGAGTACGTGCCCAGGGGCGACACCCTCGAAGGCCTGAAATGGGCAGCGCCTTACCTCAAGTAGATCCTCTGCTTCAGGAGAGAGTCTCCAGGAAGCTCAGGGAGTTTCTGCCCGAGCGCGCCGTCCTCTGGCAGCCGGAGGACACGCGCCCCTACGAATGCGACGGCCTCACCGCCTACCGGCGCGTGCCGATGGTGGTGGCGCTGCCGGAGACCGAGGAGCAGGTGCAGCGCATCCTGCGCACCTGCCACGGGATGGACGTGCCCGTGGTGCCGCGAGGCGCGGGCACGGGGCTGTCGGGCGGCGCGCTGCCGCCCGGCGATGGCGTGCTGCTGTCGATGGCAAAGTTCATGCGCGTGCTGCGCCTGGATCCCGTGGCGCGCATCGCGGTGGTGCAGCCGGGCGTGCGCAACGCGGCGATCTCCGACGTGGTGTCGCCCTTCGGCCTGTACTACGCGCCGGACCCTTCGAGCCAGATCGCCTGCTCGATCGGCGGCAACGTGGCGGAGAACTCCGGCGGCGTGCACTGCCTGAAGTACGGGCTCACCGTGCACAACGTGCTGCGCGTGCGCGGCTACACCATCGAGGGCGAGCCGGTGGACTTCGGCTCGGAGGCGCTCGATGCGCCGGGCTACGACCTGCTCGCGCTCGCGATCGGCTCGGAGGGCCTGCTCGCGGTCACGACCGAGGTCACGGTGCGGCTGCTGCCCAAGCCGGAAACCGCGCGCGTCATCATGGCCTCGTTCGACGACGTCGAGAAGGCGGGCGAGGCGGTTGCCGCGGTGATCGCCGCGGGCATCGTGCCGGCGGGCCTGGAGATGATGGACAAGCCGGCCACCGCCGCGGTCGAGCAGTTCGTGCACGCGGGCTACGACCTGGAGGCGGCGGCGATCCTCCTGTGCGAGTCGGACGGCACCGCCGAAGAGGTCGAGGAGGAAATCGCGCGCGTGAAGGAGGTGCTCGCGAGGGCGGGCGCGACGCGCCTCGCCGTGTCGCGCGACGACGCCGAGCGGCTGCGCTTCTGGTCCGGGCGCAAGGCGGCCTTTCCGGCCGTGGGGCGCATCTCGCCCGACTACTACTGCATGGACGGCACGATCCCGAAGCGGCGCCTGGGCGAGGTGCTCAACTTCATCGGCGCGCTGGAGAAGAAGTACGGCCTGCGCTGCCCGAACGTCTTCCATGCCGGCGACGGCAACCTGCACCCGCTGATCCTGTTCGACGCCAACAGCGCGGACGAGCTCAAGCGCACCGAGGCGTTCGCCGCCGAGGTGCTGGAGAAGTGCGTCGAGGTGGGCGGTACGATCACCGGCGAGCACGGCGTCGGCGTCGAGAAGATCGACCAGATGTGCGTGCAGTTCACGGCCGCCGAGCTGGAGATGTTCCGCGCCGTGAAGCGCGTCTTCGACGCCAAGGGGCTGCTCAACCCGGGCAAGGCGGTGCCCACGCTGCACCGCTGCGCGGAGTTCGGGCGCATGCACGTGAAATCGGGCACGCCGCCGCGCCCCGAGCTGCCGCGCTTTTGAGCCTAGAAGATCTCCGCGAGCGGGTTCGCGAGGCCGCCGGCCGCGGCCAGGCGCTGTGCATCCGCGGCGGCGGCAGCAAGGACTTCTACGGCAATGCGCCGCGCGGCGAAGTGCTCGACACGCGGGGCTACGCGGGCGTGGTTTCCTATGAGCCGACCGAGCTCGTGATCACCGCAAGGTGCGGGACGTCCTTGCTTGAAATTCAGGATTTACTGGAGAAGCAAAATCAAGTTCTCCCGTTCGAGCCTCCTCACTTCGGCGCCGGTGCGACGCTCGGTGGCTGCGTCGCGGCCGGGCTCTCCGGCCCCCGGCGCGCGAGCGCGGGCGCCGTGCGCGACGCCGTGCTCGGCGCCAGGCTCGTCGACGGGCGCGGGCAGCTGCTCTCGTTCGGCGGCCAGGTGATGAAGAACGTGGCGGGCTACGACGTGTCGCGGCTGCTCGCCGGCTCGCTCGGCACGCTCGGGCTCATCGCAGAGGTGTCGCTCAAGCTGCTGCCGCGGCCGGCCGCAGAGCGCACGCTGCGCTTCGAGATGACGCAGGCGAAGGCTCTCGAGAGCCTGAACCGCTGGGCGGGGCAGCCGCTTCCCGTGTCGGCGAGCGCCTGGTGCGAGGGCAGGCTCGCGCTGCGGCTTTCGGGCGCCGAGAGCGCGCTGCGCGCGGCGGCGCGCAAGCTGGGCGGCAAGGACGTCGCGGCCGAGGAGGCCGCGCGCTTCTGGGCGGGCGTGCGCGAGCACACCGATCCCTTCTTCGCGGGCGAGGCGCCGCTCTGGCGGCTGTCGCTGCCCTCGGGAGCGGGCGGGGTGGCGCTCGAGGGCGCGCAGCTCCTCGAGTGGGGCGGAGCGCTGCGCTGGCTGCGCACGGGCGCCGATGCCGGGCAGGTGCGCGCCGCGGCGGCGCGCGCCGGAGGCCACGCGACGCTGTTCCGCGCGCGCGACAAGTCGGCAGGCGCGTTCGCGCCGCTGCCGCCGCTGCTCGCGCGGCTGCACCGGGATCTCAAGCGCAGCTTCGATCCGGCGGGGATCTTCAATCCCGGCCGCCTGTACGCGGAGTTCTAGGCCTTGGCGAGCTTCTTCTTTTCCGCCTCGACCCTCGCGCGCGCCTGGTCCGCGAAGCCCGACGCCGGGAACCGCGCCAGCAGGCGCGCGTACAGCTGGATCGCGAGCGCGGGCTCGCCCGCTTCGCCCGCCTTGTGCGCGGCCTCGAACAGCAGCTTCTGCTGCGCAAGGCCCGCGGACGGAGCAAGCGCCGCGTTCGAGGCCGGCGCCGCGACCGGCTCGGCCGGAGCCGGGTCGGCCGGCTTGCCGTTCCCCTTGGCCGCCGCGAGAAAGGCGGCCATGCGGTCCTCCTGCGCGGCTTCCCGCGCCTGCCAGCGCTTCGCGCCGTACCAGACGAGACCGCCGGCGCCGAGCGCGATGACGGCGATGACGAGCCAGAACATGGCGAGCATGCGAAAAGTATAGCGAGGCAGGCAGGCGCATCCATGCAGACCCAGCTCGCCGACTTCATCCGCGATACGCCCGAGGGACGCGAGGCGGACGCGATCCTGCGCAAGTGCGTGCATTGCGGCTTCTGCACCGCGACCTGCCCGACCTACCAGCTGCTCGGCGACGAGCTCGACGGCCCGCGCGGGCGCATCTACCTGATCAAGCAGCTCCTCGAGGGCGCGGCGCCGACCGTGAAGACGCAGCTGCACCTCGACCGCTGCCTCAGCTGCCGCTCCTGCGAGAGCACCTGCCCTTCGGGCGTGCAGTACGGGCGCCTCGCGGACATCGGGCGCGGCATCGTCGAGCAGAAAGTCGGCCGCGGCCTGCTGGCGCGATTGCAGAGAACCCTGCTGGGCGCGGTCATTCCGAACACCGCCTTGTTCTCGTTCCTGCTCTCGATCGGGCGGTTCTTCCGTTTCGCTGTTCCGGGAGGACTCAAAGAGAAGATTCCCGTGAAAATCCCTGCGGGCGACTGGCCTCCTGCACGCCATGCCAGAAGGATGCTCGTGCTCGCGGGCTGCGCGCAGCCGGCGATCGCGCCGCGCATCAATGCCGCCGCGGCGCGCGTGCTCGATCGGGCCGGCATCTCGCTCGTGGAAGCGTCCGGCGCGGGCTGCTGCGGGGCGGTGCGCTTTCACCTGAACGAGCAGGCGGCGGGCCGCAACGACATGCGAGCGCTCATCGATGCCTGGTGGCCGGCCGTCGAGCGCGGTGGAATCGAGGCGATCGCGATCACCGCGAGCGGCTGCGGCAGCTTCATCAAGGAGTACGCGCACCACCTCGCGCAGGATCCCGCCTACCGCGAAAAGGCCGAGCGCATCGTCGGCTTGACGAAAGATCTCTCGGAAATCGTTCCGGAGGAGTGCATTCAGCAGGCCGATGCCTCCTCGCGGGTCGCCTTCCAGTCGCCTTGCTCGCTGCAGCACGGCCAGCAGATCCGCGGCAAAGTCGAAGGCCTGCTGGCGAAGGCCGGCTACGAGCTGACGCCCGTGCCCGATGCGCACCTGTGCTGCGGCTCGGCCGGCACCTACTCGATCCTGCAGCCCGAGCTCTCTGGCCGCTTGAAGGAGCGCAAGCTGGCCGCGCTCTCGGCGGGCGAGCCGCAGGCGATCGCCACCGCCAACATCGGTTGCCTCGCGCACCTGCAGGCAGGCGCGCGCGTGCCCGTGCGGCATTGGATCGAGCTGCTCGACGAGGCGGCCGCGACGGCGCAAAATTCCGGGCCATGAACGCTCCCCGCTCCGCGCCGGGCCTTGCCGACGCCGATGCCGCCGTGAAGGTGGTGCGCGCGGCCTGCCCGCACGACTGCCCGGACACCTGCGCGATGCTGGTGACGGTGAAGGACGGCGTCGCGGTGAAGGTGCAGGGCGATCCGCTGCACCCGTTCACCGACGGCACGCTGTGCACCAAGGTGAGCCACTACGCCGAGCGCACCTACGCGCCGGACCGGCTGCTGCACCCGATGCGGCGCACGGGTCCGAAGGGCAGCGGCGAGTTCCGGCGCATCAGCTGGGACGAGGCGCTCGAGGAGATCGCCGCGCGCCTGAAGGCGCTCGCGGCCGAAGATCCGCAGACCATCCTGCCGCTCAGCTACGCGGGCACCATGGGCATGCTGCAGTACATGTCGATGGACCGGCGCTTCTTCCACAAGCTGGGCGCCTCGCAGCTGGAGCGCACGCTATGCTCGTCGGCGGGCAAGGCCGGCATCAAGGCGACGCTGGGCGGCAGCTACGGCATGGATCCCGAGCACTACCCGGATGCGAAGCTGATCCTGATCTGGGGCTCCAACCCGATCGCCTCCAACCTGCACTTCTGGTCGCGCGCGCAGGAGGCCAAGCGCCGCGGCGCGAAGCTCGTCGCGATCGATCCCTACCGCAGCCTGACCGCGGAGAAGTGCACCCAGCACATCGCGCCGCTGCCGGGCACCGACGGCGCGCTCGCGCTCGGCATGATGCACGTCCTGATCACGGAGAACCTGATCGACGAGGACTATGTTGCGCGCTTCACGCTGGGTTTTGATCTTTTGAAGGAAAAAATCAGAATCCATACCCCGGAGTGGGCGGCGCAGATCTGCGGTCTCGATGTCCAGGAGATCGTCCAGCTCGCGCGCGACTACGGCACGGCGAAGCCCGCGGCGATCCGTCTCAACTACGGCATGCAGCGGCATGCGGGCGGCGGCATGGCCGCGCGCACGATCGCCTGCCTGCCCGCGCTGGTGGGCGCCTGGCGCGACCCGGCGGGCGGCCTGCTGCTCACGACCGCCGACAACTACCACTTCGACCATGCTGCGCTCGAGCGCCCGGACCTCATGCCGACGCCGCGTCCGCGCGTGATCAACCACTCGCGGCTGGGCGAAGCACTCACCTCGGCCGAGCCGCCGGTGCGCGCCGTGATCGTCTACAACAACAATCCGGTCGCCGTCTGCCCGGATTCCAACCGGGTGCTCAAGGGCTTCGCGCGCGAGGACATGTTCTGCGTGGTGATGGATTCCTTTCTCACCGACACCGCGGACTACGCCGACATCGTCCTGCCGGCCACCACGCAGCTCGAGCATGCCGACATCCACAAGTCCTACGGGCACCTGTACGTGGTGGCGAACAACGCGGCGATCGCGCCCGTGGGCGAGTCGCTGCCGAACGCGGAGGTGTTCCGGCGCCTCGCCGCGCGCATGGGTTTTACAGAGCCGTGCTTTCGCGACAGCGACGACGACCTGGCGCGTCAGGCGATCGGCTCGGGGCACCCCAACCTCGCCGGCATCGACTGGGAGACGCTCCGGCAGAACGGCTGGCAGCGCCTCGCGCTGCCGAAGACCTTCGCGCCGTTCGCGAAGGGCGGCTTCCACACGCCCTCGGGCAAGTGCGAGTTCTACAGCGAGTCGCTCGCGAAGCATGGTTTCGACCCGCTGCCCGGCTACACGCCGCCCGCCGAGCTGCCCTCGAGCAATCCGGAGCTCGCGCGCAAGTACCCGCTCAATTTCCTCTCGCCGCCGGTTCGCAATTTCCTGAATTCCTCGTTCGCGAACCTGAAGCGCTTCCGCGACGCCGAAGGCGAGCCTGCGCTGGAGCTGCACTCCGCGGACGCCGCGCCGCGCGGCATCCGCGACGGCGACCGCGTGCGCGTATTCAACGACCGCGGCAGCGTCGAGCTGCGCGCGCGAGTGAACGACAGGCCGCGCCGCGGCGTCGTGGTGGCGCCCTCAGTCTGGTGGCGCAAGTTCACGCCCGACCGGCGCAACGCGAACGATCTCACCTCGCAGCGCACCGCCGACCTGGGCGGTGCGGCCACGTTCTACGACTGCCTGGTCGAGGTCGAGCGCGCCGCGTAGGCGGCGCGCGTCGGCCCCTGCGCGCCGCCCGTCGGCGCGACTGCAAGAAAAGGTCAGTCGCGTGCGACAGTTCCAGCGGGCCGTGCCGACTGGGGGATAGCTTGGCGCCGATGAACGACGAACGCCTGGTGACGGCGCGCATCGCCGCGCTGTTCAGCCTCGCCTGGCCGGCCTATTTCGCCTCGGTCGCGCTCGCGTGCCTGCTGCTGCTCGTGCTCTGGGGGGAATTCCCGGCGCCGCTGCTGCTCGGCTGGCTGGGCGCCATGATCGCGCTCACGGCCGTGCGCGTCGGCCTGCAGGGCGCGTATCGCCGCGCGCCCGCCGCGCTCTCGGCGCGCGCCTGGGAGCGGTTCTTCGTGCTCGGGGCGTTCGGTGCCGGGGCGATCTGGACCTTCGCGCCCGCGGTGTTCCTGCCCGGGGCCGGGCCGCTGCTGCAGCTGCCGGTGGTGTTCGTGGTCGGCGGCACGATCATCGGCGCCGCGGGCGTGTACGCGGCGAGCCCGACCGCGTACTACGCGTTCAGCGCCCTGCCTCTGGTCGCGGTCGTGGCGCAGCTGCTCGCGCAGGGCGGCGGGACCTATCCGCTTCTCGCGCTCATGGTCGCGGTGTTCGGCGCGGCGATGATTTCCGTGTATCGCGGCATCCACGGCAACGTGCTCAGCGCGCTGCGCACGCGCATCGAGAACGAGGAGCTGCTCGCGCGCTTGGCGCGGAACGAGGCCAAGCTGCGCGAGGCCGTGGACGAGGCGGTCGGCAAGGTGACCGAGCTCGAGCAGGCGCAAGCGGCCTACCAGGAGCTCGCCGCCGAGGAGAAGCTGGTGTTCGACACGCTGCCGGTGGGCGTCGCGTTCTTCTCCGAGCGCGTCATCCTGCGCTGCAACCGCCGGCTGGAGCAGATGCTGGGCTACGAGCCGGGCGAGCTCGCCGGACGCTCCTCGCGCGTGCTGTATCCGTCGGACGCGCTCTGGAACGAGGCGGGCGAGCGCTACAAGCTGCTGGCCGGCGGCCAGGTGCTCGAGGGCGAATTCAAGCTGCAGCGCAAGGACGGCAGCCAGCTCTGGTGCCACTCGGTCGGGCGCTCGATGAACCCGCACGAGCCGCGCGCGTCCACGATCGTCACCTACAGCGACACCAGCGCGCGCCACGCCGCCGAGCGCGCGCTGCGCAAGAGCGAGGCGATGTACCGCAACCTCGTCGAGACCTCGAACGACCTCATCTGGGCGGTGGACGCGGAGGGGCGCTGGACCTACCTCAGCCCGGCCGCGGCGCGCCGCATCTACGGCTGCCAGCCCGGCGAGCTGCTCGGCCGCGCGTTCAGCGAGATGCTCGCGCCCGAGGTGGGCGAGCGCGACCTGGCGGTGTTCCAGCGCATCCTCGCCGGCGAGTCGGTGTTCGACTATCAGACGCGCCACCTGCGCCGCGACGGCGCGCACGTCGACCTGTCGTTCAACGCGGTGCCGATGCGCGACGCACGCGGCGCGGTGACCGGCGCGACCGGAACCGCGCGCGACGTCACCGCCGAGAAGGTCGCCGCCGCCGCGCAGTACGAGAACGTCGAGAAGCTGCGCCTCGCGGTGGACGCGGCCGAGCTCACGTACTGGGAATGGGAGCGCGACACCGATCAGCTGCACTGGGGCCGCGACCCCTCGACGCTGGTCGGCGACGCGGGCGGGCGCAATACGCGCTGGTCCGAGTACCTGCAGATCGTGCACCCGGAGGACCGCGAGCGGTACCTCGCGACGGTGAACGCCGCCTGGGAGCAGGCCGGCGCGTGCTCCAACGAGTACCGCGTGATCCGCGGCGACGGCCGCGTCGCCTGGCTGTCCTCGCACGGCAAGACGCTCGCCGACGCGAGCGGACGCGTCTACCGTATGATCGGCGTGTCGCAGGACATCA
>Ga0335070_10006750_pt1 | contig 13488 bp, 10 predicted proteins | sample Lox_Sample_13_FD_206722 | JGI IMG/M metagenome (GOLD analysis project Ga0335070, IMG submission 206722) | Soil microbial communities from Loxahatchee National Wildlife Refuge, Florida, United States - Lox_Sample_1.3 | ecosystem: Environmental > Terrestrial > Soil > Wetlands | place: USA...
ATCCCTTCAGGTCGTCCATGCGCAGCTCGCGCAGGTAACCCTGGAACTGGTCGACGATGCGCGGCTGGAGCGCCACCATGCCGGCCTTCTCTTCCGGCGAATCCAGTTCGAGCGAAACCGACAGTTTGAGGTAGGCGGGCGTCGAGTCGGCGCTCTGGATGTTCACGATGATGTCGGGAACGTCGTAGAAGGTGATGTTGGGCGGCGTGACGGGCAGCTGTTCGTGCGCGCCAGCGGATGCGAGCTGCGCCTTCTTGGCGCTCGAGCCCATGAAGAAGAAGTAGTAGCTGCCGCCGCCGATCAGCGCGATGAGCAGGAACAGCCCGCCGCCGGCCATGATCAGCAGCTTCTTGTTGCCCAGCAGTTTCTTAACGAAACCTTGCTTCGGCGCATCGCCCTCGGCGCCGGCCTCGCCGTCTTTCTTTTCGGCGTCGTCTTCCGGCGCTTCCGGTTTGTCGTTCTTGGCCACGCGTGGACGCCCTTCACGAGAATTCTCCAGCGCGAAATTAGGCGGACGTGGTTAAGGACTGGTTCAAATTAGCCGTCCGGAGGCGTTCGAGCGGAAATTCTTGCCGGGCAGTTTGGTGTCGCGGCCGCCCCATCGCGTGAGAAGAGCCGCGCTTTCCCTCGGTTTTTCGCTGGCACAGGGGCTGCACGGCCTGCGACGGACCAGAAAGGTTCGAAGGCCCCGCATGGATACGACGCTACTCATCAGTCTTTCGCAGCAGATCGCGTCGGCGACGTCGATGGACGTTATCGCCAACAATCTGGCGAACGCTTCGACGCCGGGATACCAGCGCGACGAGCCCACGTTCCAGGAATATGTCGTCAACGTCGATCCGGTCGAAGGTCAGGTCGGACCGCAGCAACTCAGCTACGTCAAGGACATGGGCCTGATCCGCGATCTCAGCGAAGGGCGGATGGACACGACCGGCGCCACCTTCGACATGGCGATCCACGGTTCGGGCTATTTCGTCGTGCAGACCGCGAACGGCGAGCGCTATACGCGCAACGGACATTTCACCCTCGACAGCTCGGGCCAGATCGTGACCAGCAACGGCGATCCGGTGCAGGGCGACGGCGGCGCGATCACGGTGACGCCAGACGACGGCGACGTTCACATCGCACAGGACGGAACGGTCAGCGGCAAGAACGGCCAGATCGGCCGCATCCGCGTCGTCGACTTCGCCAATCCGCGGCTGCTCTCCAAAGAGGGCGCGACGCTCTATTCCACCGATCAGTCGCCGGTCACGGCGGACAATTTCAAGCTCCAGTCAGGAATGCTGGAAGCCTCGAACGTCCAGCCCGTTGTCGAAATTTCTCACATGATCGAAGTCATGCGCGCCTACCAGGCGACCGCAAACCTCACCCAGACCCAGGAAGATCTCGACCGCGAAGCGATTCAGAAGCTCGGCGGAACACCGGCCTAAGGAGTAACCGACATGCGTGCCCTCTCAATCGCCTCCACCGGAATGCTCGCGCAGCAGACCAACGTCGAAGTGATCGCCAACAACCTGGCGAACATGAACACGACCGGATTCAAGGAACAGCGCGCGGAGTTCGAAGACCTTCTGTACCAGAACGTCTCGACGCCGGGATCGAACTCGTCCGATACGGGAACCGTCCTGCCGAGCGGCATTCAGCTCGGCGCCGGCGTGCGCACGGCTGCGGTCTATCGCGTCACGACGCAGGGCGACGCCAAGCAGACTTCCAACCCCTACGACATGATGATCAGCGGCCCGGGCTATTTCCAGATCCAGATGCCCGACGGCACGAACGCCTACACCCGCGCCGGCAATTTCGGACTCTCGCCAGAAGGGCAGCTCGTTACCGACCAGGGCTACACCGTCACGCCCGGCATCGCGATTCCGGCCAATGCCATTTCGGTCGCGGTGAACGCACAGGGGCAGGTATCGGCGACGATCGCCGGACAGTCTGCGCCGCAGACCATCGGAACGCTGCAGCTCACGCGTTTCGCGAACGAAGCCGGTCTCCAGCCGATCGGCAACAACCTCTATCTCGAGACGCCGGCCTCGGGCTCGCCGCAGTCGGGCGTTCCGGGCGCCGCCGGCTACGGCACGATCCAGCAGGGATTCCTCGAGACCTCCAACGTCAACGCCGTCGAGGAGATCACCTCGCTGATCACGGCGCAGCGTGCCTACGAAATGAATTCGAAAGTGATCACCGCGGCGGACGAGATGCTGCAGGCCACTTCACGGCTGGGAGCCTGATGACCATGCTGCTGCGCCTCTTCATCTTCGCCACCGCGCTCCTGATGGCCTATCCGGCTTTCGCCGATACCGGCATGCGCGTCGTCGTTCCCAACCACGATATCGCGCGCGGCGAAACGATTTCCGACGCCGACCTCGTCTACGGCACTATTCCGGCGACGAACGTTTTTTCCGGCGTCGTCACGTCGATGGACCAGCTTAGCGGGATGGAATCGCGCCGCATGCTGCGCGCCGGCGAGATCGTGCGCGTCGACGACGTGCGCCGTCCCGTGATCGTCGCCAAGGGCTCCATCGTCACCATGACGTTCGAGGCGCCGGGCGTCGTGCTCACCGCCAGCGGCCGCGCCATGAGCGAAGGCGGCATCGGCGATACCGTCACCGTCCAGAATCCGGTCTCGTTCCGGATGATCACCGCCATCGTCACCGGTCCCGGCGCCGTCAAGGCTTCGCCGGCATCCCTCGGGCCTTCGGTCCAGGCGCATGTCGTCGCCGCCAACCATTAGGGAGCAAGCCATGTTCCGCCTTCACCACAGGGTCATGCTGGTCGCCGCCGCCGTCTCGGCCGTGACGGGATGCTCGGCCATCGACCGCGTCCGCGAGATCGGCGATCCGCCGGCGCTCGCCACGATCGCTGATCCGGCCTCGCCGGTGAATGCCGGCGCGCCCGCGCTGCCCATTCCGCCGCCGCCCGAGCCCGCGCGCGCGGTCAATTCGCTCTGGGCCAGCGGCTCGCGCAGCTTCTTCCACGATCCGCGCGCCAGCCGTCCGGGCGACATCATCACGGTCAATATCTCGGTCGCCGATGCCGCCAAGCTCAGCAACACCACGTCGCGCACGCGCACCAACGCGGACGACGCCAACCTGACGAATTTCTTCGGCCTCGAAACCTCGCTGGCCAGCGCGCTGCCGTCGGGCGCCACGCCGTCCAGTCTCGTCAAGATGGGATCGGATACGTCCAACGTTGGCGCCGGTTCGGTCGACCGCTCGGAAACCATCAACCTGACTCTCGCTGCTCTGGTGACCCAGGTTCTGCCGAACGGAAACCTCGTCATCGGCGGCCACCAGCAGGTGCGCGTGAACAACGAGCTGCGCGACCTGCAGGTCGCCGGCATCGTCCGGCTGGAGGACATCACCAGCGCCAACACCGTCGATCTCAGCCAGATCGCCGAGGCGCGTATCTCCTACGGCGGTCGCGGCACGGTCAGCGACATGCAGCAGCCACGTTACGGCTCGCAGCTCTTCGACATCCTGATGCCGTGGTGAGTTGCGGCTAGCGAATCGGTCCCGGGCCGGCCCCGGGCAGACCGGATGTCCTCTCCAAAACGGAGCGGACGGGGCAAGGCAAAACGGCCGGATCCTATTCGGGTCCGGCCGTTTTCCGATTTCGCTTCGTACGCGGATTAGTCGTCGCGATAGACTTTTTCGCGGCGCTCGTGGCGCTCCTGCGCTTCAAGCGACAGGGTCGCGATCGGCCGCGCGTCGAGACGCTTGAGCGAGATCGGCTCGCCCGTCTCTTCGCAGAAGCCGTAGGAGCCGTCGTCGATCCGCCTCAGGGCCGCATCGATTTTCGCGATCAGCTTGCGCTGGCGGTCGCGGGTGCGCAGTTCGAGCTGACGCTCGGCCTCGGTCGAGGCGCGGTCCGCGAGATCGGCGTGCGGAACCGTTTCGGCCTGGAGGTTTTGGATGGTCTCGCGGCTTTCCCGGAGGATTTCTTCTTTCCAGTTGTTGAGCTTGCGGCGGAAATATTCCCTTTGCCGCTCGTTCATAAAGGGTTCGCTCTCCACCGGCTTGTAGCCGGGCGGAAGTTGGGTACCCATGCGCACTCCCTTCAAATGATGGAACGCGTGTCCAGAGGGCCGGGGTTATAGCGATGCCTTTCGGCGCGTCAATCGCAATTAGTTAACGGCCACGCGGATTTGGGGCTGTATCCCCGAAGTTCCCCTCAGCCGGTCGACCAGTCCGGCGGCCATGGCCAGAACCGCATAGGCGAGGAGCGCCATCCGGGCTTCGTCGACCGGAGAGGAGGGATCCGGACCGAAGGCGACATAGGTTTCGACGACGCCCATCAGTGCGACGAACGCCCAGAGCGCGACATCGCCAAGGCGGGTTCGGGACGGGACGGCGCCGGCGTAAATCAGCGCGCCGGCAACCAGGAGGACGAGCTCGAGCGGAAAGCTGATCCAGACGTGCCGCCATAGACCCAGACCGACCTTGTAGGAATCGCCGAGCAAGGGCAGGTCGGGTACGTGCACGACGAGGTCCAGGAGCCAGTGCGAAAACACCGCGCCGGCGACTACCGCCGCGATCGCCGCGCGCCTGTCGCGATAGAAGAGCGAAGCGATCGCGCCGAGCGCTGCGGACAGCGCCAACGCGCCGATCAGGCCGTGCGTGAAAGGCATGTAGTAAAGGTCCAGCGAACTGCCTTCGGTGAAGCCTTTTACGATCCGCAATTTCTCGACGTCGAGCATGACGAGGGCAGACCAGCACACATCGAGCCACTGCACGGCGATGAAGAGCAGCCAGAGCGGCAGACGCTTTTCGACGCGCTTGGCCGCGAATGCGGGACCGTAATGTCCGATGAACATCTAGCTCTCCCCGGCGGCGCGGCCGATGCGGCCGAGATGGGTGAAGCCGAAACCTGTGCCGTGCTTGAGGCCGTAGCCAAGCGCGCGGTCGAATCCGATATGCGCCATCCAGATCAGCGCGACGGCGAGCGCCAGCGGCGCGTTCAACAGCACGCCGGCGGCGCCGAGAACGAGCGGCGCGACCGTGGAATGCATCATGTTGTAGGCCGCAGCGCCGATGCGCGGGCCGCCGAGATAGCCGGCAAAGCTGAGGTCCGGGAAAAGAAACAGCAGGGCGAATTGCTTCCAGTCGCCGCCGGCGCGGAAATACAGGCCCATTGCGCAGCTCATCAGCATGAAGCCCTCGATGCGCAGCAGGTTGCGGGCGCCGCCGTCGACGGCTCCGGAATGGGTGATGGCCTGGTTCATGACTCCTGCCTCCTTGGCTGGAGAGGAGAATGCCCGCGCGGCGGACAAACGAAAATTGCCTAAGGTTGCAGAGCCTATATACGAAATTGCATATCGAACCGGATCCGGGCGCGATGTGGCGGGCATTGGGGTGTCCGGGAGCATCGCCCGCAACGCGGCCGTTTGTGCTAGGCTCCGCCAGGTCCGGCGGTGGGGGAATCATGGCATTCGGCGTTCGAAGCTTTTTGCTGGCGTGCGCGGTCCTGCTGGCGGCGACAGACGTTGCGGCGGCGCAAGTCGAAACCCTCGTGGTGACGGCCGAAAAGCGCGAGTCCTTTTCCAACACACCTTATGCTCCGGGCGAGGGAGCCGCGCCGCCCCACATCTTCCTCGCGAAGCGCGCTGACCATGTGATCACGCGCGTCAGCGTGACGTGCGACACGCGCGACGCGAGTCAACGCCGCGCCGAGTTGAAGGAAACGCTGCGCGCCATGCTCCGCGCGGCGTCCGGAACCGGATCGATCTCGCTCAGCGTGGGCGACACGGTTATCACCGATCTGACCGAATCCGACTTCGACGGGCTGATCGTGCCCGATGCGCGTGAGGACACCAGCCAGGCGACCGTGATCGTCAAGACGAAGATTACCGCTAACGACACACTGAATGCCGCGATGGCGCGCATCCTGCAATTCATCGGCACGACCCCGAAATCGGGCAGGACAGAAATGATCCGCACAGGCGGCTGGGACCTGACGATTGTCGGACCCGAACAATATCGCGACGCCATCATCGCTCTCATCGTCGCCGATGCGAAGCACACGGCGGAGCTGTTCGGTCCGGGGAACGGCGTGCACGTCGACGGATTGGAGCATCGCGTGAGCTGGTACCAGAAGGGTCCGCTCGATCTGGCGCTATATATCCCCTACACGATGGAGGTGTCGCCGAACGCGCACTAGCGCGACCGCCGCCATTGCGGCCGATCAATGTATGCCGGTCCGATGCGCGCGAGCCTCTACGTGAGGTAAAGAGCGTTTTCGCTTGGTGAAGGTTCTGCTGATCGTCTGCGCCGTCGCGGCGGCGGCCGTCTATACCGCCTTCGTTCGCGCGCTGGGGCGCGCGCGCAAGCGGCTCAACGGTGCCAGCCGGACGATCGAGACATCGCCCGGCATCGTCGAATATGCGCAGGCCGGATCGGGCACGCCGGTTCTCTGCATCCACGGCGCGTCCGGCGGGTTTGACCAGGCGCTCGACGTGACCGGCGCGCTAACCGGCGCGGGATACCGGCTCATCGCACCCTCGCGCTTCGGCTATCTGCGATCCGCGATGCCGCCGCATTTGAGTCACGCCCTGCAGGCGGACGCCTACGCCGAACTGCTCGATGGCCTTGCCGTCGACGGGACCTGCGTCGTGGGCATTTCCGCCGGAGCCTGGTCCGCGTTGACGTTCGCATTGCGCTATCCGCGACGCTGCCGCGCCCTCGTGCTTCTCGTCCCGGCGAACGCATTGCCGCCGGGCGTCGCCGTTCACGGCGGGGCGATCACGCGCGCCGTCCTCAGTTCCGATTTCATCGCCTGGTGCGTCCTGAAGCTGACGCCGCTTTTTCCCGGTCTCCTGGCCGAGGCGTTGCTCGGCACCGGGTCTCGCCTGCTGCGTACCGCCGAGGCGAGCGAACGCGCGCGCGTGCGCGAGATCCTCGACCATCTCCTGCCCGTCAGCCGTCGGATCGACGGCATGAGTTTCGACATCCGCGCGGCGGCGAAGCCTGAAGCCATCGCATTCGAGAACATCACCTGCCCCGTTCTGGCGATCAGCGCCGAAGACGACGCTTTTGGTACCGCCGCTCGGGCACGGGAAATCGCGCGTGCCGTGCCGAACGGCCGGGCGGTCATTTACCCCGACGGCGGGCATGCGCTGGTCGGACGCCAGGCGGAAGCGCTGCGTGCGGTGACGCAGTTCCTGAATGACGCCCCGGCGCGCGGCTGAACCGGTGCCTGCCGCGGCCGGCACACACTGTGCGCAAATGATTTGGGCCCGGCGTAAAACCGGGCCCAGGATCATGCTTTCACGATGGTTGCGGGGACAGGATTTGAACCTGTGACCTTCAGGTTATGAGCCTGACGAGCTACCGGGCTGCTCCACCCCGCGTCACGCGCCTTCTGCCAGTCGGCGAAGGGAGCGCGGATATAGGCTATAGGTATTACCCTGTCCACCCCTGCACAGGCGCGCGCGCCGGGAGCGCGAAACCATTTGCTTGATGGTGTTTGCGCGACGGTTCTGCGCGGCGCGGAGCGGGACCCGTCCTCTGCGACGGACACGAACGCGGCCCGCAATTCAGCGCGAGATGGCGCCGTCCGCCTTACGTCGCGCGCGCGAGAGAACACCCGTCCCGCGCCCGCCGACTAACACCTATGTTGCTGCAGCGCGTCATTTCGCACTTGGAGATGCGGCAATTTATGGTCTACTTAGGCTCGTAATGAGCACATTGATTGCTCAATTCTTGGGTCTGGGTGTGATTGACGATGTCTGGTTTGCCGCCGAAACAGGGTCTCTATGACCCCCGCAACGAGCATGACTCGTGCGGCGTCGGCTTCGTGGCCAACATCAAGGGCGAGAAGTCGCACGGGATAATTTCCCAAGGACTTCAATTACTTATAAATCTCGACCATCGCGGCGCGGTGGGCGCGGATCCGCTGGTCGGCGACGGCGCCGGCTGCCTGATCCAGATCCCGGACGCGCTCCTGCGCGACTGGGCCGAGGGCGCCGGCGTGACTCTTCCCCAGCCCGGCCACTATGCCGTCGCCATGTGTTTCCTCCCGCGCGAGGCCAAGGCGCGGGACATCGTGGTCAAGCAGTTCGAGCGCTTCATCAAGAACGAAGGCCAGAGCCTGATCGGCTGGCGCGACGTGCCCACCGACCCGACCGGATTGGGCAAGACCGTCATCGAGCAGATGCCGCTCATCCGCCAGGCGATCATCGCGCACGGTCCGGAGGTCAAGGACCAGGACACGTTCGAGCGCAAACTGCTCGCGATCCGCAAGCAGACCCAGAACCCGCTCGCCGCACTCGCCAAGAAGCACAAGCTCCCCAGCATCGCGCAGTTCTACATCCCGTCCTTCTCGACGCGCACGGTGGTCTACAAGGGCCTCCTGCTCGCGCCCGACGTCGGCCGCTTCTATCTCGATCTCAAGAATCCGCTGACCAGGTCGGCCATCGCGCTGGTGCACCAGCGCTTCTCCACCAACACCTTCCCGTCCTGGAAGCTCGCGCACCCCTATCGCTACATTGCGCACAATGGCGAGATCAACACGGTCCGCGGCAACGTCAACTGGATGAACGCGCGCCGCCGCACGATGGAATCCGATCTTCTCGGTCCGGATCTCGACAAGATGTGGCCGCTGATTCCCCACGGCCAGTCCGACACCGCGAGCCTCGACAACGCGCTGGAGCTGTTGATCGCCGGCGGCTATCCGATCGCGCACGCCGTCATGATGCTGATCCCCGAAGCGTGGGCCGGCAACCGGCATATGGACCAGGCGCGCCGCGCCTTCTACGAGTACCATGCCGCGCTGATCGAACCGTGGGACGGTCCGGCATCGATCGCCTTCACCGACGGGCGCCAGATCGGCGCCACGCTTGACCGCAACGGACTGCGTCCCGCCCGCTTCATCGTGACCGAGGACGATCTCGTCATCATGGCTTCAGAAGCGGGTGTGCTGCCCGTTCCCGACGACAAGATCGTGCGCAAGTGGCGCCTGCAGCCCGGCAAGATGCTGCTCATCGACCTCGAAGAAGGCCGCATCATCGAGGATGAGGAGATCAAGCGCACGCTCGCCGACGCCAAGCCCTATGAGGACTGGCTGAAGAAGACCCAGTTCAAGCTGGAGGAGCTCGACCTTCCCGACGAGCAGCCGGTGCCGTCGAACGATCCCGCCGCGCTGCTCGATCGCCAGCAGGCCTTCGGCTACACGCAGGAGGACATACAGTTCTTCCTCGAGCCGATGGCGACGGCGGGCGAGGATCCGGTCGGCTCGATGGGGACCGACACGCCGCTCGCGGTTCTCTCCCGGAAGTCGCGGCTGCTCTATAACTATTTCAAGCAGAACTTCGCGCAGGTCACCAACCCGCCGATCGATCCGATCCGCGAAGAGCTCGTCATGTCGCTGGTCTCCATGATCGGACCGCGACCCAATCTGTACGGCCGCCAGGCGGGAACGCATAAGCGCCTCGAAGTCTCGCAGCCCGTGCTGACGAATGCCGACCTGGAAAAAATCCGCGCCATCGAGAACTTGCTCGACGGCGCGTTCCGCACCGCGACCATCGACATCACCTGGGATGCATCGGAAGGCGCGGCGGGTCTGGAGCGCGCGGTCGAGCGCATCTGCAACGAAGCGACGAACGCCGTCCTGCTGGACGCCAATATCCTCATCCTGTCGGACCGCGCCGTATCGCCCGACCGCGTCGCGACGCCCGCCCTCCTGGCGACGGCGGCCGTGCATTTCCATCTCATCCGCCTCGGCCTGCGCATGCAGACGGGCCTGGTGATCGAGACCGGGGAAGCGCGCGAAGTGCATCATTTCTGCGCGCTCGCCGGTTACGGCGCCGAGGCCATCAATCCCTACCTCGCCTTCGAAACGCTCGAGCAGGTCCGCGTGCAGCGCGGGCTGAACCTGAAGCCGTACGAGGTGCAGAAGAACTACATCAAGGCGGTGGGCAAGGGCATCCTCAAGGTGATGTCCAAGATGGGCATCTCGACCTACCAGTCCTATTGCGGCGCGCAGATCTTCGACGCGGTCGGCCTGTCGTCCTCCTTCGTGGAGAAATACTTCACCGGCACGGCGACGACCATCGAAGGCATCGGCGTCAAGGAGATCGCCGAGGAATGCGTGCGCCGCCATCGCGACGCCTATGGCGACAATCCGATCTATCGCAACATGCTCGACGTCGGCGGCGACTACGCCTTCCGGCTGCGCGGAGAGGACCATGCCTGGACGCCGGAATCGGTGTCGCGGCTCCAGCATGCCGTCCGCGGCAACCTGCCCGAAGAATATCGCGCCTTCGCGCAGACCATGAACGACCAGAGCGAGCGGCTGCTCACGATCCGCGGCCTGATGCAGTTCAAGTTCGCCGACAAGCCGATCCCGCTGTCGGAGGTCGAACCCGCGTTCGAGATCGTCAAGCGCTTCGCGACCGGCGCGATGAGCTTCGGCTCCATCAGCCGGGAGGCGCACACCAATCTCGCCATCGCCATGAACCGCATCGGCGGTCGCTCCAACACCGGCGAGGGCGGCGAAGAAGCCGACCGCTACGTCCCGCTGCCCAACGGCGACTCGATGCGCTCGCGCATCAAGCAGGTGGCGTCGGGCCGCTTCGGCGTGACCACCGAATATCTCGTCAACGCCGACGATATCCAGATCAAGATGGCGCAGGGCGCCAAGCCGGGCGAGGGCGGCCAGCTTCCGGGCTACAAGGTCGACAAGAACATCGCGCGCGTGCGCCACGCCACGCCGGGCGTCGGGCTGATTTCGCCGCCGCCGCACCACGACATCTACTCGATCGAGGATCTCGCCCAACTGATCCGCGATCTCAAGAGCGTCAATTCCGAAGCGCGCATCTCGGTCAAGCTGGTGTCCGAAGTCGGCGTCGGCACCGTCGCCGCCGGTGTCGCCAAATGCCGCGCCGACCATGTCACGATCTCCGGTTTCGAGGGCGGGACGGGCGCGTCGCCGCTCACCTCGCTCACCCATGCCGGCAGCCCCTGGGAAATCGGACTCGCCGAGACGCAGCAGACGCTGGTGCTGAACGGACTGCGCGGCCGGATCGCCGTGCAGGTCGACGGCGGCGTCCGCACGGGACGGGACGTCGCGATCGGCGCGATGCTCGGCGCCGACGAATTCGGTTTCGCCACCGCGCCGCTGATCGCTTCCGGTTGCGTCATGATGCGCAAGTGCCATCTCAACACCTGTCCGGTCGGCGTCGCGACGCAGGATCCGGTGTTGCGCAAGCGCTTCACCGGGCAACCCGAGCACGTCATCAACTATTTCTTCTTCGTCGCCGAAGAGCTGCGCGAGATCATGGCCAGGCTGGGCTTTAGGACGCTCAACGAGATGATCGGCCGCGTCGACCGGCTCGACATGGTGCATGCCATCCATCACTGGAAAGCCAAGGGCGTCGATCTCACCCGGCTGCTGACACAGCCGCAACCCAAGCCCGGCGTCGCGATCTACAATTGCGAAACGCAGAACCACAATCTGCAGACCGCGCTCGATCACGATCTCATCAAGGCGGCGGCGCCCGCCATCGAAAGCGGCCAGCCCGTGCGGCTGGAACGCAAGGTGCGCAACGTCGACCGCACCGTTGGCGCGATGCTTTCGGGCCAGGTCGCGCGCCGGCACGGCCATGCCGGACTGCCCGAGGACACCATCCTGATCCGCTTCGAAGGGACGGCGGGACAAAGCTTCGGCGCCTTCCTCGCGCGCGGCGTCAGTCTCGAACTGACCGGCGACAGCAACGACTATGTCGGCAAAGGGCTCTCGGGCGGCCGTGTCGTGGTGCGCCAGCCCAAGCCGACGCGGCGCGAGCCGACGGAGAACATCATCGTCGGGAACACCGTGCTCTACGGCGCCATCGCCGGCGAGGCCTATTTCGAGGGCGTGGCGGGCGAACGGTTCGCCGTGCGCAACTCCGGCGCCGTCGCGGTCGTCGAAGGCACCGGCGATCACGGCTGCGAATATATGACCGGCGGCGTCGTCGCCGTGCTCGGCCTGACGGGCCGCAACTTCGCGGCCGGCATGTCCGGCGGCATCGCTTATGTCTACGACGTTGACGGCCGGTTCGAATCGCGCTGCAACAAGTCCATGGTCCGGCTCGAGAAGATCGACCTCAATCCGCCGGCGGACGAGATCGGCGCGCCGCGCCAGAAGTCGCTGAGCGTCTCCGACAGCGGCATGGGCGATCCGCTCGGCTTCGACGCGCAGCGCCTGCGCATCCTCATCGAGCGCCACCTGCTGCACACCGGAAGCGCGCGGGCGCGTCACCTGCTCGAGAACTGGGACACGACGCTGACGCGCTTCGTGAAAGTCATGCCCATCGACTACGTCAAAGCGCTCACAGATCTGAAGCGCGAGGCCTCCGGCGCCCGCGCCGTGGCCGCGGAATAGCCATGGCCAATCCGTCGGGGTTCCTGCAGGTCGAGCGTCTGGATCGCGGCTATGAAAAGCCCGCGGAGCGGCTTCACACCTATCGCGAATTCGTCAAGCCGCTGCCTTACACGGAAGTGGCGCGCCAGGCTTCGCGCTGCATGGATTGCGGCATCCCCTATTGTCACAATGGCTGTCCGGTCAACAATCTGATCCCCGACTGGAACAATCTCGTCTATCGCGACCAATGGCGCGGCGCGCTCGAGACGCTGCATTCGACGAACAATTTTCCGGAGTTCACGGGCCGCGTCTGTCCCGCGCCGTGCGAAGCCTCCTGCACGCTGAACATCCAGGACAATCCGGTGACGATCAAAACGATCGAATGCCAGATCGTCGACCGCGGCTGGGAAGAGGGCTGGATCCAGCCCGTTCTTCCCGCGCACAAGACCGGCAAGAACATCGCCGTCGTCGGGTCGGGCCCGGCCGGACTCGCTTGCGCGCAGCAGCTGGCGCGCGCCGGTCACGGCGTCACGGTCTTCGAGAAGAACGACCGCGTCGGCGGCCTCCTGCGCTACGGCATCCCCGACTTCAAGATGGAAAAGCACCTGATCGACCGGCGCATGCGCCAGATGGAGGCCGAGGGCGTCGCCTTCCGCACGGGGGTGGAAGTTGGCGCCGGCATGTCCGTCGCGATGCTGCTCCAGGACTACGACGCGCTCGTCATGTCGGGCGGTGCCGAGCTGCCGCGCGATCTCGACGTCGAGAACCGCGAGCTCGACGGGATCCATTTCGCGATGGACTTCCTGACCCAGCAGAACAAGCGCGTCGCGGGCGACCCCGAAGAGCGGGCCGCGCCGAACGGAACGCTCAGCGCCAAGGGCAAGCACGTCGTCGTCATCGGCGGCGGCGACACGGGATCGGACTGTATCGGCACGTCGAACCGGCACGGCGCGGCATCCATCGCCCAGCTCGAGATCATGCCCAAGCCGCCGCTGCACGAGAACAAGGCGCTGACCTGGCCGGATTGGCCGCTGAAGCTGCGCACGTCGTCGAGCCACGAGGAAGGCTCGGAGCGCGACTGGTCCGTGCTGACCAAGCGCGCGCTCGGCGAGAACGGCAAGATCAGGGCGATCGAATGCGTGCGCGTCG
>Ga0335070_10006752_pt1 | contig 13487 bp, 9 predicted proteins | sample Lox_Sample_13_FD_206722 | JGI IMG/M metagenome (GOLD analysis project Ga0335070, IMG submission 206722) | Soil microbial communities from Loxahatchee National Wildlife Refuge, Florida, United States - Lox_Sample_1.3 | ecosystem: Environmental > Terrestrial > Soil > Wetlands | place: USA: Florida...
CACAAGCGACACGGCAACCAGAAGAATCGCAATCACAGTTTCCATGGTTACAACCCTCGCAGAGCTTGGATCTGTCGCTCGATCCGCCGATGCAGTAGCGCGATCCCAGCAGTAATGGCAATCACAGCGAGACAAGCGCCGACGAGCAGCTGAAGCGTGGTACTGGCCGCATTCGAGATCAGCCACCCGAACAAGCTGATATCCGTGACGACCATAACACCGAGCCAGAACTTGAGATACGCGATCTGCTCCTTGGCGAGTCCAGTTCCGACATGACCGACTCCGGATGGGACTTATAGCACGAGTCCTACGAGGATGCCGCCGCATGGATGGCGGTCACTGCAGCTGGCTACCCCATCGACGTCGCCGAACGGCGTGCGGCTAAGTACCCAATGGCAGAAATATGGCAACGCATCCTGAGCATCCTTGATCGTCATGCCCGCAATCTTTAAGCGGGCATCCAGAGTCGGACATGGATTCCCGCTTAAAGATTGCGGGAATGACGAATACGTTGCCGAACTTATGAACTGGACTAACGGCCGCCACGGTTGAGAACATGCGTATAAATCATGGTCGTCTTCACATCGCGATGCCCCAAGAGCTCCTGCACAGTGCGAATGTCGTAGCCGGCGTCGAGCAAGTGCGTCGCCAAGCAATGTCTCAGGGTGTGCGGAACCGACCGGCTTGGTGATACCGGCGCGCCTACGCGCCTCGCGGAGGGCGCGCTGCGGCACGGTCGCGTGCTGGTGATGGGGGCGGCGCTCGCCGCTGCGCGGATCCAGCAAGATCGTCGTTGCCGGAAATACCGACTGCCCTAGCTGCGCCGCTCCAGCTGCCGCAGCTTCGCGTACAAGAGCAACATCAACACGACAATCAACCCCAGCGGCAACAGCAGGTTGCGCCGGCGGGCCTGCGCCTCCGCGAGGCTCGCGGTCGCCGCCGCTTCGCTGGCGGCGGCCGCCTTGATCGCCTCGTCGACCGCTTGCGTCACCGCTTGCGGATTCGCCAGGTGCGTTTCCGTCCGCACCTTGATGAGCTGCGGCCGCACTTGCTCACGATAGGCGTATTCCTCCTCGCTGATCTCCATCCCCATGACCGCAGCTTTGTGCAACGCGGCTTCGGTGATCGTCATCACGCCCTTGAGACGGTCGATCGCCGTACGCATCGTCACGGCGGCGTCGTTCCCGGCGCTGCCGGCCTGATGACAGCGTTGGCACACGGTCCCCGGCTGGCCACCGAGCATGTCGTCGCTCGCTCGGTGGATCTCGTGATTGCTGTGGCAGGTGGCGCACTCGGGCAGTCCTGCCTTGTCGAACGCCGCTTTGTGCGGACTGCGAACAAAAAAGGCGGCATTGTTGGCGTGACATTGCCCGCACACTTCGGCAATCGAACTCACACCCGGCGGAAAGGCGCCGTGGTTGCCGTGGCAGTCGTTGCAGGCTGGGGCCGACAGATCGCGTTTCACCAGCAGCATCTCGGCATGCACGCTGCGCTTGTACTTGGCTTCTTGATCCGTGGGGATCTTGTACTCCGCCATGTACTCGGCGTTCGAGTGGCAATGGCCGCAGGTGTCGGGAACGTTCGCGGCAAACACCCGCGATTGCGCCCGGTCGGCCGGCAAGATGCCGTGCACACCATGGCAACTGACGCACGTGGCCACCTTCTGGTCGCCCTGCTTCAGCCGTTGCCCGTGGACGCTCGTCCAGTACTGTTGCAACTGATCGGTGGCGAGGCGCGGATTGAAGCGGCGCATGTACGCACCGTCGGCGTGGCAGCGTCCGCAGAAGTCTGGAATCTCTGCGTGCTTCGGCTTGCCGCGAAATCCCTTCTCGGGTGCCATCGACGTCATGTCCATCAGACTCGCATCGCCGCCGTGACAGTCCACGCACGAAAGCCCCTTCTCACGATGAACGTCTCGCTTCATGCCCTCCACCGGTAGGTTGAGCGGTTCCGGAAGTGCCGTGTGGCAGGCTACGCAGGTATCGACCTGCTCTTCCTGTGCAACACAGAGCCGGGGCAACGCCAGTGCGACAAACAAGAAGAGTTTCACCACAGCGGCACAGAGACACGGCGAAGGCAGGGATTTTGAAAGCCGAAGAAGCCGCAGGTGGCACAAGACGCCTTTGCAAATGCAGTTCCCGAGGCTCGCCTTTCGGTAGCGGAAATGCGGATTGCTCTGTGTCGCTGTGCCTCCGTGGTGAGTCTCTTGCTGTCTCATTGAGGTCAGTACGGCTTCAGGTACGCCAGCGCCACCATGGTGAGCATGAACGCGACGATGGCGATACCAACGAGCGTGAACAACGGGCTCTTCTGGTTGCGCGCGGCACGGCGATCGAGAAAGGGAACACAGAGCAGGAAGAGCCCGCCGACGAGGAACGTGCAGATCCCAACGACCTCCCCTTCCAGACCGAGGATCTCCGCGGGCAGGTATTTCAGGCTCTGCGACACGAAGGTGAAGTACCATTCCGGGCGGATGCCGGCCGGCGCCGACGCAAACGGGTCCGCTTTCGTCCCCAACTCCCACGGAGCGAAGGTGCACAGCACGAGCAGGACAGCCAGCACGCCCAGCCAAAGAATTGCGTCACGCAGGATGAAACCGGGAAAGAACGGCATGCCCTTGGCCGGGGTTTGATCGGCGCCGATCGCGTCGCTCATGCCCTGGCGCTGGATCAGCAGCAGATGCACGACGAGGACCGCGCTGAAGGCGGCGGGCAGCATGGCGACGTGGAAGCCGAAGAAGCGCGTGAGCGTGGCGCCACCGACGTCGTCGCCGCCGCGCAGCAGACGTGCGATGGTCGGACCGACGACCGGCACGACCGCCGCTATGTCCGTCCCCACCTTGGTCGCGAAGAAGGCCAACTCATTCCACGGCAGCAGGTACCCAGAGAAGCCGAATGTCAGCGTCAGTCCGAGCAGCGCCATGCCGGTCATCCACGTCAGCTCCCGCGGCGGCCGATAGGCCTTGAGGAAGTAGACGCTGAACATGTGCACGAACACCGCGAAGACCATCAGGTTCGCCGACCACGAATGCAGCGAACGCATGAGCCAACCGAAGGGCACGCGCGTGACGATGAACTGCACGCTCTCGTACGAGCTGTCCAGGCCCGGCTTGTAGTAGAACAGCAGCAACAGTCCGGTCGCCACCTGGATGCCAAAGAGGAACAGCGACACGCCCCCGAAATAGTACCAGACCGTGTGGCCGCCGAGCGGGACGGTCTTGTGACGCAGGAACGCGAGCGCCTCGCTGACGCCGAGGCGTTCGTCGAACCACGCTGCGGCGCCTCGCCTTGCGCTAGGCTCGACGGGAGACGACAACTTCATCTCCTCTGACGTTCACATCGTAAGGATCGAGCGGCGCCGGTGGCGGTCCGGAAACGTTCTTCCCAGAAAGGTCGAAGTGTCCGTTGTGGCACGGGCACCAGATCTGCTCCAGGTCACTGCGGTACTGCACGGTGCACTGCAGGTGCGTGCACACCGCCGAAAAGGCGCGCCACTCGCCGGAGGGCAGCCGCACGAGAATGCCCGGCTTCGACCCGAAGCGGAAGATCTTGCCCGCGTTCGGCTTGACCTCCGACACCTTCGCGGCCACCACCGTGCTGGTGGCGATCTCGGTAACCTTCGGCGGCGTGAGGTAACGCGCCACCGGGTAGAAGACCGCGCCGAGAAACGCGACCATGCCACCTGAGAGCAGCACGTCGAGGAGGCGGCGGCGGCTCACGTCATCAGCGGTTCCAGCGTCCATCCTGACTCCCGCGATCGTCCTCACACAGGGCGGCAGATGCGCCCCGCGAGACGAGGCGCATCTCCGCTCAGAGTTGTACGGTCTAACGGTAGCTACTGCCAGATTGTGCGGCGCTTGGAAAGCCCGTCACGGTGTCCCGGCACCGGCAGGGGTGGCGTGCCAGTGCGGCGCCTTGCCGGCCACCGCTGCCGTCCGCGCCGCGGCGAACTCGCCGGTCAGGATCGGGATGGCGATTCTGCAGAGGACGGTGAAGACGAGGAAGCCGATCGAGAAAATTGCCGCGCCGATGCGCAGCTCGTGGATCGTCGGTGTGTACTCGTAGATCTCGCCGAGCGTGTCGGGCGTGAACGCCGGCATGACCAGCCCCATGCCCTTCTCGATGTAGACACTCGCATAGATGAGCAAGCAGCCCAGGTTCAACGTCACGACGTTGCGTCGTGTCGTCGGGAAGAGGAACAGCAAGAAGGCGACGATGCCGCAACCAACGAACGCCCACGCATAGGGCACCAGCGCGTGGTGCCCGCGGACACCGGCAAAGAGATATTGGAAATGAATGAGATGCTCCGTCGCCGAGTAGTACTCCTTGAAGATCTCGGCGCCGAGCAGAAACAGATTGATGAACATCGCATAGGCCATCAGCTCTGCCACCTTGCGAATCGCCGCGTCCTTGATCGCAATGTTGGTGGTACGCTGCAGGATCTGGAACAGGACGACCATCACCGCCGGTCCCGAACAGAAGGCCGAGCAGAGAAAGCGCGGCGCGAGGATGGAGGCGTTCCAGTACGGGCGTCCCGGCAGGCCGGCATAGATGAAGGCCGTCACGGTGTGGATGCCGACCGCCGCTGGAATCGAGAACAGCACCAGCGGCACCACCAGGCGCTGGTTGTAGTGACGCCCCTGCATGCCGCGGTACAGCAGATGCCCAACGATCACCAGGTTCAGCACCAGATAGAGATTCAGCACCAGGACGTCCCACGCCAGCACCGAGCTGGGGAAGTTCATGTGGCCGATGAACGGGATGAGGTGCCAGCCGCGATCGGGCCGGCCGATATCGACGACCACGAACAGAAGGCACATGATGATCGCACTGACGGCGAGGATCTCACCCAGAATGGCGACCTCCTTGATGGGCCCCCAGTGGTAGATGTACGCGGGAATGACGAGGACGACGGCGGCCGCAGCCACGCCCACCAGGAACGTGAAGTTGCCGATGTAGAACGCCCATGAGACCTGATCGCGCATGTTGGTCACGATCATGCCGACGCGCAGCTGCTCGATGTAGGCCGACCCGCCCCACAGAATCATCGCCAGCAGGAAGCTGATCCACAGCCAGTACGCCTTGCCGCCCCGGAAGACGAAGCGGGCGCTTGTGGCAATGATCTGCGCTGGTCCCATGCGTCCTCCGTCAGACCCCGTAGAAGTAGTAGAACTTCGGCTCCGTCTTGAGCTCGGCCTTGAGAACGAAGACCCGCTTCTCGCGCAGAATGCGCGAGATCTCGCTCTCCGGATCCAGCAGATTGCCGAACTTGCGCGCGCCCACCGGACAGATCTCGACGCACGCCGGATAGCGGCCCACGCGGGTGCGCTGGATGCAGAACGTGCACTTCTCGACCACCCCGCGCGGCCGCGGCCGGTTGCCGAGCACGTGCATGTTCGGGTTGAGCTCGGCCGCCGGCAGCTGCGGCTCGCCCCAGTTGAAGTGGCGGGCGCCGTACGGGCAGGCCGCCATGCAGTAGCGGCAGCCGATGCACCAGTCGTAGTCGATCACCACGATGCCGTCGGGCTCCTGCCACGTCGCACCGACCGGACAAACGCGCGTGCACTGCGGTGTCCGGCACTGCTGGCAGGCAACCGGCACGTAGAAGTGGTCGGGATCGGGAACCCGCTCGGGGTCGTAGTACGGGTTGGCTTCCTCGAAGTCGATGCCCTTGTCCTTCTCCATCTCGAGCACACGGATCCACTGGATCTGCGGATCGCGCGACTGGTTGTTCTCTTTCACACACGCGTACACACAGCGCCGGCAGCCGATGCAACGCGACAGGTCGAGCGCATAGCCAAAGACCACGCCCGGCACGGCAGGCTCGGCGGAAATAGACACGTCTTGCCCGAACCGCTGCTTGTAGTCGGCGCGCAGCCGTGCGATCCGTCTGTCGACCTCCTGCGGCGACAACTCGAGGAAGTGCTTCTGAAAGAACGCTTCGCGGACGTCCGGTGAACATCCGGCCAGGAAGCCGGCGGCGGCTACGCCGACTGCGGTGAGAAAGTCGCGGCGGCTCACTCCCGCATCCGCGGTTGAACCGCCGCAGTCGTCAGCGGGCGTGCGCGCCATCGCCCCCCTCCTTCCCCGTCGCTGCCGGACCCGCTTCTCCAGAGGGCGCGACGGCCACATCTTCGGACCGCAGATACTGCGGCCGAATCGGCGGCGGCAGCGGCTGCAAGGCTGCGAAGCGCGGATTGTGCGGGTTGTGACAGTGAACGCAGAGAAAGTAGCGCTTCGAGGCATTCCAGTAGCCGGTGCGTTTGCCGTGAATGCCCGAGCGCCAATCGCGGTACTGCGTTCCGTGACACTGTCCGCAGAGCCGATACGACTCGGTGAACGGTACCGGCGCGCCGCTGGCCAGATGTAACTGGTCGCGGTTGTTCGTGTCATGACAGTCGAGACACCAGCGGTGCTCCTCATCGTGGTGCAGGACAATGTCGCTGTGCATGCCTTCCAAAGGCCGCCGTTCCGGGTTGGGAGGGATGCCTTCGTGACAACTCGTGCACGGGAAGATGCCCTCGCTGAACGGCGGTGCCGGAACCGGAAAGACCAACGCCGAGGAGCCTGTCGATGGGCCGGCCGCACCGAGCAAGGCCTCCTGCTGTGCAAAGAGCTCTGGAAAATCAGCCGGACCGAAGGCCTTGTTGGCAACGGCACCTTCATGCGGGACGACCGGCTTCGCACGGACGATGACCAGAACAATCGCCAGAACAGTCACGGCTGAGATGACCAGCAGTGGGATGAGGGCATTGGACTGAGCCAAGGAAAACTCGGCATCGTCACCACCCGACTGCGCGTCGTCGTGCGGCGCGTCGGTCTCCCCCGGTACTCGGGTTTCGCTCATGCAGCCGCTCTACTTTCTCGCGCCTGCCGAGCGCAGGAACGCGACGACATCGCGCATCTCATCGTCGTCGAAGCGCGCGCGTACGTGCTCCTTCTGCTCGAGGTCAGCGGTGTGGTTCCACATGGCCGCAGCCCAGTACACAGGTGATCGGAGCGCTTCAGAGGCCGCCAAGTCCGCCCCTTTTGGTCCACGGCTGCCGACGCCGTGACATTCCGTGCAGGCCTTCTGACGGAGGAGTTCGCCACCGCGCGTCGCGTTGCCGGCCTGCCCCATGTATTGAACGAAGTAGAGATACGCCAGGAGATCGGCCATTTCCGCGTCGCTGAGCTTGGGAACCGGCAGCCCGCGCTCCTTCATCTTGGCCCACATGGGCGGCCCGTGGTTCCACAGCGCGGCCGCCATTTCGGCGACGTTGGACCGTGGCCTTTGCACCCCCAGATCAGGGCCAACCGCACCACCGGTTCCGGCGATCGCATGGCACTGGCTGCAGCCCTTCGCACTGAAGATGGTCTTGCCCGCGAGCGGGCTGCCGGCCTGGGCATAGAGCAGTTCGCGGGCTCCTCCATCGCCCGCGTCGCCTCGAATGTAAGCGACAATGTCCGCAACCTCGTTGCCTTCCAGACGCGGCCGCTCCACCTTCTGCTCGGCCATCTTGGCAGCCATTTCAGGTCCGTGGTTCCACAAGGCTTGCGCCATGAAGGCGGCGGAGGCGGAATCTTTCAGTTCGTCGAGTCGCGGCCCGACGGTACCACCGTGTCCGCCAAGCTGGTGGCACTGCGCACACGATCGCTGTTCGAACAGTTCGCGCCCGCGGGCCACATTGCCGGGCTCTTCAAAGAATCTCACTGCGAAAAGATAGCCCGCGAGCTTCTTCATCTCGTCGGGCGACACGGTCGGGTGCTCCATTCCTTGCTCGCGCATCTTGGCGGCCATCGCTGGTGTGTGGTTCCACAAACTGCCAGCGAACTGCATGACATCACTCCAGGAGCCGCTGCGAGCCAGGTCGGGACCAATGGAGCCGCCGTCGCGGATGGTGTGACAACGCACGCAACCCTTGGCCTCGAAGACCTGCCTCCCCTCGACCAGCGGTTGCCGGGGCGGTGTCTCACGTGCATCAGCCTCCTCACCCTGAGCCGCAGGCGCCAACCGAGCAGCAACCAGGAGAATGAGGAACGCACCGCGCAGCGCAGCAACGCAGCTTATGGAGAGATTCCGAGACCTCATCTGACCCGGCTCCGGCGCAGACTTCTCTCGCGTGCACAGCAGCACATCGCGCGTTGGGGGAGGCAAATCACGCGCCAGAGCACAAGCGACGGAGGGCCGAACGGATGTTGCGGGCCGTTGTTGCCGGTGAGAAGACGACGCGGCCCGAATCTTACGAACGAGAGCGCATGGTCACGACATTCTCGTAAACGTGAATCAACACCGGTCGGCAGCGAGAATCCGCAGCGGTCACTGGACACGCAGGGCGTGCGGCACGCGTCTTGAACGGCGGGTGACCGCATGACCGGCAAACCTCCTCGCCCGGCGATGTTCGCGCTGCGCCATCGACCCCTTCGAGCGGCGCTGCTGGCCGGCACCGTCGCCGCGATAATCGCGGTGTCCGCAAGCGAAGCGGCGCGCGCGGAGAGCGATGCCTGCCTGACTTGTCACGGGCAAGAAGGCATGACCGCCGGGGACGGCCGCAGCATCGTCGTCGATGGAGCAAAATTCTCCACCAGCGTCCATGCAACGATCGAGTGCACCGGCTGTCACGCCGACCTTGTGAAGACCGACTTTCCGCACACCGAGAAGGTGGCGCCGGTCAATTGCGGCGGCTGCCACGAGGATGTCGCCAAGGTCTACTCCAACAGCTTGCACGGCCGCGAGGTCAGTGCCGGAGCGCCGCTGGCGCCGCGGTGCTGGAGCTGCCACGGGACGCACGATATCGTCCCCGTCAAGTCGCCCCAATCGCGCGTCGCCCGTTTCCGCATCCCCTTCGTGTGCGGCTCGTGCCACAAGGAAGGCACACCCGTCACCCAGACCTACGACATTCCGCAGGACAAGATCCTCGAACATTACTCCGAGAGCATGCACGGCGAGGGCCTCTTCAAACGTGGGCTCACGGTGGCGGCGATCTGCATCGACTGCCACACGGCGCACAACGTCCTGCCGCACACCGATCCGCGCTCCAGCATCTTCCGCGACAACATCCCGCAGCTCTGCAAGAAGTGCCACGGACAGATCGAAGCCGTGCATCGTCAGGTCATCCGCGGCGAACTCTGGGAGAAGGAGCCGAACAAGGTCCCGATCTGCGTCGATTGCCACGCACCGCACAAGGTCCGCAGAATCCTGTACGAGGAAGGCATCGCCAACGAGCAGTGCTTGAAGTGCCACGAGAATCCGGACCTCACCGTGCAACGCGACGGCAAGACCATTTCGCTGGCGGTGAGTCGCGAAGAGATCAGCAACTCGATTCACCGCAATGTCGCCTGTGCCAAGTGTCACACCGGCACCGACCCGTTCGCCGCTGAGCGGCCCTGCGCGACGGTGACCACCAAGGTGGATTGCTCGATCTGCCACGCCGAGGTGGTCAAGGAATTTTCCACCAGCATTCACGGTACGCTGGCGGCGCGCGGCGACACCAACGCTCCCGTCTGCAAGGACTGCCACGGCGTGCACAACACCCGCGGCCACAAGGACCCGAAGGCCACCACATTCGCCATGAATGTGCCCAACCTCTGCGGGCAGTGTCACCGCGAGGGCCAGCAGGCGGCCGTCCGGTACAAAGGCAGTGAGCCCAATCCGGTGGAGCGCTACGTCGAGAGCATCCACGGCAAGGGCCTGATCCAGAGCGGGTTGCTGGTGACGGCGATGTGCGCCGATTGCCACACGGCGCATCGCGAACTACCGGCCAGCGATGAGCGCTCGACGGTGAACCCCAAGAACATCCCGCAGACTTGCGCGAAATGTCACAACGGCATCTACGAGAAATTCCGCGCCAGCGTGCACTCACCGTTGGTCTACAAGGGAGACAAGCAGCTCCCGCAATGCGCGGACTGCCATACCTCGCATCAAATCACGCGTGCGGACACCGACAGCTTCAAGCTCGCCGTCCTCAACCAATGCGGCCGGTGTCACGAGGAGGTCACCAAGAGCTACTTCGACACATTCCACGGCAAAGTGTCGAAGCTCGGCTTCGGGGCCACCGCCAAGTGCCACGACTGCCATGGCGCGCACGACATCTTGCCGCCGAACAATCCGGCCTCGCATCTGTCCCGCCAGAACATCGTTGAGACCTGCGGCAAATGTCATCCCGGTTCGCATCGGCAGTTCGCCGGCTACCTCACGCACGCAACCCATCACGACAAGAACAAGTACCCGATCCTCTTCTACACCTTCTGGTTCATGACCACGCTGCTGGTCGGCACGCTCGTGGTCGCGGGCGTCCACACCCTGCTCTGGCTGCCGCGCTCGTGGCAGATGATGAAGGAACGCAAGGCGCAGGAGGCGCAGTCCCATGGCAAGGAGGTCAGACGCTTCCCGGCGCGCGTCCGGCAGCTCCACATCCTGGTCATCATCAGCTTCCTCGGCCTCGCCCTCACGGGCATGACCCTCAAGTTCTCGTATCTGCCCTGGGCGGCAGCGCTGTCGCGTTGGCTCGGCGGCTTCGCGGCGGCGGGCGTCATTCACCGCATCTGCGCCCTGATCACGTTCACCTACGCGGGCATCCACATCGTGGACGTCGTGTTGCAGAAGATGCGTTCGCACAAAACCTGGGCGCAGTTCCTGCTCGATCGCGAGTCGCTGCTCCCCAACTTGAACGATCTGCGCGAGTTGGGTCAGACGGTGCGCTGGTTCATCGGCATGGGCCCACGCCCGCGCTACGGCCGCTGGACCTATTGGGAGAAGTTCGATTACTTCGCGGTCTTCTGGGGCATCATCATGATCGGCTCGACCGGTCTGGTGCTCTGGTTCCCGGAGGTGTTCACCCTTTTCCTGCCGGGCTGGGCGATCAACGTCGCCACGATCATCCACTCCGACGAGGCGCTCCTCGCGGTCGGCTTCATCTTCACCGTGCACTTCTTCAACACGCACTTCCGGCCCGACCGGTTTCCGATGGACACGGTGATCTTCACCGGCAGCATCCCGCTCGAAGAGTTCAAGGCGGATCGTCCGCGCGAGTACGAGCAGCTCGTGGCCTCCGGTGAGCTCGAGAAGCACCTGGTCGAGCCCATGCCGCACTACGTCGTACGCGGCTTCCGCATCTTCGGCGCGGTCGCGTTGACGATCGGTCTGATCTTGATCTTCCTGATCGTCTGGGCGCAGGTCTTCGGTTACCGCTGAGTCCGCGCGCGTACGTGGGTGCTTATGTAGCTGGCGGCATAGGCAACTCCCGCATTCACCGGATCAACCAGGACATGCGAGGTATTGCGTTCGACCAACCCGCTGTTCCGGTCCGCCCCAGTCTGCCCTGCATTGCTGCTCTTTCCGCTTCGCTTCCTCTGCGGGTAACTCCTTCGCATAACATCGCGCCGAACGGCAGCGCGGTCACCGCACCACCCAACGGTAGCTGCACCGTTCCTGGATGAATGAGGTAGCCGGCACCAACCCGACCCTTGAGGTCCTTGCGCAGCGCGGCGATGCTCGCTGCCATCTCCGGCCTTGGTGTGGCGGAGAGCTTGACCTCGATCGGCGTGACGGTGCCCTCAGATTCCACGAGCAGGTCTACCTCGGTGCCCGCAGCCGTGCGCCAGAAGTAAACCTGCGGATCCTTCCCACGGTGGAGGAGTGCTTTCACCACTTCCGTGACCACCGCGCTCTCCAAGATCGCGCCGCCGAGCGGACCGGCTGCGGCGTGCTGCGGATCGCGCAGCCCGGCCAAGTAGCACAGCGTACCGACGTCGGTGAAGAACACCTTGGGCGTCTTGACCAGGCGCTTGCTGACGTTGGCGAAGTACGGCCGCAGGATGATGACCTGATAGGTCGCTTCGAGCACGGAGAGCCAGGCCTCCGCCGTGTTCACGGCGATCCCGACCAGCCATCGAGCGGCGTGCAGATCTGCAGTCCAAATGCAAAATTGCAAGCGCTCCCAGGGTCGGGTTGGAAAACCACAGCGCCAACCCGGTCACGGCCATGACCACCGAGCCCCAGATGCGTAGAGCGTGCGTGGCGTCCATGCATGAAATCCGCCGCGCCCTGGTGGGCCTATCGCAAGGCACGCGCCACGCGATGTTGTCAGGGGTGGGAAGCAGAGCCGACGGTATCCCTGAACTCGCGAAGCCCGCCTCGGAAGGCACGTCGTCGCAGCGACAGTTTCCGCGATCTCATTTCAGGTGGATGGTGCCGTCGCAAGTGGTAGTCTAGTCAGGCTGAAAAAGATGGTGACCAGCAAGCGCGCAAGGAGACTGTATTGCTACATCAATTTGCTGGCACTTCTGTTGGCAAACCAGTTCTCAGCTACTCCTTCGCTGGTTTCGTCTCCCCGTCGTGCTCCTCCGGTAGACGCTCCAGCACCCGTTGGTTCGGTGGATGCCCGTCCCACCAGGTCCAGTCCATCGGGTAGACATCGGGATCGAAGATCACCCAGTAGAAGTGCCACACCAGAATGGCGAGCGAGGCCAGGATCGCTTCGTAGAAGTGCACGGCGGTGGCGACGTCGGGAACCCAGCCGGGGAGATACTCCAGTGTCAGGTTGGAGAACCACAGCGCGAACCCGGTCACGGCCATGACCACCGAGCCCCACATGAACGCCAGGTACTCCGCCTTTTCGGCGTAGTTGAAAGTCTTCCCGCTGTGCGGGGGCGTGCGCCGCACACGCATGTAGTACGCCAGCGTGCCAAACAGCACCTTGGCGTCGTGCAACGATGGCAGCATTCCAAAGATGATGCACGTGCGCAGCCGTCGGCTCACCAACAGTTGCCCGATGTGCCACACCAACGCGCCGATCATGACCACGGCGGCGACGCGGTGGGTGAGGCCGCGGAGACCGAGCGGCCCCTCCCAGCGGACCAGCGGGGCGGCCCACCAGCTCTCCGGATACTTCAGCGCGAAGCCGGTGTAGACGAGCACCGAGAAGCTCAGCATCGTCAAGCCATGCTGCCAGCGCAACGGCCGGGTCATCCGTTCCGGCTGTCCGGGGGGGACCGGCGGGGGCCCCGTGCGCGGACGCCGCACCTTCAGCGAGAAGTCGAGTGCGTTGTGCACGAACATCCCGCCGATGGTCAGCGTAATCAGCCACAGATAGATCCAGCGTACCCACGCAGCCGCCCACGTGCCCACGGCGTTGGTCGATCCGTGCACCGAGCCGATGGTGAAGCGGGCTCCTGCGCCCGGGTGGCACTTGCCGCACGTTGCCGCCAGGTTCGCCGGGTTGATCCACGATTTGGGGTCGGATGAACGGCGAATGTCATGGACGCCGTGGCAGCTCGAACAGTTGGCGACCGTGGCCTTGCCGGCACGACCGGCCAAGCCATGATAGCTGTCCTGGAAGGCCGACACCTTCTGCGGGTCGAACCCGTACTTCTCGCTCAGACGCACACTCCCGTGGCAGCGGCCGCAGGTGTCCTTGGCCACCCTGGTTGCCGAGACCGGCGACAATGGTTCCGCCGGGCTGAGGATGCGGTGCTCACCATGGCAGTCGGTGCACACCGGCGTGTCAC
>Ga0335070_10006753_pt1 | contig 13487 bp, 8 predicted proteins | sample Lox_Sample_13_FD_206722 | JGI IMG/M metagenome (GOLD analysis project Ga0335070, IMG submission 206722) | Soil microbial communities from Loxahatchee National Wildlife Refuge, Florida, United States - Lox_Sample_1.3 | ecosystem: Environmental > Terrestrial > Soil > Wetlands | place: USA: Florida...
CTCGAACACGAGGTCACGTTCTTCGCCACGCCGAATCCGAGCACGATTCTCAAACTCGTTGAAACGGCCGATTCCTTCAAGGCGGAGATCATCAGGGATATTCGTGACGGCTCGATCGGCACGCGCTGGACGATGCCGCCAGCGATTCGAAACGAGCTCACGCGCGGCTTGGCGAAAAATCCCGCGCGCGCTCAACAATTGGAAACGATCGCCAGCGTTCACGGCGCGCTTCGGCCGCGTGACTATTGGCCGCGGCTGCAACTCATCGGCTGCTGGAAGGGCGGCACCGTCGGGGTTCGGCTGAAAGAATTCGACCGTTGGTTCGCGCCGGGCACACCGGTGCGCGACCTCGGTTACATGGCGAGCGAAGCGCAAATCTCGCTGCCGATCAGCAACGACGGCAGTGCAGGTATCCTCGCTGTCGACAAGAACTTTTACGAGTTCATCCCCGAATCGGAGATCGACAGCGCGGCTCCTACCGTACTCGCCTGCACCGATCTCGAAGTCGGCAAGTATTACTATCCCATTCTCACCACGCCCGGCGGTTTGTACCGCTACGACATCAACGACGTGATCCGCGTTGCCGGTTTTTACCAGCAAACGCCGCTGATCGAATTCGTCCGCAAGGGCCGAGATGTCGCCAACATCACCGGCGAAAAACTGCACGTGAACCAAGTGATCCAAGCTTTCGAGCGGGCGCAATCTGCGCTCGGCATCACCGTCCAACATTTTCGCGCTTGCGCCGAAGTCGGGGCATCCCTCTACGCTTTTTCGGTCGAATTCAACGGCCCCGTACCGGCGCGCGAAGAATTATCTCGGTTGCTCGAAGAATTGGACGGGAGCCTTCGTGGACTTAACGTAGAATATGCGCAAAAACGGGAGTCGCGAAGACTTGGCGCGCCGATTTTGCGCGTCATGAAAACGGGCTGGTTTGAGCGCGCCGCCGCCGCATCGATAAACAATCGAGCGCGAGATGTCCAGTTCAAGGCGCAACTTCTGACCACAACAACCGAAGATCCCGCTGAGATTCTGTTTGCTGTAGAATCCGCCTGAACGTCCTATGCACGGTCCGATTTTGGCTCTTTTGACCCTGCTATTTTTTCTGCGCGTCTTGGGTCAAGTATTGGTCGCGTTCTTTTCCGTCAGTTGGCTGCCGGAGATGAATCAATGGTTTTCCGGTCTGATTCCCTATCCGGCGCTGCTGGCAATTCAAATCAGCATGCTGATGGTCATGATCACGATCTCGACCCACATTTGGCGCGGCGAGGGCTTATTCGCCGAGCGGCGACCCGCCAGCGCTCGGTTTCTCGTCGGCTTCAGCTTTCTTTATGCCGGGACGATGGCCCTGCGCTACGTTTTGACCATGATCCTGCGTCCAGAAATGCGCTGGTTCGGCGGCACAATTCCCATTTTTTTCCATTTTGTGTTGGCCGCATTCATCCTCGCCTGGGGAAGGTTCCACGCTCACCGAGCTATATTTGCAAGGCCCGGACGCGCATGCTAGAAACTGGCTAGTTTTCGGAGGTCGCAATGGATTTTGAGCAACTGGCGGACAAAGCACTGGAAGGAATTATTCCTGAGCGTGAGGAATTGAAAGCGGTCTTGAACGCATCCGATGAGCAACTGCCCGAGCTGCTAAGCGCGGCCTTCAAAGTCCGCCACCACTACTACGGCAAGCGCGTGCAAATTCACGTTTTGCAAAATGCCAAGAGCGGGCTCTGTCCCGAAGACTGCCACTACTGCTCGCAATCTTCCGTTTCCGCAGCGCCCGTCGACCGGTATCCGTTCATGGCTAAAGAAAAACTGATCGAATCCGCGCAGGCTGCCAAAGCGGCGGGCGCGGTGCGCTTTTGCATCGTCAATAGCGGTCGCGGTCCGACCAACAAAGAGATCGACGAAATCGCCGAAGCCGTGCGCATGATCCGCCGAGAAACCGGCATGAATGTTTGCTGCTCACTGGGCTTGATGAATGAAGACAAGACCGAGAAACTCAAAGAAGCCGGAGTCGGCCGGGTCAACCATAACTTGAATACCAGCCGTTCGCACCATCCGGACATCGTCACCACGCACAGCTATGACGATCGCGTGGCGACGATCGAGAACGTCAAGCGCGCCGGCATCGGCACTTGCTCGGGCGGTATCATCGGCATGGGAGAGAGCGACGAGGATATTATCGATCTAGCGCTGACTTTACGTGCGATGGACATCGACTCGATTCCGGTGAACTTTCTCAATTCGATTCCGAACACACCCTTCGAAGCGAAAAAAGATCTCACACCGCAGCGCTGCCTGAAAACGCTTTGCCTGTTTCGGTTTGTCAATCCCAACAAAGAAATCCGCGTCGCCGGCGGGCGCGAAGTCAATCTGCGCTCCCTCCAACCGATGAGTCTTTACCCGGCGAATTCAATCTTCGTCAACGGTTACCTGACGACGCCGGGACAAGAAGCCACCGATGCGCACCGTATGATCGCCGACCTCGGCTTTGAGCTCGATTCGCCCGCACCGATCTGACCCCCCAACCGGACGCTTTTGTTATCGCACTTCCACGGAGACCCCCGATGAGATATTTTTTCTTTTTCGTCATCCTGGCCGCAGGTAGCACTGCCATGGCCGCATCTTTCGACGCGCCAAAGCGCAAGTCCGGACTGTGGGAGATCAAGTTTTCCAGCGGCCAGGCCAAAACCGCGCACTCGATGCAGCAGTGCATCGATGAGAAAACCGACGACCTGATGAAAAAAGAAATGGGCGACAATCAAAGACAGTGCAGCAAAAACGAAATGCGCAAAGAAGGCGACAAAATCGTCGTCGATTCGATGTGCAAAGTGCAAAACAGCACTGCGACGACGCATGCGGTTTTCACCGGCCGCTTTGACTCCGCATATAAAGCCGATATCAGGAGCAGTTACGAACCGCCGATGGCCGGCATGAAAGAGTCTTCATCAGTGATCGAGGCGAAATGGCTGGGTCCGTGCAACGCCGGCCAGAAACCCGGCGACGTCACGATTCCCGGCATGCCTAACATCAATATTGAAGAGATGAGAAAACGGGCGGTGAAGAAACCCTAACATTTCGTGTATCCTCGATCTCAAGGAAAGACATCCGGTGATTTTACCGCCTAACACTCTCTTCGCGTTCGACGAGCGCGCGTAAAACTTTTTCCGGCGTAATCGGCAGATCGCGGATGCGCACGCCGACGGCGTCTTCGACGGCATTGGCGATTGCCGGCGCGACGGTGAGTGCGCCGGTCTCACCCGCCCCTTTCGCACCGAAGGGCCCGTCTTCGTGCGGCACTTGCACGACGATTGGCCGGATCGAGTGCGGCATGTCTTTGATCGAAACCACCTGGTAATCGAGCAGCGAACCGTTGACGAGTTGCCCTTCATCGAAGATCATTTCTTCAAACAGGGTCAAGCCGAGATGCATGATTGCCGCACACTGCAGTTGCTGCTCGCAGTGACGCGGATTGATCGCCGTGCCGGTATCGCCGACACTGAAAAGCTGCAACACTTTGACCTGGCCGGTTTCAGTATCCACTTCGACTTCCGCCGCGGTCGCCGAAGGAAACCAGTACTCGGTGCACTTTTCCGACTGGCCGGTTTCCGGGTCCATGTGCGCCGCAGCCGGCTGGCAAACCGCTTCCGCGGCGAGAGTGGTGCCGAGACTACCGTACTTGGCCAGAAAAATTTCGCCGATCGTCATACCTCGCTCTTCCATGCCGCGCACGTAGATGCGTCCCTTACCCGCAATTAAATCATCCGGATCGACTTCGAGTTTGGACGCGACCACTTCGCAGAGCTGCGCTTTGACTTTGCCGGCGGCCATGCGTACGGCGTTGCCCATGTGATAGGTCGAACGGCTGCCCGCGGTGATCGTGTCGTAGGGCGTCACGTCGGTATCGGGCTGGACGATGTGAATGCGACCTGAATCGATGCCCAACTCCTCGGCGACGATCTGCGCCATGGTAGTTTCCGAACCCTGACCCATTTCCACCGTGCTGCTGAGCACGTTGGCCGAGCCATCCGCGTTGAGGATGACAATGGCGCCGGAAATCGACGGCGTCAGCACCGCTTTCACACCAGCGGCGATGCCCTTGCCGCAAAGCTTGGTGCCGCTCTGCGCGGCCTTCGGTTTCGACCAATCGATTGCCTGCGCCGCCTGGCGGATCGCTTCTTTGATGCCGAAAGATTTCACTGGTGTGCCGGTGGCGAAACGCTCGCCTTCGTCCAAAGCAGGGCTCAAGCGAAATTCTACCGGATCGACGCCCAGCGCTCGGGCGATCCTGTCGGTCTGTGAATCGTAGGCCCAAATCACCTGCGGTACGCCGAAGCCGCGGAACGCACCCGCCGGGACTTTGTTGGTGTAGACGCAGTAGGAATCGATCCAGACGTTGGGAATGCGATAGGGCCCGGCCGAAGTGTAGCCTGATTTGTGGCCGATGCGCGGACCGATCTCGGCATAGGCGCCGGTGTCCCAGTAAACCTCGCACTTGCGCGCCGTGATCGCGCCGTTCTTTATCGCGGTTTTGATCTTGGTGACCACTTTGTGCTTCGTAATGGTCAAAAACTCTTCCTCGCGCGTCAGCGCGTAGCGCACCGGCTTCTTGGTGATCAGCGCCAGCACGGTCACCAGCGGTTCGAGCTTGGCGTAGAGTTTGGCGCCGTAGCCGCCGCCGAGATAGGGTACGCGCACGCGAATCCGATTCATCGGGATGCCAAAAGTCGCGGAGATTTCGGTCCGCACGTAAGACGGCGATTGGCTCGCGGTCCAGATATTCAAACGTTCGTGCTCGTCGAGATAAGCCAAGGTCACATGCGGCTCCATCGGCAAATGTTGCGCCGGCGGCGAACTGAATGTGTCTTCGAATATTCTATCCGCTTCGGCAAAGGCTTTATCGACGTCGCCGGTGCGCAGCTTGAAATGGTAACAGATGTTCGACTGCTGCCCGGCTTTCACATGAGCAAGATCTGCGAAAGCCTTCGCCGGCCGATGTTGCTCATGCACGCGCGGTGATTCCGGCTTCACGGCTTGTAGGACGTCGTGCACGGCGGGCAGGGGCTCGTAATCCACTTCGATGAGCTGCAAAGCGTCTTCCGCAGTCCGCTTGTCAACCGCGGCGACCGCGACGACGGGATCGCCGATGTAGCATACCCGTTCTACAGCGAGAATCGGCTGATCGCGAAACGCCGGCCCGAAGTGCGGATCGATCCCTGGCATCTTCGCAATCTCGGCTCCGGTGAGCACGACGGCGACTCCGTCCAACGCCTCGGCCTGCGATTTTTCAATGCGCGTTATGCGCGCGTACGCATACGGACTGCGCAACACCGCGACATGCAACATGCCGGGCATTTCAATATTGCCCACATGCAGCGCCCGTCCAGTGACTTTGGGGTTGGCATCCGTTCGATAAACCGATTGACCGACGACCGAATAATTAGCCATTAGACGACCTCTTCAATACTGCTCGCACTCTCATAGCCTGTTTCTTATGCTTTGGAAAGAATGGAAGTAAGTTAGAGATTTACGGCCACGAGCAAGCGCCGGCACCGCGATTCTAAATTGCAGGTCACTTCCACCACGTCAGCAGCACCACTCCACCGACGATCATCGCCGCGCTGATGACGATTCTTGGCGTCACCTTTTCCACATCGCGCAAGAACAGCGCGGCCAAGATCAAAGTAAAGAACGGTCCGGTGCTGCTGATCGGAATAACGACGGAAACTTTGCCAAGATCGAGCGCGTAATAGATACAGGTCATGCCGAGACTGATCGTCACGCCGGCGGCGAGAAACCACCAGAAGCACTGGCGGTTCATCTTCCAAGTTTCCTGACTTTTCTCGACGTACCACAAAGTCAGGATCGAGATCACGAATGATGAGCTGGCGGTGACAGCGGCAGCGAGAAATGGATGCGGCAGGGCGGCCATGCCGAATTTGCGAACCACTTGGGTCGCGCCGGCCAGAGCCGACGCCGCGATGGGATACCACAGATACACCGCCGAACCAGAGAGTTTCATCGAGCCGCTGCGCCAGGACAACAGCGTGATACCGGCGATGATCATCAAAGTTGCGCCGATGATCGGCGGCGTGATTTTCTCGCCGAGAAAGATAATCGCCATGGCGGCGCTGAACAGCGGCGTGGTGGCGCGGATCGGATCGGTAATGGCCACACCAAGAGCGTCGATGCCTTTGTAGCTGAGCAGGCGGGTCAAGCCCGGCTGAAACAATCCGACACCGACGAAAATCAAGATCGGGGCGCTCGTCAGCGATTGTAACGGCACGAACAGAAGCGAAACGCCCCAAAGAAAAACAATATTGATCAAAAGGCTGCTGATCACTGCTGTGGCGGGGTTGGAATAGCGCAGCGCCTTTTTCGTGAACATATTGTGCAGCGCGAAAAGAAAAGCATTGGCCAGAGCGTAGATTTCTGCCGGAATCGAATTCATCGGTCGGTCCTTGCGGATATTGTCAAATCGGCACGGAAAGCAGTGGAGGGAATAACATCTCTAAGCTGCATCGTGGAGTATATGCGAGCTATATCGGCTTCAGGGATAAAGGGCAACTTGAACGGCGCGTACATCGATTTAGTCAATAAGAGATCTCTCCTTTCCTTCGAGATCATAGATCGGCCACTTCGATGTTATTCCGAGCGGAAGCAGGGACTCCTTCCCTCCCGTTGTTCCGTGGTGAATGTTAATTCAATCGCTTCTGTGTGCGCCGAAAGTTAAATTGACAGTGACGCAAACCTCTGTTTAATCTCTTCGTGACCTACGCTGTCGCGTCCAAGCGCCAGCCTTCGATCGAATGAAAAAACCGCTGCTTTTCTTGATCTTCGCCTCGGCGCTCTTGCTTCTTGCCGCTGTTCAAGTTTTCAAATACGCAGATTTCGCCGGTTGTGTGAATTATTACACCGGCGGTTTTCGTGAAGTCGCAAGCCATCGAGCCGATCGCTTCTTGGGCAAGGTGCAGGAAGACACCGCGCGCTGCCGCGGCGGCGATCCGGCGGTCAAGTGGCGCGCTTCGCCGTGGCTCGACTGGCAGTGGTATTGGGGCGCGGCTGGCCCCGAAAGCAACGCCCCGGGGGGTGCCGCAGCGTTGAACTTTCTGAGTCCCAACCGACGCGGCATCGATGGCGCGCTGCTCGATCTCGAATACGAGCGCATCGAGCTGCTCAAATTCAACTTGTTCGACAACTCCGGCACGTTTGAAACGTATACGCGCGACCTGGGGGAGGACAGCTTAACCAAAGTCTGGCCGCAGTTTCGCTTGCCGAAGAATCATCCGGACTATCAAAGAGTCGGCGGCGACGGTGCGCAACGCTGCCGCGGTCAGCTGATTCGCTTTCGCACCCTTACCGGCATCTGCAACGATATTTTGAATCCACTCATGGGCGCGACCGATCAGCCGTTCGCACGCAACGTCGCCTTCGAGACGACATTTCCCGATCTCGAATTGAACAATTTGGCGAAGAATCGCCACGCCGGCCGCATCGGGTTCTTAATCCCTGACCCGCAAGTGATCAGCCGAAAGCTGTTCACGCGCGAGCAAAGCGCGCCGGAGAAATGCCGCAATGGCCGCAGCATGCCCGATTTTACAGTCGATGCAAATTGCGACTATCAGAAGGCCCCTCACGTGAATGTCCTGGCGGCCTTCTGGATTCAGTTTATGACTCACGACTGGTTCTCCCACCTCGACGAAGGTCGTAACGACGCGATGACGATGGCGACCGGCTGCGGCGCCCAAAGCGCCAAAGCGCTGAGCACAGCCGAGATCAAACAGATTGGCTGCCGTCCGGAGGATCGGATCGATCGCAGTTTGATCGCCGAGGATGCGCCCGCGCCGGCGTTCACCGTCGGCAAGGTGAGCTATCTAGCCCGCGCGCCGAAAACGACTTTGAACAAGGTCACGGCCTGGTGGGACGCGTCGCAAGTTTACGGCTATAGCGATATGTCGCACCGCCGGGTCAAGCGCGACCCGCGCGATCCGGCAAAACTACTGCTCGAAACGATCGGCGGTCACGCCGCAACCCACGGCTACTTGCCGCTGCTTCAGCCGTCCGATGTGCAAAATCCTCAGTGGGCCGGTCAGGAATCGGTCGCCTTTCCGGACAACTGGAATATCGGTTTGAGCTTTTTCCACAACGTCTTTGCGCGCGAGCATAATTTATTCGTCGAGGAGTTTCGCCGCCGTGCCGCCGCCGAGCCGGAGCGAGATTCCGGCCTGCGCGACCCGGACGCGCCGAACCAAGTCGTTCGCTATAAAGACGTGAGTGCCGACGAGCTGTTCGAAGTCGCCCGCCTGGTGATCGCCGCCGAGATCGCCAAGATCCATACTATCGAATGGACGCCGCAGATGCTTTACAACGAGCCGCTCTATCAAGCGATGAATGCCAACTGGTCGGGTCTGCTGCAAGACTTTCCGCTGGCCAGCGCCGCGCTGGGAAAGGTCCTGCAGCGTTTTTCCCGCGCGGAGCACGGCAAACGCTCGACCGAATGGTATTCAGCGTTTGCTGCCGGTCCCGGCATTTTCGCTCTCGGCAGCAAGCAACCGGATATCAGCGGCGGCGTCAATCATTTCGGCTCACCGTTTAATTTTCCCGAAGAATTCATCAATGCGTACCGGCTCCATCCGATGGTGCCGGACCTGATCGAATTGCGCGAGATCGAAAGCGATCCCAATGCCGTGAAATTCAAAATCCCGGTGGTCGAAACCGTGTTCGGCAAAGCGACCCAGATGATGCGCCGTTACGGTGTCGCCGACTGGGCACTCTCGCTCGGGCGTCAGCGCAGCGGCAAACTCACTTTGCAAAACCATCCGCTGTTTTTACAGAACCTGGAGCTGCCACGGTTGAAAAGCGCCAGCGGCAAAATAGACGCGCTCGCGCTGGATATACTGCGCGACCGCGAACGCGGCATCCCGCGCTACAACGAGTTCCGCCGCCAGTACGGCCTACGCGAACTGACCGGCTTCGATGACTTCATTGATCCATCCCCCCCGCGCGAGTCGGCCGAGCGCGCCGAGCAGCAGAAACGCGTCGCCTTGCTGCGCGAAATTTATGGCCAGCACCAATGCGACGCGCACAAAATCATCTCCGACACGCAGAAAAACCCGGACGGCTCGCCGATCAACGATTGCCTCGGCCATGCCGACGGCGCCGTCGTGGACAATATTGAAGACCTCGACGCGCTGGTGGGCTGGCTCGCCGAGCCGGTGCGACCGCACGGTTTTGCGATTTCGGAAACTCAGTTGCAAGTTTTTATCTTAAATGCCTCGCGCCGCCTCTTCAGCGACCGCTTTCTGACCTCGAGCTTTCGCCCGGAATTTTATTCCTATCTGGGCATCCAATGGGTCAACGAGAATGGACCGGATGGAAAGATGGGCGAGCCTGGGCAATCGAACGGCCACAAGGTCGAGGTCTCGCCGCTCAAGCGCGTGTTACTGCGGACCATTCCGGAATTGAAATCAGAGCTCGCTCCGGTGATCAACGCCTTCGATCCATGGGCTCGCGACCGCGGGAAATATTATTCGCTGCAATGGAAACCGCGCCGTGGCGCGGAGAACGATCCAGCGTTCCGCGATCAATAACGCCCGCCACGTCTTATTTCGGTTGATAGGTTTTATAGCGCACCGCCCGTCTCGCGGCTTTCGCGCGCAGCTTGAGCCGCATCCGGCGCGCCGCTCTGTCATCCCCCGCTAACTCAAAGGTCTGGTACTTCCCCGTTCTGGGATTGTAGAAACCGACATAGCCGCCCGGATTGACGCCGAACGAACGAAGCGTCTTACCGCCGTGACGGGAGCCGAGAAAATCGTTGCGCCCCCTGTGCTCCTCGCTGCTCGTAAACTATAACGGCAGGACAAAGTTTGAAACTTTGACGCCGTCGATATCGTAGCTCTCATCCTGCACCGCATCGCACATCTCGTACCAGTAAAAAACGGTTCGCTTTGGATGTTGCGGGTGCGCCCCATCACCAGCGAATTCACTTCCGGATCGCCGATCAACTCCAGCGCTCCATGAGACAATGTGACCGTCCAGTTTTCTTCCAAGGCATCGGACAGTTCGGTAAAAACGAAGCCGCACGGAATACCGCGATGATACGTGTCATGATAGCCCAAGGCATCGTCGACGTTGGTTTTCACTCGCAAGTGAAGGATTGCGTCGCCGCGCATGTCGGCAGGTTGAAGCTTTGGTTTGGACGTCGATTTGCCCTCCAGACGCAGCGTCGCTCCCAAACTCCAATAGGGCTCGAAGCCTTCTTTGATCTGGCGATTGATGGCCCGGATCGCGTGTTGAACCTCTTCATCTAAGAGCTCACCTTGGGTCAGGTTCATGACAGTAATAATCATCACTGGCCCCTTTTGATTCGCGCCCGTTTGACTCGCACGGGTCGAGATAGCCAGCCACGCGATTATGAAACGCGTCGTTGCCCTATTGGGCATCCGCGAGGATCACATCGGCGGCCTTTTCGCCGATCATGTAGACGGCGCTGACGATGAAATAACCGGGAATGCGCGGGAACACCGAAGCGTCGACCACGCGCAATCCCCTGGTGCCATGCACGCGAAAGTCGCTGCTCAGGACGCCGCCCTCTGCTTTCTTGCCGATGGGGCAAGTGCATGATGCATGGTGGCCCCACGCATTGTTGCGAATGAAATCGCGCAACTCTTCGTCGGTTTGCACACGATGACCGGGCAAATGCTCCTCGACGATGTGGCCGCTTTGCACGAGGTCGGAGCTGATCCGGCGCACAAACTTTACACCATCAATGACAGCGTCGAGATCCTCACCGGCAGGATCGCTGCCTTCGTCGAAATAACGAAAGCTGATCCGTGGCGGATCACGCGGGTCGGCGGATTGCAAAGTCACCGTCCCGGCGCGGTTCTCGGTGTGGGCTTTGAGGACGATCCAGGTGAGATAGTTTTGGTGCGCCGAAATGAATTTCGAGTAGCCGGGAAAGTAGCCTTCAAAACGGGTCAACAAGCTCAGACAAAACAAATCGGGCAGGCGGCGCTCTTGGCGCGACTTCTTGATTACGGCAAACATGCCGCCGTTGCTGGCGTAGACTCCTTCGCGCGCTTTTTCCCACTGGCGAAAACAAGCATCGCCTTTACGAAATTCGGCCGCCTTCATGAAATCCCAGTCTTCGCCCATGCGATAGACCACGCTGACTTCGTAGCGGTCCTGCAAATTAGCGCCAACCCCCGGGAGGTCCACGCGCACGTCGATGCCGTGCTGCTCTAATTCTTGGCGCGGCCCGATGCCGGAGAGTTTGAGCAACTGGGGCGTATTGAACGCGCCGCCGCAAAGAATCACTTCCCGCATAGCGCGAGCCTCGCGGTACTCGCCTGAACCTGGTGCAGGCACGGCATGGGCGCGATATAAATTTTCGCCTTTGAGATATTCGGCGCCGATGGCTCGATTCTCAGCATCGAACAGAACTCGGCTCGCCAACGCGTCGAGCTCGATGTGCAATTTATCGGGATGGCGCCGCGCGACTTCCATCAGACGTTCCCGGCTGCCGCTACGCGCATGATCGGAGGTCGTCAGCGGGACGTAACGAATACCGAAAGCGTTGCGCCGCACGATGCGCCAGTCGTTGGGATCGCCCTTGGCGCGGAGAAACCATAAGAAGCGTTTGAGCGGATGCTCCAATTCGGCGATGGCACCGAAGGCCGAGCGCTCGATGACATCCATCACTTCCCGATCGCGCAGCGCGTCCCGCGGCGGCCGCGCCCGCTCAACCGGCAACCAGCCGCCAAAACCATGACCGCTCGGATTGATCGCAAAAAATTTTTTGAACCAACGATAGATCGGCCGGTGGCGGCAGTCCTCCAGCCGTTCGAAATAGCGCCGCATGCCCGCAGCCCGCCAGGATTCGTCGCCGGTCAGGTCGGCGATGTAATCCCAATCAGAGTTGTGCGGGTAAACCAGGATCATGGCGTTGTGCGCCGTGCACCCGCCCAGTGTTCCGGCCCGCGGATAAAGCACGCCACGACGCTCCGCTGTATACTTTTCATCCTTTAATTGGCGCGCCTCATCTTCGTAATGGCGGACAAAAAAATCCCACTTCATAGCGGGATTTTCCGAAGCGAAAGCGTGAAAGGCGGGGACTTCGTAGTCTTCAGGCAGGCGCTCGCCGGTCAACTTCAGCGGATCGCCGCCCGCTTCGAGCACCAAAACCGAGTGGCCGGCTTCGGCTAAGCGCGCCGCCAGGGTGCCGCCGCCCGCGCCCGAACCGACCACGATATATTCGTATTCGCGCGCGGGCGCGGTGGCGTCAGCCATTTTGCAGTAATTTCCGAGCGATCGTTAAAACGTCTTCAAGAACTCGATCAGCGCGCGCTTGTCCTCATCGCTCAACGGCGGCTCTTCCTTGAAGAAACTTGTGCCGAAGTAATGCCCTTTGTTGACCACGTAGTCCGGACACTTGCTGACTTTAATCAGGTCGGGAACAAGGTTCTTGAAGACCGCGGCCGCTTCGGCCTCGCTCTTGCCTTCGACGCGGATCAAGTCCGCCTTCATCTTGAGTAGGAGCTTGGCGAGATCGAGCTTGTTGGTCTCAAGATCGATGTTGGTGAGCAGGCTCACCGGCGTGCCTTTGGGAATCGGCCCAATCTTGACCATCCCTTCTTTGAACAGCCAGGGGAACAGATTGTGCATCCAGTCCCCCCAACTCAAAAGTTTTCCCAAAGCCGCGGGTAAATAGCCGGCGGGAGCTTTGATATAGCTGGGCGCAGTGGTGCGATAGATGAGCCCTGGCACTTGATCGCCGAGGACCGGATCTTTGTCGCGCTTTTCCGGCCAGAGTATTTTCTCGATGGAATCGTTAAACGAATCCATGCGCGCATCGACGGACGGATCCCAGTTGAACTTGCCGACTGAATTATTAAGCAAAAACGGCGCCGTCGACCAGACGCTGATCAGCGACGGTACGCGCGTATAGCCGCGGCCGTTGGCCGGCAGCTCGTATTCGAACGGCGTGCCATCGACCGGATTGTAAAATGTCATCTTCCCTGACGACGGCAAGTCTTTGTAAGTTTGTGACGAAAAATTATCCCAGATATTGCCGCCCAGCGCATTGGTCGCCAGCGGACTGCATGCGTTGGTCTGGAGCAAGGTGACGGGAATACGCCGTTCAGTGGAAAGATAATTGTCGTTGAGAAAATCGTCGGCTAGCACCATCGTCTTCATTTTGTCTTTGAAGTCGTCGGTTTTGGTCCAGGCCCAGTACTGATCCCACTTGGATTCGTCGACGTTCTCGGGCGCCTCGGGAATCTTGCTCGAATGGCAGCGCGCGCAGTACGTCGCGAAGGCGATCTTGCCGCGGGTGAGCGTTACCTTGTCCGCGGTCAAATATTTTTCTCCATCCGGCGCGTCCTTGAGCCGGTCGGGTCTCGCCGTTTTAAGAAAGAACAAGGCCACATCCGCCGTCTGATTCACGGTGGCATTCCAGTAGCTCGAATTTTTCTCGGCGTCTTCGATGCGGATCGGCG
>Ga0335070_10006754_pt1 | contig 13486 bp, 12 predicted proteins | sample Lox_Sample_13_FD_206722 | JGI IMG/M metagenome (GOLD analysis project Ga0335070, IMG submission 206722) | Soil microbial communities from Loxahatchee National Wildlife Refuge, Florida, United States - Lox_Sample_1.3 | ecosystem: Environmental > Terrestrial > Soil > Wetlands | place: USA...
CGGAGTTCCCTTAAAGGATTAAGAACGGGCTGTCAGTACCGTTGATTTCCAATAAGTTACATCGGCCAGTGACTCTGTCACGGCAGAGGCCGCGGGTTCGAGTCCCGTCGTCCCCGCCACATTCTTAAGCACTTAACCTCGGCGTGTAATTCTTACGGTACACAAGTGAGGACACAGAACGCCTGTTGAGTACTTTTCTGTCAGACATTGGCTGTCATTCCTGAATTTCTTAATAGCTTGGGTCATATCGTTCGCACTCACCCAAGGGTTGACAGGACAAGACACGCAATGGGCAATAGAAGACTTGGTGGACTATGAGCGCAGGTTGCGACGGATCGCCATTTCATTCGCAATTGCCGATTGTTGGGGACTGGATAAGCTCCGTTTTGCCGCCGGAAACACCACTTCGTCCTCAATCCGGATGTGCTCACCGTAGATCGAGGCCAACTTGCTGACAGCCTGCCGAAACTGGGCTGCTTCCGTTGCGGGAAGACAGCGTTCATCAAGACATCGAGTTCCAAGGACATCCACCTCGCCGTGCAGGGTGTTCGCCTTGTGGTGGTCGGTTTCGAGCGCATCGAGGCTTGCAAGTGCGTTTTCGATTTCGGGATCTTGAATCTCCCTCAGACGAGGGAACAGGGACTCTTCCTCGTCTGCGGTGTGCTTGGGAGCCGATTCCCGAAAGTATCGGAGAGCGGAGTCGAGTGCTGACCGCGCCTCTTCGGTCAAGGGGCGATCTATGACCTGGGCGAGGCGCTGTAACGATCCGAGGAACATCTCGATGCGCCTGTGGCAGTCCGACAGAAGTCCCGTAGGATCGGAAAAACTGTGAGCTTTCGCTCCAATCTGAACCGGCATGTCCAGTAACCTCACTCAGCGTTGGCGATCCTCATCACTGTACCGAACATCAGCGTCCACGCGATCAACGAATAGATAAAGCCCGAAACAAACCAGAAACATCAATCCTGAAAAGATCGCCGCGGGTAGGGCGGTGTGACGTTTGCCAGCCAGGAACGATTCCAGCGCGGCACTCAGCAGCCAAATCTGAACAATCAGCAGTACGGCGATCAGAGACATGGCGCCGGCGATCGCTGTAAGACCGCGCGTTTTCGGAGGCAGATCGATGTTTGTCGGCACGGTCATGATGTCTTGATGTCGACAGCCACGAGCTCGCCCCCGCGGGATTCAAGAATGATTTTGGGCAAAGGCCTCGATGGAGGGCCTTGAAGAACCGACCCGTCAGCGATAGAAAAGAATCCTTTATGGCACGGACATTCGAGGCGGTTATCCTCCTGCGAGTAGTAAACCGCACAGGAGAGGTGAGTGCATTTCTGGCTATAACTGACATGCTCATTCTCGGATGTTCGGACGAGAATGCAATGGTCGTCCTTGGTCGGGTAAGTGAACAACTTCACTCCTCCCACCGGAATTTCGCCGAGACGCGCGACCGTTTGTTGAGGATAGGAAGGGGTCTTCGAGAACATCGAGCGCACCAGAATCCAGAGATTGCCAACGAACATGCCGAAACTGGTGAGCACGAGGAATTTCGTCAACTGTCTGCGAGTAACGTAGCGTTCGTCGGCCGTGCGAACCGAAAACTCTTCCTTCCACAGGGGGTCGCTAGTCGCTCTTCTGCTAGCGTCCCGTCGCAGCCAATTCATGCTGTTCCTCCCACATGTAGTCCACCACATCTAAAGCAATAGCATCCCGCTCGGCCGGCGCCATCATGAACACCTTCGTTGTGATTTTTTGTTCTCCAAAATAGAAAATGTTCGTTGGCTTCTCCCGCCGTTTGGAAATCTCTTCCGGACGGACGTAGGCGAGCGCTTGACTCGGGCAGACCGTCGCACACATTGGCCGTTTGCCTACAGATGTCCTGTCGTAACACATGTCGCACTTCATCATCTGCTGCTCGGGTTCCATCATCTTTGGGATACCGAACGGGCACGCGAGCACGCAGTTGCTGCAGGCGATGCAGCGCGGCTTAAGAGAGGAATGGACGATACCATCTTCGCCCTTCTTGATTGCATCCGCGGGACAGACCTGCGCACAGGTCGGCTCTTCACAGTGCCAACAAACGTAAGCTGCTGACGTGATGCTCTCGCGGCGTTCGATGAAATCGAAGTTGATCATCGACTTTCCGCGATGGGTCTCGCATTCCTCACAAGCCTGCAGACAAGAACGGCATCCAATGCAGCGCGAGGGATCGATATAGAACTCGTAGCCGTACACTATGCGCCTCCTCTTGAAGCGCGGTTATGAGCGGCTCGATCGTCTGGTGAGGAATCCGGGCTTGTGGCGAGTTGGATTCGGCAGGCGGACACTTTGAACTCTGGGATCTTGCTGCGTGGATCAAGGGTTCGGTGAGTCAGACGATTTGCGCTACGCGTGCCAGCCCAGTGATAAGGGATGAAAACGGTGTCGGGGCGGATCGTTTTGACCACCATGGCGCGGATTGTAAGATCGTCACGGCGGGTGGTCACTGTGACCCAATCGCCGTCTTTGACGTTGTACTTCTCGGCGAGTCGAGGATGAATCTCTGCGCGTGGCTCTGGATACTGATCGACTAGTGCTCCAATGCGCCGCGTCTGCGTGCCGGACAAATACTGGCTGACAACTCTGCCAGTGGTGAGATATAGAGGATAGTCGTCATCGACGGGATCGCCACTTGGACGCCATTCTGTCTTGTTGAAGTGGGCCTTCCCGTCGTGGGTGTAGAACTTCTTGTCGACAAACAGCATCGGTGTACCAGGATGGCCGAGATCGGGGCAGGGCCAAAAAATGCCTTTCTCGTTGTCGACTCGTTCATAAGTGATGCCGTAATAATCGGCGACTCCGCCCCGGGAGGCAACGCGAAGCTCCTCGAGAATGTCGGCTGGATTCTTGAACGGAAAGTACTGGCCGCGACCAAGCCGATGCGCGATATCAATAATGATGTCGGAATCCTGGCGCGCCTGACCGGGCGGATCGATGCTCTTCTGCCAGTGAATTACACGCCCCTCCGCGCTACACCCAAGTCCGTCTTCTTCCTCATGCAGACTGCCGGCGAGGACTACGTCGGCGTGATGCGCGGTCTCAGACATGAAGAAGTCGACCACTCCGAAGTACTCCAATTTCGATAGCGCTTCGCGCGTGAAGTTGGCGTCGGGCAGCGAAACCAGAGGATTAAAGCACATCGATAGCAGGCCTTTGATTTCGCCCGAATGAATGGCATTCATGATTTCCTGCGCGCTGTAGCCCGGTTGCGGAAGCTCGTCCGGTCGAATGCCCCACACTTTGGCGATGTACGCACGAGCGGCAGGATCGGCGAGCGAACGCTGGCCGGGAAGTTGATCGCATTTCTGCCCATGTTCTCGGCCGCCTTGGCCGTTGCCCTGACCGGTGATCATCGTCGGACCGGAGCCTTCGCGCCCAATATTTCCGGTTGCCAGCGCAATGTTCACGATCGCGGAACAGTTCTCGACGCCCTTGGATTGATGTTCGAGTCCTCGCGCGTGCATCAGGATGGAGCGTTTCGATCTGCCGATCCAGCGAGCGGCTTTCTCAATCGTCTCGGGAGGAACACCTGTCATTTCCGTCGCTTTGCGCAGATCCCATTGCCGGGCGTAAGCTGCGACATCGTCGAAGCCGGTCGTGTACTGGCCGATGAACTCACGGTCTTCGAGGCCATCGCGCAGGATCACGTGAAGCATTCCCAGGAGCAACGCGAGATCAGTGCCTGGCCGCAGGGGTAGATACAAATCCGCATTGCGCGTAATCGGTGTCATGCGCGGGTCGGCAACAATCAGCTTTCCGCCGTTGTCCCGGCAACGCCAGATGTAGTCGGTCGTGATCGGAGCACATTCGCCAACGTTGGCGCCGATGACAAACAGAACCTCGGCCTTCGGTATCTCGCTCCAGGGAATTGTGCTGCGGTCGATGCCGAATGCCAGCTTGTATGCGGTGCCTGCCGAAACCATGCACAGACGCCCGTTGTAATCGATGTGTCGAGTTCCTACGGCAACCCGGGCAAATTTTCCCAGCAGATAGGATTTTTCGGTGGAGAGCGATGCGCCTCCGTAAATCGCAAAGGCGTCTTTACCGTACTTTTCCTGAATTTCTCGAATCTTGGCCACAGTGAAATCGAGGCTCTCATCCCAAGTTGCAGGTTGAAACCCGTTTTGGCGGCGCATGAGAGGTGTGAGCAGGCGGTCCGGATGGCCGCTCTGCATGTAGCGCTTCACACCTTTGGGACAAAGCATCCCGTGGTTGAAAGGAAAATCCTCCCAAGGCTCGAATCCAATGATGTGATTTTCCCGAACCTTCAACTGGATACCGCACTGCTGTCCGCAGAAGCAACAATGGGTCTTCACCAATTTCTCCGCGGGGTGGATTGATTCATCCTTCCATCCGCCGGGAGGAACATAGTTCAAATGAGGCCCAAACCGTTCCTTGAGCGCCTCTTCAGAGATCGGGGCCTTAGCCATTCGCTTCCTCTTTCAGTCGCAGTTGTGCAAGTGAAATTGATTTGCGTTTGCACGCCGGGCAGAGTTCTTGCCAATTGCTGACGGGCCCAGGCATCGAATAGTTGAAACCCATCTGCGGGAGAACTTTCTTGAGATCTTCAACGTGCATGCGCGAAGCGTAGCGTTCGCCGCATCGAGCACAGATCGCACCGCAGTCTTCGGCTCCGGCTTGCTGGTAGAGTTTGACTCCCAGTTGTGCAGGCCGTTGGAAGATGTGAAAGAACTTGCCGAACGGCAAATAGAGCAGTGCAGCAATTACGGTAATGGCGTGCAGAATAGCAATGAAATCGTAGAAACTTCCTCCCAGCCATTCCTGCGATACGGTCAGCGCGAGGCCGGTGATCGAAATCGCGAACAGCAGAATCAGAGGCCAGAAATCCATAGCCAGAGTTTGAACGGCGCGTGCGCCTTCATCGCGCATGCGGCGCCACAGCGATAAGCCAATTCCCCCGAGAACGAGAAAGGCCGCAATATCCAAACCGTGAAAAAGTAACAGCGCGGTGAAAGTGTGCAGATGAAAGTGTCCAGCCGGATATCCGAACAGATGTGTCACGTAGATCATCTGATTGTTGGGATCGCTGGTGAAATAGATCCATCCGAATACGAGTGGGAAGGTGATCGCTGCGGCTAGCAGGCAACCCCAGAAAATCAACTGATGCATCGCCCATCGCAACCTGGACCGTTTTGCGATGAAGGTCTGCGATAGCAGATGCGTTCCCACCAGGGAAATCACATGGGCGAGACTACGAAGGACGCCGCGCTCTCGAAACAGTTGCCACCCGCGCTGCCAATAGACGCGGGTTGGCGGTTTTCGAATCCAAACCGAATAGTGAAAGACCACTCCCCAGGTGGCGAAGATGATCGCGAAGGTGTAGATGACGAGCGCGGGGTCGAAATTCTGCAGGTTGCGCGAGCCAAGCACGATAGCCGCAATAAGGACACCCGTCCACAACGTCGCCCATGCGCCGGATCGAATCGTGTCGGCGGTCCGAATTGCGGCTGCCGGGAGTTTTGCTTGTAACTCATCTTCTCGCGGCAAGAAGACTTTTGCGTTCGCCCACCACAGAAGGCATGCCACTGCGGACAGGAGCAGAAATCCTGGCCAGACAACCCCGAGCTTGTCACGAAAGACACCCAACAGAAGAGGCGGGAAGAAACCGCCCATTCCACCCATCGCACCGACGAGTCCTGTGACGGTTGCCCTTTGATTCGGAAAGTATCGCGGAACGAGTTGGAATACTGCACCGTTCCCGATCCCGAGCAATGCGGCGCACCCCAGTGCGCCAACGGTGAACGGAATCATCGACTGCACGCCGAGCAGCAAGCCGAAGCCGGCCACGCCGGGCAGAATCCATGAAAGAACCCGCGAACCCCCGATACGGTCCGAAAGCCATCCACCAAGCGGTCGGCACAAGGTTGCTAGCACAACGAAACCGGCAGTGCGAAAACCGGCGTCCGCGGGCTTCAGCCCAAACTGATCGCGCAACAACGTCGGCAGATAGATCGAGAAGGCAACGAATCCGCCGAAGGTGAGAAAGTAGAACGCGGACAGAAGCCATGCCAGCGGCTCGCGGTTCAGCACGCCGAGCATTTCCGAGAGACCTTTAGGCCGTATTGTTTGAGTCGCATTTCGCGCGAAAGCCGCAAATACAACTGCCCAAACAATCAGGATGATCGACATCCCCGTGTAGACCGTACGAAACCCAAATGCGGCAGCGACGACCGGTCCGAGGAACACAGCCGCAGATTGGCCGATATTCCCAAGACCGTACACTCCGAGTGCACTGCCCTGGCTCTCCATCGAGAACCAGCGCGAAACGTAACCGACGCCCACCGCGAACGACGAACCTGCCATTCCCAGGAAGAAGGCAACGACAAGCAGATTGCGGTAACTTGCAGCGGATGGAACGAGAGCCACGGGTGCCGCAACGAAAAACATCAATATGGCAAAGACAACTCTGCCGCCGAAGCGATCGGCGAGCATGCCCATTGGCAGGCGAGCGAGTGCTCCAAGAAGGACCGGGACTGCAACGAGCAGAGCGGTTTGTGTGGCGGAGAGGTGAAACCTCTGGCGGAAGACTGGGGCGAATGCGCTAATCAGCCCCCACGCCGCAAAGCAAACGGTGAACGAGACCGTTCCGAGCAGCAAGTGCCGCTGTTGTGAATGTTGAGTAGATGCCACAGTCTTGCCCCACAACCTTACCGATATCCTATTCCACTGCCGGATGTTTTGTGCGAATCGAATGAAAATGTCGGCAATGAATCATTGCTCGCCGGAGTTGCTTGACGACTCACCTGGTTGCGTATTCTCGATCGCAGGAGTTCGGCTGCTCAGTTCCCATTCAAGCCAGTCCTCTCCAAAGAGTTCAACCGGATGCTGTGTCCGAACCGTTCCGTTTCCGCACCGGAGGTCGTTGGCGGAACAATACTTGTCGCATCCCCAGCAGATCCGTTCTGGATGCTTCGGATTAAGCGCTACTGTCGTTTTTGACACGCTAGTCCTAGTTGTATTGCAAGAGTCGTCTCTCGCCCGCCAACGCTCTCAGAGGGGCGATGTCCTGTGTGAGTTCGACCGTCCCGAGATACCTGCCGTCTTTGTCCCGAACCGCAAAATAACGAATGTGAACGAACTTCCCTCGCAATTCGATCCAGAACTCCGCCACGTTCTGGCGGCCTGCTCGGAAGTCATCGAGAATACGATCAACCACATCGACGCTGCTTGGAGGGTGGCAGTGCTGGACCTTGCGCCCGATGATTGCCTTGCTGCGCGCAAAAACTCGGTCCGGCCCTTCGGTGAAGAATGCCACCCGATCATTGGCATCTACAAAAGTCAGATCAATTGGCAGGCTCGATAGCACCGCAGTGAGTTGTTCGACCGTGACGTTCCCGGTCGGCATCATGATTGTTCCGTCCGTGGGCACGGCAGGCGTGGATGCGCCCAAATTCTGAGGAGGAGTGTAGCCCTGGCCAGGTTCGACGAGGCACCAGCCATATTTTGGTGACGACACCCATACCTCGGCCCATTCATTTTCGGTTAGGGTTTGCAAAGACATGGGGAGAAGGATGTTCTCTTCCTTGAAAATCATCTCTTCGACCGCACTGAGTGTGGGTAATACAGCGGCGGTGGCGAGATTCTTGCAGTCCGCAACGGTCGGCGCGCAAACATGGGCGGCTTGGTTCATCCGTTTCAGCGATGCTCGGATGTCGTCGTCTTTTGCCCACATCACCTTCGACGGACCGGAGATGCCATGCTTCTCGAGGAAAGAGAACAGAGTGTGCTCCTTGCGCTGATAGTGCTTGTCGATATCCATCAGTTCGTTCGCGTTTTGCTTGATTTGCAGAAGTTGAGGTTCGCATTCCTCGTTGTCTGGACGCGTGGAGAGCTTATTGAAAATTGCGCGAGTCTTCGCAATGACCTCTCGGATGGCGGCATTTTCGCAGCGAAACGTATCGACTGGGTGGCCGGGAGCAATCGACGCGAAGGGAAGCTGTACCAGAACTTCGCGGGTGACCTGCGAATGAAGGTCACACATAGACTTTACTTCCTCGACTGGCATGCCTCCCGAAATCAGCTCTTGTTCCATAGCCATGATCTCGGAGGGACCCGTCTGCCGCACCATCTCACGCAATTGGGACTTTACCGCCTCTGGAGCCTCACCCTTATGAAGATGCTGAATGATTTCTTTGAGGGTGGCGATTTTACGGGCGCGGTTATCGATAAGTTCGCTCATATTTGCTCCTGAAGAGACGATAGGCGTAGCGGCGCGTTGATACGATGACTTTTGTCACGGGGTGTGCCGTCTCGTATGAAGATGCCCAGTTCCGCGCCGAGCTTTTTGGGAACGGAGGAACTCGACCAAGATGACCGTTAGCTGTTCGACGGCCTTTTTCTGGTAAAGGTCAGGATTAGATTGACCGCAAACAGTGTTACAGCAGTCATCTCGGTGATAGCCGAAACTGGAAGCCACGACCATGCGGAATGAACCAGCTCCTGGTAGGCCAGGATTTCAATTCGCGCCGCAAGTGGGGACATGGTTCCCCCGTTCAGTGAGACTTTTCCATTGCGATGGCACGCGGAAACAGGATGTTGTTCTCGAGGTGAATGTGCTGGTGAAGATCGGCCTCGAAGGCTTCCAGCGCCTTATACAGGGTTTGATAGCTCGCGCAAGCATCGGCGGGAAGCGCAAAGTCGTTGCTTGCCTTTCGCATCGCGCGCAGTGCATTGCCCGCGGAATCGTGCTCGTGTTCCATCATGGCAACCGGGTTCTCCACTGTTCCGAAGGGAGCGGGAAGCACCGGTTCTCTCTGAATAACCGCTTCCTCCATCCGGACGATGTAAGGGAAGAGCACCATCTCTTCTTTCAGCAAGTGCGTCCCCAGTTCCTGGGCCAGGCCCGCAAGAGTCGATTGGACTTCAAATAACTCTGGGTGGTTCTTACCGTGCACGGAGCAGACTTTATTAAGGAGTGCGTCGAGGCGCACAGTTTCTTCACGCGTGAACTTATGATGCGTGCTCTTGATGTGGTCAACTAGTTCGCTCAATGGTTCGCTTTGCCAGTCGTGGATCTGCGTTGCAGCTCGCGCCGCCTCCTCTTCCATTTCGAGAGCATCCAAGACCTGGTGTACGGAAATGCCGGCTGTCGCGCACGCCTGGTCGAGAAGCTGAGTTCCACCGCAGCAGTAGTCGATTCCGAACTTCTCGAATATGCGTGTTGCAGCCGGATTCTCCACAGCTACTTCACGCACCGTCCTCGCTGTCATCACACTCATCGCTATTCTCCTTGGGGCTATTGACTCATCCCATGTTGAGAATAGCGGCCCACAGAAGTGCTGCCGATGACTTATGTCACGGGACGCGGAAAAATTCCTGGAGAATCTTCATACTAGAAAACGTCCGGTCTTTCCCCGCCTTTCGCGGGAATTGGTCGCGCCTGACCGAAAGGGCCGCAGGCGAATTCATCGCGCGGCACGCTGTCGAGAAGAGCGAGATTGACGCAGTGACCGCTCAACTAAGCGAGGTCGTCCGATCATTTGCGCAAAACAAACGGTGGAGGGCCTGACGGAATCTCGTCAACCCAGGCAAGTCTCAGTGCTCTCGTGATAATTCATGGCCGTCCGGGGCCTGAAGCCTTTGCGCCGCGCACGATCAAATCGAGGCCCTCCCGGTAGCGGCGATGAAAATTGTCGAACAGGATGACGGCGCTTTGGCGAAGAAGCGGAAACTGCTTCGGATCGAGTTTTGCGTTCCTTTTCGCTATGTCGTATTGGGGGGGACCGCTCGCCCGGCCGGGGAAATACAGCCTGCTCTTCCATGACGAAACTGAGGGTGTAGAGCTTTCCGCCCAGCGATCCCAGGTCCTTCAACTTTCCGTTCGGCTTCGTAATAAACGCATGCGCGGTGCCTGCTTTCGTATAAGCGATTCCCGTGACCTGTCCCGTATGGATTTGCGCCCAAGTGCGGGAGCTCCTTGCTTAGATCGGCCCGCGCACGCGCCTCAACCGAACGGCGACCATCAAAAGCGCAGCGGTAAAAAAAATCCCGGTCCACAAGCCTGGGCTCGCCAAATAGCGTAACGGGGTCATCTCGGTCATCGGATCGGTCGGGAATGCGCCGTGCGCCATTACCACATCCATGCTGTTGCCCATCAACCTGTACTTCAGCATGTCGAGAAAGTATGTGGTGTTGAAGGCGATCTTCTCGAGGAAGCAGAGAGCGCTCGGCGGCAGAAAAGCCCACACGAACGGCGCGCGGCGAGCCCATGCGCCCACCAGCAGAAACCATGCATAGAACGGCGCATGCCACAAGACGTGCCCAGTGATCAGGTGATAGAGCAGCAATTCACACACTCGCGGCAAAGAGAGCGCATGCCACAGCGCGCCGGCGCTTTGTCCGCTGCCCGCCACGACCGCGCTGCTTAAGAGCAGCATGAGAAAATCCGTCGCCACCGCAACCGCAAACACCAGCAGTGGCAGCACGACGAACGGAATGCACGCTTTCGATAGCACCGTCATCGTGTCCGAAACCGGGAGCGACTTCCAGAAGAGGATGCTGCGGTCGCGTCGCTCGCCATACAGCGCGTCGAGGCAATAAAACGTCCCCACGATCATCATCACCAGCATCATGAGTCCGGCTGTAATGTCGTAAGGCGTTGCGATCCCATGCCGCTCCATCGCACCGAGCTTCATGGCCGCGCGCATCATTTGCGGTAGATGAATCGTGCTGACGGCAAAGCCGGCAAAGAAAACCGCAGCGACGCCGAGCGGCGCCAGGTAGATCAAACGGTTTTCCCAGAGTTCGCGCCGCACATTCCAGTAGAAGCGCCGCCAGAGCGAGATCGGGGCCGACTCGGCTGCCTGGTGGAGAACCGAGTTGTCGATTGCATTCGTCGTCATCGTGTTGCTCCTTGGGCCTGCCCGGCGCGATCGCCGATAATCCTGAGGAACAGGTCGGCAATGCTCGGCGTGCGAACTTCACCGAGCGTCGCCAGTTTCTGGTGTCCAACGCCATCGAACAGCATGATCGTTCGTCCGAGCGCCTGCCGCTCATGGATCGGCTTCAGCGCGCGCGCTTCGGCGACGCGCTCAGGGTGAACGATCACTTCCTGATAGCGCGCTTCGACCTCTTCCATCGTGCTCTGCAGGACGATCCGCCCATGGTCCATAAACACCAGGTCGGTGAGCACGTGTTCGATCTCGTCCACCTGGTGCGTGGCAAGCAGGATCGTGCTGTTGCCGTCGTAGTAGTCGTTGAGCAGGGAATCGAAAAATTGCTTGCGGTAAATAATGTCGAGCCCCAGCGTCGGCTCGTCGAGCACGAGCAGCCGCGCATCGATCGCCATGACCACGGCGAGATGGAGCTGCGTGACCATGCCTTTCGATAGCTCGCGAATCTTGCTCGGATGCTTGATCGAGGTCTTCGCGAGAAAACCTTCTGCCTTGGGCCGATTGAACCGCGGATGCACGCCCGCCATGTAATCCAGGAGCTGCGAAACCCGCATCCAGCGTGGCAAGACCGCGACATCGGAAATGAAGCAGGCATCGTTCATCAGGCGGTCGCGCTCGCTCCACGGATCGCGGCCGAGAACTCGCAACTGGCCCTCGTAAGAAATCAGTCCGAGCACAGCGTTGATCAGCGTCGTCTTGCCGGCCCCATTTGGTCCGATCAGGCCCACGATGCGGCCCTCATCCACGCGCAGGTCGACGCCGTCGAGCGCCATATTCGCACCGTATGCCTTGCGCAGGCCGCGCGCTTCAATGCATGCCATGTTTAGCGCTCCTCTTTGCCCGAGCTGGATTTGTCCACGGACGACTCATTCGCATTTGCTTTCGTAGGTTTTGAATCGCCGCCCTCTATCCGTCCATTTCCCGCCAGAAGTTCTTCCGCTTTCAATCCCAGCCGTTGAATCGTCGCCGTAATCCGCGGCCATTCTTCGCCCAGAAACTTCCGCCGCTCGCCTGCAAGCAGCAAATTGCGCGCCCCGGCGTTGATGAACATCCCCAGCCCGCGCCTGCTCTCCACCAGTCCCTCATCTACTAGTTGCTGATAACTCTTCAGGACCGTGAGCGGATTTAGCCGGTACTCCGCCGCGACATTGCGCACCGAGGGCAGGGGATCGCCTTCCTTCAGTACGCCGTCGAGGATCATCGCCACCACGCGGTCGCGTAGCTGGCGGTAGATCGGCTGATTTTCGTTCCACTCACGGTCCATCCGGATTTCCAATTCGCCTCAGCTGGGAAGCAAAGTTACTGTACCCGTTTCAAATCGAAATGCGCATGAATGGGGTTGTCCCCCGGCGCCATATACGTCCAGTCTTCCACGTGATGGTTAGCGTCGATAAACGTAAACACCGCATGATGCATATGGCCATAGTTGTTCCCGCCCGACATATCGATGAAGTCGAACTCCACTGTCTTCCCATCCTTCGACTTGCGCGCCAACATGTGCGGACGATTTCCCGCATCGCAGTAATGCACCAGGTTGAGCTGATCGTTATCGAGATACAACATCGTCACTGGATGGTCATACTTCGCTGGATCAAGCGGCGTGTTCGCCTCCTGAAGTTCATGGACGATGGCATTGCCGCGTGAGGTTACGCGCATGGTGACATGCAGCGGCTTATTTGTCCCCTCCCACTGCGGCTGGGGCGGGGCAACCGTCACAGGACCCTCCCACTCACCCCCGAGGGCTTTCAGGGAATCGAAGGAAATCTGTGCGTCGGATTTCTGAACGGCCGGCTTCGCGGTGTCATGCTCATGTTGCGCGAAACCTCGGATCGAGAGCGGAAACATCATCGCGAGCGACAACAACAAACCGGAAAGCACAATTCGAGTGCACTTCATAGTGAATCTCCTTCGGAGCCGTAGCTCCGTAATCGAAATTGGGGCTGACTGCCACCGCTGCGTGTCGACCCGCCGTAGCGCACTCAGCAAACTGATATAGTTAGCTACAACACTACGACACATGTCAAGGAGTTTTTCCAATCAGTCCGTCAAGTGATTGATTAGGAGAGCTATATGAGCGATGTTACCTGGAACGGCGAGAGGTGAGTGGAGCGAGCCCAGCAGAGTCGATCGAAGGATTCCTGCAACAAAACGGTGCCCTCAGCGCTCGGCGAATGGGTTGCCGTCTATTTGGGCGTTCATGCAGGAAGAGCGGGTGGCGGATCGGGTTGCGCCACCGGAATCCCGCTTGTGGGTGCGGAACTCCGGCGGCGTGGGCTTCTCCGGCGCTATTGCGTCCCCTTCCAGTAGGCAGCAATGTGGCTCGGATGTGCGACAAAAACTTTTCCCACTAAACTTTCGGGCGCCTGCGGCGAGCGGACATACATTGCGGCGGCCAGCTCGTTGCGAGGCAGTCCCTTCGATTTCCCCTCTTTGTTGTGGAAGAGATAGAAGCCGTCGTGTGTCTGGCAGAAGACCTCGGGCGTGCCGGCGACGTAATCGCCGAGTTGCTGCGGCGAAAACTCTTCATCATCGGGCAT
>Ga0335070_10006755_pt1 | contig 13486 bp, 19 predicted proteins | sample Lox_Sample_13_FD_206722 | JGI IMG/M metagenome (GOLD analysis project Ga0335070, IMG submission 206722) | Soil microbial communities from Loxahatchee National Wildlife Refuge, Florida, United States - Lox_Sample_1.3 | ecosystem: Environmental > Terrestrial > Soil > Wetlands | place: USA...
AGGGAGCGATGCAGCGCGGCAGCGTCATCCGGCTGCCAGCGAGGTAGTGCTTGGTTTCCTTCTCGGCAGCCTCATCGTCCTGTACCTAGGTTGCCACTACGCGCCCGACGCAAAGCCGCGTATGGGGCCCGCCCCCTAAGAAGGCTGAGGAATGAACCCAATGCCCCCATGCCAGGAACTTAGGAAGACCCAAAAACTCGAACTGTTCGGGGGCCGCTGGGTTTGGCATTGGTGCTACTCCTCAAACGAACTGAGATCTAGAACCAGAATCACGGCACATAGTGCTAGGCGGCCGTCAGGCCAAGCAGGTGAAAGTCTTCATTGATGTGTTGCGTGCAGATTTCCAGCAGCGAAATGTACCGAACTGCCGACGTGTGAGCCTTAGACGCACCACCAGCTACCATCTGGGACGAACGGGTCGATAGTTTTCAGTCGCGCACCACGCGCCATCGATTTCCACATTGGCGACACCGCCATTTCGCCGTATGCAAGAGAAGCGGCACAGCCGCAACAAAGAATCCGGCGATCGCGGCGATGAGCGAGTAGACCCGCGTCGTGTCGACCGAGCCACATGCGGGGCAACCCGGCGCCGCGGCATCCGTCAAGGCGGCGGCTTTAGTGCCAACCGCCGCCACGGCCTCGGCTAGAATCGCGCGCGCCTGCGCCGCCTCTTCCTCGACCACCATGAGCCGCAGGCCCGAGACCGCAAACATGCTAAGCCAACTCACCGCGACGAAGTTCTGGTCGAACAGAAACGCGGTGATGCCGTGCTGCTCCAGAAGCGAGCGCGCGACATACGCTTCCGGCTGGTCGAGAAACGTCTTGATCGTGACAAGCTTGGCCACGCCTGCGATCTCTTCTACGCTTTACTATACAACCTTATAGGTTGCACAATACTAAGATTGTTACTTTGTCGACGATGCGTCGTCGTGGCGCATCTGGCAAGGACACCGCAAGAGATCGACGAAAACGTGGCGAAAGGCGCGCGGATGTGTGGCGCGTCGCTTCGACCGGCGCCATGAATCGAACGGGCGCGCCGCCTCGCAGCGCGCCCGCTCTCACGTCATGGAGACTGGTATCAGTTCGTAGCGAAGCAGTACAGCAGCCCGGCGCCGCCGGTGCTCTTGAGCCCGTCCTGGCTGCAGCCGCGCGACGGGTGCGACGTGTTCCATGATTTGAACGGCGGGTCCTCGCGCGGGCCCCTGCGATCGGAATGGCCGAGCATCGCCGCGCCGTCGGCGCCGCTCTTGGTCCAGTTGCCGCAAGTGCGGTCCTCGCCCGCCGGAAACGCCGTGCCGTCCACCTGCGAGCCGGTCAGGATGTCGTGCATGTTGGGCGTGTCGCCATAGCCGTTGACGACCGTCCCCTTCTCGGTCAGCGCCGTCTCCTTGGTGATGTTGTTGGTGCCGTGCAGCTCGGCCACGTCCTTGGCGATGACCACGCCTTTGGCGTTGACCCACGGCCCCTTGCCGATCCGGTCGCGCGCATTGACCGCGCCCGCGCCCTGGGTCGAGAGATAGGCGTGCCAGGTCTTGCCGCCCGCGCCCGCCGCCGCGGCCAGGTTCTGGCAGATCTGATCGGCGCCGGCGAGCCCGCCGAGATCGGCGCCCTTGCCCGAGCCCTGGCTCGAGACGAAGAAACTCATATTGCTCTGCTCGGCCTGCGCCGCGCCGCCGGCGATCGCCAGGAGCGCGGCGCCGGCCAAGACAACAAGGGTACGTGCTGGCGTCATTCTGGTTCTCCCTCTTCTTTCGGCCGAACCACCGTGTCGGCTGTTTTGCATTGTCGCTTCAAATCGTCGGGCGACCAGAGTGGCGTCGGGAGGAACCGCCATCAAGCGGCCTCGCGCCTTGCACACGACGTTGTGATCGGCCGGCGCTTGGTGGATTTACGGCAAACTACGTATCGGGCAAGCGAAATGCCGCACCGGCTCGGCGCTCGGCGGGTGACGTCCTACTTGCCCTTGATGTGCGCCGAATCGAGGAAGCGCGTCACCACGGCGTCGCGCTCGGTGCCGCGCGGGACGATGGCGCCGAGCTGATAGAGCCGATTGCCCTTCAAGTACACGCGGTCGATCAGCGTGTTCATGCCGGTGTCATCCTCGGCATCGATGACGATCTCGCGTCCGGCGACGCCGTCGCAGGTCACCGGGCGCTCGGCCCGCACCTTGCCGCCGGTGCTGCGCGCCAGGCTGTCGCGCGCATCGTCGTAGAGCTGCTGCGCACCCTTGGCCGCCGCGTCCGCCTCGACCTCCTGCATGCCGGCGATGTAGTCGCGCGTCGGATCGTCCTCCACCGTGTAGAGCACGTAGCGCAGCCCGCGCTCCGTCATGTCCTGCTGGCGCATGGGCGTGCCCGGCATTTCGACGCTGAAGCCGCTATCGGGAATCGTCAGTGTCTGCCACTTTTCCTCGGCGGCGATCGGGCCCGCGCCGACGCAGGTGAGGATCAGGACGGAGGCGGTCAGGACGCGCAGGATGGGTGCCTACCGGCCCGCGAAGCGCGCCGAGTCGAGGAAGCGCTGCGCCGCCTGATCACGGTCGGCGCCGCGCGGTACCGTCGCCAGCAGCTCGTAGAGCCAATCGCCGCGCAGATAAAGGTAGGCGACCGTCGTGTAGGCGTCCGGGCCCGACTTCAGGGCGCTGTCGATGACGAGCCCGCGGCCGATCGCGCCGGCGCGGGACGGCAGCGACCATTGCGAGCGCAGGGTGCCGTCTTCCAGTAGACCGTCGCGGATATCGTCGAACAGGGCATCGGGCCCCTCGATGGCAATCTGGCTCGCCGGCATCTGTTCGCATCGAACGTCATAGCTGCGCGTCGCGCCGGCCTCCAGCCGATAGACGACGCTGCGCATGCCGTCGATGGTCACGTCGTTGCCCTTGACCGCCGCGCCGGGCATCTCGACCGCCAGGCCGGTGCCGCCGACGACTAGCCGCTGCCAATGGAGCGCCGGCGCGCCGGGCATGGCCGCCTGGGTCGGACCGCTCAGAACAGTCAGGATCGACAAGAGGCAAGCTGTCGGTCGGATGCGCATGGTTCCTGCCCACCAATCGGCCGGGAGCTGCTTAGGGTCTCGCGGCGGCCCCACCGCCCGGCACAGTAGCCGTTTTGCCGCCCCTTTGGCAAAGGCGACCGCGCCGCCGCGACCGCATCGGCCTAAGGCACCGACATGAATTTCAGGAACATGTGGCGCCGGCCGTATTGTCCGTCCTGGCGCGGCGTCGCCCGCTCGCGCAGCACGACCGAAGCGATGAGCGCCACGAAGGCGACAAGCTCCAGGCCGGCCGCTGCCGCGTGCGAATATTCCCACTGGTCGCGCAGGATCGGCCAGTCCGGCGGCAGCATGGTCCACCCCTCGGTCGCGCGATCCACCGGGACGCTCAGGATCCAGAACAGCGCCTGCGCGATCGCCATCGCCAGGAACGCCGCCAGGGTCAGCCAGAATGTCCGGGGCCGCTGGCGCACCAGCACGGTCAGGAGGCCGAGGCTGCCGAGCGCGCCGACCGCCAGCATGTCGAGCAGTCCCCAGCCGCTATAAATCTGCTGGGCCAGAAGATAGACGTCTCCGGGCAGGTCCATCTTGTTGGGCAGGGCGAACAGGTGCGCGAGGCCGGCGCCAAGCGCAAGCCCGACCAGCAGGAGGCTGAAAAATCGCACCACGCGCACTGCGTTCACGGCCAAATCCCCCGCCGCGCGGCCGCCCCCGGACCATGCCGGAGGTCGCCCGACGTCCTTCCGGAATACCGGCCCCGACGCCCCGCAAGGGCAGCCAGGCAAGGGCCATCGAGCCGAAATTGGCGGCAATATCCGATGCTACGGGGCCAGAGGTTATTTAAAGGTTTAAGAGCCGCGGGCTGTCGGCCGTGCCCGGCAAGGCGGCTTGGCCTAGCGGACCGCCATGAACCGGAGCGGGGCGCCCCGGCCGCCCGACGATTCGTCCGGGCCGCGATAGCGCACGGGCCGTTCGGCGATAAGCACCGACAGCGCCAGGGCCGCGAACGCCACAAGATCGAGCGCCGCCCCGGCCGCGTGCGCGTATTCCCATTGAGCGCGCAGCGTCAGCCAATCATCGGGCAGCACCGTCCAGTTGCCCGTGACCCGCTCGGCGGCATGGGCATAGCTCCAGACCACCGCCTCGTCCGCGACCACCGCGCCCAGCGCGGCGAGCGTCAGAACCAGGGCGCGGGGCCGGCGGCGGCGCAACTGCCAGGCGAGGACGCCGAGCGAGACGACGGCACCGACCACGGCAACTGTCACCAGGCCCCAGCCGCTATAGATCTGCTGGACGGTCAGATAGGCCGATGACGACAGCGCCATCTTGCTCGGCATCGCGAACAGATGGGCGAGGCCGGCGCCGAGCACGAGCGCGACGAACAGGAACGCGACGAAACGGCAGACCTTGAGCGTCATAAGCCGCGCACGGTGCCCTGGATCATTGGCGGACGCAAGGGGGTGCGCGCTCGACCGGCACCTGCGCCGGGCGGCCTATTCTTTGGCCGGAGGCGCGCCATATCGTTCGCCTAGGAGTGAAGTCCGCCCTGCCCCTTTAGACAAGCGCCGCCCCTCGTCATGAAATGCCTGCTCGTCTCCGACCTGCACTACGCGCTCAAGCAATATGACTGGGTGGCCGAGGTTGCGGCCGATTTCGATGTCGTCGTCATCGCCGGCGATCATCTCGACATCTCGGGCCATGTCGCGGGCCCGGCCCAGATCGTCGTCATCCTCAAGCACCTGCAGCGGCTGATGGCGCGCACGCGCCTGCTCGTCTGCTCGGGCAATCACGATCTAGACAGCCGCGACGAGGCCGGCGAGAAGGTCGCGCGCTGGATGTCGCGGGTGCGCGACCTCGGCATTCCGACCGACGGCGAGTCGGTGGCGGTCGGCGACGCGCTCTTCACCATCTGCCCCTGGTGGGACGGCCCGCGAGCACGCCGGGCGGTCGTCGAGCAGATCGCCCGCGACGCCGTGCGTCCCAAGAAGACCTGGATCTGGCTCTATCACGCCCCGCCCGACCGCTCGCCGACGAGCTGGACCGGCCAGCGCTGGTATGGCGACGCCGATCTGGTCGCGCTCATCGGCGCGCACGCGCCCGACATCGTGCTCGCCGGCCACATTCACCAGGCGCCCTTCGCCAAGGACGGATCGTGGGTCGACCGCATCGGCAATACTTGGGTCTTCAACAGCGGCCAGCAGCCGGGTCCGGCGCCCGCCCACGTCATGATCAACACCGAGCTCGGCGAGGCGCTGTGGTTCTCGCTCGCCGGCAGCCAGGTCCGGCGCCTGGACGCGCCGCTTCAGCGGCCGCTCGCCAAGCTCGGCGCCCTGCCCGACTGGGTCACATCGCCCCGTCGGGATCCCGGTCGGAGCCCGGCGTGAACTCCTCGCGCTGCTGATGGACCAGCGCCTCGAGCACCTCGTCGACCATGCCGAGATGCCCCGACTGGTCCTCGAATTGCCGCTTCAGATCGACCAGATAGGTCGTCACGCCGTGCAACCGCTGAGCCAGCAGCTTCGACAGATGATAGGCGATCTCCGGGTGCGACTGCAGGAAGGCATCGCCGTCTGCGATCATGTGGGCGGCGACCGGTGTCAGGGCGCGTACCGTCGCCATGTGCGGAATGCCGAGCAGAACGGCGATCTCGCCAAAAATCGCGCCGGCATCGCCCACGACATTGATCTGGTAGTCGCCCTTGAGGATCTCGACCCGGCCCTCGACCAGCACATAAAGCACGTGAGACGAGCCGCCCTCGGTCAGCAACACGTCGCCGGGCGCGAAACGCGCCTCGGGCAGACCGCGGCAGAGCTCGAGAATTCCGGGCATCGCCTTGAGAGATAGCGCGCCCGGCCCGTCCGGCCAGGGTCCGCCGAGCAGGCCCGCGGCCTATTGCACCGACATGAACTCCAACCGGCCGCGCCGCTTCCGGCCGCCATGGCCCGACCCGTCGCCGCGCCGCCGTTCGGCCGGCGCCCCGGGCTCGTCGACCAGGACGGACAGGACAAGCAACACGAAGGCCGCAAGCGTCAGGACGGCGCCGGCGGCGTGCGAATACTCCCATTCGGCCCGCAGCGCCGTCCACTCCACCGGCAATTGGGTCCAGTTGTCGGTCGCCCGGTTGGCGGGATAGGTGTAGGTCCAGAACAGCGCATGGGCCGCGACCGCGCACAGGAACGCGGCGAAGGTCAGCCCGAAGGCCAACCGACGCGCCCGTACCATGAAGGCCAGTACGACCAGCAGCACGATCTGGCCGATCACCACGACGCCAAGCAGCGCCCAGCCGCGATAGGCCTGCTGGGCCGCGAGATAGGCCTCCTTCGCCATCGCCATCTTATTGGGCAGGGCATAGAGATGGGCGAGTGCCGCCCCGAGCGCCAGCGCCAGGAACAGAAACGCCAGGAATCGCACGATCTTCAGGGCCACGGACGGCTCCCCACTGCCGGAACTCATGGGAGGCAACGGCGGTCCGCCCGCTGGGTTCCTTGCCCTACTCCTCTGGATAGGCCGCGCGCATCAGCCGCTGCAGCTCGGCCTTGGCCGCCGGGTCGCCGCCGAGATAGCGCTTGGTCCAGGCCGGATCGCTCTTGAGCCCCTCGATGCGGGCGCGGGCGCCCTCGACCGAGGGGCCGAAGCCGCTGTCGCTGCCGCCCTCGAAGCGGTCCTCGCCGAGCGCCCGGCCGATCGCCATGAAGCGGCGCAGCATCGCGGCGGTGCCGATCGCGCCCTCGATCTTGGTCAGCGTCTCGGCGTCGAAGCCGAACAGCGCGGCGGCACGGCGCGCCGCCGCCGCCTCGCCCTCGAAGACGCTGCCCAGCTCGGCCTGCAGCGTCTCGATCTCGGTCGCCTCGCGGGCCTGCCGCTGTCGCTCGGCACGCGCGACGCCGCCAGCCGCGGCCTCGTTCCACCACTGAACCAATCCGCGCGCCTGCTTTGTGGTCAGGCCGAGCTCATGGGCGCGCCCGGCGAACGCCTTGGCGAGCGCCTTGTCGCCGCCCTTCTCCGGCATCGGCAGCTTGTAGCCTTCGGGCTTCTCCGGCCGGCCGAGGCGGTTCCACAGCCGATCCCAGTTGGCCCGGTCGTTGTCGTCGCGCGGCACGGCCAGTCGCTCGCTGCCGACCAGCCGCTCCAGATGACGATAGCTGTCGAGCAGGTCGGCCGGCTCGCGCCAGCCCTTGTTCCTGACGAAGCCGCGCGCCTCCTCGTGCAGCGCGGCCGTCCACTCGGGCGCCGGCGCCGCGCTCCCGTCGGCGATCGGTGCCGAGGCCTCGACCGATGTCGCGTCGATCGGCTCGGTCGCGGCGCTTCCGTTCACGTCAGTCATCATCGCCCTCGGTCAAATGCCACACCGCGTCGTCGTCGAGCTGGAGGAACGCCATCAGCCGGTTCCACACCTCGCGCCTGCCCTCGAGCAGCGCCGTGGTGTGCGGATCGCCCGGCGTGAAGCTGGGTGATGTCGCGCGGCAGAACCGGCGCAGATCGCCAAGCACGCGCTCGGCGCTGCGGTGCGGCCGCCCATCGGCGTCGAGAAACGTCCGCCGGTACGCCTCGCGCCGGCGCAGAAGAAGCGGTGTCAGGGGCATGGGCTGGCGAGGCTCCAGAAAGGGATGAACCACAGAGGCACAGAGACACAGAGATACGGCGAAGCGATCAGCGCGCGCAGCGCGCTATTGTTCTCCTCTGTGCCTCTGTGTCTCTGTGCTGAATCCTATTGCACTCTGCGCGCCGCGGCCTGTGCCTCGCTCACGTCCTTGATCGCGCGCGCAGCCGGCGGCGCCAGCGCCGCCATCTGCTGCATCGCCTGGGCCTGCTGGCGCTGCTGGCGCAGGGCTGCGACGGCCTCTTCGCTGTGCAACACCTTCTCCGGCACGCCGTTCACCTCGGCCAGGATGCGCACAATTGCGTCCTTATCGAAGGCGTCGAGCACGGACGGATCCATCGCGGCAAGCGGCCCCACGCCTTCCAGCACGCGCTGGATCGCCGCGCCGTCCTCGGCGCGCTGCGCCCGGTTGAGCGGGCTGTCGTATTCGATCTCATAGGCGCCGCCCGCCCGTTTCAGCGCGTCGGGCAGGGGCGGCAGCGCCCCCGGCACACGCGCCAGGATATCGAGCTCGCGCTCGATCATCGGGCCGAGCGCTTCCGACTGCTGCCGGCCCATAGTCGGCGCCAGCAAGATTCCTTTTTCGCGCGCCCGCTCGAGCACCTCGGTCGCGGTCATCGACGGCCCGTCGACCAGGATCTGGAACAGCGTCACCAGGAATGCGTCGTTGATCGTCTTTCGGCGCTGCTCCATCAGCTCGAGGCCGAGGTCGGGCCGCCCGCCCGTCTGCAGCGGCCGCACCTTCGCGCGGCCCTGGTCGTCGAGCCCGCCGACATTGAGCGCGCCGGGATCGAGATTGGGCCGCCCGCCGCGCGACAGACCGAGCACGCCGTCGTCGTGAAGCAGCAGCGGCGGGTCGACGGTCTTGTGCGCCGCGCGGATGACGGTCTTCGACATCTCGTTGAGCATCTTGATGTCGGGCAGGACGATCATCGCCGGCGAGCGGCCATAGACTTCGCGCGGCGCCGTGACGTAGCGGCTGATCGCGTAGGGGAACTTGTGGAAGCCGCCTTCCGACAGCAGATCGCGCCCCTCGACGCTCACGTAGTAGGACGCCCACGGCATGCCGCGCCAATCGGCCCGGCCCGGCTTCGCGTCCTCGCGCGGCCGGACGCAATGGATGAACTCGAATTTGCGGTCGGGCTCCGTCTCCGCGCAGTCGGCGATGCGCGCCGGCAGGCGATCGCCCCAGGCCTGCCGTGCCTGGCGCGCCGTATACTCGAAGCGCCGGTGCGCGGTGTCGATGCGGCCGTGCCGGTCCTCGGCGATGAACAGCTCGGCGAGATGGATCGACTTGTACCTTATGCCCTTGCCGTCGATGCCCTCGATCAGCATCGCGCCAGTGCCGAATGCGCCCAGCGACATGAACGTCTCGTGCTGCTGCGAGGCATAGTTGGCATGCGTCGAATAGCGCGCCGCGAACAGGATGTCGGTCGTGCGGTCGAACCATTGCCGCACCTCCGGATTCTGATTGAGGCGCTCGTCGGTGACGCGCAGCCGGTGCCAGCGCTGGGTGCGCGGCACCAGCATCGACTCCATCGCCGCGGCAAACCGCTCCAATGCGAGCGCGGCGGTCGCGTCGTAGATGCGCTCGGTGCGCTTCTCGCCGCCCGTCCGCTTGCGCACGAACTCGTCCTGGCGCGGCAGCACGCGCGCCGCGATCTCCTGCCAATGGCTCTCCCAGGTGCCGCGCTCGGCGGCCAGCCGTTCCTGGCGCCGGATGATCTCGTCGACTAGGTCGGTGTCGGTCCGGGACTTCGGTCGCGGCATCGGTTTATCACCTGAGTTAGTTCAGCGTGAAAGAGAGCCCCTCCCCCTTGACGGGGGAGGGTCAGGGTGGGGGTGTGACTGGCGCTTCGCGCTTATCGGTTCATCAGCCGCCCGAGATCGCGATGGAAGCCGACATAGTCGCCAGCCTCGGTGGGTGGCGGCGGCGGCGCGGCCGCGACCGAGAGCACGGCCCGCACCCGCCGCGTCGCGCGGAAGCGTCGGCGATAGACCCCGCGCGCCATCTCAGCCGCCGATCTCTTCGAAGATCATCGTGCCGTGCATGGTCAGCGAATCGGCCGGCGCGGGAATGCGCACGACGAGCCGCTGCGACGGCGACAGGACGACCCGGCATTCCGGCGTCGGCTGCCAGAAGAAGCCGATCTGAACGTTGAACGCCCGGTCGAACAGCGTCGCGGTCGTGCCTGTCGTCGCGACCGTCGTGTTGTTGACCTCGACGGTCGAGCCCGCGGCCGCGCTGCCGGTCTCGAGCGACGCCGGCGTCGTGGACGATCCGCCCGAGCCCGAGGTGGTGAAACCGCGGATCGCCTGGATGCGCAGCAGCTCGGCCTGGGCGTCGCCGGCATCGGACGATTGCTCGAGCGCGATTTCGTGCAGCACCACGCATTTGTTCGACGGTGCCGTGATCTCGAACACGTCCTGCGCGGCCGTGACCGCCACGGCGCCGAAGGTCGCCGCGTACATCATTCCCATGCGGGCCTCCTATCTGCAGATCAGGGACGAGCGCCGACGCGCCAGGACGGGACCGCCGGCGGCCGCTGCCGCGATGTAGGCGAACAGTGCGCCGAACAGGTTCGCGCCGCTGCCGACGCCCATAGTCGCCGTCGATCCGGTTGCCGTGAATTGATTGACCACGATGCTTTCACTATTGACCGCGGCGCGCTCCAGGACGATCGAACCGCTGCCGGTCGCCGTATGCGCCACGTCGCCGAAGTCGCCGCATATCGCGTTGAGCAAATCGCCGGCAGCCAGGCCCGTGGGGCTAAAGCTGGCCGTCGTTGCCAAGTTGTTGTCTGCGACGACCGATCCGCTTCGGATTGGCGTCGTTTGATGCACGCCGGCGAACAACGCGTAGGCGGCAACCGGCCCGGCGCCATAGGTCCCGCCCTGATTTGTCAGCACCAGGTTGTTGTTGCCGCTGGCCGGCGCGGTCATGACCCAAAGGCCGACGCCGTTGGCAACCGTGCCGACGCCGCCCGTATTCAAATACCGATAGGCATAGCCATTGCCCGGCGTCCCGCCGTCGGCCGCCAACATATCGACGGCCGCATAGCTTAGCGCGGTGGGAATTGCCTTGCCGACCGTGAACCCGCTGTCGACGCCGATGTTGACTACCGACAGACAGTCGGCCCCCGTCGCATCGATTGCCGTGGTGCCGGCTGTGAGCGCGACCCATTGTTGGACGATTGAGATTGCCATCGAGCGGCGTCGCTTTTTCTATCCATCTGAACCGGTCCCGAGACGAGGCTTACGCCAGCGTCATGGGCGAGCCTTCTACGCCCCGTCGCTGAGGTCTACGTGCGCTTTCATGTGCCGCAAAAACGTGGCGCCCCGCCTAGACGCCCTGGATGACCGCGACCTTGAAAGCCTTGCCGACCGGCACGCCGAAGAACTCGGTCGAATTCGCCGCGAGCCGCTTTTGGCTCGACGAGGCGGTCGGATTGGTGCCGAAGGCGACGTAGCAGACCGCGTCCGTATGCACGCGCACGAACGCGGTCTTGACGTTGAGCGCCGCCGACTGGGTCGAGCTGCCGCCGATCGCCACCTGCTGCTCGGCCAGGGTCGGCTCCTGCCCGGCGGCGACGAGATAGCCGCGCAGGTCGCGCGCCTGCTCGGCGTATTCGGAAATGAACAGAACGGCCATAGGTGATCTCCTCTCTGGTCAGCCGAGCAACTCTTTCTTGCCGATGTTCTCCGGCCCCTGGTCCTGCTCCGTCGTCAACACGGTGGACGCGCGGCCGGCCGCTGCGCGCCGACGCCGCGCCTCGTCCTGCGCGGCTGCTAGTTTGTCCGCCGCGTCGTCGCGGGTCGGCGGCGGCGGGGGCGGCGGCAGCTCGGGCGTCTTGGGCGGACTGAACAGTGCGGACATGGTCGGGCTCCCTATCGGGGCGAGTGTGGGATCTATCGGCAAAACCAACCACAGAGGCACAGAGCCACAGAGAAGGACGAGTGCGCGCTTCGCGCGCGAAGATTGTCCTCTGTGTCTCTGTGTCTCTGTGGTGAATCTTCTTGTTAGACCGTCCTAAGCGTCGAAGGCGTCGGTCTCGTGCATGATTGCGTGGGTCGGCGCGTCTTCGGCGTCCTCCGGCCGGCGCACCGGCTCGGCGAAGGTCAGGGCCGCCGCGTCGCCGCCGTCGGGCGAGAAGCCGAGCCGCGCGCGGATGCGGTCCTTTTCCTCGAGCACGATCTGGCCGTTGAAATTCGTGCTCCAGCCCGGCGCTGTAAGCTCGGCATGCAGCACGTCGTCATCCGGTATCTGCGCGCCGCCCGGATCGGCGAGCCAGCGCCGCAGCTCGCCCCACATCTCGGCGCGCTTGTTGGCGTAGCTGCGCTCGTCATGGGGCCGGCCGCCGAAATTGACCAGCGTCAGGCGGCGCCGATAGCCGCGCGCGACCAGGATGTCGTAGACCGCCGCTCCGCCGCCGCCCGAGTCGAGGAAGCACATCTGGGGATCGTGCTTGTCGATCGTGCGCGACAGCTTGCCGGCGATCTCGACCGTATCGTCGCTGTGGAAGCGCAGGTCGACGGTCCCGCCGAGGATGCGCCCCTGCCGCGAAATGAACCAGTTCCGGTCGCGCTGGCCGCGCGCGAAGTCGCAGCCGACGACCAGCGCCGCATGGCCCTGGGGCGACGCCTGGAGCTTGCGCGCCGCGAGCACCAGCGCCGAGGGAATGAACGACTCGTCGCCCGAGGTCTGGAACGCTTCCTCGGCCGTCGCTGGGTATTCCTGGCGGAACCGCCAGCACAGCTCGTCCGTCGGCAGGCTCTCGGCCAACGCCAGCTCCGCATTCTTCGTCCACGCCCAGTAGAGCTGGTCGCGGTCGAGCCCGTGCGCCGCGCCATAGGAGGCGAAGGGCTCGGGTGGCCGCCAATCCTTGGGACCGTCCGCCCGATACTCCTCGTGCAGGAACCAGCCGATGAAGATCGGCATGTAATCGCCTTCCCCGCGCTCCGCCGCGCGCCAGAGATTGTGGAAGGCCCCGCCGATGCCGTTCGCCGTGCTCTCAAGCCAGTCCTCCGTGTCCGGCTTGTCCGGCACGGCTTGCAGGGCGCCCGCCACATGCTCCTCGGCGCGCGTCCAGAACGCCACCTCCGAGCCGTGGAAATACTGCACCGTGTCCGAGCGGCCGATGCCTTCGGCCTTCGCGGTGCCGACCCGATAGCCGCTGTCGAGCCGCCCGAAGTCGAGTTCCGTAGCGTTGGCGGCGCGCGTCGCCGGCCGCACCGCCTCAGGCGCGTTGTCGTGGAAGCGCCGCGCGATGGCAAGCAGGTTGGCGGTCGCCTGGTCGCGATGGGTCAGGATGAAGGCGCGCACGCCGCGTCGGTGCGTCACCTTCCAGTAGAAACGCCCTTCTATGTAAGTCGATATTCCGGGCTGCCGCGCCTTGAGCACGATCGCGCGCACGCGCCCGGTCTCGGCCAACTGCGCCTCGGCCCGTTCATGCACCAGCCGCTGCACGCAATTGAGACTGAACGGCACCACGGCGCCCGACTTGGCGCGAATCTTGAGGCATTTGAGCGCATAGTGCGCGAAGTCGTCCTTGAGGCGCTGGCGAATCGCCCGCTCGCGCGGCGAGAGCTTGGTCACTCGAGCTCCTTCAGCGCGTCTTCGTGGCGCACGCTCGATTCCGCCTCGGCCTCGGCCGTGCCGCGCCGCGCGTGGACGTAGGGCGCCGCCGCCACCGCCGCCTTGAAGCGCGCGTCGTCGAACGGCATGTCGCCGCGCATCATGCCGATGATGATGTCGACCGGCGACAGGCCGCCATCCGATGTCTTGCCGCCGCCGCTCGGTTTGGGCGCCGCCTTGCGGACGGGCGGGCGCTTCGGTCGGCCGCGCCTGCTCGACTTGCCGCCGCGCGCCACGGACCGCGTCCCTCGCTATCGCTG
>Ga0335070_10006756_pt1 | contig 13485 bp, 13 predicted proteins | sample Lox_Sample_13_FD_206722 | JGI IMG/M metagenome (GOLD analysis project Ga0335070, IMG submission 206722) | Soil microbial communities from Loxahatchee National Wildlife Refuge, Florida, United States - Lox_Sample_1.3 | ecosystem: Environmental > Terrestrial > Soil > Wetlands | place: USA...
CGGCGGAGAGGCGCCCGCCGCCTCCGGCGCCGGCCCCGCTGGCGCGGGCGCTCGGCCTCGTCCGCCGCCCCTTCGCGGACGTCGACCCGGAGGAGCCCTATCGCCTCGATCCGCTCGCGACCGTGCGGAGGATGCTCCTCGGCGCCGTCGAGGACCCGTCGACGATGCTCGTCACCCTGGCGGGCAGCGGTCGCTCGGGCCGCGGGGCGCTGTGCCGGGCCGTGGCCTCCGACCTCGGCGCCTCCCGGCGGGTGCTCTCCGTCTCTCTCGACGAGCTTCCGGCCGGTGGCCTCCTCGAGCACCTGTGCCGCGCCGCCGGCGCGCCGGACGAGCACGCGGAGGAGGCGAGGGTGAACGCGCTCGTCGAGAGGCTCTCGGAGGAGCGCCGCGCCGGGGCCCCCCCGGCCCTCGTGATCGCGGACGCCGTCGATCCGGCGAGCGGCTCCTTCGCGGCCGTCGCCCGGGTGGTCGCAGCCGCGCTCTGGACCGGGGCCTACAAGGTCGTCCTGGCCGGGGAGCCCGGCCTCGCGGCAGCGCTCGCGGGCGCCGGCGTCGACTTCCCCGGCGGAAGGGCGGTCGAGCTCGAAATTCCCCGGTTCCGGCCCGAGGAGACCGCGCGGTACGTGCGGACCTGGCTCGAGGCGGCGCTCGGCCGGGGCGCACCCCCGATCCTGCTGTCGGCGGACGCCGCCCTCCTGCTCGCGCGGCGCTCCGAGGGCGAGGTGGAGCGGCTGAACTGCATCGCGGAGAACATGCTGATGCTCGCCGCCGCCGAGCGGAAGCGCGTGCTCACCACCTGGCACGTGTGGGCCGCGTCGGACGGCGAGCGGTGGGCGGAGACCCGCCCCCTGTCGGAGATGCCGCGGCCTCCGGCGCACTGGCCGCCCGAGGAGGTCGTCCTTCTCATCGACGCCTGCCGGCGGAGCGCGGGACTGGACCCGTGGCCGCGCGGCGCCTCGCCGCTCGACTGAGGGGTTCGACTTGGAGAGGAGAGAGACCCGACATGCCCACGGATCCCGACCTGGCCCGCGGAGCCCGCCCATGACCATCCCGCCCCTCATCGCCAAGCTTCCCGAGGTGAAGAGCGCCCTCGTCAGCACCCGCCAGGGCGGGGTCGTCGAGGTGATGCGCGAGCGGGAGGGGGAGCGCGTGGCCGCGGTCGTCGGCTTCCTCTCGAGCACCCTCGGGGAGGCCGGCGACGAGCTCGGCCTCGGCCACCTGCGCCGGGTCGCCTTCAACGGGCCCGGCCGCGGCGGCGTGATCGCCGTCGCCGGCGCGGAGCTCGTCGCGGCCTTCGTGGAGCCGCCGAGCTCCGTCGCGTCGATCGAGAAGCTCCTCGCCGGAGCCGTCGGGCAGAAGGAGGCGTGACGTGGAAGACATCCTGCAAGGCGTGCTGGGGCTGTCCGGGGTCAGCGCCGCCATCGTCTTCGACGCCACCGGCAGGCTCGTCGACTGCCGGGGACGAGCCATCTACGACCGCTCGCTCTGCGGGCAAGTGAGCGGCACGCTGGCCAAGGCCGTGGATACGGTCCGCCTCCAGCAGGACGCCTGGGAGTCGATCTGGGCGTCGTTCGCCGACGGCAAGCTGCTCCTGCAGAACCTCGCCGAGCCGAGTGCCCGGGGCCACGTCCTCGCGGTCGTCGCCGACTCGACCTTAAACGCGTCCTTCGCGACCGTCGCCATCCGCGTCGCGACGAACAAGCTCAAGAGGGCCATCGCGGACGGGACCTTCGGGCAGGGCCCGGAGGACCCGCCGCGGGCGGCCCCGTCGGGCCCCGGCGCCTCGTCGGTCGCCCCCGCAGGCGCGCCGCCGCCGGGGGCCGGGTCCCAGACGCCGGCGTCCGACTCGAAGGTCCTCGCCAACACCGGGGTGAGCTGGTCCAAGTCGTCGTCGTCGGTCGGCCTGTCGCGCGTCGCCGCCGCCAACCCGGCGTCCTCGGCCTTCCTCGGCCGGTGCGCCAAGCAGCTGGCGCGCCACGTCGGGCCCATCGCCAAGGTGTACGTCGAGGAGTCGGTGCGCCGCGTGTCGCCGGACGCGCCCTTCGCGCTCTCGGCGGCCGCCGCCCTCGTCAACGACCTCGCCGCGCAGATCGAGGACCCGGCCGACCGGGCCGAGTTCTGCAAGGCTCTCGAGAACCCGTAGACCCACCCCCTCTCCCGGGAGGCCCGATGTCGATCGTCACGTCCGTCCGCAAGAGCCTCGGTGCGAAGATCTCCCTCAAGCTGGCGGTCCTGCTCGTCGCCCTCACCGCCGGGGCGGCGCTCGTCATCACGTTTCACGAGACCCGCCAGATGGAGCGGCTGACCCTGGAGAAGGCGCGCCTGGCCGCGACGCTCGGGGCTCGCGAGTACGGCGACGTCCTCGACGGCGCCATCGACAGCGGCCTCGTCACCGTGAACGACGTCTTCGACAGAAACTACGTGGAGATCAAGGGATACGACTGGGGCGCCAAGCCGAAGTACCACACGCGCTACGACGCGGTGACGGACCGCGCGGTGCTCGTGTTCCAGGACAAGTTCCTCGACCAGGACGACTTCGTGTTCGCGGTCGGGGTCGACGAGAACGGCTACCTGCCGACGCACAACACGAGGTACCAGAAGCCGGTGACGGGGGTGGCCGACAAGGACCTCGCCGGCAACCGGACGAAGCGCATCTTCGACGACCCGGTGGGCATCGCGGCGGCCCGCAACGCCGAGACCGGCTTCCTGCAGGTGTACCAGCGGGACACCGGCGAGACGATGTGGGACGTCTCCTCCCCGATCTACGTGAAGGGGAAGCGCTGGGGCGGCTTCCGGATCGGCGTCTCGATGGAGCGGATCGCGGCGCGGCAGCGGCAGCTCTTCCTCACGCTCCTCGGCATCTTCGGCGCCTTCACCGCGGTGACCGTGCTCGCGATGTTCCTCCTCGTGCGACAGGCGATGCGGCCCGTCGTCGCCCTCACCGCGGCCGCCGAGGAGATCAGCCTCGGCGAGCGCCTCGACGCACCGATCCGATCCGACCTCGCCGACGAGATCGGGCAGCTCACGAAGACCCTCGACCGGCTGCGGGTCAGCATGAAGGCAGCCATGGAACGGCTCGGCCAATAGCGAGGTCCCACATGAACCGGAAGCTACCTGTCGGATACGCCTTGCTCGGTGCGGCCTGCATCGGCCTCCTCTCCGCCGGGGCGCGGGCCGAGGCGCAGTCCCGGAGCGCGTCCGCGCCTCCGAACGACGGCCTGACGCCCCAGGACCGCGAGATGCTGGCGCTCGCGAACGACTTCGCGGCCCGCTGCGCCGAGACGCTGGAGCGGTGGATGACCCGCCGGGAGGTGACCCCGGAAAGGCTCTTCGCCTCGCTCTACTACCCGATCCCGGCGACCGATCCGCCCAAGTTCACGACGGACTGGGACCGGCTGTCCGACCGGGACATCCTGCCCATCGAGGAGGCGGTCCTGGCGAAGTCTCCGACGATCGTCTTCGCGGTGCTCGTCGATCGCCACGGCTACCTGCCCACGCACAACCAGCGCTACTCGCTGCCGCTCACGGGCAACCCGGCCACCGACCTCGTCAACAACCGGACGAAGCGCATCTTCGACGATCGCACCGGGGCGGCCGCCGCGAAGAACGAGGCGCCCTACCTGCTGCAGCGGTACCAGCGCGACACCGGGGAGATCATGGCCGACCTCTCGGTCCCCGTGATGGTTCGCGGGCAGCACTGGGGCGCGGTCCGGATCGGCTACCGGGCGGTCGAGATCCGGTAGGGGCGGCGGACGAGGGGGAATCCCGGCCCCCGCCGAAGGCGCGGGGCTCGACGGGTCCCGGAGCCCGGCTAGGCCTGCACCTCGCCGCCGTCGACGAGCAGGCACTGTCCGTTGATGGCGGGGTTGCGGGCGAGGAGCACCGCCACCTCGGCGACCTCCTCCGGCGAGGAAGGCTCGCCGCGGGGATTCGACGAGAGCATCGCGGCGCGCGCCTCCTCGGCGCTGCGGCCGGTCGCGTCCACCACCGCCTGGACGGCCTCCTGCATCATCTGGGTGTCCACCCAGCTCGGGCAGATGGCGTTCGCCGTGATCCCCTTGCGCGCACCCTCGAGCGCCACCGTGCGCGTGAGCCCCACGAGCCCGTGCTTCGAGGCGACGTACGCCGCTGAGTACTTCGCCGCCACGCGGCCGAGCACCGAGGCGACGTTGATGACGCGGCCGAAGGCGCGCTCGTACATCCCCGGGAGGAAGGCACGCGTGAGCAGGAACGGGGCCGTCAGGTTCACCGCGAGCATGCCGTCCCACTGGGCATCGTCGGTCCGCTGGAAGGGGGCGCTGCCGTGGATGCCGGCGTTGTTGACGAGGATGTCGACGGGGCCGAGCGCCCGCGCCACGACCGCCGGCGCCCCGGCGATGGCGTGGCGGTCCATCACGTCCAGCGGGAAGAAGAAACCGCGCCGGCCGAGCGCCTGGACCTCGCCCGCCACCTGCTCGATCTCCGGGACGCTCCGGGCGGCGACGGCGACGTGCACGCCCGCGCGCGCCAGCGCGAGCGCGATGGCGCGCCCGATCCCCCGCCCGCCGCCGGTGACGAGCGCCACCCGACCCTCGATCCGATCCATGGCCCGCTCCCTGCCCCGCCTAGATGACCGAGGCGATGTGGTCCGACGCCCAGTGGGCGATCCCGAAGATGGTCTCCTGGGGGTTCACGCCGAGGCTGGTGGGGAAGACCGAGCCGTCCACCACGAAGACGTTGTCGAGCCAGTGCAGCTTCAGCCGGGAGTCCACGACGCTCTTCTCCGGGTCGCGCCCCATGGCGCAGCCGCCCATGGCGTGCGCGCTGAACAGCGCGACCCGGAGCGGCTCCCAGGGGGCGCGGTCGAGGAGCGCGACGTCGGCCTCCGTGCGCATGACCACGGGGTTCTCGTGGAGCGAGTAGACGGCGCTCGCGCCCGCGGCGAGCTGGACGCGGGCGAGGGCCTTGTTGCCCTCGCGCAGCGCCTCCCAGATCTCCGGCCGGATCCTGTAGTCGATGCGGACCCGCCCGTCGGAGCGGACGGACACCGTCCCGCCGTCCTCCTCCGGCAGGAACCCGTCGATGGAGAGGGCGATGAGCGCGCTCGAGTACGCGAGCTTCGACATCTGCTCCTCGTGCTCGGCGCCGAAGCCGCCGAGCGAGGGGCCCACGAGGAGCGGGTGGACCGGCGCGGTCTCCAGGAAGAAGCCGACCTTTCCCTTGCCGCGGTCCGCGAACTGGTGCGAGGCGACGGACTGGGGCGCTCCGTAGAACGGATCCACCCTCTCGGGGAAGACGGCCGCGCTCGCCACCACCGGGTGCAGGAAGGTCCGCTTCCCGACGCGGCCGCTCGGGTCGTAGCCGCTGCGGAGGAGGAGCTCCGGGGAGTTGACGGCGCCGCCCGAGAGCACCACCAGCCGCGGCCGGACGACGATCTTCCGCCCGGTCGCCTTGAAGGTCGTGGGGTCGATCGCCTGGGCCTGCACCGCGGCGACCTTCCGCCCGGACTTCTCGAGGCGCACGGCGCGCGCGTGCGCGTAGATGCGCGCCCCGTCCCGCACCGCGTCCTGCAGGTAGGTCTGGTCCATCGACTGCTTGGCACCGACCGGGCAGGCGGTGCCGCAGTAGCCGAGGTTCTGGCAGCCGAGCACGTTGCGCCGGATGACCTCCCGGTCCCAGGAGAGGCGCCCCGCGCCCTCCCAGAGGACGCGGTTGTTCGCGTTCACGACCTCGAGCGGCCAGGGGGCGATGTGCAGCCGCTCCTCCACCGCCTCGAAGTGGGGCTCGAGCGCCTTCTCGTCGAGCCCCGAGATGCCGTAGACCTCGGCCCAGTGGCGCAGCACGCGCGGCGGCGTCCGGAAGCTCGTCGTCCAGTTGACGAGCGTGCTGCCGCCCACCGCCCGCCCCTGGAGGATGGTGATGGCGAGGTCCGCCGTGGCCCTCTGTCCCCGCTCCTGGTAGAGCGTCGGGTAGGCCCAGGCCTCGTCCATCTTGACCTTGTCGGGCGGGAAGTAGCCGCCCTCCTCGAGCACCACCACGCGCCGGCCGCGCGCGGCGAGGCGCGCGGCCACGATGGCGCCGCCCGCGCCCGAGCCGATCACGCACACGTCGGGCGTCTCCTCGACGTCGCGGCGCAGCTCTCCGGCCTCGATGATCCGTCCCGGCGCGAGCTCGCTCACGGCTTGCCTTCCTGGGGGAGGTCCATGCCGCTGCGCGGCGCCGGGGTCTCCTCGACCGGGCGCGGCGCCGGGGCCGAGGGGCGCGGGTGGGTCCTCGCGGACGAACGCGCCGTCTCCGGCCTCGGCGGCTCCGCCGGCTTCGCGGGCGAGATCGAGGGCGGTCCCGGGTAGCCGACCGCCGGCCAGGTCTCGGGCGATCCGTAGTACGCCGCGTAGACGAGGCGCTTCAGCGCCTTGTAGCCCGTCCGCCGGAGCGCGAACCGGCTCTGCTGCCAGCTCGCGATCCGGGCGTCCTGCTGCTCGATCGTCGACTCGGTGAAGGTATGGAACTGGCCGTCGAGGAGGAAGCCGGCGAGCGCGTTGTCGAAGAGCCGCACGAGCTGGCGGATCTCGCCCTGGGTGGGCTCCGGGGCCATCGCCACGATGGAGTCCACGCGCCTCGGCAGGTCGACGTCCATGGGCCGTGGGAACCCGGCTCGCACCGGCACGAGCCGCTCGGCGATGGAGAGGAACACGGTCGCCTCGAGGGGCGAGAGCGCGACGAAGGGGCCGCCGAGGCCGGGCAGGGCCCGCGTGCGCCGCGTCGCGAGCCAGGTGCCGCCCCCGACGGCGAGGACCACCGTTCCGAAGAGCCCCCACTTCAGGAAGCTCCGACGCCCCTCGCTCTCGCCCGGCAGGAGGATGCGTTCCCGCCGATATCGGGTGCGGCGCAACATGAGCGGGGGGGAGATTACCCCAAGGAGCCCGAGGTGTCGCCCGATGGGGCCCCACCGGCGCGCGAGGGCTTGCGGGGGACCACCCCGTGGTGCCACTTCGGAGTGACGAAATCTTGCCTCACCGCCCCATCGAAGCATTCTTGCGGGGGTGGGAGGCCATGCTGACTTCCGAGGGATGGCGGGGCGCCCTTGACCGAGGCGAGGCGAAGGGGCGGTTCCGGCCGGGAGCGATGAGCACCGAGAAGCGAGCGCATCCGCGGTTCCCGCTGATCCTGGCGGTGGACTACCCCGGCGCCGCCTCCACGGTCCGGGACTACACCGAGAACCTCTCGGCGGGCGGCCTCTTCATCCGCACCGAGCGCGACTTCGAGGTGGGCGACCGCGTCACCCTCCTCATCTCCTTCCCGGAGCTCCTCGAGCCCGCGGAGCTGGAGGTGGAGGTCGTGCGCATGCGCGGGGGCGCCCCGGGACAGCCGGCCGGCGTGGCCGTCTGGATCCCGCCGGACCGCGTCGACGACCGGCGAAGGCTGGAGCAGCTCTCTCGCGCCGCGGCCGCCGCCGCCGAGGCCGCGCAGCCTGCCTACCGCGTGCTGCTCGTCGAGGACAACTCGCTCGTCGCCGCCATGTACACCTCCGCGCTCCGCCGGCTCGCCGCGAGCGAGGGCCTCGGCGGGCTCGCCGTGGACGTGGCGGTGGACGGCAACGAGGCCTTCGCGCGGCTCCTCGCGCAGCCCCCCATCGACCTCGTCATCACCGACGTCTACATGCCGGTGATGAGCGGCTTCGCGCTCGTCGAGAAGGTCCGGGCCGAGCCGCGGCTCCGCCACCTGCCCATCATCGTCATCTCGTCGGCCGGGGAGGAGGAGCGCGAGCGGGTGAGCCGCCTCGGCGCCAACTTCTTCCTGCAGAAACCCGTGAAATATCAGGACATCGTGACGACCGTCCGGACGCTGCTCCGCGCCGGACCACAGCCCGGAGCGCCGATCCAGTCCCGTCAAGCCCCGAAGGAGGAGCCCAGAGCCCCGATCGGGGAGGGTGCCCCGGGCCGCGTTGACCCTCGGCGCGGGAAAGAGCACAAGGGACATTAGGTCACGACCGGCAGCCTGCCGGTCCGCGGACGATACGAGCAGGACGTCCCGAAACCGACGAAGGTCCGCTTTCGATGCGGACCTTCTTCGTTTCCGGCTCACCAGCGGTGGTAAGCGGGATGGCCCGGCGGGACGGCCACGAAGGTCCCCCGGCACGTCGCGCACACCCGACCGCCGGCGACGAGCTCGGCCGCCACCACGACCCGCGAGTCCCGGGACTCGACCGCCCGGCCGGAGAGGCGGATCACGTCCGCGGTCGGCATGGGCCGGAGGAACCGCACCGCGTAGTCGGCCGTGACCGTGCACGGAGGCGTCTCGGTCCCGTCCCGGTGCATGAGGTGCGCGGCGGCCGTCCAGGCCGAGAGGCAGTCGAGCAGCGTGCCGGCGATGCCCCCGTTCAGCATCCCCGGGTAGGCCTCGTGGTGCGCGGAGGCCCTCCACTCGGCGACCACCTCCCCGCCCGCGTCCAGGCAGCGGAGCCTGAGCCCCTTGTCGTTGGCGGGCCCGCAGCCGAAGCAGGCGAGGCGCGGGGCGAAGCGCTCCTGGATGGACGGGGCGTCGGGCAGCGGGGTGGTCACGGAGAGAACTCATAGCCCGGCCGCGCCGCGCGCGCTCTCATTGCCCGGCCTCGCCCGACGCGGTAAACCGGTGCGGCGCGCCGCGCGCCCGAGGGAGGGTCCATGGCCAAGCTCGCCGCCCACATCACCGGAACCGTCGTCCGGATCGAGAAGAAGCCCGGCGACGCCGTCTCGCCCGGCGACGCCGTGGTGGTGCTCGAGTCCATGAAGATGGAGATGCCCGTCGAGGCGCAGTCCGGCGGGCGGGTCGCCGAGATCCGCTGCCGCGAGGGGCAGGCGGTGAACGAGGGCGACGTCCTGGCGGTGATCGAGTGACGGGCCGGTCCGCCGCGGGATCGCGTCCCCGATGACCGCGCGGATCCACTCCGAGGACCGCGGCCCCGTCCGCGTCCTCACCGTCGAGAACCAGAAGAAGCGGAACGCCCTCGACTACGGCGCGCTCGCCGAGCTCGAGGCGGCCTGCGACCGGGCGACGCGCGATCGCGTCCGCTGCCTCGTCGTCCGCGGGGCGGGCGACCAGGCCTTCTCCTCCGGCTTCGACATCGGGGCGATGGAGGGTCCGGGCGGCGAACGGCCGGACCTGGCGGTCGAGCGCGCCATGGAGGCGGTGGAGGCGGTGCCCTTCCCCACGATTGCCTTCGTGAACGGGGCCGCCTTCGGCGCCGGCTGCGAGCTCGCCGTGACCTGCGACCTCCGCGTCGCGAGCTCCGGGGCGGTCCTCGGCATGCCGCCGGCGAAGCTCGGCGTCGTGTACGCCGCGGCCGGGATCCGGAGGTTCCTCGCGCTCGTGGGGCCGGCGCACGCGCGGGAAATGCTCTTCACCGGGCGCCCCGTCGACGCCGCGACGGCGCGCTCGATGGGGCTCGTCGACCGGGTGGCCGAGCCTGCCGAGGCCGAGCGGGCGGCGCTCGCGCTCGCCGACGAGATCGCGCAGAACGCTCCCCTGGCCGTGCAGGGGATGAAGCGCATCCTCCGGCTGCTCATCGCCTCGCACGAGCGCGGGCTGACGGCGGAGGAGCGCGAGGAGGTGGCCGACCTCCGCCGCCGCGCCTTCGAAAGCCAGGATCTGAAGGAGGGGCGGGCCGCCTGGAGCGCACGCCGGCCGCCGCGCTTTCAGGGCCGGTGATCGCGCGGGGCCGAGGCCGCCGGCGCCTGGGGCGCGCGCAGCGCCCGGCCGGCGGCGTAGCCGACCAGCGTGGCGCAGGCCGCGATCGCGACGATGGCCGCGGCCGGCCGCCAGGCCGGACCCCGCCGGGGCGGGGGCGCCGGGGCGGCGCCCCGCGCCGGCGCGGCCGGAGCTCCGGGCGCGGGAACCGGGGGCGGCGGCTCCGCGGCCTCCGCGAGCGGGCCCTCGAGGGCGAGGTCCCAGTCGCCGATCTGGACGAGGTCGCCGGGCCGGATGCGGCGCTTCCCGCCGATGCGCTCGCCGTTCACGCGCGTCCCGTTCGAACTCCCCAGGTCCTCGACGTAGATCGACCCGTTCTGCCGGAGGAACCGGGCGTGGCGGCGCGAGACGTTGCGGCCCGCGAGCTTGAGCGCGCTCCCCGGCGCGCGCCCCACCGAGACCTCCGCCTCGGCGAAGGGCAGTGCCTGCTGCCGTCCCTCGCGGTCCTCGAAGAGGATGCGCAGCGGGGCGCTCAGGGCGCTACCCTCCGGACCGGGCGGGCGCTCCCCGGGCGACGAGCTTCCGGTGAAAGCGCGTGCCGTCCTTCTCGGGCAGGACGACGAACTGATCCATCTCGTGCCCCGGCAGCGTGAGGTCGAAGCGGTGCCGCTCGTCGAGCCGGACCTCCGTCACCGTGAGCGGCGTCGAGCCGATGGCCTGGCCGTCGAGGCGCACCTCCGCCCCGGACGGCTCGCTCTCGACCGTGACCGCGCCGAGCGCCGACGGGAGGTCGAGGTGCACGCGCCGAAGGAGCTGGCCCAGCTCGGGGCGGAGCTGCACGGAGGCCGACTTGCGCCCCGGCGCGGACGCCTGGACCTGGTGGGGGCGCGAGAGCGGGAGGTCCTCGACGACGAGCGGCGTCGCCCCGGACAGGCGGCGGCCGTCGAGCGTCACCTCCGCGCCGGTGGGCGTGGTCGTGACGAGCAGGGTTCCCGGGCGAAGGTACGTCGACGCCGCCCAGAGCGCCACCGCGCTCGCGACCCCGGCGACCAGCCCGGCCACGACCGCGCGGCCGGTCCCCACCCGCACCGTGCGGACCCGCTCAGGCCCGAGCGGCAGGGGACGGGACACCTCCGGCCGGTCGAGCTGGAGGTCGATCGTGGGCAGCTCGTGGATCTGGAGCGGGAGGGCGGATGGGCCGCCGTCCGCCTGCGCCACCCGCTCGTAGACCGCCGCCTTCTGCTGCTCCGCCACGTGCCGGAGCACCTTCATCACCAGCGCGTCGTGGGCGCGGGCGGTGCGCTGGCGGGCGATGCGCTCGGCGTAGACCTGCTGCATCTGCCGGCCGAGGAGGTCCTGGACGGCGCTGTGGGGGGTGGGGAAGAGGACGTCGACGAGCTCGTCGGCGAAGGCCTTGGCGTCGGGGAAGCGCTTCTCGGGGTCGTAGGCGAGCGCGCGGAGGATGATGGGGTCGAGGTCCTTCGGGAGCCGCTCGTCGATGGCCGAGGGCGGGACCACCCGGCCCCGGCGGGACTGCACGAGGCTCTCCACGTCGGTGGCCCGCTGGAACGGCTTCTGCTTCGTCAAGAGCTCGTAGAGGATGATGCCGGAGGCGAAGATGTCCACCCGGTGGTCCCAGGTGCGCTCGAGCGAGGCCTGCTCGGGGGCGACGTACCCGAGCTTCCCCATGAGCATCCCCTCCTTGTAGTTGGAGAGGCCGGTCGCGGCGCGCGCGATGCCGAAGTCGAGCAGTTTCAGCTCGCCCTGGTACGAGACCAGCGCGTTGTCGGGCGAGACGTCGCAGTGGACGATCTTGAGGGGCTTGCCGGACGGGTCGGTGCGCTTGTGGGCGTAGTCGAGCCCCTGCAGGAGCTGGAGCACGATGTAGATGGACTGCTCGGGGGAGATGGCCGCGCCGGCCCGCGCGAAGGACGTCATCATGTCCTTCAGCGAGACGCCGTTCACGAGCTCGAGCGAGATGAAGTAGGTCCCGTCGATCGACCCGCACTCGAAGACCTGGGCGATGTTGTTGTGGGTGAGCTGGACGGTGAGCTTCGCCTCGTTCACGAGCATCTTGATGAAGCCCGAGTCCTGCGAGCGCGCGGGCAGGATCCGCTTCAGCACGAGCTCCTTCTCGAACCCCTCCGCCCCCGACACCTTGGCGCGGAAGATCTCGGCCATCCCGCCCACCGCGAGGCGCTGGAGGAGGAAGAACTTTCCGAAGACGTGGGGCTTGAAGTCCGGCGCCGAGGTCTGAGCCGGCTCAGGCATGCCCCTGCGATGTTAGCCGCACGGCCGGGGCCAGGCAAAGCGGCGCCGGCGTCCCCAGGACGCGGGGCTTCTCCGGCGCCGGCCGGGCTCCCCCGCGTGGCGCTTCGCCGCGGGCGGCCGGCGTGGTAAGGGCCCGCCATGGCGGGAGGTGGCGAGACGGCGGGCCGCGCGGCGGCCCGGCGAGGCGGGGTGGGAAGGACGCTCGCGGTGGCGGCCCTCGCCGCCGCGATCTTCCTGCCCTGGCTCGGCTCGACGGGCCTGTGGGACCCCTGGGAGCCGCACTACGCCGAGGTCTCGCGCGAGATGCTCGAGCGCTCCGACCTCGTCCACCCCTACTGGCGCGAGGCCCACTTCTTCTCGAAGCCGGCGCTCCTCCTGTGGACCGGGGCCGCCGGGCTCGCCGCCGTGGGCGTGAACGACCGCGGCCTCCCCCCGGGCGCGGACCCGTCCCCGCCGTCGCCGAGCGGGGTCTCGTCGTCGGTGGAGTGGGCGGTCCGCCTGCCGGGCGCGCTGCTCGCGGTCCTCGCCGTGGCCGTGACCTACGCGGCGGTGGCGCGCCTCGCCTCGCGCCGCGCCGGGCTCCTCGCCGCCCTCGCGCTCGCGACGGCGCCCTTCTACGCGCTCCTGGCCCGCCAGGCGATCCCCGACATGCCCTTCGTGGCCCTTCTCACCGCCGGAACGCTCTCCTTCGCGGTGGCGCTCCTCGACGAGGACCCGGCCGCGGGCTGGGCGTACGCGGGGTACGTGTGCCTCGGGTACGCCACGCTCGCGAAGGGGCTCCTCGGCGTGGGGCTCGCCGGCGTCACCTTCCTCGCGTGGCTCCTCGTCACCGGCGACTTCGGCCGCCTGCCGCGGCTCAGGCTCCTCGAGCGCGTGGGCCGGCTCTGGCTCCCGCTGGGACCGCTCGCCTTCCTCGCCATCGCCGCGCCGTGGTACGCCGTCATGACGGCCTTCCGCGGCAAGGACGACGAGGGGCTCACCTTCGCCTACCGCTTCTGGATCCACGACCACGCGAAGCGGCTCGCGACCGGCGTCCACACCACCACGCCGGGCGGCAGCTTCGCCTACTACGTCGAGCAGCTGGGCAACGGGACCTTCCCGTGGGTGGCGGCGCTGCCGGGAGCGCTCGGCGAGCTCCTGCGGGCGAGGCCGCGGACCGGCGGGGCGCGCGACGGGCTCGCCCTCCTGTGCGGCCTGTGGGCGCTCGCGACCTACGTGCTCATGACGCTGTCGGCGACGAAGTTCCACCACTACATCTTCCCGGCCGTTCCCCCGCTCGCCGTCCTGGCGGGCCTCTTCCTCGACCGGCTGCTCGCGGACGGCCCCGGGGCGCACCTCCCGGCGCTGCTCCTCGGCGCGGCGCTCGCCGCGGTCGTCGGGCACGGACTGTGGGCGCGCCCCCAAAGCTTCTCGGACCTCTTCGTCTACAACTACGACCGGCCCTGGCCGGATCGCGAGCTCCGCGAGCTCCACCCCGGCCACCGCCTGGGCCCCTTCGTCTTCTCGCTCGCCCCCCGCGCGGTCGTCTCCGGCGCGACGGCCGGCCTGCTCGCCGGGCTCTTGCTCGGG
>Ga0335070_10006758_pt1 | contig 13484 bp, 12 predicted proteins | sample Lox_Sample_13_FD_206722 | JGI IMG/M metagenome (GOLD analysis project Ga0335070, IMG submission 206722) | Soil microbial communities from Loxahatchee National Wildlife Refuge, Florida, United States - Lox_Sample_1.3 | ecosystem: Environmental > Terrestrial > Soil > Wetlands | place: USA...
TCTGCTGGTGAGTTCCATCGCTCTGCTCGCCGCCGGCGTCGGGATCATGAATATCATGCTGGTCTCCGTCACCGAACGCACCCGGGAGATCGGAATTCGAAAGTCCATCGGCGCCATGAAGCGCGACATTCTCACGCAATTCATGGTGGAGGCTGTGATCCTCTGCGAGATCGGCGGATTAGTGGGCATCGTTCTCGGCGTCATCGGAGGAAACGTGGTGGGATTGCTGGTCAATGCACCGGCCGTGATTCCCTGGGATTGGGCCGGCATCGGGATCGGTGTCTGTTCCCTGGTGGGCCTGATCTTCGGCGTATATCCTGCGTGGAAGGCATCGGCGCTCGATCCCATCGAATCGCTTCGCTACGAATAGTCCGTAACACTGTACCGTCCAGTCCCCACCCTTGCAGAGGGAGCGGTACCCTTATGAACCAGGGACCACATCTCTGGTCGCAGTTTCGCGAGAGCGCCGCCATGGCACTTGCTGCCATGCGTTCATCGAAGCTCAGGTCGATGTTGACCCTCCTGGGCGTCGCGATCGGCGTGTTCTCCATCATGACGGTCATGACCGCGGTCTCTCTCCTGCGGAACGCCATCGACTCAGGCATCTCCCAGCTTGGCGTGAATACCTTCCAGATCCAGAAATTTCCGGCGGTCATGGGCGATGATCATCATGGCGTCCACCGGAATTACAGGAACCGCAAGAATATTACCTATGAGCAGGCGCTCGCAGTGAAGGAAAGGACCTCCCTGGCGGAGATGGTCGGCGTGGACGGATGGCGGTACGGAAAAGTGGTGGTGTGGAACGGGCAGCGGACAAATCCCAACGTCCAACTGGCGGGCGAAGACATCGACGGAATCCGCACGAACGCCTGGACGGTCAGCGAGGGGCGCGCGCTCGGCGCGCAGGACCTGCAGAGGGCATCTCGTGTCGCCGTTCTCGGAAGCGCGCTCCGGGAGAAGCTCTTCCCGCCGAATATCAATCCGATCGGCGAGACCATCCGCCTGGACGGTTCCCTCTATCAAGTGATCGGACTGTTCCAGAAAAGAGGGGGATCCCTCGGCGGCACGCAGGACAACTTTCTTGCGATTCCTCTCACGACGTTCTTCAGCACGTACGGGAAGGCATCGACGGATCTGCACATTCTCGTGAAAGCGCAGAGTCGCGAAGCGATCGATGACTGCATTGAAGAGGCGAGAATGATCCTCCGCGCGGCGCGAAATGTCCCGCCGGGCGAGGACGACGATTTCGGGTATTTCTCCAACGACTTGCTCGTGAAGCAGTTCAATGAGTTTACGCTCTCGCTGCGTCTCGGCGTCCTCCTGGTAAGTTCCATAGCGTTGATCGCTGCAGGCGTCGGGGTCATGAATATCATGTTGGTGTCGGTCACGGAGCGGACGCATGAGATCGGCATCAGGAAATCCGTCGGGGCGATGAAACGCGATATTCTTGCCCAGTTCATGGCGGAGGCGGTGGTCCTGTGCGAGATCGGGGGCATTGCCGGTATCATCCTCGGTATTCTCGGGGGAAATGTCGTCGGACTGGTTGTGCACGCGCCGGCCGTGATGCCGTGGGATTGGGCGGGAATCGGGATCGCCGTTTGCTCCTTCGTCGGGCTTGTCTTCGGCGTGTATCCTGCGTGGAAGGCGTCGGCGCTCGATCCCATCGAATCGCTCCGTTACGAGTGAACTGTTCTTTCTTGTCGTACGTACCTTGACAGGCGCACACCACTCATTTGTTGGAGGTTCGCTATGAGCTGGTTCACGCATGAGTGGTCCCAGATCCGCGAAAGCACCGCCATGGCGCTTGCCGCGGTGCGGTCTTCGAAGCTTCGCTCCATCCTGACTCTCCTCGGCATCGCTGTCGGCGTGTTCTCCATTATCGCGGTGATGACCGCAGTCTCCGTCCTCCGCAATGCCATCGAGGAAGGGATCTCCCAGCTCGGCGCAAACACCTTCCAGATGCAGAAATTCCCCGTGGTGATGGGAGACGAGCGCGCGATGCGGAGGAAATACAGGAACCGGAAGAACATCTCCTATGAACAGGCTTCGGCCGTGAAGGAGAAAATCACTCATGCTGAGATGGTCGGGATCGAGGGGTGGAGGTTCGGCAAGACCGTGGTCTGGAACGGACAGAAGACCAATCCGAACATCCAGGTGGCGGGGGAAGACGTCGAAGGGATCCCGACAAACGACTGGAGCGTGATGAACGGACGGGCCATCGGCCAGCAGGACCTGCAGAACGCCGCGAAAGTGGTGGTCCTTGGCAGCACGCTCACCGAAAAGCTCTTTCCGGAAAATATCGACCCCGTCGGACAGTCGATCCGCCTCGACGGCGCGATCTATCAGATCATCGGCGTCTTTCAGAAGAAAGGCGGCGCCCTCGGTGGGAACCAGGACAACTTCCTGGTCATGCCCATTACGACGTTTTTCAATGCGTACGGCAAGGAGTCCACGGATATTCATATCATGGTGAAGGCGAAGAGCCGGGAAGTGCTTGACGATTGCATCGAGGAGGCACGGCTGATTCTCCGCACGGCGCGCAAGGTGGCGCCCGGTGATGATGACGACTTCGGCTATTTCTCCAACGACTCTCTCGTGACACAGTTCAACGAGTTCACGCTCTACCTGAGACTGGGCGTCCTCCTGGTGAGTTCCATCGCCCTGCTCGCCGCCGGCGTCGGCATCATGAACATCATGCTCGTGTCTGTGACCGAGCGGACCCGCGAGATCGGCATAAGGAAATCGGTCGGTGCCATGAAGCGGGACATCCTCGCACAGTTCATTATTGAAGCCGTCATCCTGTGTGAAATCGGCGGCATCGTGGGAATCGTCCTCGGGATTCTCGGTGGAAATGTGGTCGGTCTGCTGGTCAGCGCGCCCGCGGTGATCCCGTGGGACTGGGCTGCCATCGGTGTCGGCGTGACTTCGCTCGTCGGATTGATCTTCGGTGTCTATCCCGCCTGGAAAGCGGCGGCGCTTGATCCGATTGAGTCACTCCGCTACGAGTGAGATTCCGGGTTGCTTTGGGGAGCGGATTTGCGTTCATTATGAGGAGGCACACCCGGAGATTCACATCGCAGGCTGTTGTGGAATGAAGGTTCGAGTTATTTGTGCTGAGGCGCTCGCTTTCGTTGTTCTTGCGACCTCCCCGGCCCTCCCACAGTCGCCGAAGCAGGAGCCGGACAGCCCGGTCTTCAAGAATAAGCGTCCCCCCCTCGTTGTCCCTCAGGTCCCCGAATCCGACGCGCTCGAGCAGATCTGGCAGGCGTTCGTCGTTGCCCGGAAGGCTCAGGCCGGCGACAAGTTTGCCCAGCACGAGCTCGGGCTCCGGTATATTGTGGGCCGGGGCGTGGAACGCGACACCGCGAAGGCAGCCTACTGGTTCCAGAAAGCCTCTGAACAGGGGCTCACGGCATCGACGTTCAATCTTGCGATCCTCGCCTTTCACGGCTGGGGCACCCCCTGGAATCCTTTTGAATCGTATCGGCTCGTGAAGGAGTGTGCCGACGCGGAAATGCCCGAGGCGGAGTTTTTCCTCGGCGAGATGCTCACCGAAGACCTGACCGTCCCCCGTGACTGGCAGAAGGCATACGATTGGGTCAAGAAGTCCGCGGATGCTGACTACGAACCGGCCAAGAAGGCGCTGCCGGAATTTGCCGCGCACCTGAAGGCCGAAACCCAGCGCCTGAATGAAGCGCCCCTTCCCATTGTCGCCGACGTCCTCGACACCGCGAAAGGCGAGTCCAACCCGAGACTGCTCAAGGACGTGTTTCACGGCGCCGACGAACTCCGGCGATCGCTGGGGATTTCCAAGATGATCGAGGACAGCTCGGGCGTGGATTCGGTCGGTCTGGATGTCGTTCGCCGTGCAGCCCGTTATGGGAGCCCCGAAGCGCTGATGGTTCTTGGCCGATGCTATGAACGGGGAATTGAAGTCAAATTGGATTCCGTGGAGGCGGCGGCGTACTACGTGCGAGCGCTCAGGATGGACTCACCAAGAGCGCTGGATCTTATTCTCTCTCTGCTCAAGAGCGTGTCGTTCGCCAATGCGTTGAAGGGACGGGCCGAGCGGGGTGATCGTATTGCGGAATTTGTGACCGCGGGGTTCGCGGGGCTTGGCATCGAATCCGGTGTCTCTGATGCAAAGGCTGTGCAGCTCCTGCACAAATCGGTCGACGCCGGGTATGTACCTGCAATGGTGGAGCTGGGCCTGTGGCACTATTCAGGGAAACTGGTGACGCAGGATCAGGCGGCTGCGAAAGACATGTGGTACAAGGCCGCATCGCTAGGAAGCATGGAGGCGTCGATTCGTCTTGCGGTGACCGCACTCCGGGATCCAACCGATCCGCAGATGCATTCCGCGCAGGTTGCGCTTCTCAAGACCGCGGCGACAGAAGGGAGTCTGCTTGCGGAGTTCGCGCTCGGCTATGCCTATGAGCAGGGAATCGGTGCGCGCCAGGATGCAGGGGAAGCCGCCTCGTATTATCGCACCGCTGCCTCGCGGGGAAGTCAGGATGCGTATCGGGCGTTGCGGCGGATGTATGACCAGGTAAGGCCGGCAGGGGAAGAATTCAAAGTCGCAACGACATTTTAGCGAATACGCCTGGAGGGACGTTTCATAAAACGTCCCCACGCAAGCCGCCTCGGTTCAGGCCTTCATCCTCCGCCCCTTCTCCTCATACGTAAAAATCCACCCGCAAATTTTCCCCGGATCGATCGCCAGCAGATTGTCCCAGTACTCGCGATTGTGCATCGTGCGCGAACTGGTTTCATCCGAAGGAAGGTTCTCGACCATCGTCACAATTTCGGCGAGGCGCCCCTTCCAGACCCGCATGTTCGCCTCGCGCAAATCGACCCAGCCATCGTGTGCCCAGCGATCGATGCTCTCCGGTGTTACCGGCAATTCTGCACGGCCGCGGAACGGAGGGATTTTGATCATCTCCGCGCGGAGCAATGACTCGCCGTCCGGCAGGAGAATGGGGATGCCGATGGAGATGATCCTTGCGCGCAATTCCTGATCGTCCCGGAGGAGATCGAACAGTCGTTGGCTCAGGATCCGCGGTGTCGCCGCGGTCGCGCTACGAATGTCGCCGAAGCACGTCTTGAGAAGGTACGCCTCATAAAGCAGTTTCGAAAGCCGGGGCGGGCCGAGCATCTCGAACGCCACGGAATCAACGCCGTGTTTCATCTCCAGCTTCTTCATGGTGGAGACAGCGCCTGTGAACATGAATCCGGCACGATAGGTCGGCGAGAGCGTTGCGTTGTCCAGGGCGTTGATGATGTCGTGCCCGGTGTTCCCCGCCTTGATCTCGAAGATCGCATTCTCCGCGATCTCTTCGGGGGTGACGAATTCCATCTGCCCGGGCGTCGAGATTGCCTCGAATTCGCCGCGGGAGAAGAAGCCGTTTTCTCCCGTGTCGATGAAGACGGACTTCAGTTGTTGCCCTGTCGAGGCTGAGACGTCGGGCTGCTGCAGGATGAGTTTCTTGCGAAGCTTGACCGGCCTGGAGACGGGGCAATCGTAGAGCACAATGGGACGTCCCTGACGTTTGATCTCGCCGTAGCCGATTCTCTTCCAGGCGATCGCCGCCGTGGGCTTTATTTCCTTCGTGATCGGTGCGTCCGGCGTCCGGCCCATCAAAAAGAGCAGCAAGGTGTGCGCGCCCGCCACTGCTGACTTGGAAAGCAGCACTCGCGAAGGGCGCTCCTCGCTGTGGGTGTACGGGATGTTCAATCCCATTCCGCCCGTGCCGCTCGTGCCGATCTTGACATAGATCTTCGTTCCTACGTCCGACATCGACCGGTACATGATCTGGACATGGCGGATCAATTGGGGGATGTAGAGGGTGCAGAGAAGCCTCTCGGTCGCTTCGATAAGCGCTTCCTGGCGCCCGCGGCGGCCCCGTGCTCGCCGCAGCTCACTGATGACGTCGCGGGAAACCTCGAAGATGTCCTGATAGGCGATTCCCGTCGCCGAGTTCACGCAGTCGACAACGACTTCAGGTTTGTATTTCATCAACAGCCGGTGCAGGCTTGACCGGTGGAGCACGGTTGTGGAAAGCTCCTCGACGATGTCCTCGATGAGCATCGCCCGGTTCTTCGCCCTCCCCAGGATTTCCTTCCGTGGGAGGTCCTTCAGATCCTCCCGCACGAAGATGTTTCCCCACCAGGGAATGAAAAAGTCCGCACGCGCATTCGGGAAGTCTGCGCGGAGAGTACTTACCGCCTCTTCCGCCTCCTCTTTGCGAAGCGACGTGAGGATAATGCGGCGTGGATGTTCTTCCATGAATCTGCGGCAAATGGCGGATCCAACGAGCCCCCAGCCGCCGATGACGAGGACGGTCTTGCCTTGAATATCCATAAGAGTGTCCGATTCTCTATTTCGGGAACGTCCTTCCGTCGCTCAATGAGGATCAGCGCGATACCTTTGTGCTGAACTCCCGGTCTGCCCAACCGATTTTGAGCACCGATTCTCCTTCTGTTCCGACGGTAAACCAGATCCGGAAGGGATCAATGGCCCGGGTTGCGGTGCTTGCGGTCATCACCGCACGGCCCACAAGCAGGCTGTCCGGGATCGGTCCCGGAGATGCGGGACGCTTGCTGATCAGCAGCGTGAGTGATTGAGCCGTCGGGATCGAGCGAAGCACGTAACTCCCTGCTTCAAGACGGACGCTGCCTATGCTGACCGCTCCGCTTGTCGTGAGAAGGGTCGAAAGATTCGCCCCGGTACGCCAGAGCGAGTCGAAGGGGACGACGACTCCCCAGATTTTTCGTCCGCGGATGAACGGTTTCGAATAGACAATCTTCACATGTGCCGCGCCAATCGTGGTCTCGGAGGAATCGAGGGGACTGATCGGACGGATATGATCGTTTTTTTCGAAGGGCACCCAGACGCGGGTGTTCTCCCAGGAAAGGACGAGCCTTCCGCTGGACGGCCCGGTGGCGGGGAGCGAAATCGAGAAGGTGTCGACGGTCGCTGTGAGACGCTCGACCGTCCCATCGAAGCGCGCAAGGTCCTGCCGTTCGTCATACATGGTGCCCCACTGCCCTGTCTGCTTGTTGATGATAAATTTCCATCCGTCCTGCGATGGCAGGGTCCACAGCGTGTAAAGCCCCTTGGGAAGCGGAACGCCGTCGATCATGGCATCAAACGTCGTCCGGAGATGTGTCGCAAGGTTTGCCCCGGTCCGCCACACCGCATCCCACGGGACGAGCTTTCCCATGATCACGCGTCCCCGGATGGAGGGACGGCCATAGTTGACAGAGATGGTGTCCTTGCCGAGTGTGAGGAAGACCGAATCCCGGGGGCTCAAGATTTTTCTTTCCTGCGCCTGGGTGGTAGATCCAAGCAGAAAGAGGGCGACGAAAACGATGCGGGCGAACATAGGGAGCTCCTGCAAGTGGGCGAACAAAGGGGGGGCCAACTCCGACGCGCGGGCGGCGGCCTTCTGATGCCGCCGCCTGCGGGGAGTTTTCACTGCTTCACCAGCCATCTTCTTCAGAGAAGAGTTCGGAACAGCTCTACCGCTCCTTCTCCACGACGACAGCCGTTCCGTACGCGAGCACTTCCGTAACACCTGACATCACCTCGTTGGCATCGTAGCGCATGCCGACAACGGCATTCGCGCCGATTTCCGCCGCGTGCTGGGCCATCAGCATGAACGCTTCGGCCCGGGTACGTTCGCAGAGCTCCTGCAGGATCGAGATATTCCCGCCGAACAACGTCTGGAGCCCGGCACCGATATTCCCGACGATCGAGCGAGAGCGCACCGTGATGCCGCGGACAATCCCGAGGTTTTTCACAATCTTGTAACCGTCGAGCGTGAAGGCCGTGGTGACCATGGGAAGATCTACAGGGGACATGGGAGTACCTCGCTGGTCATTTAAATTTGATGGAGGAAAGGATCTTGGAGAACGCACCGGCGTATTCCTTCTCTTGCGGCCGATACGAGTTCGTCGTCACCCGGAACGCCTTGCCGTTGTGGACCAGGAAGTACGCTCTGCTGACAACGTCCCGGGACGGCGAATAGCTGACAAACATCGCTTGCTCGCCCGCAATGGTCTCTTTCCCCGTCTCCAGGGCGCGGTACTTTCCTTTGTTCTGAGCAAACACCTTGTCAACCCCCTGGCCCTTCGCGTCGAACACGTCGAACCGGATCGAGCAGTCTTCCCGGTATCCATGCAGCTCTGTGGAAAACTCGAACGTCCCTTTCTTGACGTCGGGATTGAAATTGAAATTCTCCGGATAGCGGAAGGAGAAGTACTTGGTTTCTCCTTCGGTGAAGGTTTCGGACGGCAGTGTCGCGTCCACGCCTTGCGCGACAGGTTTCGGGAACTGGAACGACGCGAGCGACGCGGCAAAAATATCCTTGTTGGCTTTGTAGAAGTCGCCGAACCCGGCAAACCAGAAATCATACAAAATGGAATCGGCGTCGAGATAGACGTGTTCGCCTTCCGACATCCCGGAGGTGTACCGTGCGGTATAGGGGAAGCGCTCCGCTTTTTTCCCGGCAACGGTGATCTCTTCGGCTGGCGCGACCTGGAACCCGACCGATTTCATCTGCGAGACCATGCTGTCACGAAGGGCGCCGGGATTCGGCGTCTTGACCAGCGAAATGTCGATGATGGCGCCATCGGGAAAGGCGCCTTCCGGGTCAAGGAAACGCTTGTCCACGTCCTGGGAGCTGAAGAAAAGGGCGCGGCCGACTTCCGCATTGGTGAGCCAGGTTTTCGGAAACGAAATGTGGAACCCGTACCCTGGATCCCGGTAATCCGACATTTCCGGGACCGGGAGCGGAGCCACCTCCTTTTTCCCGCATCCCGTCAGCGACAGGAACGCCAACAGTGTGAGTAGTGCGAGCGTGGAGACAGAGAGCTTTCGCATGATCGTACCCATCGTATGGTGAAGGTTGATTGAACTATGTTCGTTGAATTTCGTTTGTGGGGATCACTACTCCGGGCGTGTCCCTGCCGCTGCCGCCTTTGTTACCCGAGAGGGCGCACGATCGACAATAAAATAATGGCGATGATCAACAGAAACTGCAAGGTCGAAGAGATCTTCAACTGGGTCTCCACGGACCGCAGCGTATTTTCATGCGGATGTTCCGTGTCCCCGGCGGCGAGTTTGGTGACCGCTCTGGAGCGTCGCATCGCCTGTACCGAAGACAGGGCGCCGATGAGAATAGCCACCAGGAAAAGCGCTAGCTTGGCGCTGAGCCATCCATCGGAAAACAAGGTGTACTTATGAGGGCCGAGGGTCATGTTTCCAATGCCGCTCAGCAACATCACGAGAACGCCAATGGGGCTCATCAGGCCGATACGACGAAGGGATTTCAGGTGTAGGGCCTTCGTTTGCCAATCAGGCGCGGAGCGATATTGGCTGCCAACGATCCAACCGCCGAAAAGCGCCGTGAACAACATCCCGATGCCGACGAAATGGAACAGCAAGGTAAAGTAAATTGGATACATGAGGAGGGTTCCTGAAGGACAGCAGGAAGATAGACAAAAAAGGGTAATTCCTCAACAGCGGATGAGGGAGGGAGGAGGAACGGGGGTTGCTGCACCCTCTGCTTCAGATCTCCATTCGGAGGAGATTGGCGCGAATACGGTCTCCAAGGCCCTTCATCCTCAGCTGGAGGTCTTTCCCAAACTGTCGCATGCGTTCGCCAAATTCGCGCATGTGGCCCTGGAATTCGGAGGGGTTCCACCCCTCCTCCGACCGGAAATCAAAACCGTCGCGGTCGCCGAGCCTGAGAACCAGCGTCAGAGATGAACCCTTGCGCAGGATTCCGAATCGGGCGGAGTCCCCGCTCTCGAAGTGACGCAGGGCGTTGCGGACGTCCATGATGTCTTCGATAGGATCGTTGCCGACACGGATAATTACGTCCCCCGCCCTGAAACCCGCCTTGGCCGCGGGGCTGTTGTGGCGCACTTCTTCCACGAGAACCCCCCTGCCATCGGGCGCGCCGAAGTATTCGCCGAGCTGCTCGTTCAACTCCATCATCCGCAAGCCCTGGGTCGCGGACTCTGAAACCATATAGAAGGGATGCGTGATGGTCCCGAGCATCGGAAACACGCGGACCTCGTGGTCCCGGGCTTCATCGAGTTCCGCAGTCAATTCCTTGTCCGCATTGTCCCGGATGATCTTGAGTGACACCGAAGTCCCCGGTTCCTCCGATCGGATCCTCTTCAGGAGGTCCCATCGATCGTTCACCACGTGACCATTCACTGCGACGATGACGTCGTTCTTCCTCAACCCGGCTTTTTCCGCCGGACTGTTCTCCTGCACGGAGAGGACGACAACGCCTTCCCGCGTGCTGGTCTTCAACTCGTTCCTGATCTCGGGGGTAAGGTCCTCGATCGTGATGCCCAACCACCCGCCGTTGTCGGAATGCGAAGCGTTGACAAAAGTGCGGGCCCGCTGATGGAACTGAGCTGAAGAAGCGGTCGGCATACCCCCGATGAGCGCACAGGCGATGAGCACTGCCATGCCAGTCTTCATACATTCCTCCAGAGCATCATTATTTGTTTAACAGCACGTCGTACAGGACCGACCGCGCCTTCTCGCCGCCGATGTTGCCAAGGTAATAGATTGCTTCCGCCCGACGTTCATAGCTGGTATCCTGTTTAGCAACACTGCTGAGGAAATCAACCGCGGGGTCGTTGCCGATATCGGCAACCTCGAACAGAATCATGGAGCGCTGACTGCCATGCGCCGAGGGAACGGAACGGTAGAGCGTCGCCAGGGTCTGGACCGACTTGTCCTTGTCCTTGATGCAGTCGCACAGATGGTCCAGCGACTCCGACTGAATTTCCTCGCTGGAATCGGTGCGCGCGAGATCGAGAAAAACGGCCGAGACGTCGTGCTTTGTGAAGTCGGCGAGCTGATCCATGGCCTCCAACCGGATGACGACCGGCTGAGAGCGGTCGACCGCCACGTCCTTCAGCGTGGTGAATCCACGATCATCCTCCTCTCCGTGTCCGATGGCTGACAGCGCCTCCAGACGCAACTGCGTGTTCTTGTCGATCGCGGATGACGAGCCGGGGCCGAACGTCCGCCGCACCTGCCATCCCAGGCGTCTCATGTTCATTGCCAGGCCGCGGAAATTCATCCCTTCAAATCCGCGTCCTATCCCTGATCCGAAGGATGGGAACTGGCTGAATGCACTGTCGTACACCACACCGAGCTGCGAAAGCCTCGCGAGGTTTTCCGCATCCATGTCCCCCTCCATGGCCTGTCGGATCCGGTCTTTGGAATCCCGCATCAATGAATCATTCATCCCCCTGTGCCTTGCCATCATTTCGAACTCGCGTCTGACTTTCGCCGCTTCGAGCTCTCGCTCGGCGTTGCCAAGATCGGCGACGGCATCGCTGAGGTAAGCGCTCTTAGGATGGCGGTTGATGAACTGACGGTATTCCGCGAGGGCCTTTTGTTTGTCCATGTGCATGAGGGCGTACGCGGACCAGTACCTGGCGTCGTCTGCATAGGTGCTGTGCGGGAAGCGCTTCAACAGATCCGCAAAGGTTTTTCGGGCTTTCGCCCACTGTTCGGACAGAATATCGCTGTACCCGCTCTTGTAGAGGGTCTGTCCGGGATCCCCTTCGTCGTTTCGGACATAGGCGAAGGCACTGGCCTTACCGCCCGGCTCACGGCACTGCGCCGGCAAGGGAACGAGAAGCGCGGCACCGGACACCGCAACGAGCGACATCAACGAGAATCGTTTCATAGTGGTGATCCCTCTTTCTTAAGCGACACTGGTACGGGCCGCGCGACATTGATGGCGGACTCCGCCATGCGGATTTTGAAAAGGAGATTCTCCTGCCGGATGCCTCCACGGACAATCTCGATCCCCGACGCGTCATTGTGTTCCGAAAGATTGGCGAGTTGAATAAGGACGCGATTGAGCTCGTCGATGAGTTCTTTTGCTTTCGGCGAGAGGCCCGGTTCCTGCCTGAGATAGCGCGCCTCCCGCACGAGCGCGCGGGACACATGCTGTTCGGTGCTGAGATCGGGCGTCGAGTCCTGATCGTGCTTCAGATTGGTAACGCCGATCAGGAGGATTTTGGACTTGCGAAAATAGTCCGAAACCCGCTCCGCGCTGATCTTGCTTGGCGGCGCGGCAGGCGAAATCCTGGGGGCGCCGATCGACGGCGTGGATACCGTTGGCTCGCTCGTCATCGGAGGTTGTTCCTCTGCGACGGCCGGCGGGAGATTCTGTTGCTGCGGGAGAGCGACAGGGGGCGCTGCAGGGCGGAGCAGGAGGGCCAGCGCGATCGCGCACAACCCGGTGGCGATGCCGGTCAGCGCGATGTGCCCTCTGCGCATGACCGCGAAGGACAGAAGCTCATCGCGAATGCGTGCGATGATACCTTCCCATCGACGAAGCGGGCGAACACGGAGACGTCGTTCCACGAGGGCGGGGAATGACTCCCAGAATTCCTCGGGCCTTTCGGCGGCGGGATCCGTCTCTGGCTTCGGAAGAACGGCAAAGGCTTCGCGGAGGACCGTCAGACTATCGCGGCAGACACTGCACGTGAGGAGGTGCTCCTCGACCCGCGCGCGTTCGGCCGGATCGAGTTCTTCCGTGAGGTACTCGTACAACGCATTTCTCGTCTCCTGGTGCCTGTTCATCAGACTTCCTCCCGGAGGAAGTTCAACTTGAGACGCATTTTTTCCATCCCTCGGAAGAGATGTGTCTTTACCGTCCCTTCGGTGCAATGAAGAATCACGCTGACCTCTCTCGTCGAGAGCCCGTGAAGATGACGGAGGATGACAACGGCTCTCTGGAGCGTCGGCAGCTCATGCAGAGCACGCTCGATGTGCATCCTCACGTCGTCGTTGTGCGAAGCCTGAAACACTGTCTCGTCCGGTACCGTCGCCGCGAAGTTCATGTCAACACTGCGTTCCCGTCGTCGCTTCCCGTCCTTTAGACGGTTGAGCGAAAGATTGGTGATGATCCGATAGAGCCAGGTCCCAAACTCCGCCTCGGCCCGAAACCCGTCGAGCGACTCGAATGCACGGACAAAGGCCTCCTGCGCGATCTCCTCGGCGTCATGGTGATCGTTGACAAATCGAAATGCGAGGGCATACGCGCGCCGCATATGGCGTTCTACGAGGCAGCGAAAAGCCTCCTGACTGCCTTTACGAGCTTCAAGGACGAGTCGGTGCTCGTCGACGTCAGGCATTCCCAGCCTCGAGTGAATGGCCTTTACTGATTAGACAGCCTCGCCCGGCAATCCGTTGACATGAACCTCAGGATTCGGCGGGTGCCGGGGAAGGCTGCATTGGGTTGGTTGTGGGGAAGGGGGCGCCTCTGCCGGAGGAACGGCCCCGAAGCGATAAACGAGAAAAAGAGGGACAATGTTTCGGGGAAGTGGGGGGGCAACGCATCGACCATTGCCCATCGACTACTGACTATTGCCCATTGGGATGTTGCGTGGAAATCGTTCCCATGGATTCCCGCAAACGCGTGATGGCAATCGTG
>Ga0335070_10006759_pt1 | contig 13478 bp, 10 predicted proteins | sample Lox_Sample_13_FD_206722 | JGI IMG/M metagenome (GOLD analysis project Ga0335070, IMG submission 206722) | Soil microbial communities from Loxahatchee National Wildlife Refuge, Florida, United States - Lox_Sample_1.3 | ecosystem: Environmental > Terrestrial > Soil > Wetlands | place: USA...
GCCCAGGTAGGCCCCGGTAGAGATCAGTCCCAATCCAGCTACCAGCGAGGGCTGGTCCAGGGCCACCTGCAAGGCGATCGCCCCTCCCATCGAATGGCCCGCCAGGACGACCTGGTACAGGTTCACCCCGGTCAAAAAATTTACCAACTGGTCGGCGTAGCGCTGGATGGACTGCTGGCCCAGGCCAGCGCTGCGGCCATGGCCCGGCAGATCCACCGCCAGCACGTTCCAACCCGGCAGGCGCCGCAGGCTGGACGGCCAGGCCAGGTGATTGCCGCCGGCCCCGTGAATGAGCACCAGCGACGGTCTGCTCCCCACCCCCCTCGCCGACAGGGAATAGAACAGGTTTGCAGCAATTGGCATGGTTTTCTCGTTACCGGGCTACTTTGCCGCGCTGGAGCAAATCGGCGGCCTTTTCGGTCAGGGGAATTAAAACTCGCACGCGAGTGCCCTTGCCGGGTGCCGAATCGATATTCAGCAGCCCGTTCACCAGGTCAGCCCGTTCTTGCAGGTTGATCATTCCCAGGCTGCCGCGTTTTTCGTAGCTGCTCATTACGTCTGAGACGTCGAATCCGACTCCATTATCGATGATTTCCAATAAGGCCAGCTCCCGCTGTTTTGGGAAAAATTGCAGCCGCACTATGATCTTCGAGGCCCGGGCGTGTTTGCGGGCATTGTTGACCGCCTCCTCGCTCAGGTAGAAGACCACGGTTTGCTTTCCCAATTCTAGCAGCTTGATCACCTTTTCATCCACCTGGATCGCCACGTTCTGCTGGTAGGTGTCCCGCATCTTGTCGGCCATGGCCTGTAAGGCCGGGACCAATCCTTCGCTTTCCAACGCCAGCGGGCGCAGGGTGAATAGCATGTGGCGCAGCTCCTTGGTCGTGCGGCGGGCCAGGTCCTCGATTTTCTCCAACTCGCCGTTGGCCTGGCGCGGCTCGCTGTCGAGCATGTGCATGGCCACATCGGCGCGCATGACGATGGCCGAAACCGACTGGATCGGCCCGTCGTGCAGGTCGCGGGCCAGCTTCTTGCGCGCTTCCTCCTGCGATTGGACGATGCGCTCCTTTTCCGACTCCAATTCCTGGTACAGGCGGGCATTTTGAATGGCGATCACGGCCTGGTGGCTGATCATTTCCAGCAGCTCGATCCGGTCAGGGGTAAAAAAGGTGGGAGAGGGGTGCGCGAACAGCATCATGCCGTAGGCGTTCGCCCCCCGGCGCAGCGGCAGGATGAAGGCAGAGGAACAGCTCTCCAGCGTGGTGATGTTGCCCAGCTCCGGGTCGCCGTGCGGATCCTGGATTACTTTCGGCTCGGCCGACTGCAGCACTTCCTGCAAAATGCCTTCTGTCGCCGGGAAGGTGATCTGGCCGTCGCGCGGCGTGAAACGCCTGGCAGAGGCCACGTTCAGATCGTGGTCGCCAAAGAGGAGCACCGCGCTGACGAGCTGGTCGGCTGCGCCGTCGCCCTCAGCCAGGGCGTCGGCGCTCATGTCGAGCACCACGTCGATCACTTCGTGATAATTCAGGGTGGCCGAAATGGTCTCGATCATCTGGTATAGGGTCTGCATGCGGGTGCGCTCGGCCAATTGCGCCCGGCGTTCGGCGTCGCGGCGGGAGGAAACGGTTGCCTTGTAGGTGGCGCGCAGCCGCTGCATCAGCAGTATCCCCATGAACACCGTCAGCACGCACGCGATCAGGTTGGCCTCAAGGATAGGGGTCAGGAACCTGAGACGAAATGACTGGCCGGAATTATTGAACGTCCAGGAGCACTCCAGCAGCGTGATGACCGCCGTCAGGCCAAGGCTGCCGCGCCACTCGTAGTAAATGGCGGCGGTGGTGATCACCAGCGCGCCCACCCACACCAGCGGCCCGTTGACGCCCTGGTTCACGATAAACAATGAAAAGCAGGCCAACGTATCGAAGATAACGTTGATGGGACGGTGGAATTTCAGCCGCCGGTAAAAAATCGCCAGGGTCGTGGTAAACAGGTTCCACAGGATGAACAGGAACAGCAGGATTCCACTTTCGAATTTGAGCCCATTGGCCTGCGCCAGCGCCACCGTTACCCCCAGCAGGAGCACCCAGCGGAAACTGCTGACCGCCCAGTCAGCCAGGTATGGAATGTCGTATGTACGCATTACTGGAATAATACTCGAAAACCGGCAAAACAACCAATTGGAACGGGTCGTTACTTTTGAAAGGTGTCCTCGCCCTGAAATTCTTCGTTCGTGGACTGGCCGGGGCTGGTGATGCCTTCCCGCCTGATCACTTTAAAGAACGTAAGGAACATGATCTTAACGTCGAGCAGCAGCGACCAATGGTCTACGTACCATACGTCCAGGCGAAACTTGTCCTCCCACGTCAGAGAGTTGCGGCCGTTGACCTGGGCCCAGCCGGTCATGCCTGGCATCACGTCGTGGCGGCGTGCCTGCTCGGGCGTGTAGCGCTCCAGGTATTGTACCAGCAGCGGGCGCGGCCCCACCAGGCTCATCTCGCCCTTCAGCACGTGGATCAGCTCGGGCAGCTCATCCAGGCTGGTGGACCGCAGGAACTGGCCCAGGCGCGACAGGCGTTCCTCGTCCGGCAGAAGCCGCCCGTGCCGGTCGACGGCGTTGCGCATGGTGCGGAATTTGATGATGTTGAAGATGCGCCCGTGATAACCGGGCCTCGCCTGAAAAAAAACGACCGGCGGCCCCTCTACGATCAGGATCACCAGCGCCACAACCAGCATCACCGGCGTAAAAATTACGATCAATGGAATAGTCAGGGCCAGGTCGAACAGCCGCTTGCGCAGCGGCATGCCCGGCGGCAAGAATTGAATTGCCATGCAGACATTCTACCAGACTAAAATGGGGAAACCGCACCTTGCCGGATTAAATAATCCACCACTTCTCGTTATCCGCGGCGGAATCATTCCTCCTGCACCTTATCAAACCAGATTAAAATAACGTTGAATAGTTTGGTCTTGAGGATAGAATAGTCTAAGGATGGAATAAATGAAAGCCATGGTGATCCATAAAATTACGTCCCTGTCCGACGACCCTGCTCCCCTGGTCCTGGTCGACCTGCCGCGGCCGGAGCCAGGCCCGCACGAAATCCTGATCCGCGTGGCGGCTTGCGCCGTTTGCCACACCGAGTTGGACGAAATCGAAGGCCGCACTCCTCCGCCGCGCCTGCCGGTCATCCCGGGCCACCAGGTGGTCGGGCGAGTGGAAGCGCTCGGTCCGGACGCGTCCCGCTATAAGCCCGGCGACCGGGTGGGCGTAGGCTGGATCTTCTCCTCCTGCGGCGACTGCGATGCCTGCCAGGCCGGGAATGAAAATCTCTGCCCCGAGTTCGAGGCAACCGGACGCGACGCCAACGGCGGGTACGCCGAGTACATGCTCGTTAACGAAAATTACGCCGCTCCCATCCCGTCCATCTTCTCGGACGTCGAAGCCGCGCCCCTGCTGTGCGCCGGGGCGGTAGGGTACCGCGCCCTGCGCCTGGCAAACCTGAGCGACGGGCAGCACCTGGGCCTGACCGGATTCGGTGGTTCCAACCACCAGGTGCTCCAGATGGCCCGCTACCTGTACCCCCACAGCCGCATCTTCGTGTTTGCGCGCAGCGCCGCCGAGCAGGAGTTCGCCCGCAGCCTCGGCGCGGCCTGGGCCGGCGACCCAAGCGAGCGCGCCCCACGCCGCATGAACGCTATCATCGACACCACCCCGGTTTGGAGCACCGTCGTCGATGCCCTGGGCAGCCTGGCTCCCGGCGGGCGGCTGGTCATCAATGCCATTCGCAAGGAAGACGCCGACAAGGCCAGCCTGCTCAAGCTGGATTACGCTGCCCACCTCTGGATGGAAAAGGAGATCAAGAGCGTCGCTAACGTCACGCGCCAGGATATTCGCGAGGTTTTAGAGCTGGCGGCTCGCATTCCAATCCGCCCTGAAACCCAGGTTTACCCGCTCGAACAGGCAAACCAGGCCCTGCTCGAGCTGAAACAGCGGAAAATCAGGGGAGCAAAAGTGCTCACGCTTTGACAGTTTAAAATTCGGGATCACATATAATTAACGTATGTTCGGGATAAGGGTTTTTGGACTGGGCTGCTACGCAGTCCAGACCAAAAACCCTTATCCCGAACTGAGAAAAATTAATTCGAGGAGGGGAGATGGAGCCTAACCCATTTTTAAACCGCCTGGGCTTCGCGCCGGATGACCGGGTGGTAATCTTGCATACTGACGACATTGGCATGTGCCAGGCCAGTGTGGCTGCCTTCGCGGACCTGCACCGGGCCGGCATTATATCGTCCGGATCGGTCATGGTGCCCTGCCCGTGGTTCCTGCAGGCAGCCCTGTTTGCCCGCCACCATCCTGACGCCGACCTGGGGGTGCACCTCACCCTGACCAGTGAATGGCCCACCTATCGCTGGGGACCTATTTCGACCCGCGACCAGGATACCGGTCTGCTGGATGACGAGGGCTATTTTCCACACCACTCCCACCAGGTCCAAGACAGCGGCGTGCCAGTCCACGTCCAGATCGAGCTGGAAGCCCAGATCAAGGCTGCCCTGCAGGCCGGCATGCAGCCGACCCACATCGATACCCACATGGGCTCGGTGACCCACGTCAAGTTCATGGGCATTTACATTGCCCTGGCCTGGTCGTACCACCTGCCGCCCATGGCGCCCCGCCTGGACGAAGCCGGCTTTATGGCCATGGGCATGGATCAAGAAGCGGCTGCCATGGCGCGTTGGACCGTCCAGGAGCAGGAGAGCCTGGGGCTACCCCTGATCGATTGCATCGTTGGAATGCCGCTCGACACGCCCGAAAACCGCCTGGAGCGCACTCGCCAGGCCCTGGCTGACCTGAAGCCGGGTATCACCCATTTCGTCATCCACCCGTCCGTCGATACGCCCGAGCTGCGGGCCATCACCCCCGATTGGGCCTGTCGGGTGGCGGATTACCGGGACTTCATGCTGGAAGAGCTGCGGACTGCCATCCGCGACCTGGGTATCCAGGTGATCGGCTACCGCCGACTTCAAGAAGTAATGCCGAGGATGTAAGGTTCACTTGTGTTCGCTATTGATGAAATGCGGGATTCCCCGCATTTCATCAATATTTAACACCATCATTTCTCTATGGAGGACACCGTGGCAACTGAAACGAAGAGCATTGCCGGTCCGGTCAGGCTAAACCTGGGCTACAAGGTAATTTGGGGAGTCGCCGGATTGGGGACCGCCCTCATCTCGGGCACTTTTGGCGCCCTGCTGACCATTTTTTACCAGGACTACATCGGCCTGGAGGCCGGGTTGATCGCACTGGCCATGGGCATCTACGCTGTCTGGAACGCCATCAACGATCCGCTGTTCGGCATTATCTCGGATAACACCCGCTCCAGGCATGGCCGGCGCATCCCCTACATGCGTTACTTTGCCCCCTTCCTGGCCCTGTCCTTCATCCTGGTCTGGTTCGTGCCGCCTCAGGCCGGCCAGGGCGTGAAATTCTGGTGGATGCTCATCACCATCTGCCTCTACGATGGCTGCTACACCATGATCGGCCTGGTTTATTCGGCCCTGCTGCCCGAGGTGACCGAATCGGATTCGGAGCGCAACGACCTCCAGATTTCCTCGTCCCTGTTTGGGCTGCTGGGCATGCTGGGCGGATTTTTGATCCCCGATTTCGTCCGCCCCAAGGCCGGCACCTCGGCCTCGCTCGTGCCGCTCCAGGCCGCCATGGTCGCAATTGGCATCCTGGCCGCGCTGCTGATCATCATAACCACCCTGAAAGTGAAGGAGCGTCCCGAGTTCCAGCACACCGAAGCGCCCCTCAACCTGAAAGACATGCTGCGCTATACCTTCACCAGCCGCTCCTTCATTGTCCTGGCCCTGGCCAACTTTATGTCCATTTTGATGCAGTCGCTCATCCTGGCGGGCGTATTCTACCTGGCCGATTACGTGCTCAAGATGGGCACCATTTCCGTCCTGGTTTTCCTGTTCGTCCCGCTCATCCTGGGCGTTCCGGTCACCACCCTCATCCGCCGTCGCCTGGGGGTGGTACGGGCTCAGCAGATATTGCTGGTGGTGGCGGGGATCGGCCTGGTCTTGATCGTTGTCGTGCCGACTCCGGCCATCCTGTTCTGCCTGGCCCTGGCGGGCTTCGGCCTGTCCGGCCCGCAGACGCTCACCAATGTTTTGTTTGCCCAGGTGGCGGACGAAGACGAGCTGCGGTCCGGCGTCCGGCGCGAGGGCGCCTTCTTTGGCACCAACGCCCTCATCACCAAGCCGGCCCAATCCTTAGCCGGATCGCTCATTCCGCTGGTGCTGGCGGCCACCCATTTTGTCACGCGCGAGGCTAACGGCGGGCAGATCTTTCTGAACCAGCCCGATTCGGCCATTTTCGGCATGAAAGTGCTGACAGGCCTGATTCCCGGGCTGGCCATGCTGATCGGAGCCCTGATCCTGCAAGCGTACCCCCTGCGCAGCCGCAGGCTGCAAAAAATGCAGCAGGATCTGCTGGCGCTGCATGCCAAAAAACAGGACCAATATGCCAAAATGAAATAGAATGATGTATGGCAGGTCATCACCGGGTCTTCGTGCTCCTCGGGTTTCACGTTAATTTTTACCATTCCTGGCGGGGCGACACGCCCGACGAAGCCGGATTCGGCCCGGATATCCGGGTGATCCGCCAGATCCTGCACATTTTGGAGGGCGCCAATGCGGCCGGACTGGCCGCCTGCGGCTACTGGGATTGGGACGTCTATTGGACCCTGCAGGAAATTATCCCCAAACATGCTCCTGACATCCTGGACGCCGTCCGCCGGCGGGTGGAGCGCGGCCTGGACGAAATCGTGCTTGGCCCCTATAACAACGGCGCCAACCACGCCGCCACCGCCCGGGAGTTCCGCACTGCCCTGGCCTGGGCCATTGAAAACCCCTTTGGAAGTGGGCTGAAACAGCTCTTTGGGCAGGTTGCCCCGATTTACCGCCCGCAGGAATTCATGTACACCGCCGGCCAGAACGCCATTCTGCTCGAGCAGGGCGTCCGAGGCGTTATCCTGGCGTATGCGGGTATCCCCTTCAACTCCTTGAGCACCTTCATCCCACCCCTCCGCCCGGAGCACCGGTATAACCCGCTCTGGCTGCGCTGCCAGCCCGGCGAGCCGCCGGTCAACCTGCTGCCCTGTATCTCCATCCTGGATCTGCTCGAATGCGGCGGGTTGGAAGCCCTGCTGCTACACCTGCGAGGCCTCCAGAAGACTGGCGCCCTGGAGTCGGACGTGGCCGTCCACATTAATTTCGACGCCGACAACGATGCCTGGCTGCCGCTGCGCCTGCCGCGCTTCCTGGGCTGGCTGCCCAATTCCGGCGGGCTGCAGGAATACATCCGGGTCGTCAATAAATACCCGTGGGCGGAATTTGGCCTGCCTTCGCGCTACCTGGAGGAACACCCGCCCCAGGTGGGGGTGCTCGTGCGGCAGGACCTGGCGGACGGCGGCTTCGACGGCAGTTATTCCTGGGCCGAAAAATACACCAGCCTGCTCAATTGGACCGAGATCGAGCGGTCGCGCCTCGCCGGCTACCGGACCGAAGCGCTGTGCAACTGGCTGCCCGGCGACGAGGCCCTGACCTTGCGGCGCAAGCTGTGGCAGGGCCCGGATTCGGCCTTCTTCCAGCGCCTGATAGGGCTGAGCAGCACTCATTTCGGCATGAGCACGCCGGTCATCAACGAAGAGCGCCAGTCCAAAGCGGTGGCCCTCCTGCGCCGTTCCAGCCAGGTCGCTGGTGAGGCCGAACGGGCCGCTGCCGCCCTCCTCCTGCCCCAGCAAGTTCTGGATTCTGCCGCCCTGTACCGTTTCAACCTCTACCTGCCCTCGTTTCCTGATTGGGGCGTGGGCGGCGATGCTCGCCCGCTGGTGCGCCTGCCTCTCCTGCTGCCGGAAGGTGTGCAGAACATCTGCCTGGAGAACGACAGCGGCCGCACCCTGCCGTTCTCGTGGGTCAACGTCCAGCCCTTTGCGGGTGGGCGGCGCAGCGGCGAGCTGCTCTTCCTGGCCGACCTGCCGCCCGGCGCGCAGCGCTCCTACAGCATTCGGGCCGTTGAAACCGACGCCGATCCCCCGCCAATGCAGCCCTCCCTGCGCAACCGCTGGCTCGACCTGCGCCTTTCCCCAGCCTCCGGGATCGAATCGATCCGGTTTGAGGGGCAGCCGTGGGCCGGGGCGGAATTCCTCGAGCCGTTCCTTTCCTACCGCCTGGGAAAAACGAGCCAGGCCTGGGGAACCCGGGCCTTTCGCCTGGAGCCCCTGCCGGGCGAGCAGTGGGACGGCTGCCGGCGAGCCTGCCTTGCAACCGAAATCGTTATGCACACCGAAGACGGCCCGTTCACCAGCCGGTTCTGCTATACCTTCACCCTCTTCGACGAAATGCCCTTCGTCCTGGTCGACGTCGAGGCGGATTACGCCCGCACACCGGCCCGCGACGTGGTCCACACCTTAGAGCAAAAGCTGCGGCGCCGGATCGACCGGCGCTGGGTGGAAACGGCCCCCTTCCAGCTCAACCTGCCCTTCACCGCCTCGGGCGGCAGCTTCCTGCACGTCTGGAAGCACAATTTTATGGGCGTCACCGCCTCCTACGAGGCGGATTACGGCCAGGTCAACCCGGTCAACAAAAACCTGGACAGTTTCAATCACCAGGTGACGGCTGGCTGGGTGGCGGTCAGCAACGGGCAGGCCGGGCTGCTGTTGGCGGAGTCGGCCGAGAGCCTGGCCTCCATGGCCTTTTGCCCCATGCGCCTGCGCGAGGCCGGCGGAGTCCAGTCCATCTCGTTGAATCCCTTTGGCTCGTATTACGGGCGCCAGCTGGATTACGCCCACCTGGAAGGCAGCGGGGTCGGGGCCGAGGTGACGCTGGCCGGCAGCATCGCCCTGCGCCCGAACGGTCCGTCCTACAACGGGCAGACCCTGCGCTTTTCCCTCCTGTTGGCGCCCTATTCTGGCGACCAGCCGCCGGTTGCTCTCCAGGAGCAGGCCCGTTCCTTTTTCTACCCGCCGGGCGTGTTTTTTACCCAGGCTCCTTTCGATGGAGTGCTGCTGCCGGAAGATATCGTCAACCTGGTTGCCGTGGCCCGGTGCCGCGACGCCCTGGCTTCGGCGGACCCGCTCCCGCCCCCGCTGAATTTCCTGGCTAACCCTTCCAATGGGGCGGTCGACCTGGTGTGGGAGGAGCCGCGTGACCTGCGCCTTGCCGGGTACGAGGTCCGCTGGCGGCCGGAGAGGGGCGCCGAATGGCAGCGCCAGCGCGTCCCGCCGTGCAACCGATGGCAGGTGGACGGTCTGGTCAACGGTCAGCGCTACCGCTTCCAGGCTCGCTCCGTTTCCGAAGAAACCGTCTCACCGTGGACCTCCCCAGCCCGGGCCGTCCCTGGAGCAGTATTGAGCACCAATTTGTTTGATGTCTTACCGGAAGTCTCGCCGGGCACCCTGTTCAAGCTGGTCGCCGGCAGCCTGCGCGCCGCCGTCCCAAAAAATAAAAAGCCTTGATTTTAATTTAAAATGACATTTTGCAGCGTATCGCACTGCAAAATGTCATTTTATATCTAGTGATTCTTCCTCAGCCGGAAGATGTACCCCGGCGTGAGCGAGGTATCCTTGCCCGAGTACAGGTTGTTCTCGTCCAGCACGAACAGGATAAAGTCTTTATAGGAGAACGTGTTCCTGGCAACGTCATAAAACGTCAGCGTGAAGTAATACGCGTTCGAGATGACCTTAGCGCTCACCTTGGCCGCTTCTTTAAAGTCATTCTGGTCCTGGTGATAAATCGTCACTGTGCCGCCGATGTTGCATGCATCCTGCGTGAAAACGAACTCGTATTGGGTCGGGAGGCGGCTGCTTCCGTCCACCACCCATTCCAGCCCGGTCCAGCTTCCGGTCAGATCCGCACACGGGAACCTGGGCCTGGTGGGGGTTCGGCTCGGGAGGGTGCCGGTGGGGGTGGGCGGGACGGCGGTGGCGGTCGGAACGGGGGTGCGGGTCGGCTCGGGCGTATCCGTCGGCGTGGGCGTATAGGTGGGCGGCAGCACCAGCAGCAAGGTTGGGGTAGCGCTGATCACGCTGGGTGGGGTTGCCGTTGCGGTTGGCAGGCCGGTTGGCGTGGCCGCCGGAGCTTCCTTCGGCAGGATGGCGAATACCACCAAAATTATCCCGGCGATCAGGACGATCGGCACCAGCGCCGCTAATATCAAAGCGATCTGGCGCCTTACCATGGCTTCACCGTTAAACCCGGGCAAGCGAAACGCTTGCCGGCCGGATTACATTCAAATAATTCCACCGTAATCCTCCCCGCCCCTCCTATTTAGATTGCTAAAATGCCCGGTTTTTCCTCTGCCGCAGCCCGCCGCGCCTAAATCTCCGGCAACAGCCTGTAAACCTATTATAGCAACACTGTGTGCCTTCGACTGACATCCGGGAGTATCAAAAAATGCGGAGATTTATAATTTCCCGCTAGGGGCTGTCCAAGAGGTTCTTGGACAGCCCCTCTTAGAAATGTCTATATGTTTTACCTTAACAGGCTGGCGTAATAGATCGCCCCAATGATATGCACGAACGCCATGGCGAACAGCGTCAGCCCAAGAGGCACGTGGATGGCGTGCCAGATCGACAGCAGCTTGCGGGCGGTCGCCATCGACGCTACCTGCCGCTGTAGGCGGTTGCGCTCGTCGATCAATTTATGCAGTGTCTGGGCGTGCTGGCGCACCGCCGGGCGCATGCCGCGCATGCTCCGCAGGGTTGAGAGGCTGTTTTGCAGCTCGATTCCCAGCCGCCCGATCACCATGCCGGCCGGGCTGATCATGGAACGCGACTCGATCGGGGTCGTCTTGATTTCCGACTGCGGCATGACCCGCGCCAGCGTCTCTTCCACTTGCCGGATCTGCCCTTCCAGCTCCGCCAGGCTCAGCTCCACCCCGTCGGAGGTGCGCGGCACAGCCGTGTAAATGTAGCGCCCGATGAATCCGCTGATCACGATCATCAGCGTCAGCAGGCTCAGGATTCCCGCCAGCCCCTGGAACTGCCAGGAGGTATGCAGCAGTACCAGGTACGGCCCCACCAGCCCTGTGAAAATGTGGAATTCCAGCCAGGAGGCCATCTTGCCCCAGCGCGCCAGGTTGACCCGTTTGCGCAGGGTATACAGGATCTCGGTCGCCAGCATCAGTATGAAGCCAAGAATGCCCATGCTGTGGCCGTAAAAGCTGCTGGCAGCCGGGGTTCGGCGTTCGAGGGCCACCATTAAAAGGTAAAGGATTGTAATGAATACAATCGCCACCAGGGCGTAGATGAGCTCACGCGATTTTTGTAGCATAGTTCTCGAAGTTGACCTGGTTTCTGCGTACTGGCAGGGCGCGCCAAATTTCCTCCACCAGGGCTGCGAGAGGAGCATTTTGCTGGATGAGCTGGGGACGGTACCTCCGGATGTCGATCCCGCGTTCGATCAGGTTTTGCAGCGGGCGCGAAAGGCTCTGGTCGCCCATAATCAAAGCGCCGGCGATGCTTCGCTCGCCGATGTACAGCCGCAGGCGGTTGATCCCGCCCTGCGTCTCTGCCACGACCGCGTTTGGCACCTCGCGCCATTCCTCGCTGTCGCCGCGCATGATCGAATTCAGATCCCGGTCGCTCTTTACTTTTTCTTCATTCTCTCCCACCTGCCCGATGATCGTCGTGATCAGCCCCGCCAGCCGGGTCACGTTGACGGCCATCGGCCGGCACAGCGGCGTGGTCCGGCCGACCATGTTCTGCCCTGCCACCTGGCCATGCAGGATGGCCGGGCTCCACAGGCTTTCCAGCAGCCCGTCCGGGTGCTCGCTGTCGATCACCTGGGCCACGTCTCCGGCGGCAAAGATATCCGGGTGGCTGGTCTGCAGGCGCTCATTGACAAGCACGCCCCTTCCTACCGACAGTCCGGCCGCCTGGGCCAGCTCTTTGCGTGGCCGGATGCCGATCGCAAAGCCCAGGATCTGGCATTCGATCACTTCTCCGTTGGCCATTTTGACGCCCGCCAGCTTGTTGCCGTTTTTTAAGATCTCGGAAACGCGCGTGTTGTAGTGGATCACGACCCCGTCTTCCTTCATACGTTCTTCGACGATGATGGATTCTGTTTCATCTAGAACGCTGCTCCAGTAGCGGTCGCCGCGCAGGAAATAATGGGTGCGCACGCCCAGCGCCGCCAGCCCTTCTACCAGCTCCAGGGCCGTGATTCCTCCACCGACCACCACCGCGGCTTTCGCTCGCCTGGCCAGCTTCAGGATCTGCTTGGCGTCGTCCATGTTGTCCAGCTTCACCGCCCCCTCCAGATCCGCCCCGGGCATTTCGGGGCGGGTGGCAGTGGCGCCGACCGAGATCAACAACCGGTCGTATGGCGCCACCCGGCCGCCGGCCAGGTGCAGGGTGTGCTCGGCCGGGTTGATGCGGACAGCCTGTTCCTTCAAAATACTCAGGTTCAGGTTGCGGTACCAGTTGTCCGGCTGCGGGTACAGGCCCTCCTCAGGCAGCTCTCCGCACAGGTAATACGCCAGGCCCGGGCGTGAATAGTAACCGTACGGGTCGTTGGTGAATATCTGAATGCTGGCATTATTGTCGTGACCCCGGATGGTCTCGGCCGCGGCCAGGCCAGCCGCCCCGCTGCCGATGATGACGTATTTTCTCAAACTTTGCCTCGAAGTTCAACAAATGAAATTTCTTTTTGTTCGAAACGCAGCACGCCCCGTGGGCAGCGCATGACGCATTCACCGCACGTCAGGCAACGGCTGTCTTCCACCGGCAATCCCATCAAGGCGTGCCGGCGCACGTCGATTCCGGCCGGGCAGTTATACGTGCAGATGCCGCACTGCACGCAGCGGCCTGGCTCCGGGACGACCTGCCCCACAGCCAGGTTCCTTTGTTTCTGGGCTTGATTTTTGAAAAGCGATCCTAACATTCTGTTTCCTTGGTGCAGGTACCGTTATTTGATTTCTGTACCATGCGGGCAGTCCCTGCATGGCACAGAATAAAAATTCGTTAATTGCCCGAACCCGGATTCTTGTGGCAGTCGTAGCAGGCCGAAGGTGAATAACCCGTTACCTGAGAGTGCTTCTGGGCCATTGTGGCTTTATCGTGGCAGGTGGTGCAATCGTAGCCCGGGCCGTTGCCGGAGGGGTGGCACTTGGTGCACTGGCTGTTGGCTCCGCCGTGGTTGAGCGGGAAGCTGTGCGAGAAGGTCGCTCCCGTCCAGGCGCTGGTGTTGTGGCACTGCGAGCACTGGCCCGGGAAGTGGTTCGCCGGGGCCTGCGAAGCATGGCAGGCCACGCAGTTGGTGGCGTTCTGGGCGGCGTGGTTGAAGACTGCCCCCGTCCAGGCGCTGGTGTTGTGGCACTGCGAGCACTGGCCCGAGAAGTGTCCCGCCGGAGCCTGCGAAGCATGGCAGGCCACGCAGTTGGTGGCGTTCTGGGCGGCGTGGTTGAACGTGGC
>Ga0335070_10006760_pt1 | contig 13478 bp, 17 predicted proteins | sample Lox_Sample_13_FD_206722 | JGI IMG/M metagenome (GOLD analysis project Ga0335070, IMG submission 206722) | Soil microbial communities from Loxahatchee National Wildlife Refuge, Florida, United States - Lox_Sample_1.3 | ecosystem: Environmental > Terrestrial > Soil > Wetlands | place: USA...
CCCCAAAGACGGCCCGTCCGCCGGCGTTACCATGGCCACCGCAATTGTGAGCGCACTTACCGGAATCCCTGTGAGGGGCGACGTAGCCATGACCGGGGAGATCACTTTGAGGGGCAGAGTTCTCCCGATAGGCGGTTTGAGAGAGAAATCGCTCGCCGCGTTACGGGCTAAGATCTACACGGTAGTCGCTCCTGAACAAAACGCAAAGGACCTTGATGAGATACCTCCGCATATTCGACGGCGGTTGAGTTTCAAATTCGTTAAACACATGGATGAGGTGCTCAAACTAGCTCTGATACAGGACCCGGAAAAGAGCGCCCGTGGCGAAAAGGTTGCCAAGTCCGATGGAAACGGTCGAGCCACCAAAAAAGGCGAGCCTGAGAATAAGATCGCAGCGAAACCCGCGCCGCGGCGAAGGGCCCTCAGACCGGAATCCAGGGCTGAGCGAAAGATCTGACGGCATTGCGCCGTCGGAAAAATGGCTCGTACCAATTTGCGTTTCAAGTCTGTAAGAAAATTCCGTCTAACCCCATTCACTAAGGAGGGAAGAGGGGGATTTTGACTGCCGAACGATATGACAACTGTAGTGAATAGGTTTGGAGACTCGGATTGGCCTTAATTACTGCCTTTTACATAGGACTGCTTCTCATGGGGATCGTCTGGATAATATATCGGATATTACGCCACATCCGAACAGAAAGGCAGGACCGGCTGGAAGACTATGCGTCGCTTTCCGATGAACAATTCATCGCTTATCTGGACAGTCTGCAATCTCAGAAAAGAAAAACCTGATCAGATGGCGTGTGTTACGACGGAAGCGCCAAAAATATGAATTCCCGAGAAGGGACCTGTCTTATCTTCCCTTTAATTCTACCACCTTCGCTTCGGCCTGATTTTGGGCCTCGTGCATTTTGTCCTCGATTTCCTGTCTCAGTGCTTCGTACGCCTCGCTGTCAAGTCCCGGAGGCACGAACGTAGGTTTTCCCCAGGACATCACTATGGTGGAGAACGGCAAAGGTAATATCATCCCATCCCAGGAATTAAACTGAATTTGCCGAGTGGCCCAACTCACGAACGGCATTACTGGTTGTCCCGTCTCCTTGGCAATTATGACTATTCCCATCTTGACCTTTCTGGAAGGCCCTCTGGGCGCGTCAATGGCCAATCCGGAGCAGTAGTTCTTTTCTTTGATCATGTCTATCAACTCTACAAGAGCTTCCTTGCCCCCTCTGGATGAAGAGCCTCTAGTGGTGTCGTATCCCATTCTCCGGAGAGACCTGTCTATTATTTCGCCGTCCCACGAACGGCTGATCATTACCACACCGGGAAAGCGGCGGCAGTAGTATACAGGGAACAGCATGGTACCGTGGAAGCACGCGCATGCAAATGGCTGTTTCCAACAGATCTGTTCTTCGTATTCCCGGTTCAGGAAAATCTTCTTGGAAGTCATGTCCACCAGCTTGAAGTAAGCTGAAACAAGCCGGGGCACAAGGAAGAGTATTATCTTGAACCAGAACTGGTCCCCTTTCTCTTTCTTCGTTTTCCGGTCTTCCACGTTTACCTCGCCGCAAATAATATCTGCGAATATACTTGCATGCAATCAATTCTCTTTCACAATCATTCAGTTACGGGCGGCGAAAGATTGTTATTGCGAGCGCAGCGGTAGGGGCGCATGGCATGCGCCCGATGAGGGCGGACGCCGTCCGCCCCTACACGACGGGGATTGCTTTCCCGCGGCACGCGGGATTTTACTCCTCGCAATGACAAGACCGTCCATAATTGAATGGTAATTCCTTTCAACTTCGACCACGCTTTTCCAGTTTTTGGAGTGCTTCTTCCGCGGCCTCGCGGACGTCGCGGTCTGTGTCATTGAGGGCCTTTTTCAACGCGGGGATGGCGGCGGGATGTCCTATCTTGCCCAGCAGTTCGGCTGTGTCTCCACGCAGACCGACATCTTCCTGAAATAATAGGTCGGTCAAGTCGTCCACCATCGGGTCCAGGATATGAGGGTCTATGGTCAGCGCTTCCTCGAAAGTGACTAATGCTCCGATGCGCTTTGCGAACTCTTTTGACATGTACAAGGGCAAAACAGCCTGAGGCTCTTTGAGCCTGCAGAGCAGGGCCGCGGCATCTTCAGCCCATCCGGATTCAATCATTGATTCAAGTGTCGCAGTGAGCGATTCGGGTCCTTGCGATCCAACCAGGTGATCTACCAGTTTGGCAACATCAACTTGCCCTATGAAGATCGTACTATCGTTTATGACCGTGGTTGGCACTGATTTTACCTTGAAACGCTCGGCCAAATCGTCGAATTGCACTGCATCCACTATGGTGACTGTAATCAGCGGCTGGCGAACTGCCAGGGCCAACACGATGCGAACCATTTCAGGGCAATAAGTGCAAGCGGCCGCAACAAAGACCGTTATCCGAATATTGGCCTTCAATGAATCCAGCCTTTCGTGGTCAGGAACATCCGGAGGTTCACCCGCGCCTCCAAGCCATGTGAGCGCATCAAGAAAGGGCCTGAATTCAGGGCCTTCCGGAGCTGCCAGAAAATGTATATTACCGGACTGTCCCATTGACAGGGTCAACGAAGGTTTCCCTGGAAATACCGGCTCTATACCCTCTTCCAGGCCTATGCGGTCCATGGACACACCGTTGATCTGCGAGGCGATATTTGCCAGCGTACTCTCAAAAAGATCATCCGTACCGGCTGCGTAGACTGTGATGCGTACAGGCCGGCAAATTGCTTGAGCAACAGTCTGGATCTGCATCAGTTCTTGATCGGAAAGCACAATTTACTCCCAGCCGCGCCGAATGAGGCGCGGAATGCCCTCCCCGAACGGGGGGGCGCTTTGTAATAGTCAACTATTTCTAATTATTAATGTTGACAACGTTATGGTGGGACTCGACTAAAAGTTTTCTTGCAGCACACATGCAGCTACTTCTCAGTGACTCAAAAAGTCTCCACAACGCAAAAGGCCGCGGCCGACATACCGTTCTACCGGGTCCCCGGAACGAAATTGATAATCGTTGGACCCGATTCGGCAGGTGCGAAGTAACTCCTTGAGTCCACGCCACGTAGAGGGGCCGGCATGTAGGACCACAAATAGCCCGCGGCTGACTGAACTGCAGCCGCTCCCTGGAAAACCAGGCCGTCAGTAGGCTGTTGTTGTTGCTGCTGCTGTTGACCTGCGGCCTGATACGGGTGAATAAAAGTCGGTTGGCCGTACATATTGTACGGTCCCACATATGACGTGTCATACATAGATTGAGTCTGTGAAAAAGCCAAATTAGCGCAAAAGAGCGTCATCAGCGCCAGAAGGGAAAAGATCATTTTCATGGGACAACCTCCAGCAAAACTACAGGTAATTTATACTCATATCACAAATTGTCCTAAAAATAAAGGGTGTTAGGGTCTTGACAAAAGAGATAGAAATATGGGATAATTACGAACTTTCACCCAACCGGAGGTTGATCTGATGAGTAAAACGCTTACGGCCGTTGTCTGCGGGTGCCTTATAGTGGCGTTGGTCATCCCGGCCTATGCGGGAGGCGCCCCGGAGCGTTCGGCGGTTTCGCGGGCTGGCGGCACTGTTTACAAGAGCGGAGCACATCTTCTTGATAGGACCGGAATTCTCGTGAATGGCTGCTTGAAGAATACCTTCAGCCTTTTCAATCCGTGTCTGGATTTTGTAAAGGGTTGCACAACTACTGTGCTTTCTCCGCTCGACAAGGGCTTTGCGTTCGCTGAAAATGCCGTATACCGCCAATGGCCGGCAAAAAAAGCCATGAAGGCGCCCGAGACAGGGAAAACGGCGCCTCAGAAGTAACTAGCGGGGAAGAAAAGGGGACGGCAAAGAGAGATTCGTACTGGGTTTAGCCTGAGTTATTAGGGCAGCTCCTCTCTTTGCCGAAAATGGAGGGTGTATATGATCAGGGGGATCATAGCGGCTGCCCTGCTGTTGCCGATGTTTGCCGTTTATAGCAATGTATGGGCCCAAGATGGCGTCAATCCTTATGCGATCCCTATATGCTCGGTCATCATTAACGAGATGACTGAGGGCCGGATAAGCGTCAGCAAAGCCACAGATATATCTATAGCCATAGCCAACGCGGGAAACAAACATTTCGGAAAGGTAACCTGCGGCGATATGTGGCTATACATGGCCATCGTCTATGTGGAAAGCGGATTCAAGAACAATATAATCAATTATTACACCTGCCGCGGCATGTTTCAGGTCCATGCGCCCTCGTGGGCCAGTAAGTTCGGGCTGAAATACGCGGACCTACTGGACCTGCAAACGAACGCGGACTGTGGGATAGCGGTATTCAAGTACTACCTTGAACTTTACAAAACCCTGACTGCAGCCTTAAGCGCATACAACAGCGACCATCCAGGGGCAGCAAGGGGGTATGCGTGGGCCGTGCTCGGGACACGCAAAAAGATCAAGAAGCGGTATACGGAGATTTACAGAGAGTACAGAACAGCTTCTTTTAGCTCGGACATGCAACATGTATCTCCTCTAATAGCCACCTCAGACTAGTGCCTGATCAGCAAATCAAATTCAGAGAATCAAAACCCACGAGAAGAGTTGCCGTCGGCGGGGAATCAGCGGGGAGGTCCGTACAAAAAGGGGCTGAAAACTGAGGCGAATGCATCCCACGGGTTCAGAGGAGAGGGATTGTGATCCATAGGAATAAACGGATCATGGCCGACCGGATAGCACGTGGAAGGCGGGCCTAACGGAGGCGCGACATACTGCGGCAAACAACTCACGCAGCCTGCCGACGCGAGCATCCCCATTAGGATCAGGCCCAAAACGAGCTTCTTAAGATAACCTCTCAATGCAATTCACCTGATAAGATCAAGTAGGCGCAATTCTACTCTCATTTTGTCCGCAGATCAAGTCAAAAAGGCTGGCGCAGGCTAGCGTTCGTACATGTGAGAAAACGGTTCGTCCCCACGAGGAGCCGCTGAATGAAAGGCGCTTTCATGGTTCTTCGGAAGACGGCGCAGATAGAAGTCCCATATTCATAATCAATTTCACGGGAACTATCATTGTGAAGAAGGGAAACATGTACATCGCGGCAAGCGTCGGGGACAACGGACCAAAAAATTGGGATGAGAACACTATTACCAAAACGTTGTTCACAATGGCCAAGCTGACCCCGGCTGCAAGCTTATCAACCGGCTTCTGTTTCGGGCTCACGACGAAGCCGATAAAATAATATATAACGGAAAGAACGTATGCCACCGCCACCGCCATCAATATTTGTCCCACGTTCTGATAGAAAAATGACGAATACTGTGAAAACACTCCGAAGTTTGTGGCGGCAAACGCGCCCAGAGACAGAGGAAACCGCAGTTTATCCATGGCATGAAGGACCCCAGGCAGAAACCTCCTCATGAACAGTACCGCGGCCATGGGTACGAAGATTGCCACCGCAAGCATCCAGACCATCAACTCCAGTGGAATCGATATGTCCGCGCCGGCCAAGAGCTTCACGAGTCCTGGAAGCGATATTGGGACAAGAACTGACGTAACAACCACCATCCGAGCCACTTGGGACACTTCTGCATTGACAAGAGTTGCGATGAAAGGGCCCACGACTCCCGTGGAAACCCCGGAGAGCAGCAACACCGGAACGGCATAATCGGGAATGATCCAGATGGTGATCCAGTAAAGCAGGACGGGCAATACCAGCAGCTTGATCACAACCAGTTTGGCCAGTCCCAGCATTGCCCTGGGTGACGTATCCAGCAAAACATGAAAATCAATCTTCATAAAGCTCAAGAAGAGGATAAACATCATAATATAGAGCAGATAGGGTTGAAATACCGCCCCAACGTCCGGAAAGACCACGGCCAATAAGGTGGAGCCGAATATCACCACGAAAAGTATCAAATCATTCAGACTCATAATTCAACCACAGATGACAGCTTGACGAGCTTCATTCTTTCAAATCCGGCCGCCCGATCAGGAATCCGACCACAGCAGCAGCCCGGTAGGTTCGTCGAACTTCCGCACCGGCGTCTTTCCAGACAGGGGCATCGCAAAAAGTTCCGCGGCAAAGATAGGAGAGCCGTTCATTAAGTGGCCGCCGACACACTGATAATCTTCTCCCGAAAATACTATGTGCGCATGCGCGAATACTTCGTCGCCCTTTTCGGAAACGTTGCCCATGCACGAGACAATTTCCATATGGCGGTCAAATTCTTGATTTCTGTATTGCCGCGCGTTCTGATCGTAGTACCCGAGGACCCCCCGAGTTACGGCGCCGATGACGTTGAAGGTCGCTTTGCGGATTGACCGTTCCTGAAAGACTTTTGTGATTGCTTCCAGCAGGTCCTCCCCTTTCGGGAGACGAGCGACAAATGGCTGTTCCATCAGAGGTCCCTCCAGATGTTGTACAAGAATATCAAAAACATTTACACCCCGAACCGGGGGTGTCGCTGTGCTGACGCACCAAGCTATGGTAATATTACTCAACGTTTCCGATGAATCGAGCCCAAAGATACGTAGAGCCGCTGAGACCGGCCGCGTATTGCCGTGTCACGATTACAGCGGGGTATTGAGTAGAGCTCCAATGACATATAAGGCCCAATGGTAACCGGCGCAAGAGGTTGCTCATGAAAAAAGGATATTGCCATCATTGCGGCAACGAGATGGAATTTGCAGAAAAGGTGTTCCGAAATGATACGTGCGAGAAGTGTGGTTCGGACGTGTATTGCTGCTTAAATTGTTCTGATTACGATGTTACCGCGCCCAACCAGTGTAGAGAATCGCAGGCTGAGCCGGTCGATGTCAAGGACCGCCGCAATTTCTGCGAATACTTCCGACTGCGAGAAGGGCCGGTCGCCGGAACGGCCGCGCAAAAGGCCGCGGAGTCGCGTAGGAAGCTCGAAGCGTTGTTTAAGAAATAAAACGGTTCCAGAAAGAGGTTTTGCCTTTCACTTGGCTTTGACGTCCGGAATTCGCAACATATGTGACCCATAGGTGCCGACAAATATTCCGGCTAGTCCGCAAAATCCCGGGCTATTGTTTTTGTCTTAAAAGGGTACCTTGGTAAGCACTAGCCTCAAAAGCCCAACACCGCGGAATAATGTCACGCACTCGCGTTTCGTCAGCACTCTTCCCATTCCTTCCTCGCCGACGTCGTGTCGAAGATGCCAGGTTTTCCCATAGCTATCGGGAGTAACCCCGGCGATTGAGGCCACCATAGGAATGACGTCGCCAACACGAACTCTCATCTGATAGCTCGTCCCTTTCTTCATAGCTGGAAAATCATCTTCCGCCACCAGCTGAACTTTTCTCTCCGGTGCAAGAAATGACTGACTCGGTGACACTGGCCGAATCGCTGCATCTAGTTTTAGGTCAAACGACCGAAAAGCGTCCTCAAGAGCACGCACTGAGGTCACTACATCCTCCAGAACCTCCGCTTGAGGACGAGATCTCTTTGGCTCTGCGGCCGATTTGGGGATTTCGGTGAGAGCAGTCTCCAACACAGGCCACAAATTTTCGAAAGCCTGTGTAAGTCGCGATTCGTCAAGTGCTATTTCCGATTTGGCATTAATCGCGCGAAGTAGATCGAGTGTACCGGCTTTATCTGATCTTTTCGCCTGAAATTGCGAGAGAGGTCCAGATATCTCACTCACTTCAACGTCGAGCAAATAGGGGCAGACGGCGCTAGTTGCTACCACTTTGGAAAGAGCCCCCGCTTCGAAGACAAGCCACGGAGCGTCAAGGTTCTCTCGCGTCAAACAAAGCACTCCGAAATTGGACTGTTCCAGTTCCTTGCCGACCCTCGACGGTCCAGCGATCACCAGCCCCGATATCCCGATCCGACAACCATACCTTGACATATTGAAGTGCTATTTGGAGCCAATTCTTTAATGCGCGACCGAGTGCTCGACTCCTCTATCCGGACCAGATCAGGAAGACTCGCATTCTTTACCTCCAGTGGCTTTGAGAACTGGGATAGGGGACGTTACCGGCAGTCGGTTTACCCTCCGCGCACTTGTTCGATTTTGGCCTTCCATAAACTTGAAGACCGTTATTCACTGGTCATTCGGCTTGAGCTATTTCCTGCCTTTCGTTCTTGCAGCTTTGTCAGCTGGATGACCAAGCGTAGTGCCTCGTTGACGGCCTCGTCTGTCGGAAAAGCCTTTGCAACATCACGGTCCAGTAAGACCAAGTTGGTGCCTTCACGGTAGCGGTCTGCATACTTGCCTTGCACGCCACCCTTAAGCAACTCGCGGAGATCGTACTCCGGACGAAGGTCATCGGTTTTTTCGTCTTTTGATTTCCTCTTCATATGCCTCTCGCTCTGCACGAGTAAGTTCTCGTGCACTTATGATGCGGATTCTGTGGGTTCGGTCGGTGTGAGCCACCATCATTAAGCGGCCGGCAGCCGAGAATCCAAAAGTGATAAAGCGCTCTTCATCTTCTGAATGATCTGGATCGTAAACGGTAATGCTCAACGGATCACGCAACACGGTAGCAGCTTCTCTGAAAGCAATACCATGCTTGCGGAAATTCATCTTCGCTTTATTCGAGTCCCATTCGAATTCTATCATGCTTCGAGCGGTGTTTTCTATTTTGTTCCGGGTGAAGAGTCGGGCAACAGAAGAATCTAAATATCCATTTCTTCCTCTTCCGGCTCGGCAGCCAGATCTATCTCTTCCTGTATGTCCTGCGGGAGGTTCACTCTTGGGGCCTCGGCCCAGAGACCTTCCAGGTCGTAGAATTCGCGTATGGGTTTGCGAAAAATGTGGACAATCACGTCCCCATAATCCAGAAGCGCCCAGTTACCCTGGTGGAGTCCTTCGGCGGACAAGCGTTCGATCTTATGCTTCCGCGCGTCTTCCAGCACAGCCTCGGCTATGGCGGTCACCTGTTTGCCTGAGTTTCCGGTTATCAGCAGGAAATAGTCCGTTATTGATGTCAATCCCTCGAGGCGGACTAAAACCGGATCGAGCGCTTTTTTCGTGAGCGCCGCGCGTAATAGCAATATTGCTTTGTCCTTAGATGACATAGTAGACGAATCTTTGCCGGAACTACCCATAACAAGCTATTTTATATAGAGTTTTCTATCAATAATGTAAGATCGAACAGGTTCGGTAACAAGATATCGGATGCTGTGGCCCGAATGCATGAGACCCCGTATGCGAGTCGCCGAAATGTTTAAACCTTGCAAGTTCGACCGAATGAGGCGCTTCGAGCTTCGGTGGAGGAAGTCACCCCCCTGTTGCTGAAATTGGTCCCTCAAGTGCGACGGGACCTCAGCCCAAGCGGCCGCAAAATCTATTTCCGGTCGTGTCACTACAATAAAGTTCGCCAACGAAAACAATCTTTCGTAATCTTTCCATGTGCTGATCTCTTTCAGGGAATCTGTCCCCAGTATGAAGAATGTGTCAAATTCTTTTTTGTCTGCAAACGCTTCAAGCGTGTTGACTGTATAGGAAGGACCTGTAGCGGCAATCTCCATGTCGGAGACTTCAAACAAGGGATTATTTTCGCAGGCTTTCTGCGTCATTCTTAGACGGTCAGCCGCAGGCGCTATTTGGAGAGAGGTCTTGTGAGGCGGAATGTGGCAAGGAATAAAAACTACACGTTCCAGACCATATAATTGCGCAACCTCCTCGGCCAAACGAAGGTGCGCCAAATGCGGCGGATTGAAGGTCCCACCCAGTATTCCGATTTTCAACTTGGCACCATTTCGGAACAAAGGCCTTGTTTTCGGAAGGAAAGATTCTATACTTAATTGCAGCAATTGGAAAGAGGATTTGTCTCAACGAAAACCACTGACTGAATCATCATCCGGAGGAATCATTAATTGGAATATGTTTTAGGCTCTGTTGTCCTATCTGATACTTCGACCTTTGTTAATGACGTTGGCAGCTTCTTCGTGGCCAAGATTCCCGGAGCATTGCCGTATGTCATAGGATTTGTGATCCTGCTTGGTGTCTTGATCTTCGTTCATGAACTTGGCCATTTCCTTGTCGCCAAGATTCTGGGAATAAAGGTGCTGAAATTTTCAATGGGGTTCCCTCCCGCTATGATCAAGCGCCAATGGGGAGAGACTGAATACATTTTGAGCTGGATTCCACTAGGGGGGTACGTGAAACTCCTGGGAGAGGACCCTGACTCTGAGGAAGAGATACCGCCTGAAGAGCTGCCCAGAGCATTTACCACCCGCCCCTTGTCTCACAGAATGGCCGTAGTGCTGGCAGGGCCCATGTTCAACTACCTTTCCGCTGTGTTGCTAATATGTGCGGGCTACGTGGCAGGTTGGCCGGTTTTGGCCAGTCAACTGGGAACGATCTTGAATGGGACACCGGCCATGGAGGCCGGCTTCAAGGCGGGTGACAATGTCGTGGCAATCGATGGCCAGCCGATATGGCGCTGGGACGATATGCGCTCGCTGATCGAAAAGAGCCCCGGTAAGCAGCTCACGGTAACCGTTGAGAGAGGTCCCCAAAAAATTGATCTGACGGTAACCCCTTCCTTGAGCAACGATAAGGATATTTTCGGACAGCCTGCGGGAAGAATAGGAGTTTCTCCCTCGGGGAAAATGGTACGGCTCAACGCGCCGAATGCCGTGTATGAAGGCTTGCGTTTCAGCGGCTTTCTCACAAAGACTGTAGTGGAAACGCTCGTGAAACTGGTCACCGGGTCGATTAGTCCCCAAAGCGTGGGCGGCCCCATACTTATAGCCCAGGCGTCGGGTGAAAGTCTGAAATCAGGCGCGTTCAGCTTCATATTTCTGATGAGCTTCATCAGTATCAATTTAGCAATTATCAACCTTCTTCCGGTCCCAATCCTGGATGGCGGTCACCTTATGTTTTTTGTGATCGAGGCAATAATCCGCCGGCCTGTTACCGGCAAAATCCGGGAAGTCGCCATGCAGGTGGGAGTACTTTTCTTGGCGTTTCTATTCGCGTTCGTATTCTATAACGACATCAGTAGGCTTATAACAAAAGGCTGGACGCTGGCGCCTTGATATAAGTTTGTGAAAGTGGGACCGGCATCTCGCCGGTCGATTGAGCGGGACCGGAAAGATGCCGGTCCTACTTAGTTGGAAAAAAAGCGCTAAATCTTGCGTGTTGCGTCCGGCTATACGTATAACCGACACCGAATCGTGTCTAACCATTTGCCACATCTTGCGGACCCGTGATCCTGCTCGCAGTACACTCCACGAGCCCTCAACTCAGCGTGGCCGTCGTTTCTGACGGCGTGGTCATGGCAGAGTCTATTCTGCCTCCCGGCAGGGAGCACCTGGAAAATCTTGCCGTAATGATTAGAGATCTTGTCGGCCATCTCCGGATCAGCGTGAAAAGCTTTGACGGGTTCGGTGTTGCTCTTGGCCCAGGGTCCTTTTCCGGCATCCGAGTGGGCCTCGCTACTATCAAAGGTATGGCTCTGGCCCTGCAAAAGCCCGTTGCAGGAATATCGAGTCTTGAAGTCCTAGCGTGGCAAGCTCTTGAGGAAGGTGAGTCCGGGGCGGCGCTGATAGACGCAAGGCGGGAGGAAATTTATGTCGGACTGTACAAGAAGTCCGACGATCGACTCATCCTGCTTGACGGTCCCAAGCTGATTGCTGCGACAGACCTCGGCGCATTCTTGGAACACCTGCCAAAGCCTCCGGTCCTTGTTGGGGATTCCGCGGTGGAGCCTGTTATGCTATCGGCATCGGTTCGTAGCCGCACCGTAATTCCGTCCGCAGCCGCGTGCGCTACGCTTGCCTGGAAACATTTGAGCCAAGGCAACTTGCAGGAACTCCATTCGATTGCCCCAGTTTACATAAGACGATCAGACGCGGAAGAAAAGAGAACCGGGGTGTAAAGGGAAGCAAGACAAGAGTCCAAGGGAACCTTTTTTTGATTAGAAAGAAGTTCTCCTAGGTTGCCTCGTTATTCACGGTCAGGCTCCATCTCCCAACTGAAATCTGTATTCTCCAGTTTGAACGAACCGGTCGTGGACGAACTCTCTCGTGATTACAACCAGTTCAAGCGGTGACAGTTCTATAAGATGATATGCGGCGTCCCAGCGCGACATCAAGGGGGCCCCTGCAGCCGAAACCACAACTTTGGCATTTCTTGCCGGAACTCTCAATTCCACCACTGATGATCGATGCTTGTGCCCCTGCAATATGAGAACTATTCCCGTTTGTGTGCAAATGTTGAGTAATTCTCCTGCGTCGGAAAGCGTGTGGGCCCAGAAAGAGGACGAGCGGATTACCGGCATCACCGGATGGTGCAAGAACAGGACCTTACGGTAATCTTGCAGGTCTGCTGCCTGCTGCTTCAACCAATAGCGGCTCTCCCGTGAGATTTTTCCCGGCCAGGACGGAAAAGCGTGCACGGAATTGAGCCCTAGTAATGCCACTTTGGGACCTTCACACACGAGCAGAATACGATCACTATGTCCGAAAAAGGTCCGAAACCGATCCATGGCAAAACCGGGCAGCATCCATTCCCAAAACGCTGAAATGGGGATTTCTCTGTTGCCCGGCGTCAAAAGGAACGGTATACCCACGCCTTTGAGGAATTCCTGCGCCCAACGAAACTGTGAAATACGACCCCGGTCGGTGATATCCCCTGTGATGACGAGTAATTCGGGTCTGTTGCCCAGAAGGTCCTCTTCCAGAGACCGGAGCTTTTCACGAGAGATTGGCCGGCCGAGATGTAGATCCGACAGATGTGCTAGTCTCATAGGCATGCAAGATAGATCCCGCCGCGATTCAAGTCAACCAATGATCGGGCTGCAACCCTTGAGGCACGAGAGTGAAAGATTGTCATCGCGATTCCGCGGTATGCGGGACTGAAAAGCGGAGTACGCAATTTTCGCTTAAGTGAATGCTAACATTGGTTAAAAAAGTAGCTTGATTTTTCACACTGAATTCTTTAGAATTCCAATTAAATTTGGTACGCATGATAACATGCAAAATTAACTACAGGTTTCTCCCTTTGGTCGAACAAGCGTCGCAAGGGAGATTAAGGAGCCTTCTCATGAAAGGGTTGGTTGCCGTCGTTGCCGTCACTGTTGCTCTTTTGGGGGCCGGAGGAGCTGCATATGGCCAATATGACTATGGAAGCATGTATCCTGGTGCAGCGCAATCATACGGATACGGGAACTACGGACAGGGTTACGGGCAGGCTTCGCCAGGCTACGGTCAGTACAGCCAGACAATGCCTGATTACTCACAATACGCCCAGGGCCAAGGGGCTTATGGACAAGGCTACGGACAACAGAATTCTCCCTATCAGCAGGGACAGGGAGGTTACGGAAATTATCCGGGGTACGGTGCAAACCAGAGCTATGGAAGTTACGGATATCCACGGGAATATAATGCTTACCAAGGCTACGGAGCAGCCGAAAGCACACCATACGGCAGCTACCAGCAGCAGCCATCCACTCGACGTACATCACGGCAGCCGACGCAATACCAGCCAGTGAGACCGCAGCAACAGC